>Ga0163161_10000364_pt1 | contig 37857 bp, 39 predicted proteins | sample S45metaG_FD_129847 | JGI IMG/M metagenome (GOLD analysis project Ga0163161, IMG submission 129847) | Switchgrass rhizosphere microbial communities from Kellogg Biological Station, Michigan, USA - S4-5 metaG | ecosystem: Host-associated > Plants > Roots > Rhizosphere > Soil | place: USA... | reverse complement strand
CGGCCCCGGGCTGTTTGCGCAGCGCCGGGGCCACTTTTCAACTGGACCCGACGAAGCTAGATCGATTCAGAGCGGATTGGCAAGCGTTTCGCTAGCCGTATCGCTAGACCCTCAATTAGCGCGGCGACTTTGAGTATCCGCCGGTCCGAGGGACACCCCCTCTCTCTCCCGAATCCGGGCGGCAATCTCGACCCCGGTTCACCGGCTCGCCGTCTTCGGCTCTCGGGCTAGCTTTTTCCGTTTTCCGGTGCGCTTTTTGTTCCTTATAGGTACATAAGGCGCACCGGAAGGCTGGCTACAGCGGGATGCGGGCTCCTAGTTGGTACGCCGTCAGGGCTAGGAGCAGGAGCTTTAGGGGTCTGTCCCGGGAGAGGGCTGCGAGGGGCAGGGGCCAGAGGAGATACCAGGGGAGGAGCCAGGCGGTGGCAAGGAGGAGGCCGAATGTCGCCCAGGCCGCGGCACGGAGCCAGTCGTTGCCTCGGTAGGTCCAGATCAGGAGGTAGGTGACGAGGGCGGCGTAGAGGGCCAGGGCCATGCCGCGGGCCACGTCCGGGTCGAGGCCGGTCAGGCGTGCCGTCGTGATCGGGATGCTCATGTGGCTCGTGTGCCCCTGGTTCTCCCCGGCGAGCGCGAAGGCGTCGAGCCAGTGCCACCCGAAGCCGAGATAAGCCACGGCCCCGATCATCACCGCACCAAGTCCCATCCCCACCAACAGCCTGCCGACGGGACGAAATCCGTGGGTATACCGGGGATTTCGTCCCGTCGGCAGGCTGTTGGACGTGGTGAGGAGGGCGAAGGGGGCTGTTACCGCGGTTGAGGCCTTGATGGCGATGGCGGCTACGAGTGCGGCGCCGGCTGAGGTTTCGCGGGCGGTGAGGATGCCGGCTACGCCGAGCATCATCATCAGGATCGCCAGGGAGTCGTTGTGGGGGCCGCCGACCACGTGGACGAGGACGAGGGGGTTGAGGGCCACGATGGCGGCGGCTCGGAGGGGGGCGATGCCGCGGGCGGGTGCGAGGCGAGCGACAAGGACCGCGAGCGCCAGGACCGCGGCGGCGCTGGCCGCCTTCAGTGCATAGGCGGCGACGCCTACGGGGAGAGCGGCGAGAGGGTAGGTCGCGAGGGTGAAGAGGGGGCCGTAGGCGCTGGTCGTGTGGGGCCAGGTGACGTGAGCGAATGCGGGGTCGGCCGGGAATGCTGCCGGCGGGTGGACGTATGGGTCAATGCCGTGCAGAGCACCGAGCCGGGCGTAGTCGACGTAGCTGTAGACGTCGTGGGAGAGCAGCGGCGGCACGCAGGCGAAGGCGATGACCGCGACGACGATCATGCCCCAGACAAGACGCCGTCCGAGCGCCGGCGCCCAAGCCAGCACGCCGAGGTAGGCGCCAAAGCCAACCCACATGAAGGCGTAGGCCGCCCCTGGTGCGAGGCTCAGCTATTCGCTCCCGGTTTCACTCGGGGCGCCTCCCCCGACTTTGGCCGAGGGTGGGGGCGGAGGGACTGGGGTCGGTTCCTGTCCCGCTCCGGGCGCATATGCATCGGGGTTGTAGCCGCCGGTTGCTTCTTCGCCGAGTCTTCTGGCTTCGGTTTCTTCCGAGTTGCTGCCCGAGGAGGTGCTGCCACCGGGCGTCGCCGGTGCCGCGGCAGTGAAGCTGCCGAAGAAAGGTGCCCACTGAATCGGCTTCTTCGGCTTCTCGAATTCCTCACAGGGGACTTCGGCGCCGGAGTAGAGCGAGTGCCAGATTTCGGCCGGGAAGGTGCCGCCGAAGACGGTGATGCCGTGGACGCTAGTCATTTCGATCGCGTTGGACTGCGGGTAGCCGACCCAGACCACGCTCGCCAGGTTGGGTTGGTAGCCGGCGAACCAGGCGTCGGTCTCGCGGTCGGTCGTGCCGGTCTTGCCGGCCTGCCCGGGACAGCCGGTGTAGGCGGCGGTTCCGGTGCCTTCGGTGATGTTGTCGTGCAGCAACCGGGTCACCTCGTAGGCGACCGCTTCGGAGACGACGCGACGCGGGGGAGTGCGGTCGGGCCGCTCGACCCGTCCGCCGGGGAAGACGACGCGGCGGATCGCCACCGGGTCGTGCCGTACGCCTCCCGCAGCGAGGGTCGCGTAGGCATCGGCCAGCTCCAGTGGTGAGACGCCGACCCGCAGGCCGCCGATCCCCTCGGCCGGGATCCCGTCAAGCGGACTGACGATTCCCATCGACTTCGCCGTCGCGGCCACGTCCCGTGGCCCGACGTCGAGGTCGAGCTGGGCGAAGACGGTGTTGTCGGAGGCGACCGTCGCCTGTTGCAAGTTGACCCTGCCCAAATAGCCTTCGTCAGCAGTGTGGACTTCCCAGTGCCCCCATTCGGGAAGGTTGAGGTCGAGCGGTTTCGAGACGTAGTAGGTCGAGTAGGGGTCGATCCCCTGCTTGATCGCTGTCGTCAGCACGAAGGTCTTGAAGGTCGAGCCCGGCTGGCGGTGTCCCTGGGCGGCGAGGTTGAACTTGCTCGAGCCGTAGCTCGTGCTGGAGACCATCGCCTCGATATCTCCGTTACCGGGGTCGATCGAGACCAGCGCTGAGGACGGGTCGGTCGAGTAGGGGAGTGCGGAGCGCATCGCCTCCAACCCGACTTCCTGCAGCCTCGGCTCGATCGTCGTGTAGACGCGGAGCCCACCGTCGCGAACCGTGTCGACGCCGTAGCGTTCGATCAGTTCGTTTTCGACGTAGTCGAAGAAGTAGGGCTGGCGGTGCGCGAAGTAGCCGCCGGAGGTATCGAGGCCGAGGCCCTGTTGCTGGGCGGCGCGAACGCGCGCAGGCGAGAGGAAGCCGAGTTCTCCCATCTTCGCTAGGACCTCGTTGCGCCGTTGCCGCGCCTGGCCGGGATTGAGGATCGGGTTGTATTCAGAGGGCGCTTGTGGCAGCCCGGCCAACAGGGCCTCCTGCGCCAGGTCCAGCTTCCAGACCGGCTTGGAGAAGTAGATCTTCGAAGCGGCGCCGACGCCGACCGCGGTGGCGCCTTCGATCGTCCCGTAGGAGGCTACGTTGAGGTACTGGCCGAGGATTTCCTTGGGTGAATGGCGTTCGGCGTACTCAATCGCCAGCTTCGCCTCGATGATCTTGCGTTCGAGGGTTCGCTTTGGATTGCGGATGCAGAGGTTGCGGACGAGCTGCTGGGTTATCGTCGAGCCGCCCTCGACCGTCTTTCCGGCTTCGAGGTTCTTCAACTCGGCGCGGATGATCCCCTCGAGGTCGACGCCGCCGTGTTCGTAGAAGCGCTGGTCCTCGATCGCGACCGTTGCCAGCCGCAGTTGCTTGGGGATGCGGTCGACCGCGACCGGCGCTCGCGCTTCGTCGGAGTCGACCAGGCCAAGCTTGCTGCCGTCAGCGGCGTAGATGACGGTGTTGCCGCTGGTATCGACTTTCTTGCAGGCGGAGAGGGAGGGGGCCTGCGCGGCGACGTCGAGCACCCAGGAGGCGACCGCGATCGCGGTCAGCGCCGCCGCGACAAGCAGGCCGGCGCCGATAAAGAGCAGCTTGCTCCCCACGCCGCCACGCCGCCGCTGACGTCGCCGATTGCGCTGCGCCATGAGCAGAGGGTACTTCCGCGGCTCGCGGGGGCGGTCTCCATTTCTCCTGCCTCGCGGAACAAACGGCGATCGCGAAGCCGAGTCGGGCGCTCAGGCCTGGGTGTCCTCGGTCGAGAGGTTGTGGACGATCCCGTCGACCAGCATCTGGTTGGGGATCACGATGGAGGTCCCGTCGCCGGGGTTCACGTAGGTGTAGGAGAGGGTGATGTCGGTGACCCTGCCGTTTACCTCTTCGAAGGAGATGCGGTCACCGATCTTGATCGGCTGGGAGATCGCCAGCTGAACCCCGGCGACCATGTTGCCGATCGTGTGCTGGGCGGCGAAGCCGATGATTGCTGCCAGCACTGCGGTCGAGGCGAGGATGCCGGTGGCCAGCCGCTTCAACTCGGTGAACTGAGCCAGCGCGATCGCGAGGAGGACGAGGAAGACGACCAGGATGACCAGCCGGCGCAGGAACCGCAGGCGAGTTTTGGTGGACCGCGAGACCTGTGAGACTGCCGGCGTCATGGATGCCACGGTATCCACAAAGCGCACGTTTCCGTATGCGAACTGGGGCCCGGTTGCCGCCGTGCTCGGGGTGCTGCTCGCACTGGGGACCGGGATCGTGCTCTCGGTCCCGGTGCTGATCGCGGACAAGTCGCCGAGTGGGGGGGAACTGAGCGATGCGGCCAGCGCGCTGGTGCAATTCGCAACTGCGCTCGGCTTCCTGCTGGTGCCGTTCGCGATTTCGGCAGGGCGGGGGGCGAGCGTGCGCGAGGCAGCGTCGCGCCTCGGACTTCGCCGCTTCCGCCCCTCGGCGCTGAAGTGGATGGGAGCGGCGATCGGTGCCTACCTGCTCTTCGCGATCGCCTACTCAACGATCATCGGCGAACCGAAACAAAAGGATGTCGCCGAAGCATTCGGCGCGATCCCGGTGCAGATCCTGCTGATCGTCTTCGCCGCACCGATCAGCGAGGAGGTCTGTTTTCGCGGCATGCTCTTCGGCGGCCTGCGCGAGCGTCTACCTCGCCTCGGTGCCGCCTTGATCAGCGGACTGATCTTTGGCGGTCTGCACGCAACGACGGGGCTCAGCGCCGTGCCCGTGCTGGTCGTCTTCGGCTTCATCCTCGCCCTGCTCTACGAGAAGACCGGCTCGATCATCCCCGGCATCCTGCTGCACATGCTGAACAACTCGATCGCATTGCTCGGGCAGTAGCGGGCAAAGAAACGGCCCGCAAAGCGGGCCGTTAAAGAAAGCCACGAGGTTGCGGCAAGCGCCTGATAAGCACGCCCAATTTAGCAAAAGTCATTGACTACACCCCCGGCCGACGCTTCGATTGCTGAGGCGCGAAGGCCGGCCGCAATGGCGGGCGCTACCCCGCAGGCCGCGTGACAAGTTGCACCTCAACCAGCCTTCGCATACTCAGACAATAACTCTACATAGCGGAGGGCGAGGGATTCGAACCCTATTCGGCCTATCAGGACCGAACTCACGCTTATCAGACGCTTGCCGCGACCTCGCGGCTTCACCATCCGCTGCGGCGAACGTATTGGGGTCGCCCCGCAAGTCAAGGGATGCCACGCTTAATTGACGAAGAATTGACTCTTTCGTCACACGACCGGGCGATCCGCAAGAATCCGGTCCCCGTGAGCTGTCGCCTCGTCCCCGCCCTGGCCGTCCTCGCCCTCTTCGTGACGGCACCCTTGGCGGCTGAGGCGGCGCCGCAGGCAGGCCCCCCCGACGCGACCGTGAAGATCAAGGTCGGCCATCTGCACGGTGGCCGCGCGCCGATCTACGGGACCGTGCCGGTTAACGGGACGATCTCGCCCTTTGCGCCTGGACAGCGGGTCGAGGTGACCTTCTACCTCAACGGGCGCAAGCTCCTTGCCCGCAAGGCTGCTGTGCAGGAGGGCAAGGGCAATGTCGGCACCTTCAAAGCCTCAGTCGTCGTCCGCGAGGATGGCAAGTACGCGGCCGCCGCCAAGCACACCGCTACCGCGGCGCTCGGCGCCGACAGCACTGCACGAAAGAGCTGGCGGGTCAGCTTCCCGGCCCTGCATGCTGGCCAGTGCGGGAGGGTGGTCAAGGGCTTCAAGAAAGCGATGGCCAAGATGGGCTACGCCTCCGGTGACGGACGCTGCTTCGACGGGCGGACCGGCCGCGAGGTGCTCGCCTACCGCAAGGTCAACGGCATGTCACGCACCGAGCGGGCCGGCAGGGGCCTGGTCAAGGACGTCTTCGGCGGCCGGGGCGGGTACCACGTCCGCTACCCAGACGCCGGCGAGCATGCCGAGGTGCCGCTCTCCAAGCAGGTCCTCGTCCTCACCAAGGGCGACAAGCCATTCGCGATCTATCCCGTCTCGACCGGTAAGCCCTCAACCCCGACGGTGACTGGCCATTACACCTTCTACCGTCGCGAACCGGGCTACAACTCCGAGGGCATGTACTACTCCTTCTACTGGCACAACGGCTACGCGGTGCACGGCTACGCGGAAGTGCCCACCTACGCTGCTAGTCACGGTTGTGTGCGCACCTTCATCGCCGACCAGCCGCGGATCTACTACCAACTCAATTACGGCGAGAGCATTTTTGTCTTTTAGCGAGTGGAAGCGATGATCAGCGAGAGGGCCCTAAAGATGATCCTCGTTGTGATCGCCGCTTACCACGTGGTCACCGGGATGTTGGCCCTGGTGGCTCCTGACACGTTTTTCAACCAGATTGGCCACTACGGGCTCGAGAACTCACACTATGTCGGTGACGTTGGCGCTTTTATGCTCGCCTTCGGGGTTGCTGTGGGGATTGCCGTCGTGCGCCCGTCATGGCGGGCGCCGATCCTCTGGCTAGGAGCGCTCTGGTACGGGTTTCATGCGATCAATCACGCCTTCGACACGGGCGAGGCAAAGAGCGAGGCGCGTGGCTGGAGCGACACACTGCTGATCGGCCTCGGCGCGGTTGCTTCGGCTTGGCTCGCATGGGTGTCCGAACGTCTGGACGCAGCAGGTACTGACTTGGGGGGGCGGAGTTGAAGGTCTTCATAGCGGGAGCGAGTGGGGCGATCGGCCGGCCGTTGCTGCGGCAGTTGGCCGCGGCGGGACACGAGGTGACGGGGATGACCCGGCGCGACGAGCGGGCGGAGGAGATCCGCGCCGCGGGAGCAACAGCTGTCGTCTGCGACGCCTTCGACACGGCTGCCCTAGAGACAGCGGTAAAGCAGGCGGCCCCCGAGGTCGTCATCAACCAGATGACGAGCCTGCCGCAGCAGTACAACCCACGCAAGGCGTCGTTCTACGCGGCTACTGACAGGGTGCGCCGTGTGGGAGGCCACAACTTGATCGATGCGGCCAAGGCGGCGGGCGCAAAACGGTTCCTGACGCAGAGCATCGCCTTCCTCTACGCCCCGGAAGGGGAGTGGGTAAAGACCGAGGACGCTCGCCCGTTCGAGGACGCAAAGGGCCATTTCCGCAGCGCGGTCGAGGCCATGCTCGGTCACGAGCGTGAGGTCGTCGACTCACCCGACTTCGAGGGATTGGTGCTGCGCTACGGCCAGTTCTACGGCCCGGGTACGTACTACGCGCGAGACGGGCACCTGGGCCGGGAAGTCAGACGGCGCCGCTTCCCGATTGTCGGACCCGGCACCGGCACCTTCTCCTTCCTGCACGTCGAGGATGCGGCCGGAGCGACCGTGGCGGCGCTCAGCAACGGCACCGCCGGCATCTACAACGTCGTCGATGACGAGCCTGCGCCCCTGCACGAGTGGCTGCCGGTCTACGCCGAGGCTCTGGGTGCGAAGCCGCCGCGCCGAGTCCCGGTTTGGCTGGCAAAGCTGGCGGCCGGAGCATCGGTGGCGGAGATGGCGGTCGGGTTGCGCGGCGCCTCCAGTGCCAAGGCCAAGCGCGAGCTGGGCTGGCAGCCGAAGTACCCAAGCTGGCGCGGAGGCTTCTGCGACGCCGCTGCACTCGGGTAGCGCCCCTCCTTAGGATGCGCGTCATGGCCGACCTCGACGCCGCCAAGCGGACCCTGCTCGCCGAGTTGCGCGAGCACTCGTTGGTACTGGGTGAGGTGACCCTGTCCAGTGGCGCTACCGCGCAGTACTACGTAGACGCACGCCGGGCGCTGTTGCGGCCGGACGGCTTCCTTGCGGCGGGAGAACTGATCGCCGCCGCCGCCGCCGAAGCAGGTGCGAGCGCGGTTGGCGGCCCTGCCACCGCGGCGATTCCCCCGGCCTGCGCCGCCCTTGCGGTCCCTGCTGGGAAAGACCTGGTTGGCTTCTTCGTTCGTGGCGAGCGTAAGGAGCACGGTTTGCAGCGCTGGGTCGAGGGCCCGGTTGAAGCTGGTGCGCGGTGTCTGGTAGTCGAGGACACGGTGACCACCGGCGGCTCGACGGCGCGGGCGATCGAGCGGATCGCCGAACAGGGCCTCGAGGTCGTCGGAGTCGTCGGAGTCGTCGATCGGCTTGCCGGTGGCGACGAGAAGATCGAAGCCGCTGCGGGCGCTCCCTACCGCGCCCTGGTCACGATCGACGAGATCTACCCCGACCGCCCCGACCGGGGCTGAGCCTGGAGCGGTGGAGCCAGACGCCATAGAGATCCGCGTGCTCGGCTGCCTGGTCGAGAAGCAGCGCACCACACCCGACGCCTACCCGCTCTCGCTCAACGCTCTGCGCCTCGCCTGTAACCAGTCGACCAACCGCGACCCGGTCGTCGACTACGACGAGCAGGCCGTGATCGAGGCCCTGCGACGTCTAGCCCTGCGCGGTTGGACCCGTCTCGCCAGCGGTGCCAGCAGCCGATCCCGCAAGTACCGCCACCTTCTAAACGATGCCTTCGGCCTCGACGATGAGGAGATCTCCCTCCTAGCTGTCCTGATGCTGCGGGGGGCCCAGACCCCGGGCGAGCTGAAGCAGCGCGGCCAGCGCCTGCACGACTTCCCTGATCTTGCCGCCGTCCAAGCCACGCTCGACCGCCTAGTTGAGCGTGGCCAAGTCGCCCGCCACGAGCGCCAACCGGGTCAGAAGGAGGACCGCTACGAGCAGCTGCTCGGGGGCAACTCGGGCGAGCCCACTCCGTCGCCTGCAGACGCAACAACACCAGGTGCGCTGACGCCGGGTGAGAGCGTTGGGGACAGTGAACCGGCGGTAGATATCAAGCCCGCCGAGGACCGCCTCGCCCGCCTTGAGCGCGAAGTAGCCGAACTCCGTTCCCAGCTCGCTGTTCTGCGCACCGAGCTCGGCGACTGACCAAGCGTTTCAAATGAGAAGCAACTGCAGTCGGGCTTGATTCGGGCGGTCGGACCCTGCATATGAAAAGCTGGGTCAGATGAGCGGGACCGAGTGGAAGACGCTCCAACGGGCCGAGGATTGGTCCTCGTGTCGCGAGGAACTGCCACATGCAGCCGATGCCGAGGCGATGTTGGTGGAGCACCTGATCCGCGGTGAGGTGGGTCGGATCCTCGACCTCGGCAGCGGTGACGGTCACATGATCGCTCTGCTGCGCGAACACTGGCCAGAAGCAGAGGCGATCGGGCTGGATCTCTCACCGGCGTTGATAGAGGCGGCGCAACGGCGCTTCGACAGCGAAACGGGAGTCCGAATCGAGACGCACGACCTGATGCAGCCCCTTCCGGAGGGATTGGGGCAATTCGACGTGGTGATCTCGGCCCTGGCAATCCATCATCTCCCAGACGAGCGCAAGAAAGAGCTGTTCTCCGAAGTCTTCGAGTTGCTCCGGCCGAACGGCGCCTTCTATGACCTCGATGTGGTGGCGGCGCCGACAGCAGAGCTTCACGCGATCAGCCAGGCCGCATTTGGATTCGATGGCCGACAGCAGGACCCATCCGATCAGCCAGCGCGCTTGGAGGATCAGCTGAGCTGGCTGCACGAAGCGGGCTTCAGCGATGTCGATTGCTCCTGGAAGTGGTTCGAGCTGTCCCTGGTCGGCGGGACGAAGGCCTGCTAAGACCCAAGCCTTAGATAGTCATCGGCCGCGTGGAGGCCCACAAGCCTCGACCACCCGGAAGGTCAATGCCCCGAGCTGGATTCGAACCAGCGGCCTACTCCTTAGGAGAGACTATTTGTCAAGCTTCAATTTGGCTTGAACTCTTGGTTTTCGCTTGATTAAACCGATTTCAAGGGGACACAAGTGGACATAAGGGGACCCTTGAGCCCAGATCTGTTCCTTACCCTTTGTCCTACCCGACGCCCGCCGTTGCCCCGGCAGCAAGCTAATTGGCATTAGACTGCTCCGCTGAGTCTGATCGAACATCAAGGAGGTGCGACATGGGCGGGATCAACCCGGAGAAGCCCACGCTGACTGAGGCTGGAGGGGACCTGTCTCAGACCCAGCAGCATTGCAGGGGCCTCTTTCTCAGCTCCAGCCAGTTCTTTGCCGCCCAAGCTGCTCTCGAGGACGCGGTGATCGCCGAGACCGAAGGCCAGCCAGGTGACCACACGGCGGTAGCTCGTGCTCGCGAGCTGATCTTGGCGGCATCCGACACGCTCCAAGGGGCTGTTCATCATCTTGAAGAGAATCGAGCGACCTTGCTTGAGGGTCCTGGTTCATCCTGGCACGCCAGCTATTTCAGCAGGCAACTAGAGAGCCTGCGGGACCTCTCCGCTCTTGCGAAAGATTTGACCGATGCCATTGCAGCACCGATGCTCGATGATGCCGTGGCGGAGCGCTCTCTGCAGCGCAGCTTTTGGCACGAGGAGGCCAATCATCGCGTTCGAACTCTTGGTGTCGCCTATCTCGAAGTACTGCTTGCTGCCCTTCAGCAGCACATCACTGTTGTCGTGGAGACGAACGAGCCCGAGTAGCCTGCTCTGTTTCTGTCCATCAATTGATCGACGTGTCGCCGTCAGCGCGATAGTTCAATCGCTGCCCCAGTAGCTCAGCAAGATAGATCTAAGCGGAAGGCCGCTGGTTCGAATCCCGGCCCGGGGCATTCGCGGTTATGCGCTGAGGGCAAACTCCCGTAAGTCGCTCGAGGGCCAAGTAGCGGCTTCACTGCTGCAGCGGAGGCTTTGTAGGCTGTTTGCTGGGCGTAGTCCCTTCGCCTTCGCCTTTCGGCGCTACTTCAGGTTCCCGTTCCGGCATGGGCAGCGGCTCTGTTTTTTCGGGGCTCGACTGGTTTTCTGGAGCCGGTTCTTCGCGCTTGTGAGCGTAGTAGTGCATGGACGGAAGCGGGGCCGGCCGAAGGATCCGCATCGCCGGCTGGTCCGACCCGGAACTGCCGGCGAAGAAGGCGACGGCGGCTGCCAGGAAGAAGGCCAGAACGCAGCCCGTCAGACGCCAGCTAATGGCCGACACAGGCCTGCAGCGATCCGTGCGGGCCAATGCAGCGTTCGCGATCTCTGCGTGGCCCCTTGGCAGGGAAGAAGAAGGTCTTCTCCCTGCCGATCCAGCCCGGCTTCGTCACCCGGACTTCCAGGCTGGAGCGAAGCGCGAGCCGGAGACCGTGGGCGACCACCAGCTTGCCCACCACACGGCGTACAAAGATTGGTCCTTTCCTCCGGAACGGGCACCCACCCCGACAAAGCAGTTCGATCCGCTCCCCCTGCCTGAGCGAGCGTACGAGGACTTCTCGCACCTTGGCATGAGGATTCCCGGTTTCGTAGATGTACGACGCCATTTCGATGCGAGGCTTCAGCATCGGGGGCGGCAGAGCGCGGCCATCGCAGTTCTCGTCCACCTTGTTGCCTCGGATCTCCTTGGCCCCCGGGTGGATCAACGGGTTGTTGTCGTTGCAGTCCCCCGGTCGGGGATAGCCGTCGTTATCGAGGTCTAGGTCTTCCGTAAACTGCACCTGCACCTGCAGATGGCCGTTGCGGGCAGCGGTTTCGGTAAAGCCGGCGTTGTAGGCGCCACCCACCTGAACCAGGTATTCACCGGGGGAGACTTTGAAGGGCGGACCGGGAGGCTCGCTCATTGGCAGCTGAGAAGCGCCAAGCTGGCCTTCGACCGCGTCGTCGTTGCAGCCACGCGGAACCGGCGATGAGCCTTGGTAGACAGCGAGAACGGTGTCGAAACCCGATGCGGAGAAGACGGCGGTCCCCACCGAGGGAGCTATGTACCTGAACCACACGGTCTTGCCATAGGGGTCCGGCCCGCAGAAGGTGGTCTCCCCTGGCTCGGTGGTCGCCCCCACGGTGGATGCCGACAGCTGCGCTCCGGCCGAGATCGGCAGCGGGTTTGCCCGGCTGTCGTTGGGGGGCGTTGGTGAGATGGTGAGCGCGATTTCGCCTGAAGTCGTGGCATTGCACTGGTCCGGCGGACTGCACCCGCCCACCTGCACGGCATATTCGCGTCCCGCGGCCGTGTTCACCCGGAACTCCGAGCCGAGTTGAGGGCCGAGATAGGTCCGGGTGAAATCGTAGGGCTGGATGTCGTCGTTGCAGCCGAGCAGGACTTTGCTCGGCATTTCGTAGACAGCGAGAACGGTGTCGAAATTGGAATTGCCGGTCGAAACGGTTATCGGCCCCCCATTGCCTTTGAACGCCCACCAGAGGGTCGAGTACATCTGCACCCCGCCGGGGACAGTTTCTCCTTGCTGGTTGCAGCCGAGGCTTTCAGGGTCGTTTTCGGTCAGCGGCTCTTCGGGTTCGATGGTCGCTTCGACGCTGCTGCGTACATCGGTGTCGCCGACCTGCATCAGAAGGCGAGAGGCAAAGTTGTCGTTGAGAGGCGCAGCAACGCTGTGGCTTGGAACCGCGGCTCCCGAGATGAGCAGCACCAGCCCTATGCTGACCCCCGCCAGCTTCTTCATCTTCTTTATTCTAGACGAGTTTCTTCAACCGTTCCTCGGCTCGCTGGAGCCGATCCGTCTCCGCTTCCACATGACGAGCCACCCGCCTGAGCTTTGCCTTGCTCCCGGCGGGATTTGTGAATGCAGCTCCCAAGGCCCGGTAGGAGGAAGCTACCCGGCGCATGGCGGTAATTATCCGCTGCTTGAATGGGGCGGCTTCGGCATCGAACCGAGCGCCTTTGATCTCGGCGCCTCCGGAAAGGAAATTCCTAGCCAGGCCCTTAGAGATTTCCGACTGCTGCGCCGGATGCCGAGCCATTCGCAGTTTTTTGTAGGAGGATTGCCGCTCCTTGGCCAGCCGAGAGAAGATCTCGTTCAAGCTCTCGACTGATGCTGCGGAGGGCGATTGTGTCGGCGATGCGGCGATGCTGCCGCTCACCCAGCCCAGTCCTGCCGTGAGCGCAGCCGCCGCGAGGAAGAGGCTGACTGAACGCAAGCGGGGAGAGGAGGAGGCGAAGAGATCAGAAAGGGTTGCCATCACCCCCAGTACCCCAGCCCCGAGGCCGACGAACACTGCGACGTGAAAGACCTGCTTCGAGAGCCCAAACTCGCTTTGGGCGAGAGCCCCCAGTCCCACAAGTGCGACGACCGCTGCACACAAAGCCCCTAGTTTCGTCAGCACGAGAGTAATGCTAACCGTCTATTGCATAGAAGAATGAGCTGCAAGCGACCGCCAATGATCCCGACAACGTCTGCTGGGTAGCGGTGGGGAATATCTGAATCCTCCTTGGGGGCTGAAGGACTCTAGAAACAGGACCCCATCAGATCGGGGGAAGATCAGATGTTGTTCTCTGTCGCCTCGGAGGCTACCGAGTGACAGAGGCTTCCTAATTTGGAGTTAGAGCTGTACCCAACGACCAGTAAACGCACGTATCATCGTCAATCGTGACACCACCGATTCTGGCGCCAGTTTGCCCAGCGGTAGAACGCCATGATCAGGACCGCCGCAAATAGGAACTCCGAATTGCCTATCCATCCGTTTGAGGTTAGGGTATAGATCAGAGCCAAGACTCCGTAGAAGAAGGTGCAGAAGCGAAGCAAGGCAACGTTATACAGCTGGTTGGTCTCTGCTGCGGTCTTCTTACGAAGGCTCCCCCACCAGAGGAAAAGCAGGAATATCGTCGGCATCGCCCAGAACACGGGAATAAGACTCGCACTCGAGTGTGTCAACAGTACGTGGCTCTTCAGCAGTAGAAAGCTGTAAAGGCCGACGATGAACACGTCCAGGTAGAAGCGTTTGAGGTCGGTTTTGCGCTTGGACTTGTCGAGGAACTGGTAAGGTTGGTCCTCGGCTGCGAGGTGATAGTCGATAAAGCTGTGGATCGTGGTGAAATAGATCAGGATGAGCGCCATCACTACGGGAAGAAAACTAGAGGGATGTATGAACTCATCGGGCCTCGTGAACAGCGAACGGTACGCTTCTGCGCCTCCCACCAAGACAAGTGCGTAGAGGACATCGATGAGTACTGTCAGCTGCCGCGATATGTCCCGCTGACGCGAGTTGCATTTATCCGAGTCCTCGAGCTCGGCATGGTCGTATTTGCGACCCTCGGTTGTCAAGCACTCGCGAAGGGCGTTAAGGATCCGGACGCTCACCTTGTGCTGTCAAGTTCCCCGGACTCGAAGGCCGCCGGCAGCAGTTCGCCGAGGCGCCAGGCTTCGATGCTTTCGTCGCTCAATTCCGGCAGCGAGGCGTTGCGGACCGTCTCTTGGTCGATGCGATCGATCAGCACGACCGTCTCCGGGGTGGCGAACTCGGCGGTGAACTGGCGGCACGAACCGCACGGAGACGCACTGGTCGCGTACAGCGTCTCCACCCAGGCACCCTCGGGCCCGGCTCCGCCGAGAATCGCGGCGACTATCGCCATCTCCTCGGCGTGCTTGGTCAGCGTGTAGTTGACGTTCTCTATGTTCGAGCCGCCGTATATCCCGTCCACCGTCTCCACTGCCGCCAGGACCATGAAGTTCGAGTAAGGAGAGTAGTTTGCGCGACGGGCGCGCTGCGCCGTTGCTCGCAGTTCCACCAGGCGCTCCGGTGTTATCCCATAGTCGGCCAGCTTAGACACCCGCCGAAAGTACTACGTGACCCGGATATCGAAAGAGGCTGAGGGCTGCTCGCCACGCTGAGGTCGATGAGATCATGACTTGATGGTAGGCGGGAGCCAAGTGCCAATAGGTAGGAACAACGCTTGGGCCGGCCCGATAGGCGTCCTTTTGGCGCTACAAGCGGCCTTGAGAAATGCCCCGAGCTGGATTCGAACCAGCGGCCTACTCCTTAGGAGGGAGTCGCTCTATCCAGCTGAGCTATCGGGGCGGGATTCCAACAGCGTAGAGCCTGATCACGGCCTTCCGTCTGGGTCAACCTTCGGCCGCCGCGTTGAGGTTCTCCAAGTCCACGAGATCTTGGCCGCGCCCGGCTGCTTGCTTCATCGCACGCAGATCCTCCACCGAGCAGACCGCCACGTTGACTCCGAGCACTTCGGCCTCGGTTGCACGCGAAAGGAGCTCGTCGAAGCTTGGAACGCCCTCCAAGCCCTGCACGATGTCGAGGCGACCAAGGTCTGTGTCGATCGCCATCTGTTCGCCACTTGCCAGCTCCGCCGCGATCGAGAGGGGGGTGCCGAGCAGCGCTTCACCCCTTTGAACGTGCCCGCCGGCCCCGACCGCAACCTCAGCCACAAGCCTGAGGTTTTCGGGGTCGGGCGCGACGACGATGTCGATGTCCTTGGTGGCCCGCACGACGCCTCGAGCCCCGAGGGCGAGCCCGCCGATCACCACGAACCTGGCCCCCGCAGCTACCAGTCTCCGCAGGATCTCGTCGAATGCCGCCGACGTCATCGCCGCTGCGCGGCGTCGGCCATCTTCAGCAATGCATGGCTCAGGGAGATGGTCTCAGCCAAATTCACGCTTATCGGACGCTGTGCGTCCTTGCGAAGACGGCCCAGGCGGACGGCCTCTGCCTCGGCCGCTGCGTCTTTCGACGGCTTGCTTGCCCGCTGTGTGGAGTCCATAGACCAACACGGTAGCGGAGCAGCAAAGGCCTCGGCCTCAATGGGCGGCGCTGCCCAAATCGGCATCAATCGTGGGTATCGAGGCGAATTCTCGACTGCCATGGCTCGACACATTCCGCTCTGCGGCAGCGAAAATCCCAACTCCTCCGGGTCGCTTAGGAAGGGAGTCGCTCTATCCAGCTGAGCTATCGGGACGGGATGGTCACAGTAGAGCTATCGGCTTGCGGAATCGAAGCCCTCTACGAGAGATTCGACGGCTGTACGGGGGTTTGAAGTTCGAAGCGAACGTCGATGTCCACGGTCGAGTCGCGCCAACCCTCGAGCACCGCCGTCGCGCCGCCAGTGAGATACATGCGGGTCCCTGGTGCGACAGCCCGGCCAAGCTCGCGGGCCAGGCGCCGCACACTGAACCGCACTTGCATTGACGCTCTTGCGACCTGCCTCCAGGTCGGAGAGCCCGGCCAGCACGATCTCCGCCCCGGGCAGGTTTTTCCACTGCTCATCGGGCATTGCCCGGCTAAGCGTAGAGGCTCTCGGAGGCCAGCTCTTGCGCCCGGCGGCTCCAGAGCTTTACCTGCATGAAGATGTCGTCGCCGTAGCCCTCGAGGGCGTCTAGGGCGAGGAGGGTGAAGCGGCCATCGGATACGACTTCTTGATCGACGGTATCCAGCTCTAGCTCGGCTGTGGCGGCTACTGCTCCTTGGACAAGAGGGCGACCCCAAACTAGGGTCACCGCTCCGGCGCGGCCATTCTCCCCTCGCCAGCGGCCAATAACCTCGTCGTTGAGGTCGATCTTCCAGTCCGGGTTGTCCTCGGCGAGGACGTCGGTGAAGTCGGCGGCGGCGCGGAGGTCGGTTGGCTCGCCCTCTTCGGGCTGGGCGTAGGAGACGTGGCCGAAGAGCTCGATCGTTCCCTCTGGGCCGTCGGTTCTGGCGGTGCAGGGGACCCAGACGCGGCCACCCCATGTGCGCTCGGGGAACCATTCGAGCTCCTCAGCAGCCTCGACGCCGTTTGGCAGGTCGGCGATCTCACCGCACGCCTTGCGGAACGCCTCCCCTAGGCGCTCGGCGAAGCGTCCGTGCGGGATCCCCTCCTGGGTTGAGTCGGCGATGAAGTGGGGAATCGGGCGTGGGTTCGGCGCCATCAGAGGCACTCTCGCAAATCCGCCGCCGCCCGCTCGGGCGGGTAGGTGTTGATGTCGACGCCGGTGGCGAACTCGAAGGCGGCCTTGATGCTGAGCCGGGGCGCGATGTCTACGTGCCAGTGGAACTGTTTGGCGGCACCGCGGGGCGCCGTGCGGACCCAGAGGTTGAGCTCGGGGGAGACGCCGAAGCGCTTGGCCAGGAGTCGCAGGGCTGTGTGGATCATCGCTGCGCCTGCCGTGTGGTCGGCGAAGCTCGCGGAAGCGGTACGCGGTACGACCCGCAGCTCGAAGGGTGAGCGCGAGGCCCAGGGGCAGATCAGCGCCGCCTCCTCGTCGATCGCGACGAGGCGCTCCTGGCGCCGCACCTCCTCTACGAGCACGTCGCTGAGCAGGCTGCCGCCACCGGTGCGTTCCCCGTAGGCGCCGACCCGCTCGCGCTCGCGGGCCACGGCTGCCGGCACGAACTCAAGCGCGTAGAGCTGGGCGTGGGTGTGCTCAAGCGATGCCCCCGCACCACCTCCCTCGTTGACGATCAGCTGCACATAGGCGCTGTCGGCGTGGGCTCGCATCCGCTCGCGCCAGGTCTCGACCGCCGCGCCGAATTGCTGCTCGCTCAGCTCGGCCATTGCAGTGACGTGTTGCGGTGCGTTGACGATCACCTCGTGCGCCCCGCTCGCCGGACGCGAGGCGAAGAGGTCGGGCTCACCAGCACGCCGCGACTCCAACAGAGGATCGCCGGCGCTGGCAAAGGCGCCCGCTTCTCCCTTTGTCGCTTCAGAACGCGCATCACGATTGGGGGCTATTTCCCCCGAACCGTGATTCGCGGTGGAGCTCGCGGCGTCCCCTAGCGCCGGGTAGAGGTTCGGTACGACGCGCGTTGTCCAGCCCGGAGAGTCCGCGGCCCCACTGTCCGTGCGCGTCGCGTAGACCTCCGGCGGCGTTTGGTCCTCGCGGCTCTCGCAGAAGGGGCAGTTCTCCGGGCCCTTCGGCTCGCTCGCAGTCGGCCGGAACCCCTCTGGGCGATCGGCACGGCCGGGCGCCAGGATCGCCGGCAGCCCCGAGAGCTGGTCGATGCGTAGCTCGGGCGCGCTCAGGAGCGGGAGGGGGGAAGGTCGTCGTCGACGGGCGCCGGTGCGGCAGGTGCAGAAGGAGCGGGCGGCTTAGGCCTTTTCCTTCCCTGCTCACCCCCGAGGAACGGTTCGATCATGTCCATCGGCAGTGGGAAGACCACGGTGGTGTTTTGGTTGCTGCCGATTTCCAGCAGCGTCTGCAGGTAGCGCAGTTGCAGCGAGGCCGGATTAGTGCTGATGATGTCGGCTGCGTCGGTGAGCTTCTGCGCTGCCTGGTACTCGCCCTCGGAGTTGATGATCTTGGCCCGCCGCTCGCGCTCGGCCTCGGCCTGGCGGGCGATCGCGCGTTGCATCTGCTCGGGGATTTCGACGTCCTTGATCTCGACCGCGGTTACCTTCACGCCCCAGGGCTCGGTCGACTCGTCGATGATCTTCTGCAGCTCTTCGTTGAGCCGCTCGCGCTCGGAGAGGAGCTGGTCGAACTCGGCCTTGCCGAGCACCGAGCGCAGCGCTGTCTGGGCGATCTGCGAAGTGGCGATGAGGAAGTTTTCGACCTCGACGATCGCCCGGTTGGAATCGACCACGCGGAAGTAGGCGACGGCGTTGACGCTGGCCGGGACGTTGTCGCGGGTGATCACCTCCTGCGGGGGGATGTTGAGCGTCACCGTGCGCAGGTCGACCCGCACCATGCGGTCGACCATCGGGATCAGCAGGATCAGGCCGGGTCCCTTAGTGGCGATCAGGCGGCCAAGGCGGAAGATCACCCCACGCTCGTACTCGCGCAGAACGCGCACCGAGGCGCCGATCGCGATCACGGCGAAGAAGATGATGATGACCAGGACTCCGAGCGCAACTGCCATCAGCTTGCTCCTTCCTCGGCTTTGCCGACTGGGGACGACTCGGGGCGGACCACCAGGGTCAGCCCTTCGACCGCATCGACCGTGACTCTATCCCCCACGGCGACCCGCCCGTCGCCCCCGGCCAGGCGCGCTCCCCAGAGCGCCCCCTCGATCCAGACTTGGCCCTCGGGATCAAGTGTGCTGCGCACCTCGGCGCTCGCACCCACCAGCTCCTCCGAGCCGGTTCGCACCGGCTCCTCGCGGTGGGCCGCGATCACCTTGCGGGTGATGAAGTAGAAGGCGACCAGGGAGAGCACTCCGAGCGCGATCAGTGCTGGCCCGACGACATCGGCTGCGCCGCTGTCGGACTCCAGCGCGAGGATGCCACCGGCAACGAGGCCGAGCGCACCGAGTGCCGCCAACACGCCGCCGGTGGAGAGCAGTAGCTCGCCGACGAGCAGCGCAATTCCGATCAGGGCGACGACTACGGCTGCGTCCATGCCCCGATTATCCGCTTTCGCATTCTTCGGCAAGTGCGTAGTGGCGCACGTCCGCTTCGAGTTCGGCGGGCTTTGTATAGGGGCCCAGCTTGAGGAAGCAAAGCTCGCCGGTACGGTTGTAGAAAGCGGTATCAGGCACGCCGCCGCCAGTGCCAATTTCGTGGGCAATGTCCTTGTTCGGGTCGGCGTAGCTGGGGTAGGGGACCGGAGCTTCCGCAAGGAATTCGGAAGCATTGCTTTCGGAGTCTTCGTAGTTGACGCCGAGAAAGGCGACCCGTTTGCCATAGGCGGCGGAGAGCTTTTGCAGGGTCGGGAACTCGTAGCGGCAGGGCCCACACCAGGAGGCCCAGACGTTGACGACAGCCGGATAGCCGGCGAGCGAGGCAATGCGGTGTCGGTAGGCGTCCGTACCGCCGGGCAGCAGCTGGTTCGCTTGCCGGTACAGGGCTGCGAGCGGGGCGGGTGAGCCGGCCAGCGCCGTCGCGTAGTCGGGGTGTTCCCCGCCATAGTCGCCACCGGCGTTGCCGCAGCCCGCGGCCGCCAGTGTGACCACCGCCAGGCCGATCGCCAGCTTTCGTACCTCTTTTGCCAATTCCGTGATTACAATACGTATGTTCGGTTCGCATCAGGGATGCAAACCACTGAGAGCGCCGGGGGAAAGCAGACTCCCGGCATCCTCGTCCTAGTGCCCCGCCAACGGAATTCGTTGCGGTGGGGACGAACCCGAAAGCCTTCATGGCCAAGACCAGCGACGTTGCCGCGCCAGCGGCAGTTCCATCGAGTGCCGACATCGAGCGGGCCGCTAAGTTCGTCCGCGAGCCCTTCCTGCTCGACGGCGAGGGGCCGGAGGCGCTCGCCCCGGGCACGGCCCGACGCCGCGCGCTCGACGCGGCCCTGAAGGAGATCGACGCAGGAGCGGAGGACCCGTCAATCCAGTGGCGGCGGGATTTCTCGCTGCTGCTCGGGCTGGAGCGCCTGCTTGCCGACGAACCGCCGAAGCTGCGCGACGGAGCGGAACTGAACCCGCATCAGGTTGATGCGCTCTCCGGGACGCTGACCGAGCTGATGGCCGAGCAGCAGATCGCGATCGCCGGCGAGGCCAACGGCAACGGTGTGGCGGAGGCAGCCGAGACGGCGGACCCGGCCCCCGCAGCCAAGGAGCCGAGTGAAGACGGGGCCGAGGCAAACGGCGAGGCCGAGCTTGAGGATGAGGAGCTTGCACCGGATGAGGAGCCCCAGGACTGGGAGGAGGTGCCGGCCGACGACGACGAGGAGACGATCGAGGAGGCCCCTGAGGATCCCGGTGCGGAGCGGCGCTTCTGGTTCGAGCACGCCACCGGGGCCGGCAAGACCGTCGCCGCGGTCGGCTTCATCGACGCCTCGCGGACCGGTGGCGTCCTGATCCTCACCCACCGCCGCAATCTCGTCGACCAGTTCATCGGCGAGATCTCCGAGCGCGGCTATAAGGAGCGGCTGCGCCCGCCCCTACTCGACGGTCGCGACGATCCCGACGGCCCGGTCACGGTCGAGACCTATCAGTGGTTCGTCCGCAACCACAAGAAAATCTCCGACGCCTACTCGATCGTGATCTGCGACGAGGCGCACACGGCGCTGGGGGAGAAGACCAGCGCCTGCATCCGCGCCTGGGTCGGCCCCGTCTTCATCGGCATGACCGCGACGGGCGCCTTGATTGCGCGCCACGTCACTGACCTCTTCCCGACCCAGACCTCGCGCTTCGACCTGATCCAGGCGGCCCGCCGCGGCGTTATCTCGCCGCTGCGCTGCATGCGGATCCCCCCCGGGCCGGGCGTGCGGACGATCGCCAAAGTGCCGCTGCGAAAGGGCGAGGTCGACCAGGACTTCGACCAGGAGGAGCTGGCGGCGCTGCTCGACCAAGAGCCCTTCAACGTGGCGATCGCCGACCTCTACAAGACGCGCTTCGACGGCATGCCCGGCGTTCTCTACACGGCCGGCGTGCAGCACGCAAAGAACGTGGCGCGGGCCCTGCAGAGCGTTGGTGTCGCTGCCCGCGCGGTCTCCGGTGAGACGCCGAAGCGCGAACTGGCTGAGATCCTCGCCGGCTTTGAGCGCGGCGAGATCGACGTGCTCTGCAACGCGATGCTGCTCGCCGAGGGCTGGAACTCGCCACGAGCGACGCTCTGCATGCACCTGGCGCCGACCGCGTCGCGTCGCATTTACCAGCAGCGTGTCGGGCGGGTGACCCGGCGCGCGCCCGGCAAGGAGGCCGGCCTGGTGATCGACTTCGTCCACCCCGCCACTACGCACGACGAGGCGATCGTCACCCTGCACAGCCTGCTCGATCGCGACGTCTACCGCGGCGGCGCGATCGTGATCGGCCCGGTGCGGCGATCCCGGGGGCGGCGAATCCGAGTCGAGCGGCGGATCGTCCCCGTCTCCGACAACGAGGAACGCCGCATGCACGTGCTTGAGCGCGAGATGTGGCGGATCGCTGTGGACAACCTCGACTACGCCGAGCAGCACGCCTGGGCTGCGCTGGCTGGGGCGCGGGTCAACCCGCAGGGCTGGCGCCGGGCGCGGGCGATCCTGCAGGGTTCCGGCTCTCAAGAGCTGAAGCGCCGCTTCTTGCTCACCTGCATCCAGCGCAACCGCAACTCGCAGCTGAAACTGAAAGCGCTGAGCGAGATCGCCGACCTGGGTGACCCCGAGGCTTTCGATGATGCAATCGACATCGTCGGTACCTGGACCCGCGATGACCGCCGCGCTGGCACGAAGACGCTCCTGCAGGCGCTGGTCGACAAGCGGATCGGCCGGCGTGACCAGGCACAGGCCTGGGTCTGGCGGCTTGCCTCCTATACCCGCGAGCTGCATGAAGAGTATGCGGTGCAGCGTTGGCCGGAGACGAAGCGATTGCTGGGGCTGCTGGTCAACTCCTCCGGCCGGGCGCACGGCCGCAACGCGCGGCGGCTGGTGCACGCCTCACGCAAACAGGACCGACGGTTGGCGACGGCCCTGCTGGCCGGCGCCGTGTCCCACACGCCCGAGGGCGAAGAGGTGCTGCGTGGGGCACGGATGCGGATGGCGCGCAAGCCTTCGGCGATCGCCCGCGAGCTGCTGCGCAACTTCCCTAAGGGCGGCAAGCGGCGCAAGCGCAACAAGCGCAAAGGGGAGCAGGGGGCTGGCCAGACTGAGCAGAAGGGTCAGGGCAAAGCCAGGACCCAACGGAAAAGACGTTCGCGGAAAGACGCGGCTGGGAGCACTAAAGGGAACGGCGCTAAGGCCGAGACTGACTCAGAGACGGAGTTGGACCTCGCCGGCGCCGAGGCTGACGCGACCCCCTCCGGGAACGGCGACAACGAGGTTGCCCCGCTCGTCGATCCCGTCGGCGATTCCTGAGCCCTCCTCCCAGGCGACCTCCCGCCCAAGCAGGCCGTCACGGCGGCGCCACTCGGCGAGCACGTCGTCGTGTGGCGCCGAGACCCAACGGCCTAGGTGGCTGCTCAAGACTTTCGCAGCCGTGGCGAGCCTCGGGGGGGGTCCCGGCGGAGCAACAGCGGGGAGGCTCCGGCGGGACCCCCCCCGAGGCTCAGTCGTGGCTGCGAAGAGGGAAACCGCCGGCTGGCGTAGGTCGGCAGGGAACTCCTCCGGAGCTATTGAGAGGTTGAGGCCGATGCCGATTACCGCCCAGCCGTCCTGGGGTTTGGCCTCGATCAGGATCCCGGCGAGCTTGCGCTGCTCCAGCCAGACGTCGTTTGGCCACTTGACCGTGCACTCGATCCCGTCGCACAGCTCCTCGGCGGCGGCGCAGACGGCGAGCGGTACGGAGAGGGGCAGCAGCAAGTGGCGCTCGTCGAGCGGCCGCAAAATCGCCGAGTAGAGCAGGGCTTTGCCTTCGGGTGCCGTCCAGACGCGGCCGAGGCGCCCCCGACCCGCTGTCTGTTCGCGAGCCGTGACCACGGTTCCACCGAGGGCACCGTCCTCAGCCAGCTCGCGCGCACGACTGTTGGTCGAGTCCGTCACCCGGTAATGCCGATGCGGCACCCCAAAAACGACGCCCCCTCTTTGCTGACTTTGTCGTTTGGGGTGCATATGGACCCTTAAGTGAGAAGTCAGCCTTTGGCGTCGGCGATTAGTGCGGCTACGAGGCCGTTTATGTCTTGGGGGTTGGCTTCGGCGTGGACCTCGAGGCCGGCGGCGCGGGCTGCGTCGCTGGTTACCGGGCCGATCGAGACGATGCGGGCGTCGCTCGGGAAGCGGTCGCCGAGGGCCTCGGTCAGGTTGCGCACCGTGGAGGAGGAGGTGAAGGTGACGTAGTCGGCGCTCTGGGCGGCCTCGATCGCGTCGGCGCTGGGTTGCTCCCGCACGGTCTCATAGAGGGCGATGACGTCGACTTCGGCGCCGCAGTCGCTTAGGTGCTCGGGGATGACGTCGCGAGCCTGGGCGGGGCGGGCGATGAGAACGCGCTTGCCACTCACCTCTACCCCCGCCAACGACTCAATCAGCGACTCGGCGACGAAGCGCTCGGGGACGATGTCGGCCACGATGCCGACCCGGGCCAGGGCCCGAGCGGTGCCGGGCCCGATCGCCGCCACGGTGACGCGGCCAGCATTGCCGTCTGCCGATCCGTGACCGCCCAGAGCGCGAGTGTCGAGGCCGGCCGCACGCATCGCCTCGAAGAGCAACTGCACTCCGTTCGGGCTGGTGAGCACGATCAGCGCGTACTCGCCGATACGGTTGACCGCCCCCTTGACCTCCTTGCTCTCGATCCGCGGCTCGATCCGGATTGCCGGCAGCTCGACTACCTCGGCCCCGAGATTGCGCAGCGTCTTCGCCAGGCCACTGGCCTGGGCGCGGGCGCGGGTGACGACGACGCGACGCCCCTGCAGGGGACGCCGCTCGAGCCAGGCCAGCGCCTCGCGGCGCTTCACCACCTGGCCGATGACGATCAGCGCTGGGGCGCCCACGCCCTCGCGCTCAACCGTCTCGGCGAGGGTTCCTAGCGTGGCGACGACGGTGCGCTGTCCATCCATCGTGCCGCGCTCGACTGCGGCAGCGGGCTCGGCAGGATCGCGGCCGGCCTCGATCAGTGCTGCCGCGTTGGCGGCGAGCTTCTTCACGCCCATGTAGAAGACGAGCGTGCCAGGGAAACGGGCCAGCGCATCCCAGTCGATCGCGCTCTCTTGCTTCTCCGGATCCTCGTGGCCGGTGACGAAGGCGACCGCCGAGGCGTCGTCGCGGTGGGTGACCGGGATCCCGGCATAGGCCGTGGCGGCGACTCCGGCGGTAACGCCGGGGACGACCTCGAACTCGATGCCCGCGGCGCGCAGCGCTTCGCCCTCCTCGCCACCGCGCCCGAACACGAACGGGTCGCCGCCCTTGAGACGCACGACGCTCTTACCCGACTGCGCGGCTTCGATCAGGCGCTCGCCGATCTCCTCCTGCGGCATGGATGGGCGCCCTGGCGCCTTGCCGACGTAGACAAGCTCAGCGTCCTCGCGCACCGGGTCGAGTGCCCCCGGCGGGATCAGCCGGTCGTAATAGATCGCATCGGCTGAGGCGATCAACTCCAGCGATCGCGCCGTCATCAACCCAGGGTCCCCGGGTCCCGCACCAACCAGGTAAACGACCCCCGATCGCGCGCTCATCGCGTCCCTCCCAGGGGGGTGTCTGACTTAAGGGGGTCATATGGACCCTTAAAGTCAGACACGTCCGCCGGTCCATTTCTCGGCGCGGTCGAGGATGTCGCGGGTGCCGGTGGCTAAGAGGCGCTGGGCTAGCTCGGCGCCGAGGAGGGCCGGTTCGCTTGCGGAGCCTTCCACTCGGTCCCGGATCCACTCGCTGCCGTCGGGGAGGCCGACGAAGGCGTCCATCCGCATCTGCTCGCCATCGACCCTGGCGTGGACCCCGATCGGGGTTGCGCAGGTGGCGTCAAGCAGCGAGACGACGGCCCGCTCGGCAGTCAGCTCACGAAGGGTGGTCTCGTCGCCGAGCGGCGCGACGGCTGCGGTGCTCGACTCGTCTCCGGCGCGGATCTGGAGCACCAGCGAACCTTGCCCGGCCGCAGGTGTCATCGACTCGGCTGGGATCGCGAAGGAGATCTCGTTCTCGCGCCCCAGCCGCCGTAGTCCTGCTACGGCAAGCACGATCGCGTCGAGTTCTCCCTCAGCGAGCTTGCGTAGACGGGTGTCGACGTTGCCGTGCAGTTCCCTCACGTCTAGATCCGGCCTGGCGGCAAGCAGCTGGGCGCGGCGGCGCAGACTGGCTGTGCCGACCTTGGCGCCCTCGGGCACCTCATCGAGCGAGGCGCCGGCGCCGATCCAGGCGTCGGCCGGCTCCTCCCGGGTGGGTACTGCCCCGATCGCCAGGCCCTTGGGCAGCTCGGCCGGCAGGTCCTTCGCCGAGTGGACCCCGACGTCGGCATCGCCTTCGAGCAGCGCCCGCTCGACCCCGTGCACAAACCGCGACTTGTCGCCCGGCTCGCCGTCGGAGGAGACCTCGACCAGCTCGGCGCCTCCCAGCATCTCGGCTACCTGTCCCGCCTGAGCCAAGGCCAGGGCACTGCTCCGGGTCGCGATCCGCAGCGTCAAGTCGATTTACGGCGCAGCTCTGTCACGTTCGACCCGGCGCCACCCTCGGCCTCCGGCTCGGTTTCGACGTCGAGACCGAAGAGCTCGCGCAGGGCGCTGACATAGAGGTAGGCCTCGTCGCTACCGGCGGAACGCTTCATCCGCAGGGTCGGCTCGTGCAGCAGGCGGGAGGCGATCGCCTTCGCCATCGCGCTCATCCGCTCGCGGTCGGCCTCTCCGAGGCTCTCCCAGCGGCCGTCGTTCTCGGCGAGGACGCGGCGCACGACCTCATCGCCACGTTCGCGCAGCGCCGCGATCGTCGGCACCACCTCGAGTGAGGCAAGCCATTTCTCGAAGCGATCCTGCTCGGCGTCGAGCAGCCGCTCGGCCAGCCTCGCCTCAGCCTCGCGGCCACTGGCATTGCGTTCGGCGATCTGCTGCACATCGTCGATGTCGTGCAGGCTGACGCCGCCGATCTCACGGCAGGCGGGCTCGATGTCACGCGGGACCGCAATATCGACCAGCAACAGCGGCCGTCCCTCGCGCACCTTCATCACCTGCTCCACATCGTCGCGCTCGACGATGTGGTGGGGCGAGTTGGTCGCGGAGACGACGATGTCGGCTTGCTCGAGTTGCTCGGGCAACTCCTCAAAGCGGACCGCGTTGCCTTTGAAGCGCTGGGCCAGCCCGATCGCCCGGTCGTAATGGCGGTTGGCGACGAAGACGGTGGCGACCCCACGGCGGACGAGGGCGCGGGCAACCAACTCCGCCGTCTCCCCGGCACCGACCACCAGTACTCGGCGCTCGCTGAGATCGCCGAGCGTGCGCCGCGCCAGCTCGACCGCGACGGAGGGGATCGAGACGTTCTTCTCGCTGATCCCGGTCTCCTCGCGGGCGCGCCCACCGGCAGCGAGGGCGCCGCGGAAGAGGCGGTTGAGAATTGGGCCGGTGCCGCCCTCGACCAGCGCCAGCTCGTAGGCGCGTTTGACCTGGCCCTGGATCTCGGCCTCGCCGAGGATCATCGAGTCGAGGCCAGCGGTGACGCGGAAGAGGTGGCGGACGGCCTCGCCGGAGCGCAGCGAGTAGAGGTGGCCGAGCAGCTCGGTCGGCCGGATGTCGGCCTGGCGGGTGAGGACCCCGAGCGCGGTCGACTCAGCCTCGACCGGGTCGGAGACGACGAGGTAGAGCTCGGTGCGGTTGCAGGTCGAGATCGCCGCGGCCTCGTGGATGCCGGCGACGTCGGTGAGCTCGCGCAGCGCACCGGCGGCGCGGCCCTCGGTCAGCGAGAGACGCTCGCGCAGGTCGAGTGGCGCCGTCTTGTGGGAGACGCCGAGTGCCAGCAGCTCGCTCATCAGGCGCTCACCTCCTCGCGCTCTGGGACCGCCGGCTCTGCCTTGCGCTGCTCAGCAAACCCGGCCAACTCGCGCAGCTCACGCTCCATTCGCTGCAGTTTCGCCGCCATGATCGCGACGTAGATCACGAGCAGGAGGACGAAGACGATGTAGGCGCCGGCGACATACTTGCCAGCCTCGTCAAGTGGCAGGGCCGGTGCGCTGGCGAGCAGTGCGTTCACCTAGCTCACCTCCGGGGCGATCCGCGAGCTGGAACCCGGAGCCGGTGCGTCGAGGGCGCGGCGCAGTCGCTTGATCTGTCCCGAGGTGCTCTTCGCGGTCAGCTCGAACTTGACCAGGGTCACCCAGAGCAGCGCCACCGCAGCCAGGCAGACGAGGAAGGTGAACATCATCGAGCCGGGCAGGCCGCCGTTGGTGGTGGCGAAGACGCGCGGGTGCACGAGGCTCTGCGCCATCCGCACAGCCATGAAGTTGAGCGGCACGAAGGCGCCGGCGGTGATCGCGAAGACCGAGGCGTAGCGGGCTTGGCGCTCGGGGTCCTCGATCGCGTAGCGGAAGGGGTAGTAGGTCGCGTACATGAGGAAGACGATCAGGAAGCTGACCAGGGTCGGCTCGTCCCAGACCCACCAGTGCCCCCAGGAGGCCTTGGCCCAGATCGAGCCGGTGACCAGCACAGCGACGCCGAAGATCACTGACATGTGGATCGAGACGTAGGAGTAAGCGTCCCAGCGCCGGTCGCCGCTGCGCAGGTGCAAGACCGCGAAGACGCCACCGATGACGAAGCCGACTAGCGCCGTGATTGCCAGCGGCACGTGCAGGTAGAAGATCTTCTGGATGAAGCCCTGGTCGCCATCGAGCGGGGCGTAGAAAAACACGAGCGAGAGCGCTGTGGCGATGGCCACGACGCTGGCGATCGAGAGAGGTCTCAGTCCTTTGCCGTACATGCGTTTCTCGCGCTGCGATGCGGTCCGGGGGCTAGTCCTCCAACAGGAAGTCGAAGACCGCGTAGCCGACTAGGAGGAAGATCAGATCGTATAGGGAGAGCACCGCGAGCCAGGTTCCGAAGCGGTGGTAACCGGGACCACCCACGGCCAGCAGCGGCTCGCTGGCGCCGGTGGCGGCGATCATCAGCGGCACGACCAAGGGCAGCAGGACGAGCGGGCCGAGCAGGTCGCGGGCGCGCGAGTGGACCGCCATCGAGGAGATCAGCGTGCCGGTAGCGGCAAGGCCGAGGTCGGCGAGGACGAGCACGGATAGGAGAGGAGGCAACGCCACGGCCGAGCCGAGGAAGAAGAGGGCGAAGATCGGCACCACGACCAGCTCCAGCACCAGCAGGTAGGCGAACAGCGCCGTCGCCTTGGCGGCGAAGAGGGCGCTGCGGTCGATCGGGGCAAGCCGGATCGCGTCGAAGCCGCCCTCCTCGCGCTCGGCGACGAAGAGGCGGTTGACGCCGAGCAGGGCAGCGAAGAGCAAGGTCGCCCAGAGCACCCCGGCGGCGAGGCTGCCGGAGAGGCTGGTGCGGTCGAGGCCGAAGCGGAAGATCACGAACGTAGTGGTGGCGAACAGCGCCATCGCCGGCAGCGACTGCAGGCTGCGCAACTCGGCCCGCAGGTCCTTGGCGAGGATGGTGGCGAAGGCTGTACGGGACGGTGTCATGCGGCCACCGCCCGCCCGCCCGCCTCGAGTCGCAGCACCCGGTCCGCTTCGCCTTCGAAGCGCTCGGGGTCGTGGCTGACGATCACCCGGGTGCGTCCCGCGGCCGCGCCGACCAGACTTCGTGCCAGCTCGCGACCCTCGGCGTCGAGGTTGGAGTCGGGCTCGTCGAGCAGCAGCAATTCGGGCTCGTGCAGGACGCAGCGACAGATCGCGAGGCGCTGGCGCATCCCGGCCGAGAGCTCGTCGACGCGCTCGTCCCCGCGGCGCTCCATCGCCACCGAGGTGAGCAGCTTGGCGATCCGGGCCTCGGCGGCCTGGCCCCGCAACCCGTGCAGGCGGGCGTGGAAGCGCAGGTTCTCGCGGCCGCTGAGGTCGCGGTAGAGCAGCGGCTCGTGGCCGAGGAAGCCGATCCGCCCACGCAGCTTCCAGGCCTCGTCGGGTAGCGAGCAGCCGAGCGCCCGCACCTCGCCGCCGCTCGGTCGCAGCAGGGTGGCAAGGATGCGCAGCAGGGTCGTCTTGCCGGCCCCATTCGGTCCCAACACCAGCAACGTCTCGCCCCGCGCAAGCTCCAGCCCGACGCCGTCGAGGGCGGTCCGTTCGCCGTAGTCACGACGCAGCCCGGCAAGGCTGAGCGCCGGTTCCTCTGTCGCCTGGCCGCCCTGCACCGAGGGGATTCTGACCGTCTCCGAGCAGCAGCGCCGCCTGCCGCTGACTTTGTCCTTTTTAGTCCAATAGCCCGCCTAAAGGCGAACTCACCGGGTGGGGGTGACGTCGCTACGCTTGTGCTCATGACCGATCATGCACCGCTCCTGAACGAAGTCGACACTTATGGGCCGGCCTACATGCGCGTCGCCGAGCAGCTTGGGCGCTACGAGGGCAACGAGGAGGAGGCGCCGCTGGCGATTGAGCTGCTTGGCCTTTCGCCAGGCGATCGGGTGCTGGATGCGGGCTGCGGACTCGGCCGCTTCGTCGCCGCTCTGGCCGAGAACGGGATCGACGCGGTCGGGGTCGACATCTCCGAGATCGCGATCGCCGAGGCCAAGCGCGTCTACCCTGGCCCGACCTACTACGTCGCCGACCTGATGCAGCCGCTGCCACCGGAGTTGCGCGGTTTCGACGGGCTCGTCAGCCTTTCTTCGAGCTTCGGGTTTGGGGCGACGGTTGCTGAGGACGAAGCGATGCTGCGGGCCTACCACGACGCGCTGCGGCCGGGAGGCAAGATGGCGATGGAGCTCTCCGATCTTGAGCGCTCCCGGTACCGGCTGAAAACTGACGAGGGCGTGGTCGAGCGGGAAACCAATGGGGTCAAGGAAACCCTCGACGTCAACTTCTCGACCGGGATGCTGCATGTCCACTACGTCTACGGCGACGACGTGGTCGACTCGCGCATCCGGATGTATGAGGCGGCGGATCTTCAGCGGATGGCGGAAGCGGCCGGTTTCCACGACGTCGAGCACTACGGCAACTTCGCCGGCGGTCCAAAGCGTCCCGAGGATCGCCTCGTGCTCGTAGCGACTGCATGACGGCACGTGGCGCGGCGGTCGTCGTCGACGCGTACTCGACTGGGGCGCGGCTGGCGCCGCGCTTTGCCGCCGCCGGGATGTCGGTCGTCCACGTGCAGAGCAGTCCTCGTCTTCCCGATTTCTATGCGCGCGCCTTCCGCGACGGCGACTTCGTTGAGAACGTCATTCACGACGGCGACTTGGAGGAGACCGCCGCCCGGGTAGCCGTGCACAACCCTGCCTTTGTAGTCGTCGGCGCCGAGCCGGGCGTGCCGCTCGCCGATGCGCTCAGCGAGCGGCTTGGATTGCCCAGTAACGGCAGTGCGCAGAGTGCGGCGCGGCGCGACAAGAATGCGATGAGCGAAGCGTTGCGCAGCGCCGGCCTGCGCACGGCCGAGGCGTTGAAGACTGCCGATGTTGCCGAGGCAGTTGCCTGGGCCGGGTCACGCGGCGGGGCCCCCGTTGTGGTCAAACCGCTCGACAGCGCCGGCACCGATGGGGTCAGCATCTGCGCTGACACTGCCGCGATCGAGGCCGCCTTCGCGGCGAACCTCGGCCGGCCCAACGCTCTACACGGCGCCAACGAGGAGCTGCTCGTCCAGGAGCTGCTCGAGGGGACCCAGCTCTTCGTCAACTCGGTCAGCTGGGACGGCGTCCACCACGTCTCCGAGGTCTGGCGCGACAACAAGCTGCGGGTCGGCACCAACTTCATCTACGACTACGAGGAGCTGCTGCCACGCCACGGCGAGCAGCAGGACCAGGTCGTCCCCTACGTCGAATCGGTGCTGGACTCGCTCGGCATCCGCTACGGCCCCGCCCACACCGAGGTGATGCTGACGGCGACCGGCCCGGTGCTGGTCGAGTCGGGGGCGCGGATGCACGGCTCGGTCCCCGACGAGATCGTCGACCGCTGCACGCCAAGCCACCAGACGCTGACTGCCGAGGCCTACCTTGATCCGCACTCGGTCGCCCGGCGCGCCCAGCAGCCTTACTCACTGGCCGCAGGCGCCTACTGCGTGATGCTGATCTCCCAGCATGAAGGGCAGATCGTCTCCGACGCGGGCTTGCGTGAGATCGAGGCGCTGCCCTCGTTTGCCGGCACGATCTCGATGCTCGGCCCGGGCGATCAGCTCAAACGCACGATTGACCTCTTCTCCTGCCCGGGGATCATCTATCTCGTAGACCCTGACCGGGGGCAGCTCAAAACCGACTACGACCGCATCCGTGAGCTGGATGCCACAGGCAGTGTCTTCGAGACCGAGGAGCTGGCCGTCTCTTAATGAGGCCCCGCGGACCCCGCTCTCCGGCTACGTCGCCGGTCGGTCGGTCGGACCTTCATCAGTTGCCGCGCAAGTAGGAGTGCTTCCAGGCAGCCGATGCCGGTTCTCCGCGACTAGCCGGTAGACCTTCGCCGCCATCCACGAGATCCCCGGCAGCAGGATCGCACGGCCAATGATCTTCCAGATCCGCCCGGCGGTGCTCAGCACCGAGGCGATTGCCTCGTGTCCCGAGCGGACCGTGCCGTCGACCTCAACCCACTGCAGGGCATCGGCAGCTTGCTCCTTGGTTATTCCCAGCTCAGCGAGGTCGGTGAGCTGCCAGGCGACGATCTCCGCATCCGGTCCGATCCTCTCCACTGCGTGTGCGCACTTCGTGCAGAACGCGCAGTCCCCGTCGTAGACCAGCACCGGGCGTTTTCGCTGCCTCAGTCCCACGATTCGCCAAGCAGTCGGTCGGTAGCGAGTTGCACCACCTGGGACCGGGTCTTGCCACGGTGCTTGACGGCGATGAAGTAGCTGCCGATGAACAGCGAGAAGACCAGCATGCTGCGGGCCTCGACGTCATCCTCGTCCTCGCAGAACTGGCCGAACAGCGAGCGCAGGTAGTCCATCCGCCGGGTATCGATCCGGCGCAGGCGTTTGGCAACGTCGCGGTCGCGGCGGGACCAGTCCCGCAGCGCCAGCTCGACCGCGAAATCGATCGACGGCGCCAGCTCGAAGAGCTGTTGCAGCTTGGCCCGCGAGTCGCCCGGTCGGCTCTCGACGCTCGCGATGACATCCCCGACGACCCTCTTCTCCCAGGTGTCGAGCATCTCGTCGAGCAGTGCCTGGCGATCTTTGAAGTGCCAGTAGAAGCCTCCCTTGGACACCCCCAGGGACGCGGCCAAGGCCTCGATCCGCACGGCGTCCGGGCCTCCTGTCGCCAGCGCCTGCAGCGCCGTGTCGACCCATGCACCGCGGGGTGTCCGGACATTGGCCATTAGTTGTATCTATACGGCACCGTATTGACAGATGCAAGCGCCCTGCATAACATCCATACGACATCGTATGGATCGAGAGAGAGGGTTGGCATGAGGCTTCCCAACGCGGCACACGAATCTCGCCCCTGGCGGATCCGCGAAATCGCTCAAGACTTCATTCTCGAGGATGTCTGGGCGCTTCCCGTGCAGGGCGGCGCCGAGGATTTCCAGGCGCTGCTTGAGCTGCTGGTCGCTTCCGATCCGGCCACTCTGGAATCCCTGCCGACGCGCGTGCTGTGGAACCTCCGCGACCGCCTCGGAGCCCTGCTGAACCTCGGCAGGGTCTCGGCTCCGGCCGACAACGCCGCCGGCAAGCTGCCGATTCCGGGGACGAACGAGACCTCACTGGCCGAGCGGCTGCCCGACGGACTGCGCAACTCGGCGGCGGATCTGACCTTCGGCTCCCTGCCCTTCGTGCCGCTCTACCGCACCGACGTCGAGTTCGCCGCGGAGCTTTCGAACCAGACGGTGCACGGCGCGATGCACCTCGCCTGGGTCGATCAGGGCGAGGGTCGCTACCAGGCGCAGATGGCCGTCTACGTCAAGCCACGCGGTCGCGTCGGGAAGGGCTACATGGCGCTGATCAAGCCGTTTCGCTACTGGATTGTCTACCCGGCGCTGATGCGGCAGACCGAGCGAATGTGGAATGGGCGCGTTGCCCGGTAGGCCGCGTTAGGGTGCTCAGCCGCCGCGCTTGCGCAGGGTGCGGCGGCCCACCTTGAGCAGCGGGCCAGCTCCTTCGCGCAGTGCCTTGGTGCGGACGGCCCCCTTGCCGTAGAGCAGCTTGGCCGAGGCCTGTACTGCTTCGCCGAGGGTGCGGTCGTAGGGGTGCCACCAGAAGTCGCGGGTCAGTCCCGGCTCCCAGGCGTTCATCTTTACGTTGACGCACTCGTAGAAGCCGAATTTGGAATGAGAGCGGCCGACGCCGGAGTCCTTGACCCCGCCCCAGGCGCACTGGCAAGCGCCGTGGCTGAAGGAGTGGTCGTTGACCCAGACCATGCCCGACTCGATCCGCCGCGCGATCCGCTCGCCCTTCTGGCGATCCTTGGTCCAGACCGAGGCGCCGAGGCCGAACTCGGAGTCGTTGGCGAGGTCGATCGCTTCCTGCTCTGAGTCGACGACGACGATCGGCAGCACAGGGCCGAAGATCTCCTCGTTCATGATCCGCATCTCGTGCGTGACCCCGGTGAGGACCGTGGGGGCGACGTACTTGCCGGAGAGGCCGGCGACCTCGGTCGGTCCGCCGCAGAGCTTGGTCGCGCCGGAGGCGACTGCGTCTTCAATCAGATCGACGACGATCTCGTACTGGCCCTCGGAGGTCATCGGGCCGATCTCGGTCTCCCACTGCATCGGGTCGCCGAGGCGAAGCCTCTCGGTCTCGCGGGCGACGCCTTCGACGAAGCGGTCGGCGACCTCTTTGACGACGTAGACGCGCTCGATCCCCGAGCAGGTCTGGCCGGCGTTGGCGAAGCCTCCCCAGACGGCGCCGGAGATCGCGTTGGGCAAGTCGGCATCGGCGCAAACAATCATTGGATCCTTGCCGCCGAGCTCGAGCACCGAGCCCTTGAGCCGCTGCGCGCAGACCTCGCCGACCTTGCGGCCGACCTCGACCGAGCCGGTAAAGAAGATCTTCCCCGCCGTGGACTTGGCCAGGGCGTCGCCGACCGCGCCGCCGCCGTGGACGACCCGGATTAGGCCCTCGGGCAGGCCACCCTTCTCAAAGACACGGCGAATTGCCTCACCCAAGAGCGGCGTCAGGCTGGCCGGCTTCAGCACCACGCCGTTGCCCGCCATCAGCGCGATCGCCACCTCGCCGAAGGGGATTGACCAGGGGTAGTTCCAGGGAGCGATCACGCCGACGACGCCGATCGGCTCGTAGGTGAAGCGGCTTTTCTTGGTCATCAGGAAGGACTGGCTCATCCGCACCTTCTCATCAGCAAGGATCTTCGGCCCCGCCTTGGCGCACCAGTGCAGCGCGTCGACCGTTGGCAGCAGCTCCATCGTGTAGGCCTCGGCGCGGGGCTTGCCCTGCTCCTGGACGAGCAGCTCGGCGATCTCGTCGATCTCATCGAGAAGGGCGTCGGCGGCGTGCCTCATATAGCGGCCGCGGTCCGCGAGCGATAGCTCCGCCCAGGCGGGCTGGATCCGGGCGACGTCGTCGACCACTTCCTGTACCTGCTCGGGTGTAATCGTTGCGACCGAGCCGACCAACTCGCCGGTGGCGGGGTTGAAGGACTCGAGGGTGGACTGGGCGGGGGGTGACTGCGTTGCGCTCTCCATGCGTCCGAGTGTAAAGGGCGCTATCCAGCGCGGCTGGGTGCGATCGCTTCCCTCCGCCAGCGCAGATAGCCGGGACCGACGTTGCGCAGGGCCGATGGCAGCAGCGGGGTGATCCCGCGTGAGGCTGCGGCGAGGAGCTGGAGCTCGCGTTCCTTCGTCCGCGACCAGGGAATCCCAAAGCGCTCACGCAGCGTCGGGGAAAGCAGGCCGCCGGTGATCAGGCCGATCTGGTGTGCGGCCGGGATGCGGGCGACGCGCCACGCGGCCTCCGGCAAGAACGGCAGATCGGGCCGCGTTGGCGCTTCGAGCGACTCGAGGACTTCGTCGACCGCTGCCGTGCGCTCGAGGCGCTCGGCGACCATGCGCTCGAAGTAGTCGCCGAATTCCACCCAGGTCTCCGGCAGATCGCGCTCGCGAACGCCGATCAGCTCGCCCTGCAGTCGCCATTCGGCATAGAACTGCTCGACCTCCACGGGGCCCATCGATCTGCCGAGCAGCTCGTGGCCGCGCACGATCGAGTGAGCGAGGGTGGCGTGGACCCAGGCGTAGGCCTCGGGCTCGAGCGCGTGGTAGCGCTCGCCGTCGGACTTCACTCCCTTGATCCGCTTGTGCATCTCGCGGATGCGCCGGCCCATCTCGCCGCCCAGGGCAGGGCCACCGTAGGTCATCGCGTAGGTGTAGTCGAGGGTGCGGAGCAGCCGACCCCAGGGGTCGGCGCGGAAGTCCGAATGCTCGCTGACCCCGGCGCCGACCGTAGGGTGGCCGACCTGGAGCAGGATCGCGTAAGCGCCGGTGCTGATCAGGCGAACGTCGCCGCCGTAGCGCCAGAGGACCGAGCCGGGTTTGGGTGCGAGGCGGGTTGCGTCCATGGGAGTGATCATAGGTGTGTGTTAAGGGGATCGGGGGAGGTCTCGCCGGTGCCCATGCACCGCCTGCGGCGGTGCAATGAAGTGCCGCTTCGCGGCCCAGAATCACCTTGCCGGGGGCCGCTTCGCGAGGCACCGGCGAGACCTCCCCCGATCCCCTCATACTGGCCGTGATGGCTGACCGGTTGTTCGATACGGGTGGTGAACCCGCCAAGGGTGAGGTTCCAGCTTCCGATGCTCCTTTGGCGGTTCGGATGCGGCCGCGGAGCTTGGATGAGCTTGTGGGACAGGAGCATGTGCTGGCACCTGGGTCCGCGCTGAGGACCGCGATCGAGTCGGGTCATCCGCATAGCTCGATCCTCTATGGACCTCCGGGGGCTGGGAAGACGACATTGGCTCGGATTGCTGCGGCCGGGGCAGAGGGGGCGTTCGAGGAGGAGTCGGCGGTCAATGCCGGGAAAGCCGAGATCCGTGCCGTGATCGAGCGGGCGCGGGAGCGGCGGGCTGGTAGTGGCCGTCCCACGGTGTTGTTTCTCGACGAGATCCATCGCTTCAACAAGGCTCAGCAGGACGCGTTGTTGCCGGCGGTCGAGGAAGGGCTGCTGACGTTGATCGGGGCTACGACAGAGAACCCTTACTTCGAGGTGAATTCAGCGCTGCTGTCGCGTTGTCAGATCTATGAGCTGCGGCCGCTCGAGCCCGGGCAGGTGGAGGAGCTGTTGCGGCGAGCACTTTCTGACTCCGAGCGCGGGCTTGTCGATCCGCCGCCGGTCGAGGATGCGGCGCTGGAGATGCTGGCGCATCGAAGCGGTGGCGACGCCCGGGTCGCCCTCTCCGCCTTGGAGCGTGCGGTGGAACGCGCTTCCGACTTTGACCACAGTGGGGGTGGGTCAAAGTCGGAAGCGATCGACGTCGCCGCGATTGAGGATGCGCTGCAACGCAAGGCGCTCGACTACGACCGCAAGGGCGACCGCCACTACGACTTCGTCTCGGCCTGGATCAAGGCGACCCGGGGCTCCGACGTCGACGCCTCGCTCTACTACCTGGCGGTGATGCTGGAGGGAGGAGAGGACCCACGCTTCATCGCCCGCCGCATGGTCATCCTCGCCTCCGAGGATGTTGGCAACGCCGATCCGCAGGCGCTGCTTGTCGCTGACGCCGCGGCCCGTGCGGTTGATCGGGTCGGCCTGCCCGAGTGCGCGCTCAACCTCGCCCAGGCCGCCGTCTACCTCTCCCTGGCGCCGAAGTCGAACGCCTCTTACAAAGGCCTGGGAGCCGCCCGCGGCGAGGTCCGCGAGAACGGCGCCAAAACGCCGCCTGACTACCTGCGCGACGCTCACTACCCGGGGGCGAAGACGCTCGGTCGGGGCGAGGGGTATCGCTACGCGCACGATGAGCCCGGCGGCGTGAGCGACCAGCAGCTGCTTCCCGAGGGGCTTGAGGATCGCCGCTTCTACAAGCCCACCGATCGCGGCTTCGAGGCCGAGCTAGGCCGGCGTCTGGAGGCCTTGCGCAAGAGGCTACGCAACAGCTAGACCGCGCAACTTCCCCGGGGTCAACGTGTTTCTAAGGTCGGCTTTCCAAGCTAGAGCCAGGGAGAGCCGATATACCGGTCGGAGGCCTGGACTGGGGGCCTCCGACCGGGACCCAAATCGGGGACATACAGGGGGGACGGTGACCGCGCCTTTTCGGGCGCAGTCACCGCGTAAGGGGAGGCTTCGCGGCTCCTCTATCGTCCATATATGGCTTCGGAGAAGCTACGACTCGGCGGGATGGCTCTTCGCAACGGTCTGTTGATCCACGGGCCGACGCACTGGGCTGCCGCAGTACGTGGCTCTGATGGCTCGGTCCAGGTTTCCTCTGCGCCGAAGCCGGAGCTGGCCCCTGGGCTGGCGGCGCGGCTGCCCGGCCTGCGCGGCCCGCTGAAGCTGGCTGAGGCGCTGGCGGTGCTGCCGCTCGTGCGCCGTCAGCTGCCGGCGGCACGTTTGCCCTTCGAGGACCGACGCGTCCTGCTGGCGATCGGGACGACGCTGTTTGCGACCGCGGCGCTGCGCAGGCGCTTCGGCAGCTCGGCTCTGCGTGAGGGGGCGGTGCAAGCAATCGGCGCCGTTCCGGCGATGGTGGCGCTGCTCGACCGAGACCTCGCCGCCTACCACGGGGTCGAGCACAAGGCGATCGCGGCATATGAGCAGGGCATCGACGATCCGGCCGGCGTGCCCAAGGAGCACGACCGCTGCGGGTCTAACCTGCTCGCTCCGATGATGCTGCTCACGGCTGGCGGCACCATCCTGCTCGAGCGCTTGGTCGACAGGCCGGGGCCGGCGGCGCGCGCCGTGGTCGGGCTCGGCGGCGCCTCGATCGCGGTCGAGATGTTCGCCTGGAGCGACCGCCACCACGGCGACCCGCTGGCCGAGGCTTTCCACACGCCGGGGCGGGAGAT
>Ga0163161_10000362_pt1 | contig 37998 bp, 33 predicted proteins | sample S45metaG_FD_129847 | JGI IMG/M metagenome (GOLD analysis project Ga0163161, IMG submission 129847) | Switchgrass rhizosphere microbial communities from Kellogg Biological Station, Michigan, USA - S4-5 metaG | ecosystem: Host-associated > Plants > Roots > Rhizosphere > Soil | place: USA... | reverse complement strand
AGATACTGTTTCAACAAACCGCTGTATACCGAACGGTACGTACAGTGGTGTGAGAGGACAGATAGGGAACTAATCCCTATCTTCCTACTCGATTCAATTTTTGATGTTTTTAATATTCGATTACCACTTTACCAATGGTTTTGCCGCTTTCCAATAAGCGATGTGCTTCTTTTAAATTTTCTGCTGTAAACTCTTTAAGTGTAGTATTTAATGTTGTTTTAAGTGTGCCATTATCAAATAGTGCGGCCAGTTTATTTAAAATACGGTGCTGTTCTTCCATATCATCGGTTTGATACATCGAGCGCGTATACATCAGTTCCCACGAAAAGGTAACACTTTTGTTTTTTAATTTGTTTAATGCAATAGGAGTTGCTGAGCCGGTAATGGAGGCAATATGCCCTTGTGGTTTGATCAATTCTACTATCGCGTCCCAATATCCGTTCAGGTCCACAAAATCGAGAATAAAGTCTACCTCCTGGTAACCAGCTGCCCGTACTTCTTCGATCAGGTTTTTATGGTCTACCACCACATCGGCTCCCATCGCCTTACACCATTCTTTTGTTTCGGTACGCGAAGCGGTTGTAATTACCTTTAGTCCGCTTACTTTTTTGGCAAGCTGTATGGCTATCGAACCCACACCACCGGCACCTCCAATAATCAGAATGCTTTTCCCTTGATCTTTCTCACTGCTAATGCGGATGCGGTCGTAAAGCGATTCCCATGCGGTAAGTGCTGTTAGTGGCATTGCGGCAGCCTCTGCATCGCTGAGTGTAACTGGCTTTGAGCCTACAATACGTTCATCAATCAACTGGTATTCGGTGTTCGAACCGCTCCGTGTAAGGTCACCAGCAAAATACACGGCATCGCCTACTTTGAAAAGGCTAACCGCGTCGCCAACCGCTTCTACTGTTCCGCTTGCATCCCATCCAATTACTTTTGGGTTTTCGAGCAAGGTATCTTTGGCACTGTTCTGGCGGATTTTGTAGTCAACGGGATTTACACTAATGGCTTTTATTTTTACTAAAATATCCCGCCCCTGCGGTGTTGGAATGGGGGTGTCGAATTCGATAAAACTTTCGTCTTCTGTTATCGGGAGCGATGTTTTAAATCCTATAGACTTCATATGTTTTTACTTTAAACTGAATGTTATTTTAATTTCTATATAGCAAATATAAACTGATATTGTTTAGTTATTCGGTATAAATTTGTGTTTAATCAGTAAATTTGCGCCCTGGTTTAATCCGCAATGAACAGAGAAACTTTATACGAATCGTTTGAAATTGTTTATCAAAAACTGGATGAATGCCCCAAGCAAGGTCATAAACATCTGTTTTTTGAACTGGTTTATATTTTATCGGGTAGGGGTAAACAATGTATCAACAACAACAAATTCGATTATCGGGCAGGGCATATGTTTCTGATTACGCCAGAAGATTGCCATTCGTTTGAAATCGAAAGCACCACCGAATTTTTCTTTCTACGTTTTGGCAATGTATATATCCGATCGAAAGACTTTCGTACCGACGATGTACAGCGGATGGAATATATTCTGCAAAATGCCAGTCATCAACCAGGCTGTATTCTTAAAAACCTGTCAGATAAAGTTTTTGTAAAGTCGCTGATCGAGGCAATGATAGCCGAACATTTAAATCGCGACCTTTATAATAAAGAATTAATCACTAAAATGGTTGATACGATGATTGTAGTAATCGCCCGTAACATTGCTAAATATATGCCTGCAGCAGTAAAAGGCGATGCCGAAGAAAAAACTCTGGCGCTTTTAAATTACATCCAGGCCAATATTTATCATCCTGAGAAATTGAGGGCCGAAAAACTGAGCAAGCAATTCGGTATTTCTGAAAACTATTTTGGAAAGTATTTTAAGAAACACACTGATGAAACGTTACCCCAATACATAGCCAACTTAAGGATTAAACTTATAGAAGCGCGTTTGCGCTTCAGTAATATGCGGATCAATGAAATTGCATATGAATTGGGCTTTACGGATGAAAGCCATTTGAACAAGTTTTTTAAATCGCAAAGGGGATTAAGCCTTAAAGCTTTTCGAAGTGCTGTTGCGAGTTGACTAAATGAAAACTACTTGATTATCAATCAGGCATGGGCGCGAAATTTCCTATACGATATTATTGGCTTCAACATGTTTGCTTTGTTACTTAATTACCACAGATGCTTTACAGAGGATCTTTTCTCTTTTACTTTGCCATAAGCCCAATTCTTTTGAGTAAATGATCTTTTTTTGAGCGTGCGATCCCAAGCTGGTGTCCATTTGCCATCACCAGGAAGGTGCCTTCTGATTTTTTGAACTGGCTGATTTGGTTGATATTGATGGTGTAGGAATGATGGATGCGAACGAATAGCGAACCGGGCAGCAAAGTTTCAATTTCGCCAAGCGATTTGGAAAGCAGAATGGTTTTGCCCTCAGTTAAGTGGATCTCGGTATAGGCTCCGTCCGCTTTGCAGTAAAGAATTTCCGTGGGAGAGATAAAATCATATCCACTACGGTTGGGCAATGCGAGTTTTTGTTCTTCCGTCGGGAACTTAAGGTTGGCTATTGCCTGCTGTATCTGTTGAATGTTATTTTCTTCTGCTTCAATAGAGGAGTGTACCCGTTTTACGGCCTGTAGAAGTTCCTGTCCGTCTATGGGTTTCAGCAGATAATCGAGGGCATTGATGCGTAAGGCCCGAACGGCAAACTGTGCATATGCCGTGGTAAAGATTACTTTGGCCCGAAGGTAAGTCCCAAGGATCTCTAGCATTTCAAATCCATTCATGTCCTGCATTTCAATATCCAGGAAGATGGCCTGGGGAGAATGCTCACGGATTTTTCTGATCCCGTCAAGGCCGGAGTGGGCAATACAAAGGATATTCACATCCGGGCAGTACATCCTCAGGTCGTTACTGAGGGCATTGGCGCAATGCGCTTCATCATCAATGATAATTACGCTGATCATTTCTTATGGTTTTAAAAATTTGACTTCAACAATGGTACCCATGTTTCCATTGGGCTGCGAATAGATCGTAATACTGCTTTGGGTATCGTTTCTGGCATTGAATACCCTTAATCGGTTCTCAATGAGTGCGATTCCCTTCGACTCGTGGAGGCTATTGCTTCTCGACTTTCGGGTTCGGGAAGCTGCCATACCAACACCATTGTCTTCTACCCGACAGGTGATGTATTGCAGGTTGCTATCGATGCGGACCACGATCTCGCCGCCCTGTTCCAATGCCAGGATGCCATGCCATATTGCATTTTCGATCAGGGGCTGAAGAAAAAGCGGGGGTACCATTATTCTTTTGGATTCAACCCCAGGGCCAGTCAAAAAACTATAGCTGATCTTGTCTCCAAACCTGAGCTTTTCCATATCCAGATATAATCGGCAGGTGTTGATTTCCTCTTCCAGTGATATTTCCTGTAGTTCGTTGCCGAGTTGCCCTCTGATAAGCCTGGAGAAGATAGACAGGTAGCTGATAGCCTGTTGGTTAGCGTTTTCCTGAATTAATGATTTGATTGAACTAAGGCAGTTAAAGATGAAGTGAGGGTTCATTTGAGCACGCAGGGCCTGTGCCTCCAGTTCAATCATTTCTATCTCCAGTTGATGCTTTTTCTGATCACGCTGACGGATGCCGGAAATCCTTTGTTTGAAAAGCAGATAGGCGCTCGCGATAAAAAGTATGCCCAGACCAGATATAAACCACCAGGTGAGGTAAAATGGCGGGTGAATAATAATGGTTAATTGCTTATATTCCTTGCTCCATTGTCCTCCGGAATTTGTAGCATTAACCAAGAATTGATATGTTCCTGGTGATAAGTTGGTATAAGTGGCCCGGTTATTCGTTCCCTCGTCGATCCATTTGCCATCTAGTCCGAGCATTGTATAGCGATAGTTGAGTTTACCGGTAATATTGTATTCCAGTGCAGCAAAATCGAGTTCCAGGAAATTTTGGTGATACGACAGCTTAAGCGTATCGAGTGCATTCACCGCCTTACTAAAAGGGGAATTTGGGTCGCCATAATCTGCAGGCCTATTGTTTATCCGGATCCCCGTCAGTACAGTAGGAGGTTCAAAGTTGTCGTGGGTAATGGCATCAGGTATAAATAAGGTATAGCCTTGTGTTCCGCCAAATGCCAGTCTGCCATCAGGAATTTCGTAATAGTGAAACCTGTTAAATTCATCTACAGGGAGCCCGTCTATCATGGTATAACTTTGTATTCTGGCATCTTTCAGGTTAAATGAGAATATACCTTTATTGGTGCTGCACCATAATCTGCCATTTTTAGCCTGGATGGCATAGATCGTATTATTGGGAAGGCTATCGTCGGTGCTATAGAGGCGGAATGTTTTGCGGGCGGGATCCATTCTCACCATCCCGTCGCCCTTAGTTCCTACCCATAGTATTCCCGGTTTTAGCGGATCTCTGATCAGCATCGTAAATTCTGCGCCAGGCAGCATTTTTCCATACGACAGGTTGACTTTAGTGTGTAGATCAAACCGGAAAAAACCATGCGAAGTGGTGATATAGAATATTTGTTCATCCTCAACAAGCAGGCTATAGATTTCGAACACCTCTTTTATTCCTGAAAGCGGGATCTGTGAAACAATGGTGGCCAGACGTTTAGTGGTATCCAAACGGATCAGGTGAAGTTGGTTGTCCACGGCCCAAAGCTGGCCTTTATTGCTTAGGCATATAGCGCTGAGGTTTCTATGATTTTTGCTGACCGTATCGGCATACTGCCATTTATCACTGATCAGATGGCCCCCTTGATAATAGCAGATATTAGGCGCCGGAATCTCATTCGAGCCTGCAATCGACATCCATATTTTCCCCTGCTTATCCATAGCTGAACGGAATAGATAAGTTGTTCTCGCGGTAGCTAAGGGACTGTTTTGTATCTCCCTTACCGGGACATTCATTTCGCGGTGAAGGATATCAATAAAAAAATTGGTGACATAGGTTTTCGCTGGCATGCGGGGCAGTCTCAGGTCAAACTGGCGGAGATTGTAACCATTTGTGCCAATCCAGAGTACCTCGGAGCGGTCGATCAGCATATTCCTGGCAACCTCTCCAGGTGCACTGTGAATGGGCTTGGGGATCAGCCTGCTATCGGTTGTTAGCATAAATACAGACTGGTTAATGCCAAACCAGATGTTGCCTTGGCTATCCACTGTTCGGGAAGGCTGCACGTAAGATTTTGACTCCGTAAGAGGTAGGATGCTAAAGCTACGGGAGGCTTTTTTATAGATGATTACCCGTCCCTTATCCAGAATAACCATGTCTCCGTTTTTTCTAATGAGTGGAGAGGTGTCCTTCCAGGTCCTGCTGGGGTCGTATATGTTTGGGTTTTTAAAGGTGAAGGGGATGGTACTGATTATTTTGCCTGCGGTGGTCAGAGTGATGATTGCCGAGTTGGTGGCCATTACAATGTTGCCTTTGGATGTTTCTATTCCGGTAATCTGTCTTTTGCCCAGGCCGAGCGTTGCGGGCGTGTAAAATGCCAGTTTCCTGTTTTTGAGATCGGCGACAAAGATTCCCCCGTTTTTGCTGATCATCCAATACATATTCTTTTCAGGGGAAACAATGGCATTGATATTTTTTATATTGGAAAAGGTAGGCCTGAATACGGGGTCGTCAGAAAAATGGTACAGGTGTTCTGTATGGGCATTGAGCACATCCATTGCACCGTTTTCATACTGGATCCATAGCTGATCCTGGCCATCGAGGTAAAGGGTGGCAATAATATTGGATGCCAGGCTCTTTTGGTCATTCACCCTATGGCGGAAAATCTTGAATTTGCGGCCGTCATATCGGGCCAGCCCTTCGCGGGTAGAGATCCATATAAATCCTGCCTTATCCTGAACGATCCCGCTGACAAAAGATTGAGGTAATCCATCGGCAGAGGTAAGCCTGCGCTTCTCGAGAAGAACAGGCTGTGCCTTGACTGATAAAACAGCCAGCAGCAGAAAGCCGATGAAGTAAGGAATAGGGCGTAGAGACATGATATGCTAAAGTATCGGATTTTCATCAAATTCGGAATGATGTAATGAAATATAGTTCCCTGGAGTCAAATTCTCTGGAATAGTAGCGATAGAATTACCAACTGTTAACTGATATTGTTGTTTAAGAGGCTAATGATTACCAACTGTTAATTTGGATGGGTACATCACGGCAGTATTTGTAATTTTAAACATCTGATTAGGTATGAACTGATTACAGAAATTGATTTTCTAACTGAGTGATCGGCAATTGCTAAAGGCGTTGATTACCTGATGAAGATCTTAAAAATTGGACCGTCTATCCTTATATATGTATTCATATGTATTCAAAAAAAATGTTGCACCGTGACGGAGTTATCAGGCCTTTGGCTGATGCAGATAGCATCCGGATCAAGTGTAGTTTCTATTGATGATGCGCCTGGGAAAAATATCGGCCATTGATCGCTTTTCAGGTTTGGCAACTATCACTGATGCGAATGCGCAGGAAATTGATTTCCGGATTGCGGATTCACCTTTTGAATTATACATCAACCGTGATGTCTGGTTTGAAATCGTACTTACTGCAAAAGGGCTCAAGGCAGTAGGCCTTAGATCGCTTTCCCTTGCGGTTTCGGAACAAATTGAAGAACCCTGCAGGGTATGACTTAGTGTAACAGGCCGTGTATAAGTGCTTTTATTGCTTTGATTTAAATTGCTTAGTAGGGGAGCGCATTTGATTGACTGAAATATGTAATTTAAATTATACAATGTTTAGGGATAATGACATTTTTCATTTGTCTGCCTGTCGTAAAAAATTATCCTACGGAACATTTTTAGTGGCCAAAAACTTGACATTAATCAATAAATTAACTCTTTATAGGCTTCAATAACTTTAATTAGTCTAAATGGCACAAAAGTTGAAAAAGTATAAGCTTTAATCATCTATACCTAACGAACCTATGTTTAGTAATACTGAATTTGACAATTTTAAAAAAATTATTTTAAAGCGCTTGAAAGCTGCTCTTAAGCTTTTAGATATCGAGAACGATTTTCTCGAAATCTCGACAAACTATATGGGAAAAGCTTACGAAGTCCGCATAATGGGGGGGCAAGACATGAATGGCAATTATTTTTGGGAAGTGGTCAGAGTAATCAACAGAAGCATTATTCCATCAAACCTTGGATTTGATTTTTCTAAAGTAAATGCAGGCTAATCTATTCCAATAAAGCTTAACTAAAACCTTTTAGTGTGACCTAATGATATCATTAGGTCATCTTTGGAGCTCTGTAATACCGGCATTAGTGAACGCAAGCAATGGAACCTTTAAGGCTTAAAAACCTCTGCATGGGGCATTTATAAATAGTAAATTTAAACACCTAATGGCTGTAAAGGGCTATATGATACTATTTATTGCTGCTTTATTTTTGTGATCTTCATAAATCACGGGACGATTTTTTTTAACATTACCCTTCGGATGGAGGGTGATGTTTTAAATTTTCATTATTGCATGTAAAACTAACAGGCTGATCGGCAATATTAGTATTAAAGAAGCTTATCCTTTTCAGCTCTATTTTTCGCTATGCCGCTTAATAGGGCAAATTGTGTTTCATTGGTATATTAATCCTTACCCGTGTACCTCTGTAATTTTCAATAATCAAACCCGCCTTCAGGCGTTTGGTTCTGATGCGTATATTTTCCATACCCGCTCCGGTAGATTTTTGGGCGGCGGGATCAAAGCCTATGCCATTATCCTTCAGGGAAAATATAAGTTGATCTTTTTCAACCTCAATAAGCAGTTTTACTTCGCTCGCCTGCGCGTGTTTAAGAATGTTATGACCGATCTCTTTAGCAATAAGATAGCAGTCGCGTCTGCTCTGACTTTCCAGCTGAATGGCTGGAATGAATTCAGGAAGGTCGGAACTGAAGATGATATCGGTATGTTCAAACAGTTTTCTGATCTGTTCATCGATAAAATAGATCAGGCTTTCCAGATGGTCGCTTTCTGTATTCGAACTCCAGATGATTTCCCTGATTTTCACCGCTATATCGCCGATCATCCCTTCTATGTTCTTAAGTTCCGTCACATCAGGTTTGGAACGGGCTGCATGTTCGGCATATAGCTTGATCGCTGTGAGACCAGATCCGATATCATCATGTATTTCACCACTGATCCTGTCTCTTTCTGCTTTGATCAGTACAGCCTGATTTTTATATTTTTTTTTATATTTTATTGCACTTTTATAATATCTCAACAAAAAGATGAGTAGGAACAGAATTAAAATGATTAAAAAAATGAATAATAAATCGTTAGGTTTTTGGTGAAAATTTAGATGCATATTTTTTGTTCAATAAAAAGATTATGTTGCTTAAAAGCGCATTTTATGTGATTTTTGTATTATTGCAAATACACATTTTATCGATTTTTGTGTAATTGTGTATTACTATCTCCGTTAATAAATGTATTTGTGATAAACTTACTTAGTACAGATGATTTATGTTAACTGAGTGATATCAAAGGACATAGATAAAACTTTTCTTTTTTATAGGTTTGTCAGGTTCAGTTAAACTGAGCAAATAGTCGTTATCCTTCAGAATAAATCGCCTGGCCATTAGTGGTATTAACTTGCTATGCATTGGCTTAATGAAAAACATTGATCAAAAAATGATGGGGATACTGGCATGTAACAATATTACCTAAAAAAAATGCATTATTATGATTTCAGTGTCGATTGTTGAAGATCACAACCTTTACAGGAACAGTTTAGCAAGTTCTATTCTCGAAAACAGCTCATTTGAACTTAAAGGAGTTTATGCATCTGCTGAAGAAGCACTTGAGAAATTGCCGGAGGAGCGTCCGGATATAGCCATAGTAGACATTAAATTATCCAATATGTCGGGTATTGACCTTGTTCTGCAAAGTAGGGAAGGTTTAAATAAAACACTTTTTTTAATGTGTACTGGTTTTCAGAATGACGAGAAAATTTTTAGTGCCTTACAGGCCGGAGCATCAGGTTATATCATTAAAGGATCTACCTCGGCGGAGATCCATGAAGCACTGATAGAACTTTATAATGGGGGTTCGCCCATGAGTCCTTATATTGCCAGGAAGGTGATCAGTCTGATACAGGGAAGCAGGCCTGTTAAGCAAAAAATAGATTTAGGCCTGAGTGAGCGGGAACTGGAGGTTTTGTCATTGCTAAGCAAGGGCCTGTTGTATAAGGAAATCTCTGAAATGCTTTTTATAAGTCCTAACACAGTAAAAAATCATTGCAAAAACATTTATAAAAGACTGCACGTACAAAATAAGATTGAAGCCCTCAATAAGTTTAAAGATTATAGTTACAATTAAAGCCTGTGTGCGCTTTCATTTCTTATTGCCATCTGCTGGCACAATGGCAGCTCCCAAACTGTATATACATTTAATATTATTAACTGCTCAGGTAGTCCTCCAGCTAGGATTATACCGATATATATTAATCTTATGAGGCCAGGTGAAACCTTTATGGCTTTATCCTGTTATTGTCTTGTTGTCTACTCCTCATTCCTGTCAGATCATCAACTTTGATCTGTGGATAATGGTGCCCTTGCTTTGGCTGACAGCAATAATAAAGTTTATTTTTTCTCAATATGGTTAAATTAGCGTACAGCACTCCCATTTCCAAGCTTGATAAAATAAAGGTTGGTGATGAAATTATGGATGAATATCAGTCCAGCGGAAAGGTCATTCAGATCACCAAGAATATCAAGGATAAGTTCACTGAATTTATATTTTTATTAGACAGCAGGCAGACCATTTTTATCATGTGTGCCTCCGCATAAAGCGATGTTATGCAGTTTTGCATTTCCAGAATATTAATTTTTCGTCACTTATAGCAGTTTATAGCCAATGAGAAGATAAAATTGCTATCTTGTAGACCTATCCCGTCATCATGATAAAATGCAATTTCCGGAAAGTATATGTTGCTGCTGCTTTTATTACTATTGTCATTTTTTCGAATTGCAATAAGGTTGTAATTGCAGCCCCTGAAGGTAATGTGGCCAATGCTTCAATGAGCGATGAGCCTTTCAGAGCTTATCTGGGTGTTAACGCTTTTGAGTGGAACTTTACTTCAGATGTTATCCATGGACAGATCGAGGAATCCAGGTTCAAGACTATCAAATCTTTTACGGGTATCAGGCACTATCTGGATTGGCAAAGAATTGAAAATAAAGAAGGATCGTTCACTTACAGTCCTTCTCATTATGGGGATTGGGATTATGATCAGATTTATAAACGGATGAAAGATGCCGGGAAATATGTTTTACTGGATCTAAAAGGCTGTCCAGACTGGCTTTTAGCGTCTTATCCCATCGGTAAAAGAGATGCAGAGAATGTTCCTGCACCCTATGGTTTAGACAGGGCTGCACCTGCCTCTTACATCAAACAAGCGCGCGCAGGTTTTCAATTGGCTGCCCGTTATGGCTCAAACAAAAATGTTGATATGAGTTTGCTTTTAGCCGATCCTACTGTCCGCTGGAGAGATGACCCACAGAATATACCAAAGGCTGGTTTAGGGCTTATCACCTACATGGAATGCGACAATGAACGCGACAAATGGTGGAAAGGCCCGCTCGCCCAGCAGTCTGCAGAAGAATACGCAGCCAATCTTTCTGCTTTTTATGATGGCCATAAAGGCACTCTTGGCAAGGGCATAGGCGTGAAAACTGCTGATCCCAATATGATTGTTGTGATGGGAGGTCTTGCCGATCCAAACCCGGAATTTGTTCGCAAGATGGTTCAATGGTGCAAAACAAATCGGGGGCTGAAGGCCAACGGACAGATTGATCTTTGTTTTGACGTAATCAATTACCACCAATATTCTAACGACGCCTTTAAAAACTATGGAAATGCCACGGCAGGTATGGCACCCGAACTTTCTGATCTGGGCAAGGTAGCATCCCTTTTCAAGGAATTTTCAAAGTCGGTAAACGATGGTATCCCTGTATGGGTTACTGAAACTGGTTTTGATATAGGCGAGCATACCCCCCAAAGGGCTTTAAAAATCAGGGATAAAAGTGCAATGGTTACCCAGGCGGACTGGAACCTACGCACAGCTTTGTTGTATGCCAGAACGGGACTTTCCAAATGTATATTTTATATGCTCGAGAATGTGGATGTTAATAGCTGGACACAATATACCTCATCGGGTTTTATCAATCCAGATTATTCCAGAAGACCATCAGCCGATTATGTGCTCCAAACAAATAAGCTTATCGGTGATTATCATTATTTATCAACCCTGAATAAGGATCCTCTGGTTGATGTATACATACTTAACGGAAAAAAGACCTACGTATTAACCATTCCAGATCAGGTGGGTAGATCTAAAGCCTATGATCTGAATCTTGGCCAAAGCAAAGAAGCCATTATTTATACGCTTGCTATCGGTAAAGATGAAATGGACAGTAAAACAGTAGCTACCAAAAATGGCATCTTGCAGATCCAGGTAACTGAAACCCCAGTATTTGTACAGCCGAAATAGGTGGGATCCAAAATGGAATATGTAAAATGGATGATGCAAGGCGCAATTTGAATAGACGGATACTTCTTTCAGATCTGTTTAATAAACTTCAAGCTCCACCAAGCCAACTTTAACCTCTTCTTTAATAAAATTTATCCACTCTTCTTAGGTTAAACCGTTTTATTGGTACTTAAGGGCTATTGAGCGCGGCAAAACTAACCGATAGCTTTGTAGAAGCTAAGGCTTAGAATCTATACGCGATATGGCGTGCCTGATTTTTTTTCCATGCGCCTTAATGTATATGAATATAAAAAAGAACAATAATGATTTCTAAGGGGCAAAAACAGTCACTTTATATCTTTCAGGACTGGAAGAACAATAAAGGAAACTTCAAGTCCCGGATGATTATGCTCTTCTACAGAATCTCCTCATTAATCTACCGGTACAAAATTTTACGGTTCATTTTTTTCTGGTACTTACTGCTGTATAAATTTGCCATTGGCTGGTTGATGAATATCGGTATCAACTCAAGTGCTGTTATTGGCAGGGGGCTTAGGATTCAATATGGCTTCGGAACGGTAATCGGTAGTAACACCGTGATCGGTGAAAACTGTAATATCAGGCAGCTTACCAACATCAGTTCCAAGATGAAAGAGAACGGGAGCTACAGCCGAGCGCCCAGGATTGGCAATAATGTAGATATAGGCATTAACGTAGTGATACTCGGTGATGTGAATATTGGGAACAATGTAATCATAGGGGCCGGTTCGGTAATTACCAAAGATGTGGAGGATAACAGTGTGATGGTGGGCAATACGGCAACCGTATTGAAGAAGAAGTATATTATCTCAGTTGAAAGGAATTGATATAAAGCCAGATGACCAAATTTATACACGGGTCTTTCCGGTAATTTTTTTAATTAAAAAGAAGTCCTTCTATCATTTTATCCCCTTTCTAAAGGGATTAGCCCTATTGGGCTATTGATCAACGGAGTGGGATATATGACCTTTACACCGATCTATGAAACCTATAGCTCCAAGAAGTTATACTGAAGAATATTAGCGTCAACAACATAATAAACCCAATGAAAAATCTTATTTTAAAGAACAGTATCACGCGTTATACCAAAAAGCATATCCTTCTGGTAGATGGAGGATTAAATCTCGGTAAGTTACTGAACTTCATTTTGGCTCCTGAATATAGGCTGACCATCAAAACCAGCGGAATTGATGCATTGAGCTGGCTTGAGGAGGGTAATGATCCCGACCTAATTATTTCTAGCTTAAGGATGCCCTATTTTGATGGGAGCACGTTTATCCAGAACCTCAAGTGCAGCGGGTTCTACCGCAACACCCCAATAATGGTACTTTCAGGAGAAGAAAACCTCGAAGAAAAAGTGAAAAATATGTCTTTTAGGATCGATAGTTATTTGGAAAAACCTTTCGACCCCACAGTTTTGAAGAATCAGATAAGCAGATTGATCGCATAATGAACACTCCGAACATAGATAGTGCTGTGGCTAATGTCCGTTCAGTATATTTTGGTAAATTATTGAGGGACGTCATGTTTGAATGTCTGGGAGGCTGCACCAAAGAACTTATTTTTATTGATGACTTTCAGTCATATATCCAGCAGCAAACTTTTTTAAGTCTTCCAGATCTGGTGATGATTGAAGTGGACGAAAACCCGGAGTGGTTTAACCAGGTTTCTTTTATCAGAGACCATCCTATACTGAGTCATCTTATTGTTGTACTCATTGGAAAGAGCGAAAATGCCGACTGGAGAAAGAAAGCACTTCGGGTTAGGGCAAACGATTATTATGTCTATCCCTTTCCTCAATCAGATTTTATTTCCAGGATCGCTTTTTTGGTTAAGTTCAAAGCGGTTAAACCTAATGTACTCGAAATTTCTGCTGAGATGCAGGAAAGCTATAAGATGCCTTTAAGCAAACGGGTATTCGATATCATCGCTTCTGGAATAGCCTTACTTTTATTGTCACCGCTATTTATCATTATCGCTATGATGATCAGGCTCGAATCTAAAGGCGCTATCATCTATAAAAGCAAACGCGTGGGCGCAGGTTACAGAATATTTGATTTCTATAAATTCAGGTCTATGCGCAATGATGCGGATAAGATGATTGCCGAACTCTCTTCGCTGAACCAATATGCAAACGAAGGAAATAAAAATGGAAAGTCGGCTTTTATAAAGTTTACGAACGATCCAAGGATTACCAGGCTCGGTAAGATCCTTCGTAAAACAAGTATTGATGAGCTTCCTCAACTGGTTAATGTTTTTATCGGCGACATGTCGCTGGTAGGCAACAGGCCACTTCCTCTGTATGAAGCCGAGCAACTTACCACCAATAAATGGTCGTCGCGCTTTAACGGCCCTGCTGGCTTAACCGGTTTGTGGCAGATCAGCAGAAGAGGCAAGAAAGAAATGTCGGAAAGTGAGCGTAAAGAACTTGATAATTATTATGCCAATCATTATTCTATTTTCCTCGATTTCAAAATTATATTAAAAACCATTCCAGCGCTGATCCAAAAAGAAGAAGTTTAAACGGATCAGTTACAAATTACACAAAAATCATATGAAAAACATTTCAGTTATAGCCCTTTTATTATTCGTGCTGGGCGGAGCAAGCGTATCAGCCCAAGAGTCAATCCTCGGCCAGGTGAACAAAACCGATATTGAGCAGTATATCGCTTTGGCAAAACAGAATTATGTAAAGCGGAAAATCCAAGGTGTTTCTACAGAGGCACTGAAGAACGACGTCACTATGGCGAAAATATCTTATCTGGATATTTTTAATGCATCCTATTTCTACCGTCCGCAGAACAATACGGTAATCGATCCTGTAAATCCCTACAACATCAATGGTTTCCAGTTCGGGGTTAACATCAATCTGGGTGCCCTGCTCCAAAAGCCGTATATGGTAAAAAAAGCGAAAGCAAATTATAAGGTTGCGCAGCTGGAGGCATTAGATTTTGACACACAGCTGGTTGTTGAGGTTAAAAAAAGATATTATAATTATCTGCAGGAAAAAGCGCGTTTGAAAGTGCTTACCCAGAGTGCCTCCGATAGTAAAGGTGTGGCGGAAAGTTTAAGAAGGAAATTTGAGCGCAGCGAAACCTCACTTGAAGTGTTCAACCAATCGAGGGTTACACAATCGAGTGCTGAAACCTTAAAGGTAGAAGCTGAAGGCAATTACCTGAAAGCAAAAGATTTATTAGAGGAAATTATAGGACAGGAGATCCCTGAGGGAAAATAAATATGGTAATGGATTTGAAATTGTTTTTGCTGCGTGTTTCCAGGTTAAAATGGCTGATCATATCATTGCCCGTATTGGCCATAGTGATCTCTTTTTTACTGGTGAAAAATCTTCCGAAAAAGTACGAATCAGTTGCACAGATTTCGACTGGTTTGCTCGATCCTTCCAAAAAAGTGATCAGCAATGAAACTGTCGATTTTTTTGCAGTGAACCAGCAGTTCGCCAATCTGGTCGAAAAATTCACCATGAAGAGAATGGTCAATTTGCTTACTTATAAGCTGATTATCCATGATCTTGGAGATCAAAAAAATGCATTTAAACGCCTTCCTGAATCTTTATCGTCAAAAAGTAGTATTGAGCTGCAAAAAATATCAGCGCTTTTTGAGCGAAAACTGGCTGATAATGCACTGTTAACACTTGATGATGACAAGGGCGCTATAAAACTATTCAGTATCGCAGAGGATATGGGCTATGGGGAAGAAAAGGTGAGAGATGGTTTGGAAGTATCACATGCGGCAAACAGTGATCTGCTTTTGGTCAGCTTTACTTCTGAGAACCCGGCATTATCTGCCTTCACAGTGAATACATTATCTACTGAATTTATCAGCAGCTATAGCAACGATGTATCCCTGAATCAAAACTCCTCAGCGAAAATCCTCGATTCAATGCTCTTGAATAAGAAAAATACGATGGATGCCAAAAATAAATTGCTGTCGAATTTTAAGCGCACCAAAGGGGTGCTGAACCTGGATGAACAATCGGCAACGGTTTACAACCAGATTTCACAATACGAAGCCCAGCGTGCCGAAGCCATGCGGGTAATCCAGTCGAATGCAGGGGGCGTGGCAACAATCGAAAGCAAACTCCAGGGTAACGACCGGTACATTAATGGAAGCAGCAAAGCCAGCAACCGGGAGATCGTCGAACTTAAAAGACAATTGCAGGTGGCCAATAACCTTTTTATTGATGGTGGATTTAAACCAGCCATGCAGAAAAAAATTGATTCCCTGAACAGACTGATCAATATTAAAAGTGCAGCAAACATGGATGAGAATGTGATTGATACGCGGGTATCTAAGCAGGATCTTGTTCAGCAAAAAGTAGGGTTGGAAGTTTCCTTACAACAGGCCAGGAGCAGTATCAGAACAATCGATCATGAGCTACAGATTTTAAGGGGACGTTATAGTAGCATGGTACCCTTTGATGCAGATATACAGAATTATCAGCGCGATGCGGAATTGGCGACTAAAGATTATATGTTGGCACTCGACCGGTTTAACGCCGCAAAAACCGATCAGAAATTAGGATTGAACCTGGAAATTGAACAAGTGGGTTTACCCGGGAATCCAAAGCCTACCAAAAAAGGCTTATACATTGCCGGAGCGGGTACGGGTACTCTTGCGCTTTGCCTTGGCTTTGTATTTCTTTTGGTGGTGGCTGATTCATCAATCCGTAATCAACGGAGTTTAGAGGCCGTTACCGAAAGTGTAGTGATTGGCAATGTGAATGAAATAGAAGGAACGGAACGCATCGCCAGAAATATTTGGGGCGATAAATCAGGTGACGGAAAGTATCTCGTATTTAGGGAACAGATCAGGTCGCTGAGATTTGAGATCGCCTCCCAAATGGAAAAGAATGGTAGTAAGATCCTGGGCATTACAAGTTTGTCTGCTGGAGCGGGGAAAACTTTTTTAAGCCATAGCATTGCCTACGCTTTTGCCTTAACCGGTAAAAAAGTACTTCTGATTGCTGATGAACAGCTACAAACACTGTCTAATGAAAAAGGACTGGTTGCAAATTTGAGCTTCCAGAATTTTCTGATCAAAAAGAAATTCCATACGGAAGATCTGATCACGGTAATGACTAAAAGTATTGAACGCAATTCATTGCTCGAAATCCAAAATGTAAGCAATCTGAAAGACGGTTTTGAAGTGCTTAAAAAGGAATTCGATTACGTAATTATTGATGTAAACAGTTTAAGGGAAGTGAATATTTCGAAGGAATGGTTATTGTTTACAGAACAAAATATTGCCCTATTTGAGTATGGTGGTAAAGTTAATGAGGCGGACCGTCCGCTGATCCGGTATATCAGAGAGCAACCAGGTTTTATGGGCTGGGTATTCAACAAGGTAAATGATGTTAAATAACAAGCCCTTTAACAAAAACGGTTTACGACACTAATGAAGCGGTACTTATATTATTTTCTTGTAGCGTACTGCTTTTTGTTGTTTTTGTTCTCCCGGGAAATTGGTGGACTGCCTTACGGTCTGATTATTGATATTTCCTTTGTCGCAATCCTGATTACGGCGATTGCCACTACGCCAAAAAAAGAGTGGGATGGGCTTAATGTCAGTTTATTTTATGCGCTGTTGCTGTGGTTATTGGTTAGTTTGTTAGAGGGTTTTAACCCAGGTTCGAGCAGCCTGGGCTGGATCAATGAAATCCGTAGTACCGCCATATATCCTTTTGTAGCCGTGCTTCTGGGGCTGGTGATTTTCAGAACCCGTAGAGACCTGGATCTATTTCTTATCCTGGTACTGGCATGCTCAACACTGGCTTCATTAAACGGGATTAAACAGCTTTACCTCGGTCCAAGCGATAATGAACGTAAATTTTTAGTGGAGAATGCCAGTACCCATCTTTTATGGGGGCATCTGCGTGTGTTTTCTTTTTACAGTGATGCAGGACAGTTTGGCGCATCTCAGGCCCATATTGGGCTTATGGCCATCATTCTTTCCCTCGCGCCAATCAAAACCTGGAAGCGGATTGTACTTTTTTTATGCGGTGCAATCAATATATATGGTATGCTCATCTCCGGTACGCGTGGTGCATTGTTCGCAATTGTTGTCGGTGGTTTTGTGGCTATTGCATTGGGTAAAAACTATAAGGCGCTTCTGTGTGGAGGCTTTTTAGTAGTTGCACTGCTTGGCATATTAAAATTTACAACAATTGGAGACAGTAATTATCAGATTTATCGGTTACGTACGGCCATGAACCCGGAAGACCCCTCACTAAACCTCAGGCTTTCCAATCAGCGAAATCTTGCCCTATATATGCAGGATTATCCATTTGGTAACGGACCCGGGGTTACGGGATATTATGGAAAACTCTATAATGAGGATAAGTATCTTTCGAGGGTTGAGCCCGATAGTTATTTTGTTAAAATCTGGATGATGTACGGTGTTGTAGGGCTTACTATCTGGTTTAGTATAATGATGTACATTTTAGGAAGTTGTTGCGGTATTGTTTGGCGAATAGAGGACAAGGTGTTAAAAACAAAAATGATAGCCCTTACCGCGGGATGCGCAGGCATTTTATTCTGTAGCTATGGGAATGAGGTCATGAACCTGATTCCCAGCTCAATTGTAGTGTATCTTTCCTGGGTATTTATCTACAGATCGCCATTATTAATCCCGGGTAAAGAAATTTTAACTTAAATATATGCCTTTCGAATATTTTATCATTCCCGGAATTATTTGCCTTTTAGTGGGCTTTTCAAAAGCCAAAAGTATTTATTCATCAAAAAAACTGTAAATAAGACTATGATTTTAGATGTTTTATGGCTGGTGTTTCAGCTTTTGATCGGTTACAATCTGGTTCTTCCAATATTGCTGTATGCAGGATATCTATCGGTAAAGAAACGTACTTTGGTAAAATTAAATAAAGTGGAATATGACTATGCTGTAATTGTAACAGCCTACGAACAAACTGATCTTTTACCGGCTGTGGTGAGTTCCCTGTTAAAAATGGAATATTCCAATTACCTGATTTACCTGGTCTGCGATAATTGTGATGTCTCCGATCTTCATTTTAGAGATGAACGTGTAATTTTGCTCCGTCCCGAAAAGGTGCTGGCCAGTAATACCCGTTCGCATCTTTATGCCATTGCTCATTTTAAACGCGAGCATGAACTGTTAACCATTATCGATAGTGATAACCTGGTAGACCGCCGTTACTTAAAGGAACTTAATGTGTTTTTTGACCAGGGCTTCGAGGCGGTTCAGGGTCTGCGAAGATCTAAGCAGTTGGGAACCACCATTGCATCGCTTGATGCCGCAAGGGATCTCTATTATCATTTCTTTGACGGTAAAGTGATGTTTGCCTTAGGCTCTTCAGCCACACTTGCCGGATCGGGTATGGCTTTTAAAACATCTCTTTATGTCGAATCTTTTATCAATCATGATCTTCAGGGAGCAGGTTTTGATAAAGTTTTACAGGCGAAAATAGTATCTAAAAATCTTCGCATCGCTTATGCGCCTGCAGCGATAGTTTATGATGAAAAAACAGCGAACCGCACACAACTGGAAAATCAGCGGTCGCGCTGGATCAATACCTGGTTTAAATATTTTAGTCTTGGCTTTTCCATTATCGGCCGCGGGATTGCCAATCTCAGCTGGAATCAGTTCCTGTTTGGTACAATCCTCTTGCGTCCGCCACTTTTCCTGTTTATCCTACTTTCTATACTCTGTTTTATAATCAACCTCTTTCTTGGTGGCATAGGCTTATGGTTGTGGATTGGCGGTCTTTTGGCCTTTGGTATGAGCTTTTTTGTAGCGCTAAGACACGGCAGGGCCAATAGAAATATTTATTTGGCCCTGGTGGGTATCCCGTCTTTTATATTTGTACAGCTCCGTTCGCTCATGCGCGTCAGGCATGCTAATAAACGTTCGGTAGCAACCCGGCACATCATCAAATAACCTAACCAGAAACGGACTTGAAAAACCAGAACATCATCATTGTGGGGCAACAGCCCTGGGATACAGAGATCGGTAGCAACTGCAAAAATATCGCGCTCGAATTTTCCAAACAGAACCGGGTGCTGTATATCAACCCACCACTCGACCGGATCAGCAGGATGCGGCACGCTGGCGACAAAAAAGTTCAGAAACGCCTGTCGGTCATTCAGGGCAGGCAGAGTGGTCTGGAAGAAATCAACCCCGGGCTCTTCACCCTTTATCCAGATTGTCTGATCGAATCGGTAAACTGGTTGCCCGGGGGATTAATCTTTAATGCAATTAACCGGTTGAACAATAATCGGTTTTACCGTTCTGTACGGTCTGTGATCGATAGTTTAGGTTTTAATGATGCGATACTGTTCAATGACGGTGATATGTTCAGAAGTTTTTATCTCATCGAATTATTGCAGCCAACGGCCTCCATTTATTATTCGCGGGATAACATGATTGCTACTTCGTATTATAGAAAACATGGCCTGGCCTTGGAGCCTCTTTTGATCGCGAAAAATGATCTCTGTGTCGCAAATTCCGAATATCTGGCGGCATACTGCCAAAAATATAACCCCAACTCAGCCTATGTAGGGCAGGGATGTGATTTTAACCTTTTCGACCATTTTCTACAGAACCCGTCACCAGCACTGCCAAACAGTTTCTCAGGCCCCGTAATCGGTTATGTAGGCGTACTTACCTCAGCAAGACTGGATATTGACCTCATTGCAGGAATAGCCAATCAACGGCCTGATTGGAATATCGTATTAGTAGGGCCGGAAGATGCGGATTTTATGGCCAGCGCGCTCCATCAGCTAACAAATGTCCATTTTATAGGGGCCAGGCCTACTGAAGAGCTTCCCATGCATATTAATGGTTTTGATGTATGCTTCAATCCTCAGTTGGTTAATGCACTTACCATTGGAAACTATCCCAGGAAGATTGATGAATACCTGGTGATGGGCAAACCCACTATCGCTACGGCTACCCCTTCAATGGATGCATTTAAGGAACATGTTTATCTGGCAGAAGATGTGGAAGGGTATATTGATGGTATCGAAATCCTGCTTAGTAGTGATACTCCGGAGAAAGCAGGTCAAAGAGCTGATTTTGCACGATCCCACAGTTGGCAAAAATCTGTTCAGGAGATCTATAATGCCCTGGCCTTAGTTATGGAAGTAAAACGATCAGCTTTTTGAATCAACATAGCCGGGTTTTTAGCCATGAGGTTTTGAAGAGAGTATGGGCAGTACTCTCCGTTTTATGAAATTTTTTGCGTAAAATATTTAGACTAAAGCTTTCGCAATGGTGGCTGAGCAATAATATCGAAATTATACTTCACCTGTCTGTAGGTATCCCTGATCAGTTTAATGAATACTCCTTTGCTTTCCCGCCAGCTCACTCTAGTCATGGTACTAGGTTCCTGTTCTGAGTTTTTCTGAATAAGAAGCCTGCTGAAATCGTTGTAAAACAAGCCCTGAGCCTTGTTCTGTAAGAAAGAGATGCACATTCTGTATTCTGTCAGATCGCCTTTCAAACCTTCGGGATACCTGCCAAACTTTTGAAAGAAAGTTGATCTTCTCAGGTGTGGATGGTCCGAATAAAGATAGATTTTAGTGTAATCTGTTCCAAAAGTAGGGTGGTACATCTGCGAAAAATGCGCATCATAGGGCTTTAGATATGCGTATGGAGAATAGGCGTAGAACCGGATGATGTCCAGTTCTTCTTTTTCTTTCATATGGTTCAAACCCTGTAAAAACTGATGGGGAAATTCATTGGAAGGTTCAAAATCCTCCTGGATATACAGGGTGTAAGGTTTGGTAACTGCATCCTGGCCTTTGTTGATGTTATGGCCCAGGCCTCTGTTCACCGGCGTGGTGATGAGTTTGAAGCCAAAAGATTTTTGGAGTAACTGGAGATTAGCCAAATGTTCATCCTTGCTTCCGTCGTCTGACACAACAATTTCGCCAAAGCTACATTTTAATTCTTTTAGCCTTCGGAGCAGATTGCCGAGTGATACGCTTCTATTGTAATGGGTAATGAGCAGTGAAACCTGGAAAAAAGTGTACATATTGATGAAATAAATCTTTAAATTTTTTTTGTGTCGTGCGGCTTGTGTGGAGTAAGCAATGAAAGTAATTTTTTTGATTCGATGGAAATCCTTGATAAGAGTGCCTGTCCGAAACTTCCATCGCGCTGCAAGGTACGTGGTGCTGTCCAGGCACGTGAACGGTTCAGTTTAAGCTGGCGTACCTTTCCGAACTGCATCAGGTCGAAACAGAGCCGCCCGTCTTCTCCTCTAACATTCACCATCACATAGCCAACTTTCATTCCATATTCGCGGATATACCCCATGCTAATGCCAAAGGCATTAAGGTAAGGGCGTTTTACATGTCTTAAAGCGGCAATCCCATCCTTCATTTTTTCAAGCATGGCCAGTTTCCATCTTGGGAAGCCCGGCTCGGGGATAAAAGAGTAGCGGCCATACACACAAACAGTACCCGGGCTGCTCAAAACAGCTAGCATATCATCAAGCCAGCACGCTGGGTAGATACAGTCTGCATCCGCGAGTAAAATGTATTTTCCGCTTGCATTTTCCATACCCAACTGCCGGGCTGGTCCACAGCCCTGAATCTTCTGGAAATAACTTTTAATGTGCAGTTTATCCAACGTTTCCTGTGTGGCGTCGGAAGAGTTATTGTTCACCACGATTATTTCGATGGGTATCTTGGTGGCCAGATCGGCTAAGCTGGCCAGGTTACGGATAATATTAAGCTCTTCGTTCCAGGCAGCAATTACAATGCTCACCAGTGGGGTTCCCGTCTGCAACCTATCAAGTTTTTGATTGATTTCCTTAAAAAGTGCATCGGGTACCTCAGCAGTTTTCGTGAAGGAAAAATCGTATTTATTGATCCAGTTTGGTGTATGGAAAATATTGTTCATCGTATGCCTTGATATCTTATTTATTTGAGCTAAAATCGTAATCAACGTAAATTTCTTGCCTGCTTAAGTCCAACAGTTATAAACCTGGCGATTTCGCGGTAACCGCTGAGGTAACTGTTGATCAGGGAAAACTTTTTAAAGTCTTTATTGATATAGTAGTAGGATATTCCTATTGCCGTAATGGTTGGGAAGAAAGTTCCGATTACGATGCCATAAACATTTCCAAGAAGATATACACCAAGGAAATCGGCCGACAGGTTCACCACCAGCATTACCATCACTTTCATGAAATTGATATGGGGCCTATGGATCGCATCAAGTGCAACGCTCATAAACCGGTCTGCAGGGAAGAGTAGGGCGAATGTGGTAAAAATCCTGAAGATATTTATCGCTGTATCACCCGCTGGAGTATTGTTGTACTGGCCACCACCAATAATGCTCATGGCCAGGCCTGCGGCGATATAGGCCACTACAAGCACCGGGAACAAAAAGATGGTGATGGTTCCGATATACTTTTTCATAATTTCGATTACCTCTTTTCTGTTGCCATTGTTATAGGCTTTTGATAGTGAAGGCATCGCTGTTGCCACAAAACTCCTTAATGGTATTTCGACCACTTCCATCAGGCGTTTACCGAGGTTATAAATGGCAAGCGAAGAGGGGCCGAGCATGAAGTTGATGACAAAAGTATCGGTCACGCCAAAAAGACTGCTGCTGATGGATGTTCCCACAGTATATTTTCCGAAATCAAAAATCTCTTTGATGCAGTCCTTTTGTTTTTTGAAAAAATAAGCAATGCCCGACCAGCCCATAAAAAGTGTTAACAAACTGGTGAGCAGGGTAGCGGCAATATTGGCCATCATGAGGTTCTGCAGGGAGTTTAGGTGTAAGATGTTGAGGATAACTAAAAATGTGATCAACAAAAGCACCTGCGACATCCTGATGTATAAAAGTGTATCAAACCTCAGTCCACCTTGCGCAATGCACATAGCTACAACCATCGGTAGGGAACAGAGCAGATTTATGGCGTAGTATTTAATGAAAAAGGCCAGGCTCTCATCGGTACTGAAATGGCTGAAAAAAAGTAATGGGATATTGATTGCTACCAATACCAGTGTAATAAGTGCTGCGATATACCAGGTAGAACCAATTACCTCCTGGCCTTTTTGTGGGGTAGCACCTGCATAGAACTTTACAAATGCCGTGGTCAGAAACCCCTGTCTGAACGTATCCAAAAAGGAAAGCAACGCCTGAAAGAAAAACCAGATGCCGATTTCCTTAATGCTTAACGACCGGTACAAAATGGCTGTAAAAAGGAAGGTAAGCAGTGACATTCCCCCGGTACCCATTAAGGATAAGAAGTGTATATTTTTTAACTTAGAAATTAATTTCATTCAATGAAATAGTATTTATCTTGCATATTGAGCAGCCCACAGTATATCGGTGCTATATCTTAACATTGATCAAAACTACTCATCCCAAAGGGCTATGTAAATAGCCCTTAAATACTAATGGAAGCATCGGTTTAAGGTGTTAATTTTGGATATGTTTCTGATAAAAATTATTGAGGCATTGCCGCGGTTCGCCAGGTATTATTTAATATGGACACACAAGTAAAAATATCAATCCCGGCCTTCAGGTTTTGGATCTTTTAATATGGGGATAAGGAAGTATATCCTTCAGGACTGGAAAGCGAATCTGGCCAATCCTACAAAGGGCAAATATATCGTAGTTCTTTTTAGGATTGCACAGCTCATTGTTAAACGTAAGGTGACCAAGATTCTCTTTTGCTGGTACCTGTTGCTTTACAGGGTTTTTATTGAATGGTTTATGTGCGTAGAACTTAACTGGAAAACTTCAGTAGGTGGCGGCTTCCAGCTTTGGCATGGCAGTGGGGTGGTAATCCATCCCGATACCGTTATCGGTGCCAACTGTTCGGTACGTCAGTGTACCACAATCGGGGTTAAGCAGGATTTCAGCGCATCTGGTATCGTTAAAGCACCTGTAATTGGTGATTCAGTAGACATTGGCTGCAATACCGTAATTATTGGAGACATCAGTATCGGAGATGGGGTAACCATCGGCGCAGGTTCGGTGGTGGTAAAATCCATTCCGGCAGGTGCCGTAGCTGCGGGGAACCCGGCAAGGATCCTCCGCAATAGTTGATTATCTGAAAGCCAGAACCAGCTTTTTCTCTATTTTGTTATAGATCTTTTTTAGATTACTCACTGCATCACTTTTCAGGCTGTAGTTTGTCCATTTCGTTTGGTTCAGGTAATGAAAAAACTTCATCTTGAACTCTTCCTGACCTGAGTAACCCTTGTAAATTGGTTTCATGCCGGTAAAGTGGATCAGGTATGGGTTAGCCGTATGGTTCTTTGCAAACCAGTTCCATAAGGGATCAAGCTCAAACCAGTCTTCATTAAAAATAACATTGAGTGTGTACTGCTCCGCAAAATTAAGATGTTCAGCGTTTTCCGCTGCACAGGCAAAAGCCCTGGCCGTAATGTTCCGCTCGCGCCAGCGTTGCGGTTTAAGCAACATCATGCCTGCATTCAGGTATTTACTATTTGGATTGAGCCCAAGTTCTTTATAATTATTGATTCCTCCCCATGGAGAGCTCACCACGCCCGAAAGATCCGGTACTGCACCCAGATCATAATCTCCTATATCGGTATGCCAAAGTTTGGAGATGTCGTCAAGCACAATCATGTCTACATCCAGGTAAATAGCTTTTGTGGCTTCCTGTGGAATAAAATATGGGATACACAGGCGCATATAAACGTTGGCGGGGAAAGAGGATTTATCTCTCGGTAGTTTAAACTGTTTCGGCAAAGCTTCCTCTATGGGGATCCAATGTAAGGTCAGTTTAGCTGTCGACAGGCTGGAGATAACCTTAAGCCTGTTTTTTTCGCTGATGTGATCAGATACAATATACAGGTTGATTTCTTCACCAGAATGGTGATTTTCTTCTAAAGACTTTAACATTGCCGCCATTAATACTACAAATTGGTTGTCGCAAATGGTTACAAGGGTTATACTTTCAGGTTGATGCATAATGGATTGTTAATGGCTTATATTGTTTTAGCTAAAGATTGATGAGTAGTTTGGGTTTGGACCTGGGAAATCAACTTTCTTCCTATACTGTTGTAGTAATAACCGAGTTCGGTCATTTTCTCCAGATCAAAAAGATTTCTGCCATCAAAAATTACTTTTTCCTTTAGCAGATTTTCCATTTTTTCAAAATCCGGGTTTCTGAATAGCGACCATTCGGTGGCAATCAATAAGGCATCTGCACTTTCAAGCACGGCATATTGATCTTCGGCATACGAAATCCGGTCGTTGAATATGGCCTTTACATTTTCTTGTCCCTCCGGATCAAAAACACTGATGCTGGCACCCTTTTTAAGCAAAGTTTCGATGAGGTAAAGTGCCGGAGCTTCTCTGATGTCGTCCGTTTCGGGTTTGAAAGAAAGTCCCCAAAGGGCGAAATGTTTTCCTGAAATATCATTTTTGTAATACTGAAGCAGTTTATCTGCCAGGATTACCTTTTGCTTTTCATTTACCGTAATTACCGACTTCAGGATCTCGAAATGGTATTCGTGTTCATCGGCAGATTTTACCAACGCCTGCACGTCTTTTGGAAAACACGATCCACCATAACCAATACCTGGGAACAAAAAGCGTTTGCCAATCCGCTCATCGGTACCAATACCCCTACGTATAGCATCTACATCGGCACCAACCAGTTCGCAGAGGTTTGCAATCTCGTTCATAAAGGTGATTTTGGTAGCCAAAAATGAATTTGCAGCATATTTAGTCAGTTCTGCTGAGCGTTCGTCCATAAAAATAACCGGATTTCCCTGGCGCACATAAGGTGCATAAAGCTCCGACATCATTTTTTTTGCCCGCTCACTGCTTGTACCGATTACCACACGATCTGGTTTCATGAAGTCTTCTACAGCAACACCTTCCCTTAGAAATTCGGGATTGGAAATTACATCAACCTCAACTGTGGTGATGCTTTTGAAAACGGCCTTTACCTTATCCGCCGTTCCTACCGGAACGGTCGACTTGTTTACGATAACTTTATAACCGGTAACCAGCAGCGCGATATCTTTCGCAGCGCCGAGGATGTAGGAGAGATCGGCAGCACCATCTGCTCCTGGAGGGGTAGGCAGGGCCATAAATATAATTTCGGCATGTTGTACCGCAGATAACAGATCTGTGGTAAACTGTATCCTTTTTTGGAGGATATTGCGGTGAAAAAGCAGTTCGAGCCCAGGTTCATAAATGGGCAGTTCACCCTGCTGCATCTTTTCTATCTTTTGGGCATTGATGTCTACACAGATCACATCGTTTCCTGTTTCTGCCAGGCAGGTTCCTGTCACTAATCCGACGTAACCTGTGCCGATAACTGCAATTTTCATGTTTTTTATGGTTAATAGCGTTTAATTTTAAACTGGAATGGCTTGTTTCCAGTGCTTACGAAATTAGGATTGAAAGCAGCTTTAAGAAATAGCCCTTTAATACCAAAAGATTTTGTTCTCATCAATCGGGTCAGGCGCTTTTCCGTTTGGAGCGTTCCCATGCTGCACTCTGATTTTGGTTAATGTATCTAACGATCCCTGCGGCTACGGCATAGTTCATCATGCAGAAATAATAGGGGATAAAAAGGGGTTTGATCCTGATATTTTTCCTTTCCATCAAGAGCCCGAATAAGGCTAAAGTATAAAAAACACATTGTGCGATCAACAGGAGCGTATAAAACTGATCTTCATGGCGGGATACAATCCAAATATTTGCCAATAAGGCCAGGACAAGAAGGAAAGGGGTAACCGTCCATCTTAATACCCTGTGCGAAAGATACTGAAAGGTTAAAACCGGATAGCGAAATGGGTTGGCGGCAACTTTAAGCCTAAGAATCGACTGGATTCCTCCAGCGGCAATCCGGATCTTTCGCTTAAGCTCTTCAGTGGTATTTTCTGAGGCCGTTTCGCTGGCATAAGCTGCAGGTTCATAAGCAATCAGGTAGCCTTTTTCGGCAATCCGCATCGCAATCATGTGGTCATCAATAATTGTGTCAGACTCAATAGGTTCGTATAAAGAAGCGCGGATGCTGAAGAGTTCGCCAGCAGCACCAACATTTGAATATAACTCATAATCCCATTTTTTAAGTCTCGACTCATATTTCCAGTAAAAACCTTCTCCCGCAGAACTGGCATCAGCATACTGGTTCACCATAATCCGCTTCTCGCCTGCAACGGCGCCAACTTTTTTATTCTGGTAATGTTTTACCAGCTCACGGAGTGCCTCGCGGTTCAAAAAAGTATTCGCATCAGAAAAGACAATGATTTCACCTTTCACATTTGGCATTGCTCTTTTAATCGCTGCCATTTTGCCATGGCGACCGGCATTATGCATTAGCATAATCTCTTCATAAGGATAAATGAGGTCGGGAGTTTGGTCTGTAGATCCATCCGTGATGAAAATGATCTGTAACAGTTCTTTTGGATAATTTAAATGAAGCGTGTTTTTGATTTTATCTATGATTGTGGCTTCCTCATTCCAGGCGGCTACCAATAAAGTAACCGTAGGTAAAGACACATCGGCCTGGAAGTTTTTAGCTTTGGAAAATGACCGTTTAATTTTGATGAGGATATAAAGCAGCATTCCGTAACCAACAAAAGTATAGGTTACGATAAAAAGACAGGTCCAGAGGAAAATAATCATTTTTAGCAGATATGGATTAAACCGGCAGCATCATTTGATAGACTAAAATTACCTTGTTGCCGATTGGCACGAAGGTAGGCTTAGTATAACTGTTCCCCAATAGTCCTTTAATACCATTCTATGGTATGCTTTTTACAAAGGTCGATGGCATGGAATTATTGGAGATATGGTCTCCCAAATGGTTTTTTGAATGGGATAAGTTCCATAACAGCGCCTTCATAACAAAAGGAATCAGATCAGATCTTCCTTTCCATAAATAGCCAATCAATTGTTTTGGAATAGCGACCAGAAGATAATAAGCACTAAAGAGCATGACATTGATCAACCTGGTGTTGCGCCGCATAAATAACATCCTGTTGCGGGTATTGAAGTATGTTTTAACCGCACTTTCCTTACCTACACTCATCGATTCCTTATGAAGGATATGTGTTTTTCCCGTAAACCAGATTTTTTTACCCGCACGTTTAAACATTTCGCACCAGTCTAACTCTTCATAATACAGGAAATATTGTGCTGGCATCAAACCTATACGGTCGATATCTGTTTTTCTGCACATCATCGCAGCGCCATGGCAGAAAGCTGTTTCACAACTGGTATTGGCATATTGATCTTTATTTAGATCACCCAAGCCAATGGTTTTATTTCTTGCCGTAATCAAATTGATTGGCGTATAGCCGGCGTATTGAATAATATCCGGATCATCATGATACAGTATCAAAGGGGAGAGGATACCGATTTCGGGGCGGGCAAGCATTTCAGTGATAAGCTGAGCGATAAATCCAGAAATGAGTTCCGTATCGTTGTTGATCATCAAAATATAATCTCCGATAGCTTGCTGTATACCCAGATTGTTGCCTCCCGCGAAGCCCAGATTTACCTCCGAACGGATATATTTTAATTCAGGATAACAGGCCCTGAACCGGGTTTCATGATCGATCTCACTGGCATTGTCAATCAGGATCACTTCGATTTCGTCAGCAACACAATTTTGTTTGATGGAATTTAACAGATCCAGGGTAACGCCGGGCTGATTATAGTTTACGGTAACGATTGATGTTAATGCCATTGCGGCAAACTTAGCTAAAGCTTAGGCATCAGTCTATAGCCTTTTTGGGTAGTTTGCTTTAGCAGGACAGCAATAAGATTGGTCAAAAATAGACTAAGATTCAAGTCATGATATCGTGATTGTCCGTAAATAAAAGTTAATAGCTTGCCTTGATGAGGCGGATAACAAAACTCACTTATAAATAGCGATAAAAGGCTATATGGGAGCTGAAAGCCTCGTGTTAGTTTTGTCATTTAATTACTAACCACTTAAGTATTAAATATATCGCTATATGTTATACACTACCGCAATGAAAATCAAATCAAAATGCTTACTGATATTGATGCTGATTGTATGTACAAATTCGCTTTATGCACAGCAGATACTGCTGATTGGTTCGGATTCCAGGGAGGAAAATAAAAGAGGAAATGCAGATCTGATCATGGTGATCACTGTAAAAAACAAAGAGGTAAAGCTCACTTCCATTTTGCGCGATACCTATGTATACATTAAGGGTTATGGCAATCAGAAGATCAATGCAGCATATCGCTTGGGCGGACGAAAATTATTGATCTCTACGATCAATGCAAATTTTAAAACCAAGCTGGTGTCTTCCATCGTTACAGATTTTAACAATACGGCTAGAGTGATCGACTCCTTTGGCGGCATAACTTTAACCATTGATAAAGGCATCCACCATTATGTGAACAATTATATCGGGGAACAGGCTTATTTAAAAGGAGTACCGCTTTTGCCGCTAACCCGTACAGGGACAATTAAAATGACGGGCGACCAGGCGCTGGCCTATGCCCGTGTGCGGGTGGCCGGAACCTGTTATGATGATCATGCCAGGGTTGAAAGACAAAAAAATGTAACCAAGGCAGTGATTAGCTACGCAGTGAAAAATAAATCAGTCGCCTTAAAGAACCTATCTGATTTATGGTCGATGATTGATACCGACATTAATCTGAAGGACTACATTAAAACCTTCAGCTCATTTTTAAATAAACAGCGTTTGCCCCGATCGCAGGTATTTCCGAAGGCGGATTTGTACACCAATGAGCGGATAGATGGCGTTGGCCTTGTGCTCAAGATCAACAATTTCAGGAAGGCCTCTTATTATTTAAATAATATGATAAAATAATGGATCGTATTGCGCGATATGATGTGGCATTAAATGAATATGGATAACATGATAATTACATAAATGAGAAAAGGAAAAATACTGAGTCTTGATCCGGCCCTTGGACGAGGTTTGATTGAGGATGAGAACGAGCAGGAAATAATATTTAATTTGACAAATTTGAATACAAAGGTGGATGTAAGCGATGAAGTAATGTTCGAGATTGCGTTGAGTGTTTGTGGCCTGGTGGCAATAGATATTATGGTATTATAAGTCGAACTAAACCACCTTATTATTACCTAAAGTTAACGCTTACTGTGTGCGTTTCTTTTCCTCCTCACTGGCCGATGTTCTTTTTCTTGCGGCTGTTGGATTACCGCCCAACCGGTATGAGAAACTTAGCGTGGCACTGCGCGTATCATTCTGCTCATAAAAACCGTTGCGCTGATTTTCATAATCCACATCAATGCGGTAAGCATTTCCGTAAAATAGATCATTGATGGCCAACCTTAAAGTACCTTTGCCCTTTAACAGACTCTTGCTCGCACCAGCACTCACATCATAAAGCTGTGCAAGTTTATAAATACCCTGTATGGTAGGGGAAGAGTACCATGCGCTGATTTCTGCTTTCAGTCCATGTGTTTTGTTTAAGGTAAATGCGTGATTAGAACTGAGGTAAACGCCCAAAGCATGATAATCATAATGTGCCTGTAAATATCCCGACTTTTCCTGGCGATAGGAGCCCTGTGCATAATTGTTGATTTCCCACCAGGAAGCTGGCTTAATGGGAAAGGAAGCCGAGAAGCCCATTTCCTGACTTAAATCGAGGTTTCTTTGGGTATCATAAAGTAGTTTTGTGATATTGTCCTGTACGGAGATATTGCTAAAATAATCAACTGTCCGTCTGAGATAGAATGAAATGTTATATTGCTGCTTATAGGTATAGCCCAGTTCACCATTGTATATAAAGGCAGGTTGTAACGCAGGGTTTCCTTCCAGGTAAGTGTAGGGGCTGGTGTAAGATTTAAAAGGGTTTAGCCTCCAGTATTCAGGTCTGCTGATTCTTGAATTGTAAGTGAGGTTTATTTCGTTGTCTTTATTCATTTTATAAAGCACGAAAATCGTTGGGAAAAGTTTGAAATAGTTCTTCCGATTGTTGGTATTTAATACCAGCGATTTGCCATTTGTCTGGGTATATTCGCCACGCAGGCCACCTTCAAAACTCCACTTACCTACATCTCCGGTAATACTTGCATACGCGGCGCTTATATTTTCTGCATATTCAAAGCGGTCGCTGTGGTTTGGTATCAACTCCAGGCCGGTAGCCGGATGGTTATAAAAATCAAAACTGTTGCGTGTACGGATACTGCTGTATTTCAGGCCTGATTCAAATGTCCATTTCTTCCAGAATTTATCGGTATAATCCAGTTTTCCTGAATAAATATCAATGTTCTGGTTAGATGGGGTAAAGATATGATAACTATCTGGAAGCAAATTTCCGGTACTCCCTGTACCATAGGTATCTACCTGCTGGCTGTTTTTGTTCTGGTAGGGCACATAATCCATATCGACGTTAATATTTCTTCCACTGGTATCCAGTTTGATCTTGTAATTCAGGTTAAAACTATATTGATATGCCGCTCCGGTAGAAATGTTTTGGGTATTGAGGATAGAATCAGGTCGTAGTGCATGGTTATTCACTATAGTCGTCAACGCCTGGTTCGGTCTGCTGTTGTTGCCATGATAACCATTTACCAAAATACCGATCACCTGTTTGCCGGTCAGGTTGTAATCCGCGCCAATTTTATAACTATTGGCATTCCCCAAACGTATTCCCGATTTATCATTCTTCCTGTCTGCATAGTTTTCCGGCGAATCGAAGATGATGTACTCACTTTCCGTGTGGTCTTTTTTACGCCTGCTGTAACCATAACTGCCATATATATTCAACTTGTCTTTTCGATAATTAAATACCATGCTTGAATTATAACTGCTATAGGTAGATTGGGTATAAGCACCAGATAGCACCACGTTAAAACCGTCGCCTTTTGGTTTTTTAGAAATAATATTGATTACTGCACCACCCTGTGCATCATATCTGGCTGTTGGATTGGCAATAATTTCAATTTTGGCAATATTATCCGAAGGCAGGCTCCGGAGATAGGCAGCCAGGTCTTCTCCAGATAACCTGATGGGCTTATCGTCCATATAAATCACTACTCCCTTATTGTTTGCTGTTACGCCCCCATCAAAACGTGTTTGTACACCCGGTGCTTTACCCAGCGCATCCCAAACCGTTGCACCACTGGCAACAATGCTATTTTCGACATTGAATATTACCCTGTCGATTTTTCGCACGATCAGCGGCTTTGAAGCGGATACCGTTACCTGATCGAGGGTTTTGTCGTCACTGATCATTACTATCGTCACTGAATCTATTGGAAGATTTATCACTTTGGTTATGTTTTTATATCCAACCGCATTGGCCTTTAAAACATAATTTCCTTTGAAAGGCTGCAGGAAACTGAACAATCCATTTTTTGAAGTCTGTATAGCCAGGGTCGAGTCAGCCCGGTGCAGGCTGATGGTTACTCCATCAATCGGTTCGCCGGTTTTATCGTTCACAAAACCTTTGTGCAATTGTGCTAATGTGATTAAAGGGAAAGAGAAAAGGAGGAGTAGGCTTAATTTTTTCATGTTCCAAAGCTAAATGCTTAGCATGTAAAGCAAAGTTAAGCTCGGTTAAATATGGTTAAATCTTCTGTCGATACTTCCATTGATAAAATGATTTGTTCAATTTAGGGGAATGAAATGGCTTAGCTCCAGATATGTACTTCCTTTAGCGGTGATCACGCTGGTGATTAGTGTATGCCTGCAATGTGCATGGATAAGGCAATTGTATCTGGCGCAAAAGAAATCCGTTGCTACAGCTCTCGAATCCATCGTGAGTGATGCTTCAAGGCGGATCACCTATCAGAGTATCGCGAAGGGACATGAGAAAAGTATCCGTTTTCAGCAGTTTTTCCTCTCTCCTGAATGGCTATCGCTCAGGCAGGCTTTTGATGAATTAAAAGTAGATAACCTGCGGAGCCAGTTTCATTATGGAATTACCAATGACAGTTCGGTGGTCGAAATGAAAATGTCGTTCCTGAACGATCCTAAAAAGAAAATTGGCCATAAGGCTAAAGCTGTTATCGATGGTAAATCTCAACGTGATGTTTCGCTCGGAGATCAGCGTGACCTGAAAGTGATGGATAGTTTGGTGAACCATCAGCTCGATAGGTTGGGTTGGCATATCGATAGAAATTATGCACTTTACGACTATTCTGACGGAAGATTGGTAAAAGGGAAAGTGGTTTCCAAATCTCCATCTGCCTTCCTCAGCGGAAAATATACCTATAACCTTAAGTTTCAGAACAGATATCAACTCGTAATCCCAACCATTACCTGGTTAATCATTTATCAGATGCGGTATTACCTCATTTCATCTTTCCTGATGCTGGTGCTCACCGCTGCGGCATTCTACCTGCTCATCAGGCTGATGAAAAACCAACAGCTTTATGCGCAGGCGAGAATGAGTTTTACCAGCAATATGACACATGAACTGCAAACTCCAATCTCGACGATTGCCGTAGCCCTCGAATCGATCAGCAAATACCATTTAATAGATGAGCCCGAAAAACTGGAGAATTACCTCAATATAAGCCGCCACGAATTGCAGCGTTTACAGGCCATGATCGAAAAGGTGCTTAAGCAGGAACAGATGGATCTGGGTAAAACTACATTGCAATTAAGCCTCTTCGATATTCAAACTATACTGAAACAGGTAATACTTTCAATGGATATTCAGGTGAGAGAGAAAAATACGCGGTTGATACTAATACCTGCTGATGAACCCTATTTTATCAAAGGTGACGCGATGCATATGGCTAATGTATGTTATAACCTGATTGATAATGCATTGAAATATTCGCCTGCGGAATCCAAAATTGAGATATCCTGCAGTATTGCTAACCATGAGTTAACCATCAGCTTTAAAGATAATGGCCCTGGTATTAAAGAGATTCATCAGCTACAGGTTTTTGAACGCTTTTTCAGGATTTTTAACCAGGATAATATACACAATGTAAAAGGATCCGGTTTAGGACTTCACTATGTAAAACAGGTGGTAGAACTCCACGGCGGGCGTGTTGCGCTGCACAGCAAAGTAGGTAAGGGAAGTAATTTTATGGTTATTTTGCCATTGTATGAAGAAAACTAAGGTTTTATATGCGGAAGATGAGCCTTTTTTGGCGCGCATTGTACTCGATGGTTTAACCAGCAGCGGTTATGCGGTAAATCTTGCTGCGGATGGGCAGCTTGCCTGGAAACAATTTGCTGCAGAAAAGCCTGATATCTGTGTGCTCGACATCATGATGCCGCAAAAAGATGGCTATACGCTGGCGGCTGAAATCAGAAAATCAGATCCCAATATCCCGATTATCTTTTTGAGTGCAAAGGCGCTTACCGAAGATGTGATAATGGGATTCAAAAACGGGGGCAACGACTATCTTAAAAAGCCCTTTAGTATTGAAGAATTGCTGGTGCGCATGGAATCCCTTTTAAAGCGCTTTGGCCCCGCGCACCAAGCAGAAAATGATGCCAATAGAAAATACCAGTTCAGAAACTGTGAACTCGATCCCGTTGCCCAGAAATTAAAAACTTCCGTAGGCGAATATTCACTTTCTTACAAGGAAGCCATTCTGCTCGAATTGTTACTGCAGAACCGCAATAAGGTTTTGGAACGCGAGGATGCTTTGATTAAAATATGGGGTGAAGACAGTTTTTACAATGGCCGCAGTATGGATGTTTTCATGGCGCATTTGCGCAAACTCTTAAAAAGTGAAGCAGAGATACAGATCATCAGCTTAAGGGGGGTGGGATATAAGCTTATTTGTTGATTAGACCTGAAACCAAAGTTTGTTACCTGATGCAAGACTAGTGTCTATAAATATTTTAAAGTGTAGGTCAGGCTATGGCTTAGTCTGTGCCGACAAGAATGCTTAAGCGATCGATTAAGTCTTAAACCTTTTAGAAATTCAAGTGTGAACAAAATACAACTATAAGTTGCTAAAAAGCAACAATAAGTAGCGTAATTGCAACTATAATGATCGACTGATTTGCTGAATCTGACTTGTTGGCCAGCTACATTTGCAATGTCGAAAGTTAAAAAAAGACAATACATATGGACGCAAAAATGATTGGCAAGATGATTGCCGGAGCACGAAAAAAGATAAGTATGTCGCAGGCTGGGCTTGCCGGACATGTATTTGTAAGCCCACAGGCTGTTGGAAAATGGGAGCGGGGAGAATCAATGCCCGATATTATTACCTTAAACCAACTCGCTAAGATTCTGGATGTAGATCTTAATTATTTTTCAGAGAAGCCATCTTCTCCAAATCAGATCAGTGAAATTGAACAGACCATACCAGAGGTAAATAGTTTAACCGATTCGCATCAGCCGCAGCTATTGACCAATTTTAGTGGGAATGATCTTGCCAATACCGATTTTGCAGGTGTTGTTGCGCATCATTTGAAATTTAATGGAAGTAATTTAGGTGGGTCAGATTTTACTGGTGCCGACCTAACGGGCAGTTCTTTTCTGGGTAGTAATGCTCGTGAGGCGAGTTTTCAAGGAGCAAATCTTACGGACTGCAACTTGTCTGCCACTGATCTTACAGGCGCTAATTTCGAGCAGACCATTTTGTTGCGTACAAAATTTTACGCGTTAGGACTGGCTAAGGCAAAAATCAGTAATACCAAGCTTACCGAGGTAAAACTCAGCAAGACCGATCTAAGGGAGACAGTTTTTGAAAACTGCGTGTTTGAGGGCGTAGATTTTGACTATTCCGATTTACGTGGACTCCATTTGGATGGGCAGACTTTTACAGGGGTTTTGTTTCACAATGCAGCGCTTAATGAAACTTCGTTTAAGAACGCAACACTTAAAAATGTCTCATTCCGCTCTACTTTCGCTCTCACCAATAAATATTACCGGACCATTAAAACGATCTGCTTTGATGGGGCAACGATGGATAAATTAACCTATGCATCACTCAAAGGTTTGGGTGCCGATTTAGCAAAAGTTACCCTGATGTAGAGGTATAAGTTGAACCATTCTGGCGCAAGTGCTGGTGTTTTGGATAATCTTGGTGGGTTAAATATGTTTTTAATTTATTTAGCAAAATACATTCTGACCATGGCATTATATGGTATACGGGTACTTGCGCTAGAAGGGATTTAAAATCTGCGATGATCTGTTTGGTGAGCGGGACAATTTTTTATTGATTTGTTCCCCGTAGATGAAAATGTTGGATGCAGAATAAAAAGGGTGATACAATCGCTGTGCTCAGTCATCCTGGCTATTCTAAATGAATTACTTTGTGATAAAAGAGGGGATTTCGGGACTTCTTGAGAAGGCATTGGATGTTTGAAGGTATTTTTTAGTCTGAAGTCCATAGTCTTGAATCGACCCACCAATCACCAATGATCCATGAACCAGTTTAACCGATTAACCCAATGACTAATAAACCTTCGGCATTACTATTTCCCTATACCGTCTTTATTATACTTCCCCCTGTAATCTAAAGGCGATAAACCTGTATATTTCCTGAACACTTCACGAAATGCTTTCACGTCGGCATAACCTACCTCGTACATCACTTCATTTATTGTTTTACGACTTGTTTCAAAAGCTTTTTTCGCCATCTCAATTTTAACCCGCTGCGCATATTCAATTGGCGTATTTCCCGTGGCCTTGATAAACCTTCTGTCGAAATTCCTGCGGCCAACATTGAATTTTGAGGAGAGGTCGCCAATCGTAATTTTTTCTTCTAAATTATGCTCGATATAGTTTTGGGCCTGTTTCACAACTTCATCCCCGTGTTTTTTTTGACCGTTAAAAATTGTAAACTCCGATTGCGTGCTTCGGTCTATCTCTATCTGGAATACTTTGGAGCAATAAATAGCGGTTTGCCTGTCGTAATATTTTTCGATCAGGTATAAGATCAGGTTTAAAAAGGAGTAGGCTCCGCCATTGGTGTAAATTCCCCTTTCATCAGTAATCAGAAGATCCGTTTGCAAATTTACTTTTGGGAACATCAGACGGAAATTTTCTGCTACTGACCAGTGTGTGGAACAAACTTTTCCGTCTAACAAGCCGGAAGCCGCAAGCAGAAATGTGCCGGTACAGATCGTAGCGATTTCAGCACCGTGTTGATGTTGTTGCAGCAACCAGGTGACTAAGGATTCATTACCTTTCAGCGCAAGTTCATAATTGTGATTGAGGGAGGGCACAATGATCAGGTTTGTTTTAGCGATTTCTGCAATCGTAGTGTGTGGTTTAACCGAAAACAGACCTGCATTAAAATCTATCTGAGACGATACCCCCACCAGCTGGATGCTAAACAGCTCCTGTTTCGTCATACTTTTCCAATACAAGTTTGCCCTCGAAAAAATCTCGTAGGTTCCCGTAATGCTACTCAAATTGTTCTCTCCGTTGGGTACTATAATCGTCAGGTGTTTCATAGCCTTTTTTTACCCAAAGATAAGGCATGGTATTGTCCAAATCAACCCACTATATTGTCTATTTAACACCCTAACAAAGTGTGAATTCCTTCATT
>Ga0163161_10000361_pt1 | contig 38156 bp, 36 predicted proteins | sample S45metaG_FD_129847 | JGI IMG/M metagenome (GOLD analysis project Ga0163161, IMG submission 129847) | Switchgrass rhizosphere microbial communities from Kellogg Biological Station, Michigan, USA - S4-5 metaG | ecosystem: Host-associated > Plants > Roots > Rhizosphere > Soil | place: USA... | reverse complement strand
GATGCTGCTGGTGGCAGTGCTCAAACCCGACGACGTGGAGGTCGACAGGCTGCCGATGCTGCTGGTTGCGGTGCTCAGACCCGAGGATGTGGAAGTCGACAGGCTGCCAACAGTGCTGTTGGTCGTGCTCAGGCCGGTGGACAGGCTGGAGATGCCACTGGTGGCAGTGCTCAGACCGGACGACGTCGAGGTCGACAGGCTATCGATGCTGCTCGTAGCAGTGCTCAATCCCGACGATGTCGAGGTCGACAAGCTGTCAATGCTGCTCGTCGCAGTGCTCAAACCCGAGGATGTGGAAGTCGACAAGCTGCCAACAGTGCTGTTGGTCGTGCTCAGGCCGGTGGACAGACTGGAAATGCCGCTGGTTGCAGTGCTCAAACCAGACGACGTCGAGGTCGAGAGGCTGCCGATGCTGCTGGTCGCTGTGCTTAGGCCAGACGACGTCGATGTCGACAGGCTAGCGATACCGCTGGTGGCAGTGCTCAGACCGGACGAGGTGGAGGTTGAGAGGCTGCCGATGCTGCTGGTTGCGGTACTCAGACCAGAAGAGGTCGAGGTCGACAGGCTGCTGATGCTGCTCGTCGCAGTGCTCAGACCGCTCGAGGTCGAAGTCGACAAGCTGCCAATGCTGCTGGTCGCGGTGCTCAGACCCGAGGAGGTCGATGTCGACAGGCTGTTGATGCTGCTTGTGGCCGTGCTCAACCCACTCGATGTCGAGGTCGACAGACTCGTGATGCTGGTCGAGAGGCTGGTGTTGCTGGTGCTCAGCTGCGCCACGGTCACCGCGTCCTGCTGTGCCGCGCCATCGGCCAGGTTGGTGATGCGTCGCGTCGGCGTGGCGCCGGACGCCCCCACCGAGACTTCCGACGCCGGAGCTGCCGTGCCGGTCATGAAGCCGGTACCGGTCGGCGAAGTCGCGGCGGTGGTCGAGCCCGAACCCAGCGCCACCGAGTTGTCGGTCAGCACCAGCGCTCCAGCGCCCAGGGCGACGGCGTTCACGCCCGCGCCTTGAGCCCCCTGCCCCACCGCGATGGCACCCGACTGGGTCGCATTGGCGTTGGTGCCAAAGGCGATTGCGCTGGTATTGCTGGCGTTGGCCTGGTCGCCCAATGCGACGCTGCGCAAGCCCGACGCCTTGCTCAGATTGCCCACAGCCACCGCGGCAAAATTCGACGCGACGTTGCCGACACCCAGTGCCAGGGAATTACCGCCGGTGGCATTGGCGGCATTGCCGAACGCGGAGCTAGAACCGCCAGTGGCTCTGGCGGTGACGCCAATCGCCGTGTCCTGCTTCCCCGATGCCAACGCGCCGTTGCCGAGGGCCGTCGCGTCGGTGTTGGCCGCATTGGCGTTGACGCCAATCGCCGTACTGGTCCCAACGCTCGCCTTGGCTCCATTGCCGATGGCGATGATGCCGCTGCCGCTGCCGCTGCCGGAGGCACTCGCCCCATCACCGATGGCGAGGCCAAAGATGCTGTTGACGACCGCACCACGACCGACCGCGATGCCGGAGATTGCCGTCGCAGCTACGCTGGACTGTCCGCCAAGGGCAACCGAATTGGCCCCAAGCGATGCGGCCCCGCCGGTCGCGTTGGCGCCGATTGCGGTAGATCCGTCTCCGGCTGCATTCGACGTCCAGCCCAAAGCCGTGGAACGATCTCCTGCGGCCTTCGCTGCAGCGCCGATGGCAACGCCGCGATCTCCAGTGACAGACGCCATCGTGCCAATCGCGATGCCGTTTTTTCCATCAGGACCGGTATCGCTCTTTGCGCCTCCGCCGATGGCGATGGCGCCGTAGGAAATGGCCTGCGCACTCTCGCCGAATGCGGCGGTGGCAACGCCCTTCGCCTGCGCCCTGTTACCAAATGCCGTCGCGGACCTCAAGCCCACGCTGTCGCCACTGGCAAGTGCATTGGTGCCGAAGGCCATGTCGTCGCCAAAGACTGCATTGGCGCCGTTGCCGAAAGCCGTCGCGCCACCACCGTCTGCCCTGGTGCCTACACCGATAGCCGTCGCATTGAGGCCGCTGGCGAAACTGTTCTGCCCGAAAGCCATCGCCCCCGAGCCCGCGGTGGCATTGGCATTCTGGCCAATGGCAAGACCCGACGGCGCAGTGGCCGTCACGCTGGATTCAGCACCGATGGCAACCGAATTGGCGCCCAGTGATTGGGCGCCTCGAACATTGTTGGCGCCAATTGCAACGGAGCCGTCACCGGATGCCCGCGTGACGTTGGCAGGACTTTTGGACGTCGTCGAACCGATCGCCGTCGCATTGATCCCGGTTGCCTGCGCTGCGCTACCGATCGCCGTCGTAAAAGAACTGCTGGCGACCGCCCCCGACCCCAGGGCCATGCTCGCGGTTCCCGAAGCATTGGCGACGAGGCCCATGGCGAACGAATTGCCTCCCGAGGCAACAGCTGCGTTCCCGATGGCCACCGTCGCGGCGGCCGATGCATTGGCTCCATTTCCAATCGCCACTGAACTTGAGCCCTGCGCAGCCGTACGAACGGTGCCTGAGGAGGTGCCGATCGCAACGCCTCCGTTGCCCGCAAGGGGGCCGGTTCCGGTGAATGCGTCGGCGAGGCTCGAACCGATGGCAATACTGCTGCCCTCCGCCCTGCCGCCCCCTCTCGCATACTCAGCATGGACCACATTGTTCCCTGCCAACCCACCGGCCACCAGGATCAGCGCCATCGTCGCATGCGTCAAGGCTCCGATCGATCGCCCGTCGCCATTCCCGATGCCACCGGAAGATGCTTCCCGTGCCGCAGCCGCCACCACCGTGCTCTTGCTCTTCGACGGCTTGCCTCGTGCCGAAGTGAGTTCTGATGCGGCAACCCAGGCGCCAAGCGGTTCGTTCCAGATAGTTTGAAAAGTCTTGTTCATTGAAATTCGATCCGAAGAAGAAACGGCATGCGCCGCAGCTGCATCGATCGCAAAAAACGACAAGAAGAGTGCTGAGAGCGCATACGGATCAAACGTCTTGCTGCGCAGTGCCGGACTTCCGCTAACAACAACTGGCTGCGCATCGTTCGATGCGTGCTTACGTCTGTTCTGGGGGTGTTTCTCGCAACGGGTGCGAGGTCAAGATCCGCTTCAACCACTCGACTCGCTGATGAAAACCACGGAACCCGTGCCAGCGATCGAAGGGGGCGAATCTAAATTCGCGAACAGTTGGAGAGGTTCTTCAAATGTCTAGAGAATGACTTTCATATCCATCGCCGTTCTGAAAATGTGAACAAGTTCCGGATCAACCGAAAACGGGCGAGCACGTGCATGAACGGTTGAATACACACGATAAATATGCGCTGGCGAATACCAGTTCGGCGCGACGACGTTGATGCGAGCCGTCGCCCCGCGTTGACCAGCGCGGAGTAATTTCTGGTTGCGCCAAGAGCGACTCGAACGCATGGAACAACGGCCCGGCATGCCCAAAGGCGACCACGACATCGGCCTGGCCTTCGACCCGGCGCCTCATCCACAGGTCCAGCGGCGCAAGCAGGTGTCGGTGGGGGCGGTAATGTTGCCCACGCACCGGCTCGCGAAGAAAAAGACAGTGCGGCTGGCCGACTCGGTGGGCGACTGACTGACGGAGAGCAGGCCCGCGTGCCTGCCTCCGCTCACCACTTCACGCGCATGCCCACGCTGGCGTTGATGCCGCTCTTCACGCGCGCGTCGCCGCCCGAGGCGAAGAGCTTGCCCACTTCCGCGTACAGGCTGGTCCGCTCGCCGACGACCAAGGTGGCGCCGCCTGCGAGCTCGGTGCTGGTGCCGCCGGTGCGCGTGCCGATGTCGGTCCAGCCCGCGGGGCCTATGAAGCGCGCCACGTCCGTGCCGCTGGAAGTGCGATACACGTTCAGCCGCGCATACGGCTGCAGCATGCCGGCCCCGGTGGCGATCTGCCCCTTGACTCGCACGCCGGCGCGAACCGTCCAGCCGCTGTCGGTGTCCTGCGAAATGCGGGCACTGGAGAGCGCCACGTCGTCGAGGTTCAGGCGCTGATGTACGAGCTGCAACTGCGGCTCGATCTTCCAGTCGCTGCCGAGCGCAATACTCTGGCCCACCTCCAGCGACAGCAGCGTGCTCTTGCCCTTGCCGGAAGCCGAAGGCGAACTATCGAGAGGCCCGGCCGTGTAGCGGTGGCGGCCGCCCTGCAGCACCGCATCGGCGTAGAAGCCCGCATCGCTCGTGAAGCTGCCATACAGGCCGAGGTAGTCGCTGCGCAGGTCGTTGCTGCCGACGGCGAGGTCGAACACGCCGCGCGCGAAGCCACGAGTGCGGGCATCGCCTTCGAGACGGCCGACGTACACGCCGGCGCGCCAGTTGCGGTCGGCCCACAGGTCGGTGCCGGCCTGCAGGCCCGTGAGCTGCCCCTCGCTCCTCGGGCTCACGGTGCCTTGCTGGCTGATGTTGATGTTCGTGCTGATGACGCGGCCCCATGCGCTGCGCAGCGGCGCGCCGGTCTCGTCGCCCGCATCGTTGCGGCCGACCCGCGCGTCGTCGTCGCCCCTGCGCGCGCGCAAGTTGCCCAGCATGGCGAGGTTGCCCTGGCGCAGTTGCTCGGGCAAAGCGGCGAGCATCGGGACCTCCGCGCGGTAGGTGGGAATTTGCAATCCCTGAGACGGCGCTGCCGAGCGCAGGTACCAGTTTTCACCCGCGCCGTTGACGTCGGCCGCGTACAGCCGGTATTCGTAGGCGCCCGCATCCACATGGCCGCCCGCGACCGCGAAGGCGTCCTTGGTGGTCTGCGCCGTCGTCGTCGCGCCGTTGATCGCGCTGATGAGTTCGACGCCGTTGCCGCTGGTCATGGCGCCGAGGCTGCCGAAGTTGGCTATCTGCACCGACGTGCGGCCACTGGCGCTCGCACCCGCGCCATCGAAGATCAGCCGGTCACTCGCAGGGCTGCCGACTCCCGGGACGATGCCCATCCGCAACGTGCCGTTGTCGCCCACATACGCGCCGGTGATGGTGAGCGTCGTTCCCGGCGCTGCGCCGACCAGCGAGACCACGCCGCTGTTCGCCAGCGACGGCAGCTTCTGGCTGAAGCCCGCGAGGTCGAGCGTGCCGCCCGCGCCCACGCTGTGCGCCGATGCGCCGCTGAAGGCGTTGACCGCGCCGGCCCTGAGCGTGCCGCCGTTCACCGCGGTGCTGCCCGTGTAGCTGTTCTGGCCGCTCAGGGTCAGCGTGCCGGCGCCGAGCTTCTCCAGGCTGCCTTGGTAGACGCGCGTGCTGCGCGCGGCTTCGCGGGCCACGCCGGTGGCGTATTCGCTGCGGTCCGCATCGCTCGCGCCGCCGGGCAGGCCCGCGGTCCAGCCGCGCGTCTGCCTGGTCGTTTCCCAGGCGGCGGCCTCGGCAGTGTCTTCCGCGCGGCGCGCCCGGATCGCGACGTCGGAGATGTCGTTCGACCAGGTGTCGTTCTGGCCTTGCGTGTTGACCGCGAACGGCCCGATGAACTGGCCCGGCCCGTTCATCGCGCGCCGCAGGCTCGGCGTACCCCAGCCGTTGACCACGTCGGGCACCTTCACCTGCTGGCCCGCCTCGGGGTTGGCCGTCGTGCCGGTGCCGGCCGCATCGACGATGGTCGCGTTCTGGGTCGCGGTGGTCTTCAGCACGGTGAGCACCTGCTCGTTGGTCATGTAGCTGAAGCGCTCCATGATGAGCGCGAGCGCGCCCGAGGCGTGCGGCGCGGCCATCGACGTGCCCGACAAGGACGCATAGCCGCCGGCCAGCACGGTGCCGTTGATCTGGTAGCCCGGCGCGGTGACGCAGGTCCACTTCGCCACGCCGCACTTGTTGTAGCGCTGCGTGCCCGGCACGTTGACGGAGCCGTCGGCATTGAAGGTCTGCCCGATGTTGCTCAGCGCGGAGACGGCAAGCCAGTTCTTTTCAAGCTCCGGGTTGAAGTACGGCGCAGCCGCCCGCGGGCTGGGGTTGAGCCAGCCGCCGTTGCCCGCGCTGAAGACCATCAGCGTGCCCGTCTTCGCGGCATCGAACGCGCCCTGGATCCAGGTGTTGTTGGCCACGTAGTAGCCGTTGGCGGTGTGCAGTTGCGCGAGGGTGTTGTACTGCTCGCCGGCCGGCGGACTGCCCCAGCTCGTGCTGATGATGCGCACGCCCTGCGCGTTGGCCGCGCGGTAGGCATCGGCGATGTGCTGGTTGTCGACGGTGATGACCGCCGAATCGCCGGGCAGCGGCTGCCCGAAGTTGGCGCCGTCGGTCTTGGCCGTGTTGGCGACGAAGAGGTCCGCGTTGAAGGCCACGCCATGCATGTTCTGCACGGCGGCGCCGCCATCGCGGCTCGCGGCGATGGTGCCGCCGACGTGCGTGCCGTGACGGTCGTTGTACGCACCGTCGTAGGCGCCGGGAATCGCGCCCACCGGCACGCCGTGATAGCGCGAGAACGGGAACTCCGGATGCGAGGCGTCGTAACCGGAATCGACTTCGCCGATCTTGATGCCCGCGCCGCTCACGCCCGCCGCGTAGGCGTACTCGGTGCCCATCGCGACAAGACCCCAGTCGCGCATGAATTCGGCTGTGCGCCAACTGGCTGGCGCGCCGATCATTCCCGGGTCTCCGGCATAGGTCTGGATGGCCCATGCCTGGTGCGTGGCCAGGCCGGCAAGGGCCATGGCGAGCGCGAGTCTGTTCATCCTCTTGGAAGTCATGGCGACTGTCCTCCGTGCAGTGTGTTGTTGGAATATTCAGCGTGCGAATCGCTCTTCGAAACGTGTGCAAAACGTTTGCAAGACGCGGACCAGTAGCGAAAAAGTCTGAAGAAAAATGCAGCATCGCACAGCCCTCGAAAGCCGTGCCGAAAAGCATCGCGGCGCAGTCTAGAAAACAAGTCGCGCGACAAGAACCCCGCGTAAACACCGTGGCGCTAATGCAGCGTTGTTGCATCTGCAGGCTTTCGTCGTACACATCCGCGGGGCTGCGGATAATGGCGAACCTTCGTCATCGCAGTTATCTGCGTAGCAGGATGCAACCATGAGCTTGTCCACCTACCTGTTGTTTCTTCCGGCCTGCTTTGCCATCAACATGGCCTTCGGTCCCAACAACCTGCTGTCGGTCACCAACGGCGCGCGGCACGGCGTGTCGCCCGCGGTGATCGCGGCCAGCGGGCGCCTCGTGGCCTTCGCGCTCATGATCGCCGTCGCGGGCCTGGGCATGGGCGCGGTGCTGGTGGCGTCGGAGCTGGCCTTCGACGTCATCAAGTACATCGGCGCGGCATACCTCGTGTGGATCGGCATTCGCCTCTTGCGCGCACCGGCGCCCACGGCCGATGTGCAATCGCAGGGCACCGCCGCGCCGCCTTCGCTGCGCGCGCTGGCGCGGCAGGAGTTCACCGTGGCGGCGGGCAATCCGAAGGCCATCCTGGTGTTCACCGCGTTCTTTCCGCAGTTCGTTGTGCCGGGTGCTTACGCCTCCAGCTATGTTCTGCTCGGTGCGACCTTCCTGGTGTTCGAGCTGGTCGCGATCGCGCTCTATGCGCTGCTGGGCGCGCGCATGCGCCGGCTCACGAATGGCAGCCGCGCGATGCGTTGGTTCAACAAGGTGAGCGGCAGCATGATGGTCGGCTTTGGGCTCATCCTCGCCTTCACGCGCCGGCCCACGGCTTAGGGCCGCTCAGGCTTTCAGGTACTCGGCCTTGGTGCCGAGCCAGCGGTCGATGTGGCGCTGGGCAAGCTCGGGGTGCTTCTCGAGCATCACCGGTGCGAGTTCGCGGGCCCAGTCGAGCAGCAGCGTGTCAGTGGTCAGGTCGGCGAAGCGCAACAGCGGCGCACCCGACTGCCGCGCGCCCAGGAACTCGCCCGGTCCCCGGATCTCCAGGTCGCGCCGCGCGATCTCGAAGCCGTCGCCCGTCTCGGCCATCGCCTTGAGCCGCGCGCGCGCCGCCTCGCCCACGCGGCCGCTGTCGCCGGGCGCGTAGAGCAGCACGCAGGCCGAGGCCGCCGCACCGCGCCCCACGCGCCCGCGCAACTGGTGCAACTGCGAGAGCCCGAAACGCTCCGCATGCTCGATCACCATCAGCGAGGCGTTCGGCACATCGACGCCCACTTCGATCACCGTCGTGCTCACCAGCACCTGGATCTCGTTGGCGGTGAAGGCTGCCATCACCGCCTGCTTCTCGGCCGTCGGCATGCGCGAATGCAGCAGGCCGACGTGGATCGCATCGCCGAGGGTGCCGGCCAGTTCGTCGCGCGTCTCGGTGGCGTTGCGCAGGTCGACCGCCTCGCTTTCCTCGATCAGCGGGCACACCCAGTAGACCTGCCGGCCCTGCGCGATCTGCGCCTGGATGCGGTCGATCACCTCGTCGCGCCGGTGGTCGGCCACCAGCTTGGTGACGATGGGCGTGCGGCCGGGTGGCAGCTCGTCGAGCGTGGAGACGTCCAGGTCGGCGTAGTAGCTCATCGCGAGCGTGCGCGGAATCGGGGTGGCGCTCATCATCAGCAGATGCGGCTCGAGATGGCCGACGGCCTTGCCGCGCAATGCAAGGCGCTGCGCCACGCCGAAGCGGTGCTGCTCGTCGATGATCGCGAGCGCGAGGTTCTTGAAGCGCACCTTCTCCGAGATGACCGCGTGCGTGCCGATGACCAGCGCGGCCTCGCCGCTCTCTACGGCGGCCGACATCGCATCGCGCTCTTTCTTCTTCTGGCTGCCGGTGAGCCAGGCCACGCGCAGGCCGCGCTCGGCCAGCAGTGGATCGAGCCAACCCACGAGCTTGCCGAAATGCTGTGCCGCGAGGATTTCGGTCGGCGCCATCAGCGCGCACTGGAAGCCCGCGTCGATGGCGCGTGCCGCCGCCAGCGCCGCCACCACGGTCTTGCCCGAACCGACGTCGCCTTGCAGGAGCCGGTGCATCGGGATCTCGCGGCCGAGGTCGCGCGTGATCTCTTCGCCTACACGCTGCTGCGCGCCGGTCAGGCCGAAGGGCAGCACCGCGAGAAGTTGCGCATGCAGCGAAGTCGCCACGGGCTCCGGCGACGAAGGCAGCACCGGCGCGCGTTGGGCCGCGCGTTCCATGCGGGCCTGCAACTGCGAGAGCTGCTGCGCGAGCAGTTCCTCGGCCTTGATGCGCTGCCAAGCCGGGTGGCTGTGGTCTTCGAGCGTCGCCATCGCCACGTCGGGCGTGGGGTAGTGCAGGAAGGTCAGCGAGCTGCGCAAGTCCCAGGCGCCGCGCAGGCCGATCTGCACGGGAATCGTCTCGTCGAGCACCGCGCGTGCGAGGCCCGATCGCACCTCGCGCCGCAGCACCGGCTGCGCGAGACCGGCGACGGTCGAATACACCGGCGTGAGCGCCTCCGGCAGCGAGGTGCCCGCGGCTTTCACCGTGGGATGCATGATCTGCCGCCCCACGAAGCCGCCGCGCATCTCGCCCCGCACGCGCACCCGCGCGCCGATGGCGAGTTGCTTCTGCTGCGAGGGGTAGAAGTTGAAGAAGCGCAACTGGCAGGTGTCGCTGCCGTCGTCGATGGTGGCGATCAGTTGGCGGCGCGGGCGATACACCACCTCGCACTCTGTGACCACGCCCTCGACCTGCGCCATGTCGCCGTCGCGCGTGTCGGCGAGCTTGACGATGCGCGTCTCGTCCTCGTAGCGCATCGGCAGGTAGAGCGCGAAATCGATGTCGCGCACGAGCCCGAGCTTGCGCAGGGCGCGCTGCACGAGGCTCAGGCCGGTGCCGGGCGGCTGCGGTGGCGACGGCGCGATGGCGGCGTCCGCGGACTTGGAGGGGGCTTTCTTGGCGGGCACGGGCAAGGCTTCTATCGTGGCCGGCAGAGGTCCGTCAAGGCGCTGCGGGCGTCGGGGAATGCGAACCGGAACCCGGCCTGAAGCAAGCGGGCCGGCACCACGCGCTGGCCTTCGAGCAGCAGGTCGGCCTGTTCGCCGAGCAGCAGCTTGACCGGCGCGGCGGGCGTCGGCATCCAGAACGGCCGATGCATCACGCGGGCAGCGACGCGGGTGAATTCTTCCTGGCTGAGCGCGCCCGGTGCGGTGAAGTTGAAGGCCTGCGCGGTCGCCGGTCCGTCGGCGCCAGCCGGCTCGGCAGCGCTCCACACGTGGGCCATGGCACGGATGACGTCGTGCACATGCACCCACGACAGCCACTGCCGCCCGCTCCCCAGCCGTCCGCCCATGCCCAGCGCGACGGGCAGGAGCAGCTGCGGCAACGAACCCTGGTGGCCCAGCACGAATCCGAAACGCATGCAGGCGACGTGCACGCCATACGCCGTCGCGGCCTGCGCCGCCTTCTCCCACCGCTGGCACAGCGTCGACATGAAGATGTCCTGCGGCGCCGCGTCTTCGGCCAGCTCGGCGGCATCGCCTTGCGGCTGCACGCCGTAGTAGCCGATGGCCGAGCCCGACAGCAGCATCCAGGGCTTGCGCGGTCGCGTGGCGATCCACGCGACCAGCGTGCGGGTGAGGCCCTCGCGGCTTTGCAGCAGTTGCCGCTGGCGCCGTTCGCTCCAGCGCTGGCCCAGGATGCGTGCGCCCGCGAGGTTGATCACCACGTCGCACGGGTCGGTCTCGGGAATCTGGTCGAGCCGCTGCACGCAGCGCACCGCGCCGCCGAAGCTCCATGCGGCCGAGCGCGCATCACGGGTCCAGACCGTCACGGCATGACCGTCGGCCACGAGGTGGCGCACCAGCGTCTGGCCGATGAAGCCGGTGCCGCCCGTGACCAGCACGCGCTGCGGTTTCGTGCCGAAACGCACCGGTGCCTCGATGGCTCGCGCCTCTTCCTGCGCCGTCCGGCGGAACAAGGCCCGCGCCGCGAGCCCGTCGCGCAGTCCCGAGATGCCGACACCCACGCCGCACAGCGCCAGGAAGGCGCCCAGCCAGCCTTGCGGCTGCCAAACCAGCGCCGTCGGCTGCGCCGCCCAGTCCACTGCATTCATCGCCAGCAGCGCGATGAATGCGCCGGCGTTGATCGCCAGCACCGTGTGCGTGACGCGCTCGGTCGGCGGCAGCAGGCGGCCGCCGTCTTCCACCACGAAGTCCCACAGCGTGAGCACGATCTCGATGCCGAACACCGCCAACAGCACCCACGCCCACACGCCATGCCAGGCCCACGACGACAGCCCGATGAACATCGCGCAGTAGATCGACGAGCGCACCGCATGGATCGCCAGCTCGCGCCGCGCGGTGTTGCGCTGGGCGAGCGCCTCGGTGCCTTCGTGGTGATAGAGCGTGTCGAACGCGCCCATCAGCCCCTGCGCGGCCATGAGCTGCAGCGCCAGCAGGTGCGTGTCGATCATGCGGCGGCGCCCTCCAGCTCGGCCATTTCCTCGAACACGCCGACCTGCGTGAAGGTCGTGCCCATGAGCCAGTGGCGGATCTCGATACGGATGTTGAAGCGCTCCGGCGTTTCGTTGTGGTGCCAGAGGAAGGTCTTGCCGGGCGTGAAGACACCGGGCAGCGGAATGCGCCAACCGAACACGTCCCAGAAATAGCCGTCGCTCTGGAAGTGCAGGCTGCCGTTCTCCACGCTCAGCACCAGCTTCATGCCCAGCCCCATGCCTACGTACTCCAGCACCTCGCCGCGTTCGCTCTCGCGCATGAAGCTGGTGAACTGGATCGGCTTGCGGCCGTGCAGGCGATAGATGCGCTGCTTGTAGATGGCCGGGTCGTCGGGCTTGGCGTAGACCTGGATCTCGACCGGGAAGTGGCTGTCGCTGTAGGGAATCAGCGCGCCCTGGATCAGTGGCTGCGTGAGGTGCCCCAGCAGCTTGCCGAAGCGCGAGCAGCGCAGCTCGCTCAACGCACCCAGGTAATGCAGCGCCTTGCCCGGCGAGGGGTTCTTGTCGAAGCGCCGGCGGATGTCCGGGTGCAGGCCCTGCCAGGCGCTTCCGAGGATCTTCTTGAAGAGCTCGCCTTCGGAGGGAGGGGGCGCCAGCGGAACGCGCGCGACGGATGAATCGACCATCCTTCGATTCTGCCTCGGCAACCCCGTACCGGCCCCCGGAATCCGGGCATGGGACAATCGCCGCCTTCCCGCGTCTTCCTCCCTTTCCCATGCCTCCTTGGCACGGGCCCGTCCGGCCCTCAAGCACCATGCGCGCCTTCACGCTTTCCGATTTCGATTTCGACCTGCCGCCCGAGCTGGTGGCGCAACACCCGGCCTCCGAACGCACCTCTTCCCGCCTGCTCGACGGCACGGGGGACGCACCGGTCGACCGCATCTTCAAGGACCTGCCCTCGCTGCTGCGCGCGGGCGACCTGCTGGTCTTCAACGACACACGCGTGGTCAAGGCGCGCCTGTTCGGCGAAAAGCCGACCGGGGGCAAGCTCGAGCTGCTGGTCGAGCGCGTGCTGCAGGGCCAGGAGGTGGTCGCGCACATGAAGGTCAGCAAGAAGCCGCCGGTGGGCACCACGCTGCAGATGGTCGGCGGCTTTCGCGCCACGCTGCTGGGTCGCTGGCCCGAGGAAGACGGCGCGCTGTTCCGCTTTGCCTTCGAAAGCGAAACGGGCGAGAACCCCTACATGCTGATGGAGCGCTGCGGCCACGTACCGCTGCCGCCCTACATCACGCACACCGATTCAGCCGACGACGAGAGCCGCTACCAGACCGTGTTCGCGCGCGTACCCGGCGCGGTGGCTGCGCCGACCGCTGCACTGCATTTCGACGAGGGCCTGCTGGCCGCACTCGAAGCGCGCGGCGTGCAGCGCGCCAACGTCACGCTGCACGTGGGCGCCGGCACCTTCCAGCCGGTGAAGACCGAGAACATCGCCGAGCACACGATGCACGCCGAGCGCTACGAGGTGCCCGAGGCCACGCAGCGCGCGATTGCCGAATGCAAGGCGCGTGGCGGCCGTGTGGTGGCGATCGGCACGACCACCGTGCGCACGCTCGAATCGTGGGCCAGGAGCGGCGAGGCCACGGGCGACACGCGCATCTTCATCACGCCGGGTTTTGCCTTCGCGCATGTCGATGTGCTGGTCACCAACTTCCATTTGCCCAAGAGCACGCTGATGATGCTGGTCTCGGCCTTCGCGGGCTACGAGCGGGTGATGGCGCTGTACGCCCACGCCATCGCCCATCAATACCGCTTCTTCAGCTACGGCGACGCCATGCTGCTTGCACGGACCCAGGACTGAACGACATGCTGAACTTCGAACTCCTCAAGACCGACCCCGACAGCCACGCGCGCCGCGCCACGCTCACGCTCAACCACGGCAAGGTGCAGACGCCGATCTTCATGCCCGTGGGCACCTACGGCACGGTCAAGGGCGTGATGCCGCGCAGCCTCGAAGAGATGGGCGCGCAAATCATCCTGGGCAATACCTTCCACTTGTGGATGCGCCCCGGCCTGGACGTGATGCAGAGCTTCGGCGGGCTGCACCAGTTCGAGAAGTGGAACAAGCCCATCCTCACCGACTCGGGCGGCTTCCAGGTGTGGTCGCTGGGCGCGATGCGCAAGATCAGCGAAGAGGGCGTGAAGTTCGCCTCGCCCGTCAACGGCGACAAGCTGTTCCTCACGCCCGAGGTCTCGATGCAGATCCAGACCACGCTGAATAGCGACATCGTCATGCAGTTCGACGAGTGCACGCCCTACGACACGAAGGGCCACATCACGACCGAGGCCGAGGCGCGCACCTCGATGGAGCTGAGCCTGCGCTGGGCCAAGCGCTGCCAGGGCGAATTCGCGCGGCTCGAGAACCCCAACGCGCTCTTCGGCATCGTGCAGGGCGGCATGTTCGAGAACCTTCGCGAGGAGTCGCTCGCCGCGCTGGTCGACATGGACTTCCCCGGCTACGCCATCGGCGGCGTGAGCGTGGGCGAGCCCAAGGAAGAGATGCTGCACATCATGGGCCACACGCCGCACCGGCTGCCCGCGAACAAGCCGCGCTACCTGATGGGCGTGGGCACGCCGGAAGACCTGGTGCAGGGCGTGGCCGACGGCGTGGACATGTTCGACTGCGTGATGCCGACCCGCAATGCGCGCAACGGCACGATGTTCACGCGCTTCGGCGACCTGAAGATGCGCAACGCGCGCCACAAGAGCGACCCGCAGCCGGTGGACCCGAGCTGCACCTGCTACGCCTGCGCCGGCGCACCAAGAGGCCCCTCCGGTAGCCCGGGCGTGTCGTGGAACGACGGCGGCCGCGAAGGCTTCAGCCGCGCCTACCTGCACCACCTGGACCGCTGCGGCGAAATGCTCGGGCCGATGCTGTGCACCATCCACAACCTGCACTACTACCTGAACCTGATGACCGAGATCCGTGCGGCGCTCGACGCGGGCACGTTCACGGAGTTCCGCGCACGGTTCAAGGCCGAGCGGGCGCGCGGCGTCTAGCCGGCCGGCCGGTCCGCGCCCTACTTCGCGGCGCCCGGCGGCTTGATCGCGAGCGGCGTGGTGTACGGCTCGATGCGCAGCAGCTCGTTCTTGAAGACGACGATCTGACGCAGCGGCGCCTGCACCAGTGCGCCACCCTCGCCGTGCTGCGAGGCGTATTGCCAGAGCGTGAGCTGGCCCTTGTCGGCCAGCATGGCGGCCAGGCGCTGCACCGGTGGTGTCGTGCCGGCGCCGAGCTGGGCCGCCTCGATGCCCACGACGACATCGTCGCGCGGCGAGACCACCTTGAACAACAGCACCGGTGCCGTCCCCGCCTGGGCGCGCACCTGCCGCGCCACGATGAAGGCCGGCAGAAGCGCAAAGCTGACCAAGGCGCGGCGGTGGAAGGAGTTCATGTCGGCAAGCCTATCCACGCCACGCCCTCCTGCCCACAGGCCGGAAGCCATACGCCGGGCGGAAGCCCGCGTTTCCCCCATGGCGGCGGCATCCGGTACGCTCGTGGCCTGTTTCCATCTTCATCGCCGTCGTCTTCATTCCCATGACCACAGCCACCTCAACCTCTCCCTACACCGCCCGCTATCCGTCGCTCGCCGGGCGCACCGTCTTCATCTCGGGCGGCGCCAGCGGCATCGGCGAATCGCTGGTGCGGGCCTTCCACGCGCAGGGCGCCAAGGTCGGCTTCTGCGACCTCGACGCGGCCGCAGGCACGGCGCTCGCCGCCGAACTGCAGGGCGAGACGCCCGCGCTGTTCAGCGTCTGCGACGTGACCGACACAGCCGCGCTGGCCGCGACCATCGCCGGGGTGCGGGCGCGCTTCGGGCCCGTGGGCGTGCTGCTGAACAACGCGGCCAACGACCGGCGCCACGAGATGGCCGATGTCACCAGCGAGGACTTCGACCGCCTCGTGGCCGTGAACATCAAGCACCAGTTCTTTGCCGCGCAGGCCGTGGCCGACGACATGCGCGCGCTGGGCGGCGGCTCGATCATCAACTTCGGCTCGATCAGCTGGATGATGAAAGGCCGCGGCTACCCGGTCTACCAAGCCTGCAAGGCGGGTGTGCGCGGCCTCACGCGTTCGCTGGCGCGGGACCTCGGCAAGCAGAACATCCGGGTCAACACGATCATGCCGGGCTGGGTGATGACCGAGCGGCAGATCAAGCTGTGGGTGAAGCCCGAATCCGCCGCGGAGATCGATGCGGCCCAGTGCCTGCCGGGGCGCGTGATGGCCGAGGACATCGCGGCGATGGCGCTGTTCCTCGCCGCCGACGATTCGCGGATGTGCACCGCGCAGGACTACGTGGTGGACGCCGGCTGGATCTGAAGCCTTTCGCCGCTCACTTCAAAGCAAAAAGCCCGGCAGTGCCGGGCTTTTTTTGTTGAGCGAACCGAAGGGCGATCAGTCGCGCAGTTCAGCAGGCAGCGTGCCGCCATTGGCTGCGATGCGGCTCATCACCTGCTTGTGCAGGCCGATGTTCCATTCGGCCGAACCCGGCTCGCCATCGCTGTAGAGAATTTCGCTGGCAAGTTCCTTGCGCGCGGCGAGGCTGCTGTCCAGGCCCAGCAACTTGAGCAGGTCGACGATCGAGGTGCGCCAGTTCAGGCCGGCGGCACCAGGCATTGCGTCCAGGATCGCCGGCACGTCGCCCAGCGGGATCGAGGGCGGCGGTGCCGCAACGGCCGGTGCGCCCGGTGCAGGCGCCGGCGGTGCGGCGACGACTTCAGCGGCGTTGGCCGACGGAAAAATCTTGGAAAAAATCTTGCCGAAAAAGCTCATGGAAGGAGGTCCTCGTCGTGTGTTGTGGAGGCCGGGCGACGCATGAAAGTGAACGCCGGCTGCGTGCGAAATGCAGCGCAGGCCAAGGTTCTAACACTTTGCGGCGACAGCTTCGCCAAAAAAGATGACCACGCAGCGTGCGGAATACCCGCTCGCAGTGGAAAGATTCCGTGCCTCCGCGCGCCCTCAGGCCGGCGCTGTGCCGCCACCGGCCACCGCATGCGCCGAGGTGCCGCAGGCGTGGCAAAACTTCGAGAACGCACTCTTGCGCGATTCGCATTGGCCGCAGTGATCGAACAGACCGATGCCGCAGTGCGGGCAGAAATCGATCTCGCCGTTCTTCAGGTCGACCGGCCGTTCGCAGCCCGGGCATACGCCCTTTCCGAGCCGCGCGAGCGCGACGTCGTAGCTCAACTCCTCGCGGCGCACCTGGTCGGGTTGCTGCTCGGCGAGCTTCTGGCGCGCGAGGTAGGCGTTGAGCGCAACGATGGCGTAGCGCCCCACGAGCACCGTGAGCACGATGCCCACCACGTAGCGCACATAGCCGCCGTAGCTCGGCAGGTACGGCACCAGCTCCACGAAGAACGCGAACAGCGCGAAGAAGATGAAGCCCCAAACGAACGGCCAGTAGGTGCTCTTGCGCTTCTTCGCGAACAGCCAGCCGGCCACGACCAGCAGCGGCAGCGTGAGCGCGAGGCGGTAGGCGAACACGCGCAGCTCGATGCGGCGGTACTCGGCATCGAGCTTCACCTGCGCATCGCGCTCCAGCTCCGCGAGCGTCGTGCGGGCGCGCTGCTCGGCCTGGCGCGCGTCGAGCATGATCTTTTGCTGCGCGTTGACCTGGCGCTGGACGGCGCCTTCCCTCTGCTTGAACGCATCGAGCGCCTTGGTGCGCGCGATGAGCTCGGTGTCCTGGTCGGGCTGCGCGGTGGCGCGGCGGGTGGCGATCCAGTTGCCGAAGGTCTCGCGCGCATTGGCACTGGCCTGCTGCGCGGCATTGAGCTGCAGGCGGATCTGGTCGAGATCGCGCGAGGCCTGCAGCTCCGCAGCTTCCGAGGCCTTGATGGTGTCGCGCAGCGGCTCGGCCGCGGGCAGGTCGATGAAGTCGTCGATGCCGCGCACGCGCTCGACCTGCGGCAGGTCGCCGACGACCGTGCTGCCCAGGCCGATCAGGAAGCTCGCGAACACCAGCGCCACGAGCCAAAGGCCGCGGCGGAACCATTTTTCGGACAGGCGCAATGACTTGCTCATTCGTTTTCTTTCTGAAGATTTCTTCTTACTGCAGCTTGAACGCCACCGGCGCCGCACCCAGCCCCGCGCGCGGCATCCACGCGAAGACCGAGTCGACCGTCACCGTCTCGATGCGGTCCGAGAACCGCTTCTCGTTCGGGTGATCGTCGAAGGCAATGTTGGCCGAGCCCACGCAGCCGCCGAGGCGCGTCAGCGGACCGAGCTTCAGCGTGGTCGGCTCATAGCCCTTGAACTGCATCCACGCCTGCGCCTGCGCGCGGTTGTTGATGGTGGCGGGCTCCATGGCGGCGGCCAGCGTCTCGACAGCCCATTGGTTGGACTGCTGGTACTTCTGCCCCCATGCGTAGCTCACGATGCTGTAGGGCGCCACGTTGAGCCGCACGATGCGCGAAGGCGACTCGCCGAGCGCGGCCAGCAACTGCGTCTGCACCTGCGGCGTAGGAACCACCCAGGCGGCCTCGTAGCGCCACAGGTCGTCGAGGAAGAACTCGCCCAGCCCCTGCCGATAGACCGCGGCCACCGCCGTGCCGCACTGGTTGAGCTTGTGCACCACGCGCCACGGGCCCTCGTCGGTCTTGTAGGCGATGCCCAGGTGCGAGTAGCGCAGGCCGTACTTGCTCAGGTCCTGCCCGGCACGCGCCAGCAGCACGACACGGGCGCCGCTCGCGTCGAGCTGCTGCGAGGTGCGCTCGGCCAGTTGCATGCCTTTGACGATGAGCGCCGGGCTCGGCTTGACCTGCTCGCAGGAGCGGCCGGCCTGCGCCTGGAGCGCCGCGAACGCGAGCAGGCACACCGCAAGCGCGCGCTTCATGACAGCCTCTCGTTGTGCAACAGCGCGCGGCCGATGGCGTTCGGCACGAAGGCCAGCACCTCGCCTGCAGCCGACAGCACGACGCCGCTGCCGATCACGCTGACCACCACGGCCGTGCCGACCGACGCGGCCGCGCCATTGGCGGCGCGCCCCATCACCTTGACGCTGGCACGCGCGCCGTCCGATGCTCGTTCGAGCACGTAGACCGTGCCGTCGGCCGACGCCTCGACGGCGACCACGGCGAGCGTCGAGCCGCCCACCGACAGCGCCGCAGGCATCGCGACCACCGCTGTCGCGGAAACACCGACGACGGATGCCGCGCCGATCACCGAGGCGACCGGCAGCAGCGAGAGCGCGACCGAAGCATCGCTCTGGGCCTGTGCGTGAAGCGGAACCATGACACCTGCGAACGCGGTGCAGACGGCGAGAGCAAGCGTGGCAATCGACTTTTTCATGAGAGTCTTTCGTTCGTTGACGGTGGGTTGAAAAACGGCGGCGCTCATTCGGCGGAGGAAGCAGCAGCGGCTTCCTGGCGGGCGACGCGGCGGCCTTGCAGTCGCGCGTCGATCAGGTCGGCTTCATGGCGGTCGCGCAGCGTCTTGGCCAGCGTGAAGACCGAGCTGATGAGGAACAGCCAGCTCACGCCCAGGAAGGCCTTGTAGGCGTCGTTGATCTCCATGCGGACCAGGCCCCAGCCGGTCAGCCCCATCGCGGTGAAGAAGCTGCCCCAGACGACGAGGCGCCACATCGGCACGTCGCGACTGGTGGTGCCTTCGGCCTGCTGGTTGTCGCGGATGAACTTCGCCAGCATGAATGCGGTGCTCAGGCAGAACACGTAACCCATCACCATGAACGCCCGGTCCAGCGCCTCGCCCGGCAGCCAGCTCAAGCCGGTGGCGCAGAGGAAGACGGCGACTGCGAAGGACACCCAGACCTGGAACTGCCAGGCCCGCGTGTCACGCTGGATCGAAACGGTGGTGGATGAGAAGGGTTGCATGAGTGCCTCGCGGCGTTGTGAAGGTGGGCGAATGATGGTTCGCCACCGCACCGCGGGACTCGAATGCTTCGACCAGTTGCGGCTTGAGCCGCCGCTGGTATCTCGTCAGGATACTTTTCAGGCCGCCAGCAGCCCGCTCACGCGCTGCTGCAGCGCCTCGGGCCGCACCTCGGACGGCGGCACGACTTGACCGACGTTCAGGCCCACGCGGCTGTAGAAGCCGCGGCGGAAGGGCTTGGCCATCGCCACCTGCTGGCCGCCGCGCAGTTCGATGCGGCTGAAGTACGAGCCCCAGAGGTTGGTCAGCGCCATCGGGATCACCGGCGGCTCGATGCCTTCGGCGCGCGCACTCTCCACGATCTTCATCACGCCGCCCTTGAAGGGCTGCAGCGTGCCGTCGCGGGTGATCGCGCCCTCGGGGAAGATCGCGAGCAGGTCGCCCTCGCGCAGCACGGCCAGCGCCTTGGCGAAGGCCGCTTCGTAGGCCGCCGGGTCTTCCTTCTGCGGCGCGATCGGAATCGCCTTGGCCAGCTTGAACAGCCAACCGAGCACCGGCACCTTGAAGATGCGGTGGTCCATGATGAAGCGGATGGGCCGCGGGCTCGCCGCCATCAGCAGCACCGCGTCGATGAAGCTCACGTGGTTGCACACCAGCACCGCCGCGCCCTCGGTGGGAATGTGCTCCTCGCCCTTGATCTCGAAGCGGTAGACGAAGCGCGACAGCACCCAGGCCACGAAGCGCAGCAGGTACTCGGGCACCAGCATGAAGATGTAGAACGCCACCACCGCATTGGCGATGCCGGTGAACAGGAAGATCTGCGGAATCGTGAAGCCCGCGCCCAGCAGCGCGCCCGCGATGACCGAGCTGCCGATCATGAACAGCGCATTGAGGATGTTGTTCGCCGCGATGATCCGCGCCCGGTGCGTGGGCTGGCTGCGCAGCTGGATGAGCGCGTACATCGGCACGCTGTAGAGCCCGGCGAAGAGCGACAGCAGCCCAAGATCGGCCATCACGCGCCAGTGCGCGGGCTGGTGCACGAAAGCACCGAGGCCCATCTCGGCCACCTTCGGCAGCGCGCGCGAGGCGAAGTACAGGTCGATCGCGAACACGCTCATGCCGATGGCGCCCAGCGGCACGAGGCCGATCTCCACCTGCCGGCGGCTCAGCGTCTCGCACAGGAGCGAGCCGACGCCGATGCCGATCGAGAACACCACCAGCAGCAGCGAGGCCACCTGCTCGTCGCCGTGCAGCACTTCCTTGGCGAAGCTGGGGAACTGGCTGAGGAACACCGCGCCGAAGAACCACATCCACGAAATGCCCAAGAGCGAGCGGAACACCACCACGTTGCCGTGCGCGAGCTTCAGGTTGCGCCAGGTCTCGCTGAAGGGGTTCCAGTTGATGACGAGCCCCGGGTCGGTGGCCGGCGCCTGCGGAATGGCCTGCGCCACGCCCCGCCCGACCAGCGCGAGCAGCACGCAGGCCACGGCCACGCTCGTGTGGCCGATCTGCGGCACTGCCACGAGCAGCCCGCCCGCCACTTGGCCGAGCAGGATGGCGACGAAGGTGCCCATCTCGACCATGCCGTTGCCGCCGGTGAGCTCGCGCGAATCGAGCACCTGCGGCAGGTAGGCGAACTTGACCGGTCCGAACAGCGTGGAGTGCAGCCCCATGAGGAACACACAGCCCAGCAGCACCACCGCATTGGCCGTGACGAAGCCCCAGGCCGCGATCAGCATGATCGCGATCTCCAGGTTCTTGACGAAGCGGATCATCTTCGTCTTGTCGAACTTGTCGGTGAGCTGCCCGGCCGTGGCCGAGAACAGCAGGAAGGGCAGGATGAAGAGTGCGCCGATCGCCAGGCCCGCCATGGCCGGCGGCATCCAACTGAGCTGCAGCTGGTAGGTCACCATGACGGTGAAGGCGAACTTGAAGAGGTTGTCGTTCGCCGCGCCCGCGAACTGGGTCCAGAAGAAAGGTGCGAAGCGCCGCTGCTTGAGCAAGGCGAACTGGTTGGCGTGGGCGTTCGCTTCGTGAGGCGCCACGGAGGTGGCGGCAGCGGCGGGGGTTGTCATTCGAAGAATTCTCCTCAGGCCGTCATTGCGGCTGCGTCGGGATTGTGCCGCAGCAGGTCCGCTTGCCAGCCCTTCTCGAGCGACCTGAGCGCCAGCAGAACCGGCAGGCCCGCCAGCGCCGCCGTCAGGTGCTTGAGCGTGTGGCCGGAGACCAGGTGCTGCGTCGCCTCGTAGATCTGCCGGTCGCCCAGCTCGAAGGCCTTGGCCAGTGCGTAGAAGAAGATCACCCAGCCCAGCTTGAGCCCCACCGCGCCGCGCATCGGCGCGGCCAGCGCCAGGGTGAGCACCAGCGCCATGCCGCCGAACTGCACCAGCGCCCAGGGCATGACGTTGCCGGTTTCCTGCGACACCTCGGCAGCCAGCAGGCCCGCCGTCAGGATGAACCAAGCGGCCGGCCAGCCGGCGCGCTGGCTCACCCGTTCGCACACCGCGATGCCGATCAGCCCGGCAAAGGCCACCGCCATGCCGGCGCGGTCCGCCGCGAGCCTGGGGGCGTCGGGCATCAGGTGATAGAAGGCCGAGCCGGCGGCGGTGGCGACGAGGCCTGCGAAGAAGAGCCAGGCGCAGTCCAGGGTGTTGTCCGGCGGATCGCTGGCGGGCGGCGCGAGTGGAAATTCGGCCAGCGCCTCCTGGTGCGAGCGGTCGATCCGGTTGAGGCGATACAGCCCGAGGAAGCCGATGACCACGAAGGGCAGGTTGCTCAGCACGTCCATCGCGTTCGGCAGCCCGTGCCAGGCCCGGTTGTCCGCGAAGACCGAGGCGAACGCCACGTCGGCAGCCGGCAGCGCGGGGCCGAAGAAGGCGAGCAGCGTGAGCAGCGCGAAGGTGAAGAGCAGGGCGCGTTCGCGGCGGCTGAAAGTGGGCAGGAGCATGGCGGACCTCGGTGGGTGGGTAACGAGCCGCGGAATTTAGTTGCCAGCCTCTCTGGCGGCATCGAGAATCGATACGAGGCACTATTTCACACCCAACGGTATCCTTTTCTAATACCCATCCAGCGCCCCGCACCCCTCATGAGCACCACCGTCGACCTCGTACTCGCCCTCAAGAACGAACTCAAGAACGCCCGCATGACCTACGCCGACCTGGCCCGGTCGCTCGACATGGCCGAATCCAGCGTCAAGCGGATGCTGGCCAAGAGCGACATGCCGCTGTCGCGGGTGGACGCCATCTGCCGGGCCCTGAAGATCGACTTCGCCGAACTCGCCCGCCGCGTGGCCGACGCCCAGCCGCTGCTCAAGGAACTGACGCAGGAGCAGGAAAAGGCGGTGGTCAAGGACAAGAAGCTGCTCTTGGTGGCCATCAGCGTGCTGAGCCAGTGGACGCTGGAGCAGATCGTGGCGGCCTACCGCATCAGCGAGGCCGAGTGCATCGGCTGCCTCGCGCAGCTGGACCGCATCGGCATCATCGAGCTGCGCCCGCTCAACCGGTATCGCCTGAAGCTCGCCAAGACCTTCCGCTGGCGGCCGCACGGCCCGGTGATGGAGTTCTTCCGCGAGAACGTGGTGCTCGACTACTACCGTGGCGGCTTCGACGGCCCGGCCGAGGGCCTGCTGCTGGTGCACGGCTCGATCAGCCGCTCGCTGGCGCCGGCCTTCCTGGAGCGCCTGCAGCGCGTGGCGCAGGACTTTGCACAGCAGCACCAGACCGACCAGAAGCTGTCGGCAAAGGACCGCGAGGGCTACACGCTGCTGCTGGGGATGCGGAACTGGGAGTTCGAGCTGTTCACCCGCCTGCGCCGAGCTTGAAGCCGGCAGCGTTGCCTTGCCCCCCAGTTCAGAAACACCGAGGAACCGGCTTTGCCGGGCCTCAGGTGTTGCCCCCGGTAGGGGGTTGGCGTAGCGACACGAAGTGCGCGCAGCCTGGGGGCGAGCCTTATTTCGCGGCTTCGAGCGCGTCGCGGGTGGCGCGCGCTGCGTTCTTCGCGGCGTCGGCGAAATCTTCGCCCGACGAGGCGTAGATGATCGCCCGCGACGAATTCACGATGATCGGCGCATCGGCCCGCCAGCCGGCGCGCACGGTGGCGACTGCATCGCCGCCCTGGGCGCCGACGCCCGGAATCAGCAGCGGCACCGTCGGTGCAAGCGCGCGCACCCGCTCGATTTCCGCCGGGTAGGTCGCGCCTACCACCAGGCCAAGCTGGCCGTTGAGGTTCCACGGCCCTTGCGCCAGCTTGGCGACGTGCTCGTAGAGGAAGGGCTGGCCTTCGATGTCCGCCAGCCGCTGGCCCTGCAGGTCGGCGCCGCCCGGGTTGCTGGTGCGGCACAAGAGGAACGCGCCCTTGCCTTCGTGCTTGAGGTACGGCGCCACCGAGTCGAAGCCCATGAAGGGCGAGAGCGTCACCGCGTCGGCGCCGTAGCGTTCGAAAGCCTCGATGGCGTATTGCTCGGCGGTCGATCCAATGTCGCCGCGCTTGGCGTCCAGGATCACCGGCACGTGGGGCGCGTTGCGGCGCATGTGCTCCATGAGTTTTTCGAGCTGGGCTTCGGCGCGGTGCGCGGCGAAGTAGGCGATCTGCGGCTTGAAGGCGATGACCAGGTCGGCCGTCGCGTCGACGATGCGCGCGCAGAAGTCATAAATGCTGCCGGCGTCGTCCTTGTATCCCCCGGGAAACCTGGCTGGCTCGGGATCGAGCCCCACGCAGAGCAACGAACCGTTTTTTTGCTGTGCGGCGGCCAGCTTGTCGAGAAAAGTCATGGGAGCCGATTTTAAGGACCCCATTCGGGCCGACCTAATTCGACGGCGTTTGCTGTTCCGCCGCGAGGCAGAGATCGGCCCAGGCGCGCGCCTTGTCGGCGGGGTTTCGCAGCAGGTACGCCGGGTGATAGGTCGCCACCACCGGCACGCCATTGACGGATGCCAGCGGCACCGCACGGCCGCGCAGCTTGCCGAGCGGATCGCCGCTTTGCATCAGGCTTTGCGCGGCCAGCGGGCCCATCGCCAGCACGACGCTGGGCGCCAGCGCAGCGGCGTGCTCCGCGAAGGCTTCGTCCATCTGGCGCGGGCTGCCGGGCTGGCCGGCGGCCACGCCGCGGTGCGTGCGCATCAGGTGGACCGGCGTCTTGCCGTCGTGCAGCTTCAGGGCGCGCAGCATGTTGTCGAGCAGCCGGCCGGCGTCGCCCGAGAAAGGCTCGCCGTGGCGGCCGTCGGCCTCGGGGGGCATGTCGGCCACGACGAGCCAGCCGCCTTGCGGGGAGGCCGGGGCTTCGGCAGCATCGGCATAAAGGCGACAGGGCGCTTCGACGAGCACGGCGGCGCCTTGCGTCGTGGGCGCGGTGGCCGGTCGGGCAACCGGGGCGGGCGCAGCCGGTCTGGCAACGGGCGCCGGCGCGGCGACGGGCGCTGGTGCCACGTACCGCTCGGCGACCGGCTCCGATTCGGATTCGGGCGCCACGGCGATCGCTTCTTCCGCGACAGGCGCAGCCTCGGCCACTTCGGCCATCTGAGGAACGGGCCACCAGACCTTGACCCCCATCTCGTCGAGCATCGCGCGCTGGCGCGCATCGAGCTTCAGTGTCTGCACGGCGGTCATTACTTCAGGGCTCCCCAGGCGGAGCCTGTTTCGTTCAAACGCAAACTCATCACGACCGCGTCTTCGCGCTTGCCTTCGAACGCCGGGTAGTAGCCCTTGCGCACGCCGACGCTGCGAAAACCCTGGCGCGCGTAGATCTCCAGCGCGCGCCGGTTGCTCTCGCGCACCTCCAGCCAGAGCCACTGCGCGCCCTCGGCACGCGACCAGCCGGTCAGCGCCTCCAGCATCAGCGGCGCCCAGCCCTGGCGCTGGAAGGCCGGCGCCACGGTGATGTTGAGCAGATGCACCTCATCGACGCCCTTCATGGCGACGAAATAGCCGATGAGCGTCTCGCCCAGGCTGGTGACCGGCGAGGTCACGCCCTCGGCGAGGCCGGGTGCCAGCAGGCACTGGCAGTGATAGCCCACGGCCATCGAATCGGTGAAGTTCGCGCGCGTCCAGGGGTGCGTGTAGGCCGTCTGCTCGACCGCGCAGACGGCCTCGATCCGCTCGATGGTGAGCGGCTCGAGGCGGGCTTCGACGGGCTGGAGGACAGCGCTCATGCGGTGGTCGGTGGCGTAACGGCGGCAGCAGCAGCCGCCTTGATGGCGGCGCGCTCCTCGGTGGTTTGCGCCACTTTATCGCGAACATAGAGCGGCCAGGCCTGCGCGGCTGGCACGATTCGCCCAGCGGCAAGCAGCGCGGGCGCCAGCCGCAGCATCGCGGTGGCGGTGGGCAGCACTTCGTGGCGGGCGGTGGCCGTCGCGAGGCGCGGGCCGTAGGCGGCGAAGGCGTTGCCGGCAAGCGACCAGCCGGCGGGCACTTCGAGTGCCTCGGGCGCGAGCAGCAGCGGCTCGCTGTCACCGCCGCTGCCGCCGAGCGGGCCGGCCGCATCGAAGTCGTAGCGCGCGGCGTAGAGCTGGTCCATGCGCGCGTCGAGCACCGCGACCAGTTGGCGAGCCCCGAAGACGTGGCGCGCCTCCTCGGCCACGGCCAGCAGCGTGTCCACGGGCAGCAACGGCACGTTGGCGCCGAAGGCCAGGCCCTGCGCCACCGAGCAGGCGGTGCGCAGACCCGTGAACGACCCCGGCCCGCGGCCGAAGACGATGGCATCCAGATCGGCCAGCACCAGCCCGGCGTCGGCCAGCAATTGCTGGATCAGCGGCAGCAGCGTGGTCGAGGCCTGCGCGCCGCCTGCGCCGCTGTGTGCGAGCAGCTGCTCGCCGTTCTGCACGGCCACCGACAGGTGCTCGGTGCTGGTGTCGAAGGCGAGGAGGCGGGACGCAGTGGGCATCCCCCGATTATCGAGGGCGCTCCGAGGCGATGTCCGCACGGGGATGTATCAGCCGGCGCCCGGATCGTCGCTGCGCAGGATCGCGAGCCCGGCCTTGCGCAGCGGCGCCAGCGCCTTGGCGGGCGCGTCCGGCGATACCAGCAGGCTCGTCGCCGCGGTGACGGGGTTGATCACCCAGGCCGACGCCACGCCGAGCTTCTCGGACGAGGCCAGCACCACCGTCTCGGCGGACGCGGCCATCAGCGCGCGCTTGATCTCCGCCTCCTCGATGTCGCCGGTGGTCAGCCCGGCCTCGGCGTGCACGCCGGCGACGCCCATGAAGTACGTGTCCGCGTGGACCCGCGCAATCGCGCCCATGGCCGCGGCGCCCACCGCCACCAGCGAATGCTTGAAGAGCCGCCCGCCGATCAGCACCACCTCCAGCTGCGCGTGCGACACCAGCTCGATAGCCACCGAGGGGCTGTGCGTCACCACCGTCGCCTGCAGGTTCTTCGGCAGGTGGCGCGCGAGCTGCACGGCCGTGGTGCCGCCGTCGATGAAGACCACCTGCCCCGGCTTCACGAGGCGCGCGGCGGCGCGGCCGATGGCCACCTTCTCGTCGGGCGCGAGCTGCTGGCGGCTCGCGAAATCGGTGTCGGCCGGCGCAATGGGCAGCGCGCCGCCATGCACGCGCTGCAAAAGGCCTTCGGCCGCCAGCTCGCGCAGGTCGCGGCGGATGGTGTCTTCGGAGAGCGCGAGTTCTTCGCTGAGCGACTTGGCGACGACGTTGCCGTCGCGCTGCAGGACCGAGAGGATGTGTTGCTTGCGCTGGCGGGTGAGCATCGGCCGATGGTAGCCGTGGCGCACGGTTTCTGCACGAATTTTCTTATTATTGCACGAATCTGCGCCTATGCTCGCCGCACATGACCATTCATGACCGCGTCCGGGTGCACGAAGTCACCCTTCTGTCCGACAACTGGTACACGCTCAGGACCACCCGCTTCGAGTGGCTGCGCAACGACGGCCAATGGCAGCGCATGGACCGCGAGACCTACGACCGCGGCAATGGTGCGACGCTGCTGCCCTACAACCTCGCGCAGCGCACGGTGCTCCTGACGCGGCAGTTCCGCTACCCGGCCTTCGTCAACGGCCACGACGATCTGCTGATCGAAGCGGCGGCGGGCCTGCTCGACAACGCGGCGCCCGAGGAGCGCATCCGCGCCGAAGTGGAAGAAGAGCTCGGCTACCGCCTCGGCACCGTGCAGAAGATCTTCGAGAGCTTCATGAGCCCGGGCTCGGTGACCGAGAAGCTGCACTTCTTCATTGCGCCCTACGAAAGCGCAATGCGCATCGGCAGCGGCGGCGGGCTGGCCGAGGAGGGCGAGGACATCGAGGTGCTTGAACTGGGCATCGACGAGGCGCTCGCGATGGTGGCCGACGGCCGCATCGCCGATGCCAAGACGGTGATGCTGCTGTATCACGCGAAGCTGCACGTCTTTCCCACGCCGTAGCGCCCGGGATAATCGCCGGATGCCTTTTGCCACCCGCCTGATCCCGTCCCTCTTCGTCTCTCTCGCCACGCTGGCCTCGGCCAGCGCCTTCGCCCAGCAAGCCCTTCCCACCGAAGTCGAAGCCGCCCTGGCGCGTGCCAAGGTGTCGCGCGAGACGGTGACGATGCTGGTGGTCGATGCCGACGGCACCCGCCCGCCGCGCCTGGCCTGGCGCTCGCAGGTGCCGGTGAACCCGGCCTCGATGATGAAGCTGGTCACCACCTACGCGGCGCTCGACCTGCTCGGCCCCGCCTACAGCTGGAACACGCCGGTGTACGTCGAGGGCACGGTGAATAACGGCGTGCTCGACGGCAACCTCTACATCAAGGGCCAGGGCGATCCGAAGCTGGTGCTCGAGCGCGTGTGGCTGATGCTGCGCCACGTGCAGGGCCTGGGCATCACCACGGTGAGCGGCGACATCGTGATCGACCGCAGCGCCTTCGAGAACACGGCCGAGAACGATCCGAGCGCCTTCGACGGCGAGCCGCTGCGGCCCTACAACGCGTCGCCCGATGCGCTGCTCATCAACTTCAAGTCGGTCAACATGACCTTCGCGCCCGACCGCGCCGGGCAGATCGCGCGCGTGAGCTACGAGCCGCCGCTCGCGAGCGTGGCGATGCCGACCACCGTGCCGCTCGTGCCCGGGGAATGCGGCGACTGGCGCACCGCGCTCAAGACCGACTTCAGCGACGTCAACCGCATCCGCTTCAACGGCGGCTTCCCGGCCGTCTGCGGCGAGAAGAGCTGGGCCGTGGCGTACGGCGATCCGCGCACCTACAGCCTGCGCGCGATCGGCGGCATGTGGGCCGAGATGGGTGGGCGCGTCGGCGGCCAGATGCGCGAAGGCCGCGTGCCCGCGGGCCTGAAGCCGGCCTTCGAGTTCGGCTCGCCGCCGCTGGCCGAGGTGATCCGCGACATCAACAAATACAGCAACAACGTGATGGCGCAGCAGGTCTTTTTGACCATCGGCCTCACGCAGAAGAACCGCGGCACCTTCGAGGCCTCGCGCAGCGCGCTGGGCCAGTGGTGGCGCGACCGCATCGGCACCGGCGAGGCGCAGCCGGTGTTCGAGAACGGCTCGGGCCTCTCGCGCGACGAGCGCATCAGCGCGGCCGCGCTCGGCAAGATGCTGCAGGTGGCATGGCGCTCGCCGGTGATGCCGGAGCTGATGTCCTCGCTGCCCGCCTCGGGCGTCGATGGCACGCTGAAGAAGCGGGCGCTGCGCTCGGGCGGTGCCGCGCATCTGAAGACCGGCACGCTGCGCGATGCCTCGGGCGTGGCCGGCTACGTGCACGGCGCGAGCGGCCGGCGCTACGTGCTGGTGGCCATCGCAAACGGCGAGAACGCAGGCGCCACGCGCGCCGCGTTCGATGCGCTGGTCGACTGGGCTTCGCAGGACAACTGACCGAAGACAAATGGCTGCCTTGCCGCGATTTCGGCCAGCCTTGTACTGAAAACTTCTGTAGGTGTAGGCCGCTTGCGCGCGGCCATGGCGCTGCCCAGAATCGGACGCTCGTTCGGTTCAACACTCAGCGATACAGCGCCACAGCGACACAGCAGGAGACACGCCTTGAAAAAGCCGCAACCACAACGACCCACCACCCCGCTGCACAGGACGGCAGCCCTTGCCGGTGTCACGCTGCTGCTCGCAGCCTGCGGTGGCGGCGGAGATGGAGGCGGCATCGGCGTCGGCTTCCCGCCGCCCGTCACCGACACCGGGCGCGGCTCGGTCATCACCAATCCGCCCGCGCAGGTCACACGGCTGTCGGTCGACCAGTTCAAGACGCTGCTGGGGGCCGACGACAAGGGCCGCGCGCTGCTGCAGGTCGCGGGCACGCCCAAGTGCGGCGTCGATACGCGCTACCTCGAATACCGCACCGTCGGCGGCAAGGGCGAAGCCACCACCGCCACGGCCGCGATCATGGTGCCCTCGGGCACCGACGTGGCCTGCAATGGCGCACGGCCGGTGGTGCTCTATGCGCACGGTACGAACGCCGCGCGCGACTACAACCTCGCCAAGTGGACCGACATCAACCAGGCCGCCGCCGGCGAGGGCGTGGTGATCGCCGCCATGCTCGCGGCCCAGGGCTACATCGTGGTGGCGCCCAACTACGCGGGCTACGACAAGTCGACGCTGACCTATCACCCGTACCTCAACGGCGACCAGCAAGGCAAGGACATGGTCGATGCGCTCACAGCGGCGCGCAAGACCTTCTCTGGCATCGATGCGAACGACGCGGGCTCGCTCTTCATCACCGGTTATTCGCAGGGCGGCTACGTCGCGATGGCCGCGCACCGCGAGATGCAGGCCACGGGCAAGACGGTGACGGCCTCGGCGCCGCTGTCGGCGCCCTCGGCCATCAGCCTCTTGACCGACTACACCTTCCAGGGCTGGCCGGCGCTGGGCGCGACGCTCTTCGTGCCGCTGCTCTCGACCAGCTGGCAGCAGCAGTTCGGCAACGTCTACAACGCCACCAGCGACGTGTACGAAGCGCAATACGCCACCGGCATCGACACCCTGCTGCCGAGCGCGACGCCCGACACGCTGTTCTCCGGCGGCAAGCTGCCGCAGCTCGCGCTGTTCCCGGCCAATGCAACGCCGGGGCCGGTGAGCCCCGACCTGTCGATCTTCTACGGCGCCAACAACCTGGTGCGCCAGAGCTACCTCACGCAGGCGGCCACCGACGTCCAGTCGAACGTCTGCCCGGGCAACGCGCTGCCCGCGACGGCGGCATCGCTGAGCTCGACCTCACCGCTCAATTGCAGCCCCTCGACGGGCTTTCGCAAGGCGGCGCTGGCCAACGACCTGCGCAACTGGGTGCCGACCCGGCCGGTGCTGATGTGCGGCGGCGCCAACGACCCGACGGTGAACTTCGTCAGCACCCGCGCCACGGCGGGCTACTTCCGCGCGAAGGGCATGCCGGCTTCGGCGTTGACCGTGGTGGACCTGGAGGATTCGGGCGCGACCGACGCCTACTCGGCGGCCCGCGCCGGCTTCGCGCAGGCCAAGGGCACGCTCGCGCAGAACACGCCGGGCAGCAACGCCGACAAGGCGCGTGCGGTCACGGCCGCGTACCACGGCACGCTGGCGCCGCCGTTCTGCCTGGCGGCAGCGCGCGGGTTCTTCCAGGGCGTGCTGGCTGCCGGGGGTTAAGGCTAGCCCTCAGGCTGCGCGCACGTCGTATCGCGCTTTCCTCCTGCCCGGGGGCAACACCTGAGGCCCGGCCAAGCCGGTTCCTCGGTGTTCTGGGTCAGGCGGCCGAGGCTCGCTGGAGCCGATCGCGCACGCCTTCCCACTCGGGCGTGTCCGGCGGCGTCTCGACCCAGATCAGCTTGACGCCCTGCGCGTCGAACTCGCGCAGCACCGCGAACAGCTGGTGCGCGCTGGCCGCCGCGTCGTCGGGCATGCGCCGCTGCAGCACGCGCTGCGAACGGCAGCGCAGGCTGGTGCGCGACCAGACGGCGATGTGCGCGGCATTGGCGCCCAGCACGTCGAGCCCCGTCTGCAGCGCCTTGGCGTCCATCAGCCGCACCTTGGCGTTCGGCGCGTAGTGCGCCTCGAGCGTGCCCGAGGCGCGCGGGTCGGGGGTTTCGAGCACGTCGCGGTCGCTGAGCTTTTCGCCGCAGGCCGCTTCGATCTGCGCGCGCGTGATGAGGCCTGGGCGCAGCAGCACGGGCGCGCCGCGGCTGCAGTCGACGATGGTCGATTCGATACCGACCTCGCAGGCGCCGCCGTCCACCACCGGCACCGCCTCGCCGAACTCCTCGTACACATGCTGGGCGGTGGTCGGGCTCACGCGGCCGAAGCGGTTGGCGCTCGGCCCGGCGACGCCCGGCACGCCTTGCTCGGCGCAGGCTTCGAGCAGCGCCTGGGCCACGGGATGCGAGGGGCAACGAAGACCGATGGTGTCCTGCCCGCCCGCCGCAGCGGCGCCCACGCCCGGCTGGCGCGTGACGATCAGCGTGAGCGGGCCCGGCCAGAAGGCCTGCACCAGCTTCTGCGCAAAGAGCGGCAGCGGCTGGGCGAAGCGCGAGAGCGCCTCGGTGCCCTTCATGCCGGCCGCAACGTGAACGATCAACGGATGGTCGGCGGGCCGCCCCTTGGCCTTGAAGATCCCGGCCACGGCCATGTCGCTGCTCGCGTCGGCGCCCAGGCCGTAGACGGTCTCGGTCGGGAAGGCGACCAACCCGCCCGCGCGCAACATGCGCACCGCCTCGGCGATGGCTTCAGGGGATTGGCCGTCGAGGATCATGCGAGGCCGGTCACTTCCACCGGCGGCAGTCCCAGCAGTTGGGCAGCCTGCGAGGCGTTGGCGCGCACGCTCTCCAGCGTGGCGCCGGTGAGGGTCAGGTGGCCCATCTTGCTGCCGGGCCGCGGCTCGATCTTTCCGTAGAGGTGCAGGTGCACGCCGGGCAGCGCGAGCACGTCGCTCCAGCGCGGCGAAACCGGCTTTTCCTCGCCCGAGGTGAACCACAGGTCGCCCAGCAGGTTCAGCATGATCGCGGGGCTGTGCTGACGCGGCGGCGCCAGCGGCAGGCCGGCGAGGGTGCGCACCTGCAGCTCGAACTGCGACACGTCGCAGGCTTCCATCGTGTAATGGCCGCTGTTGTGCGGGCGCGGGGCCATTTCGTTGACCACCAGCGAACCATCGGCCAGCGCGAAGAATTCGACGCACAGCACGCCCACGTAGCCCAGGCCGTTGGCGATGCTTTTCGCGGAATTGACCGCGCCCTGCGCCACGGTCTTGGGCATGTTCAGCGCATGCACCTCGGTGACGGCCAGGATGCCGTCGCGGTGCAGGTTGCGCTGGGGCGGGAAATGCACGATCTGCCCGTCGCGGCCGCGCGCGAGGATCACCGAGCATTCGAATTCGAGCGGCAGCAGCTTCTCGAGCACGCAGGGCACGCAGCCCGAGGCCTGCCAGGCCTCGACCAGCTCGGCGCGCGTCTTCACGCGCTGCTGGCCCTTGCCGTCGTAGCCCAGGCGCGCGGTCTTCAGGATGCCGGGCAGCAGGTGGTCTTCGATGGCGGCGAGCTGGGCCGCCGTCTCGATGGCCGCGTAGGGGGCGCAGGGCACGCCGCAGCGGGTGAAGTGGGCCTTCTCGGCAATGCGGTCCTGCGCGATGGCAATGGCCGAGGCGGCTGGCGACACCGGGCGTGCCACGGCCAGGTGCTCCAGCGAGGGCGCGGGCACGTTCTCGAACTCGGTCGTCACCGCGTCGGCGAGGCCGGCGAGGCGGGCGAGGCCGTCGACATCGGCGTAGTCGCTGTGGATGTGGTGATGGCTCACCCGGCCGGCGGGGCTGTCGGCATCAGGGTCGAGCACCGCCGTGAAGTAGCCCATGCGCTGGGCCGCGTGCGCGAACATGCGGCCCAGCTGGCCGCCCCCGAGCACGCCGAGCGTGGCGCCCGGGAGGATGGGCAGGTCGCCGTTCTGGGTCACAGGGCACCTCCGCCTTGCGGCGAGAAAGGAGAAACAGCGGGCGCTTCGCCGGCGGGTGCCGGTGGCAGGGTCATGGCTTCGGCGGCGGCGGTCTGGGCCGTGCGGAAGGCGTCGAGCTTCGCGCGCAGCGCCGGGTTGTTCACCGCCAGCATCGCCACCGCGAACAGCGCCGCGTTGGCCGCGCCGGCGTTGCCGATCGCAAAAGTGGCCACCGGCACGCCCTTGGGCATCTGCACGATGCTGTAGAGGGAATCGACGCCCTGCAGGTGGCGGCTGGCCACCGGCACGCCGAGCACCGGCACCGTGGTTTTGGCGGCCAGCATGCCCGGCAGGTGGGCCGCGCCGCCCGCGCCCGCGATGATCGCGGTGAGCCCGCGCCCGGCGGCGCTTTCGGCGTACGCGAACAGCGCATCGGGCATCCGGTGGGCCGAGACCACCTTTGCTTCGTGCCCGATTCCGAATTGCTGGAGAATCTCGACCGCGTTGCGCATCGTCTCCCAATCGGAGCTCGAGCCCATCACTACACCGACCTGAATGGTTTCGTTCATGGTTTCAATTTTACGTTTCACCCCCAGTTGGTTCCGATGATCGACATCACTCTCGAAAATTTCCAGGCCGAGCTGATCGAAGGCTCCGTCGCCACACCGGTGCTGCTGGACATCTGGGCCGAATGGTGCGGCCCCTGCAAGCAGCTCGGTCCGGTGCTCGAAAAGCTCGAGGTCGAGTACGCCGGCCGCTTCACGCTGGCCAAGCTCGATGCCGACAAGGTGCCGCAGATTTCGTCGCAACTCTCCGAGATGTTCGGCGTGCGCAGCATCCCGTTCTGCGTGATGTTCAAGGACGGCCAGCCGGTCGACGGCTTCGTCGGCGCCATTCCGGCCGAGAAGATCCGCGAATTCCTCGACAAGCACGTGCCGGGCGCCGATGAAGCCGAAGCCGCTTCCGAAGAAGCCGCCGCGCAGGAAGCGCTGGCCGAGGGCGACACCCTGGGCGCGCTCGAAAAACTGCAGCACGCCGTGGCCACCGACCCGGCCAACGACGACGCCCGCTTCGACTACATCAAGCTCTTGCTGCAGGAAGACCGCGTCGACGACGCCAAGGTCGCCTTTGCACCGGTGATCGCCAAGACCTCGCTCGTGCGCCGCTTCGACTCGCTGCAGCGCTGGATGGACGCCATCGATTTCGCGGCGCCCGTCACCGGAGCCGCACCCGCGATCGCCGAGTTCGACGCGAAGATCGCCACCAACAAGCGCGACTTCGAGGCCCGCTTCGGCCGCGCCCGCTTCCTGATGGCGGAACAGCGCTGGACCGACGCGATGGACGAACTGCTCGACATCCTCATGCGCGACAAGACCTGGAGCGAAGACCTCGCCCGCAAGACTTACATCGCGATCCTCGATGTGATCGAGCCGCCGAAGGTGAAGGTGGCCGACGGGCAGATTCCGCCGGACGATCCGGTCGTGGCCACCTACCGCCGCCGGCTCAGCAGCGTGGTGCTGAGCTGAAAGCACAAAATGCGCAGCTTGATGCGCATTGAATTGAAAAAGCGACTCTAGGGTCGCTTTTTTATTGCTTGCTCATCCCTAAATAGATAATATTGCTACTCAATTTAAAGAAAAAGCGTACGTCAATGCTCCAACTCACCGAAGAACTCGAAAAAGCCCGCAAGGCTGGCGGCCTCAGCCAGGAAGCACTGGCCACGCAGGCCGGCCTTTCGCGCATGACGGTGCAGCGCATCGAAAGCGGCCAGATCGATCCGCGGCTGTCGACGCTGCTCGAAATGGCGCGCGTGCTGGGGCTCGAGCTGATGCCCGTGCCCGCCACCCTGCGCCCGCAGCTCGAGGACTTCGTGCGATCGGGCGGCCGCCTGCTCGGCCAGCCGGCGGGCGTGGGCGCACCGCCATCCATTGCGCAGAGCCTGGCTGACGAGAGCCGGTGAGCACGAGCGCCGCGTTCAACACCGGCATCCGCTACCTGCGGATGCATCTGCATGCGCCAGACGGTGGGCGGCGCGCCATCGGCTATCTCTCGCAGTACGGCGACATCCTGCGCGTGTCGTTCGACGAGGCGTACATCGCCGACCCCGGCCGGCCGACGCTCTCGCTCGCCTACCGCGGTGCCGACGAAGCCGCGACCCGCGCGATCCTGGCCTCCGCGCGCGACACCCGCGTCTCGCGCAGCGACGGCCACTGGCCGAGCTACTTCCAGAACCTGCTGCCCGAAGGCCACAACCGCGAGCGCCTCGCGCAGCAGCGCGGCTGCGCCGCCGACGACGAGTTCGAGTTGCTGGCCGCAGCCGGCCACGATCTGATGGGCGCGCTCGAGGTCGAACCGGTGCCCACGGCCGAAGGCATTCCCGACACCGTGCGCCACTGGCACACCGCGCTCGGCCTGGACGTGCTGGAGCCCGGCTTCGTCGAGATGCCGGTGGAAGACGCCGCCGCCATCCCCGGCGTGGTGACCAAGTTTTCAGCGGTGCAGGACGGCCGGCGCTACGTGGTGCGGCGCCATGGGGCCGCGGGCTCCTTCATCCTCAAGCTGCCGAGCACGCGGCATCCGGACCTGGTCGACAACGAGTTCACCGGCTATCGCCTCTGCGGCGCGTTGGGCCTCGATTGCGCCGAAGCCAGCGTGATCGGCCGCGCCGACGCCGACCTCCCCGAGCAGGTGCGCTTCGAGCAGATCCTCGCGGTGCGCCGCTTCGACCGCACGCCGGAAGGCGGGCGCATCCACATGGAAGAGTTCGCGCAGGTGCTGCAGTACGAGCCCCGGCAGAAATACGGCCGCGGCCTCGCGGTCGACTGGCCCGCGATGCTGCGCGTGCTCGACCGCCTCTCGCCCAACCCGGTAGCGGACGTGCGCGAGTGCGTGCGGCGCATCGTCGCCTTCATCCTGCTGGGCAACAGCGACGCCCACCTGAAGAACTGGGCGCTGCGCTATCCCGACGGCGTGGCGCCGGTGCTCGCGCCGCTCTACGACCCGGTGTGCGTGGCCGCCTTCTTCGAGGACGTGCCGGCCGGCGACTACGGCGTGAACCGCGCGATCGACGCCAAGCTGCGCGCCTTCGACTGGCCGGCGCTCGACGCCCTGCTGCGCTCGGCGGGCCTGCTGCGTCCGGCGCGGCTCATGGCGATCGCCCGCGACACGGTGCGCCAGGCGCAAGCCGAATGGCCCGCGCTGCTCGCCCAGGACGGCACGCCAGCCAGCGTGCGGCGCTGCGTGGAGGCCCGGCTGGCGGGCGGCGTGGCGCTGGCGTCATTGGCGAGCTGAGCCACGTCGCATACGATGGCGCCCGATTTCATCTTGTTGCAGATTCTCAAAAGGAAAGACTGGTCATGCGTTCCTTCGCCCGCCACATTGCGCTCCCCCTGCTTGCCACGGCCGCGCTGCTGACCACCTTGACCGGCTGCGGGAGCGGCATCAGCCTGGACGAACCCATCGAAGGACCGGTGTGGCGCCTCGCGCAACTGGGCGACGAGCCCATCGCGCCGGGCAGCGATGCGCAGATCCAGTTCGACCGCAGCAGCGGGCGCGTGAGCGGATCGGGCGGATGCAACCGCGTGTCGGGCACGTTCACCCGCAGCGGCATCACGCTGAAGATCGGGCAGTTGGCTTCCACGCGCATGGCCTGCGCCGACCCGGTGCGCGGCGCCAACGAGGCGCAGTTCCTCTCGGCGCTGCAGAGCACGACGAGTTACAGCCTTGCGCCGGGGCGGTTGGCGTTGCTCGACGCCGGTGGGCGGACCGTCGCGACGTTGAGTTCAGGGAACCGCTGACGGCGGCCGCCGCCGGGCCGCCCCAAGGCGAGCCGCGCCTCCCCCTCGGGGGGTGGCGAATTACACGCCGCGGAGCGAAGTGAAAAGCCGGTGGGCGCTATAGATCAGCCGATGAGGCGCTCGAGCGCCTCGCGGTACTTTGCAGCAGTCTTCTCGATCACCTCAGCCGGCAGGCGCGGCGCCGGCGGCGTCTTGTCCCAGGGCTTGCCGTTGATCTTCGTGGCCTCGAGCCAATCGCGCACGAACTGCTTGTCGTAGCTCGGCGGATTGGTGCCGGCGGCCAGCGCGGCCTCGTAGCCTTCCACGGGCCAGTAACGCGAGCTGTCGGGCGTGAGCACTTCGTCCATCAGCACCAGCGTGCCGGCTTCGTCCAGGCCGAATTCGAACTTGGTGTCGGCAATGATCATTCCCTTGGTGAGAGCGATCTGCGCGGCGGTTTCGTAGATCGCGATGCTGGTCTCGCGGATCTGCTGGGCCAGCTTGGGGCCGACGATCTCGACCACGCGGTCGTAGCTGATGTTCTCGTCGTGCTCGCCGGCCGCGGCCTTGGCGGCGGGCGTGAAGATCGGGCGCGGCAGCTTGCTCGCGTTGGTCAGGCCCTCGGGCAGCGGCACGCCGCAGACCGAACGCGATTCCTGGTATTCCTTCCACCCGCTGCCGGCGAGGTAACCGCGCACCACGGCCTCGACCGGGATCGGCTTCAGGCGCTTGACCAGCATCGAGCGCTGGGTGACCTGCGGTACTTCCTCGGCAGTGACCACGCTCTCGGGCGCATCGCCGGTCAGGTGGTTGGGGCAGAGCTGGCCGAGCCGCTCGAACCACCACAGCGCCATCTGCGTGAGGATCTCGCCCTTGCCGGGAATCGGCTCGCCCATGATCACGTCGAAGGCGCTCAGCCGGTCGCTCGCGACCATCAAGATGCGGTCTTCGCCGACGGCGTAGTTGTCGCGCACCTTGCCGCGCGCAAGCAGGGGCAGGCTCTGGATGGAGGAGGTGTGGACGGTGGTCATGGGAGCAGAGGGGGAGATGCTGTGGGGGAAAACGGGTGACGGGAAAGCGGATTGTGCGCGCAGAAAAAAGCCACCGCGAACGGTGGCCTTCGAATCGCGGGGAAGTTTTTAGACGACTTCCTGCGCCAGTTCGCCCTTGGCGTACTTGGCGGCGACCACTTGCAGCGTGTCGCCCTTGATCTTGGCGCCCTGGCCTTCGCAGCCGAACTCGATATAGCGCTGCTTGCAGATCAGCTTGGCGGCTTCGCGGGCAGGCTTGAGCCATTCGCGGGCGTCGAACTTCTCGGGGTTCTCGGCCAGGAACTTGCGCACCGCGCCGGTCATGGCCAGGCGGATGTCGGTGTCGATGTTGATCTTGCGCACGCCGTGCTTGATGGCTTCCTGGATTTC
>Ga0163161_10000360_pt1 | contig 38354 bp, 34 predicted proteins | sample S45metaG_FD_129847 | JGI IMG/M metagenome (GOLD analysis project Ga0163161, IMG submission 129847) | Switchgrass rhizosphere microbial communities from Kellogg Biological Station, Michigan, USA - S4-5 metaG | ecosystem: Host-associated > Plants > Roots > Rhizosphere > Soil | place: USA... | reverse complement strand
CTGTTCTATTATGATTATGGAAACTTTAAACTGTTTGGTTCTTCGCCTGAAGCGCAGATTACCATTAAAAACAATTCGGCCAATATCTTCCCCATCGCAGGGACATTTAAACGCAGCGGAAACGATATTGAAGATGCCGAGCAGGCACGTAAATTAGAGCAGGATCCAAAAGAAAGCGCAGAACATGTAATGCTGGTGGATCTGGCCAGAAACGATTTAAGCAGGCACTGTAACCGTGTGGAGGTAAAATCTTTTAAAGAAGTACAATATTATTCGCATCTCATCCATCTGGTAAGTAAAGTGAGCGGGCATTTGCAGGAAGATGTAAGCGCTTTTAAAGTAGTTGCCGATACTTATCCGGCGGGTACTTTAAGCGGTGCACCGAAATATAAAGCCATGCAACTGATTGATGAAAACGAAAAACTGGGCAGGAATTTCTACGCCGGAGCAATTGGTTTTATGGGCTTCAACGAAGATTTTAACCATGCCATCATGATCAGGACCTTTATGAGCAAGAATAATGAACTGCATTACCGTGCAGGAGCAGGTATTGTGGCCGATTCGGTTCCCGAAACCGAAATGCAGGAAGTGAACAATAAAATCGCGGCATTGCGTAAAGCGGTGCAGATGGCAGAAGCAATATAGTTGGGAGTGATGAGTTTTTAGTTTGGAGTAAAATCCACTAATAAGAAATATAATGAAAGATATAAATAATAAAACAGTTCTGGTAATCGATAACTACGACAGCTTTACCTACAATCTGGTGCATTTAATTAATGAGGTGGGTTACGAGGCCGAGGTTTGGAGAAATGATAAATTCGAGCTGGCCGATGTAGATAAATATCATAAAATTTTGCTTTCTCCTGGCCCTGGTATCCCTGAAGAAGCAGGCTTATTATTGGATGTTATCAGGACCTATGCGCCAACCAAAAGTATTTTTGGCGTTTGTTTAGGTCAGCAGGCCATTGCCGAAGTTTTTGGCGGTACTTTATTGAATTTAGGAAGGCCCATGCACGGAATTGCTACTCCGGTAACGGTTGTAGACGGCGATGAGCCATTATTCTGGGAATGTCCGCAAACGATAAATGTTGGAAGGTACCACAGCTGGGTGGTGAGTAAAGAGAATTTCCCGTCTTGTTTAAAGATCACCGCAAGAGATCACAAAAGTGAAATTATGGCGCTTAGACACGAAACATTAGACGTTCGTGGCGTACAGTTTCACCCTGAAAGTGTATTAACGGAGTATGGAAAACAAATGATGGAGAATTGGTTGACGACCTAACCCCACAGCCCCCTAAAGGGGGAGCTAAAAGCAAGTTGGAAATAGCAGGAGTTAAAATTTAAGCAAAATTTTTATAAAAAAGATATGAACGATGGAAAGTCAAAGCCCTCTTTAGGGGGTGGGGGGTCTATACTAGATAAAATCGTATTACGTAAAAAGGAAGAGATCGCAGATGCCAAAGCTTTGGTTTCAGTTCAGGATTTAGAAAGTTCGGCGCACTTCAACAGAACGCCTTATTCTTTTAAGGAGTTTCTTTTGGCGGGTGACCGTACTGGGATTATCGCTGAATTTAAGCGCCGTTCACCGTCAAAAGGTTTGATAAATGGCGTCGCTGACGTTGCCGAAGTAACACAAGCCTATAATGCCGCAGGCGCATCTGCCCTGTCGGTATTAACAGATGTAGATTTCTTTGGGGGTAAAACCGATGATATTTTGGCGGCGAGGGCAGTAAACGATATTCCGATCTTAAGAAAGGATTTTATGATCGACGAATACCAGATCCTGGAGGCAAAGGCCTGGGGTGCTGATATTATTCTATTGATTGCCTCAATATTAACGCCTCAACAGATCAACGATTTTGGAAAATTTGCGAAAGATTTGGGGTTACATGTGCTGTTAGAGGTGCATAACCTGGAAGAGCTGGAGCGGAGTATCTGTCCGAATCTGGATGCCATTGGGGTGAATAACAGGAATTTAGGTGATTTTACCGTTGATATCCAGACTTCGTTCGATTTAGTAAACAAAATACCAAATGAGTTTTTAAAAATCTCGGAAAGTGCCATTAGCCATCCGCAAACGATTAAAGACTTAAAAGCTGCAGGCTTTAACGGATTCCTGATTGGCGAGAATTTCATGAAGACTGATGATCCGGGAGCTGCGATACAGGAATTTGTAGCGCAGATATAGCCTGTTCAAACCTTATTGGGCTCAAAGACCTCTAAGGTTTGAACAAAAAAAATACACATTCGCAAATTTCGTATATTTGCCTCAATTACATGGGAAAACAAAAGACTTACGATACTGCTGTAGTGCAGGAGCGGGCAATTTTAGTTGGAGTAGTTACTCCTGGCGAAAAAGAAGCCCAAACAAAAGAATATTTAGATGAGCTGGCCTTTTTGGTGGATACAGCCGGTGGGAAGGTAGAGAAAGTTTTTACACAGAAGATGCTTAAACCAGAACGTGCAACATTTGTGGGTACGGGAAAACTGGAAGAGATTAAGGCTTATGTAAAATCGGAAGAAATTGACGTAGTGGTTTTCGATGATGAATTATCGCCCTCGCAATTGCGCAATATCGACCGCGAACTGGGTGTAAAGGTTTTGGATAGAAGTAATCTGATCCTGGATATTTTTGCCAACAGGGCCCAAACGGCACAGGCAAAAACCCAAGTGGAGCTGGCACAATTGCAATATGTTTTACCACGCCTAACGGGTATGTGGACCCACCTGGAACGCCAGAAGGGTGGTATCGGGATGCGTGGTCCGGGTGAAACGCAGATTGAAAGTGACAGAAGGATTATTTTAAACAAAATCTCTTTGTTAAAAGAGCGTTTAAGAAATATCGACCGTCAGAACGAAACGCAGCGTAAAAACCGGGGTCAGTTAATTCGGGTAGCTTTGGTTGGTTATACCAACGTGGGTAAATCGACCATCATGAATATGCTGTCGAAGTCGGAAGTATTTGCAGAGAATAAGTTATTTGCGACTTTAGATACCACTGTTCGTAAAGTGGTGATTGAGAATTTGCCTTTCTTGCTTTCTGATACCGTTGGATTTATCCGTAAACTGCCACACCATTTGGTAGAGTGTTTCAAATCTACCCTGGATGAAGTGCGTGAAGCTGATTTATTGATACATGTGGTTGATGTTTCGCATCCTAACTTCGAAGATCAGATTAATACCGTTAACGAAACCTTAAAAGACATTGGTGCGATTGATAAGGACATGATTTTAGTTTTCAATAAAATTGATGCCTATGTTTCGCCAGAGCTTGAAGATGAAGAAGATGATGGTAAACTCACTTTGGAAGACTTTAAGAAAAGCTGGATGAGTCATGATAAGGTGCCGGTGCTGTTTATATCGGCAACACAAAAAGAAAACCTGGAAGAGTTTAAAACACTATTGTACGATAAAGTAAAAGCTGCACACGTGGCGAGATACCCGTATGATAGTAATTTGTTATATTAGATTAAATTCCGTTTTTGCATTACGGAGAATAAGCCTTATTGTTTTTAATGTAAACCACAGTTTGATTATTGAAATTTCTTTTGGGGTGTTATACTAGGTGTTTTTTTTCTTAGAATTGTTACCCTGAATTTATTTCAGAAGTCTATTTGCAGGAGAGGTGCTGAAATGAATTCAGCATGACGATCCGCCTTAGAATAATATTAATCGAGCTCAGGTTGTGAGGTTTCAAAAGTTTTTACAATTTAGAGTATTTATTGTTGATACCTCTTGATATTAGCAGATTAATTATGGTCTGATAATTGACTATTGGATTGATGATTTTAAAACCTTATCAGTTGAATTTTATCGGCTTTACATGCCTGATAATTGATTATTGGTAATTGATAATTATAACATTATGGAAAGTAAACGTCAGCAGAAATTTGCAGGAGTATTACAAGAGGAGTTGGCACAGGTTTTTCAGCGGGAAGGTGCTGCATTTTTGCCCAATACATTGGTAACCATTACCCGTGTCCGGGTTTCGCCGGATTTAGCCGTGGCTAAAGTTTACCTGAGCTTTTTTAATACCAATAATACCACACTTTCTATCAATACGGTTAATGCGCATTCGGGCGAGATCAGGTATAAACTGGGCAGCAGGATCCGCCACCAGGTTAGGGTAGTGCCAGAACTTACATTCTTTGTTGATGACACGAACGAGTATGTAGAGCGCATGGACCATCTTTTCGATAAGATTGCAAAAGAACCAAGACAAAAAGACGAAGACAGCGAATAATTTTTGTGAGGAAGCTAAGGGAACCTGTTAATTTCTTCACTCATTTTATCCCGGCACTAATCGCGATTCCGGCAGGATATATATTGCTTCAAAAGAGTGATACCCCGATCGAATATACTGCTGCATGGATTTACAGCATCGGCACATTTATCCTCTTTGGTGTAAGCGCAATGTATCACGGCTATCCGGCAACTGATTATGGTGTGCGTTTTTGGCAAAAATTCGATCACTGCTGCATTTATTTAATGATTGCAGGCTCTTATACGCCAACGGCCTTACTGGTTTTCGATGGCTGGTTGCGTTGGAGTTTGTTCGCCATCGTATGGATTATTGCTATTGTGGGTTGTCTGCTTAAAATTTTTAACCGTTTAAAAAGTACAGCAATATCCTTGTCTATCTATATATTAATGGGTTGTTTAATTGTACCTCTGCTGCAAAAAATGCTGGGTACATTACCTATTGGCGCAATTTTCTGGTTATTGTTCGGTGGTATTTTTTATATCGCCGGCACCTATTATTATGCAAAGGACAAACAACTCTTCAGATGGATGCACAGCCACGAACTTTGGCACCTGTTTGTGATCGGTGGAGCTTTATCCCACTATATTTATAACTTCGTTTATATTTTTAAGTAGATAATCAATGCAAACATTCGATCAGGTTATTCAATCAAATACTTCACTGATCCAAAAGGTGGTTGATTTTGATGTGCAACAAGATCAGGTTTTAGCTTTAGATTTTACAGCAGCCAATACGGAGCTAACTGATGAGATCCTGGATGATACCGATCTATTCTCAGATTGGGTTAATGAAAAGCTGGCTAAAAACAATGCCCGTTACGGAATTGGCGGATACAACGAACACCGCACGATTTATTCTCGAAGTGCACATTTTGATGCCGGAGAAGAACCCCGCAGGTTACATTTAGGTGTAGATATCTGGGGACCGGCAGGAACACCGATTTACAATTTTTACGATGCAACCGTGCAAAGTTTTGCCTATAACGATAACCTTGGCGATTATGGTGCAACAATCATCTTAACTTACAAGATCGATGGTTTTAAATTTAATACTTTATACGGGCATTTAAGCCTGGCCTCACTAAATGGACTAAAAGAAGGTAAATTTATCCCTGCAGGAGAAAAAATTGCCGAACTGGGTGTAAAGGAAGAAAACGGATATTGGCCGCCACATCTTCATTTTCAATTAATCGAAGATATGGGCGGGCTAAAAGGCGATTACCCAGGCGTGTGTAAGTTTAGCGAAAGAGAAAAGTATTTAGCCAACTGCCCTGATCCGAATTTAATTCTGAAGGCTACTTTTTCTTAGCTCTAACACCGGGAACACCGAAGGCGGAGAACATGAAAAAGTTTTATTATTAGCCACGGAGGCACAGATCAACAAGGAATAATTTCTGTGCTTTCGTGGCAAAAAACTCTTCTTTGCTCTGCGAAAAACTTTGCGTGCTCTGCGGTTAAAACCGTAAATTAGTATGATGAAAAAGCTATTCACTATTTGTTTACTTTTCTACTGTTCATTGGCTATGGCCCAGGTTCAGTTTAAATCGGGTAAAAGTGGTTTTACCAACTTCCTGAGAGAAAATACGATCTATCCCCGGTTCTCTAAAGATAATTGTATACAAGGAACGGTAAATGTAAGTTTCAAACTCAATGATCAGGGAAAGGTTTATTTTTCGAAAGTGAGCAAAGGCATATTGTCTGATCTGGATGAAGAAGCCCTGCGTTTGGTTCGGATGAGCAGTGGAAAATGGCAGGTGCCAGCTGGTTACGATACTACCGTTTCGATCGTGGCCCCGGTAAATTTTGTGCTTTCGGGCTACAATTGTGAAGGAAAATCGAGCGAAGCCATGCAGGAATCCGTCCGCAGTTATCAGGCGGAAGAAGCGTTGACCAATTCAGTAATCAATTTTTATAAGAACATCGACCAGGCAAAACCCGGACAGGAAATTCAGATTATTCGAATCAAGAACCAGCTGGGGATTGACGATGAATATTTGAGCGATAGGATAAAAATGGGCTTAAAAAAGATAAAACAGGGTGATAAACAAGGTGCCTGCGAGGATTTTACTTTTGTGAAATACATGGGGAGCAAATTGGCCGACGATTATCTATCGAAGTATTGTAAGTAATCATTAATGAAAAACACGACCAGATTTTTTGCTGTATTGGATATCATTAGTATCATATTGCTGGCAAAGCAGTTTTGGCAGATTTTAACGCATTTAAATGAAATCCCCGATCAGATACTTTCACAGGCCAAGGTTATTTTGTTATTGCCCTTATTTGTATCGTTGTTTATTTCGGCCACCGGTTTAATCTTATTTAAGAAATTTGGCTTTATTACCTATTATATTCAATTCCCTTTCCGTTTAGTAGTGTGGGTATTTTCTATCGGTTTTATTACTTATCTGCCAGAAGTATTAAACCTTGGCGATCGCTGGTTCGATATTCTATTCCGTGTTTGTTTTATCGCCGAGTTCTTCAGGTTGTATTTTATTGTGAAGATTCACCGCGCCTTACCCGATCGCTATCGGGTCTGATCCGTTAGGTAAAACTACGGTTATGGCTGCTGGAAGAATGCTTGCTTCAACGGTATTCACACCACCGATATATTCTCCATCCACTTGAAAATGCGCTTTGTGCTTAGAAGAAATTTTTACTTCGGCCGTTTGGAATACTTCCACCTTCTTTGGGTTGAAAGGCAATTTGGTGATCCATACTTTTAATATTTCGAGATAAGAATAATCCTTCACCAAGATCACTTCAAAAAGTTCATCATCCAGTTTTCCATCGGGATTTATTTTTAGTCCAGAACCATACATCGTTGCATTGGCAATGGCTACCATTGCTGCTTTAGAAGTGATTGTTTCATCTTTAAGCTTCAGCTGCACTTCCATTCGGCGGTGGTTCCATAAGGCATGCCAGGTGGCTTTGGCATAACCCCACATGCCACGTTCGGGCAGGGTATCAAACTTCTTCACCAGATAGGCATTAAAACCTAAATCGGATAAATGGATGCAAATTTCATCATTTAATTTAACCACATGAATTTTCTGTAGTTTACCTTCGTCTAAAATAGCCAACGCCGGCTCAATGTCGGTTGGTATACCCAGTTCCTTAGCCATCCCATTGGCCGAACCTGCAGGGATAATCCCGATAGGGGTTTTGGTATTCAGCAAACATTCGGCGACCAACTTTAGGGTTCCGTCACCACCAACCGCTACCACACGGTCTGCTTTCGAGCTGGTAATCTTTGCCTTTATTTTGTCTAAGGAACAATCTTTTGGCAATTCGAAAAGATCGACCTCGGTTTTTTTTGCGCTAAAATGTGTAGAAATTACTTCCTTTAAATTAATATCGTGACTCCCAGAGCCCGGATTGATGATGAACAGTAATTTCATGTGGTTGCCTTATGTTTAATCACAAACAACTTTTAATAAACTCTGTTTTAATAATAATGAATAAATCTGTTAGTGTAAAAGTATATCACGGTTATGGTCATACCCAGAATTTAGTTGTTTATGGCCATGTTTTTAAACGTAAGGCAAAAACGCAGCAGATTTTCAGCAACAATATCTTTGTAAATATCATACATCTGTTTAAGCTTTTTATCTTAAAACCTTATGCTTTTGTTGGCGTGCGGTTAAAGTTTTTTGATCAGACCATTGATAATAGAACTGAAGCGGACGGTTTTTTTAAGTTCGAGTGGAAAGCCGGGCATGATGTTCCGGCGGGCTGGCATGAGGTAAAGGTGGAGGCATTTGATGAACATGAGGGCATTTTAAGCGTAGGAGAGGGGAAAATTTATGTGCCGCACATTACCCAATATGCTTTTATTTCGGATGTAGATGATACGGTGATGATTTCGCATTCGGCAACCATTGGGAGACGACTGCGAGAGTTGTTTATCAAAAATCCACATACACGGAAGACCTTTCCTGATGCCGCCAGTCATTACCAGCAATTAGCACTTTCGCATACCGAATCTCATCAGCCCAATCCTTTCTTTTATGTGAGCAGCAGCGAATGGAATCTATACGATTATCTGGTCGAAACTTTTAAGTTTAACAAATTGCCAGATGGTGCCTTTCTTTTGAATACGCTGAAAAGATGGAAAGATTTAATCAGAACCGGTAAAACAGGGCATGAGGGCAAGTTATTGAGGGTAATGCGCATTTTGGATGCTTTTCCTAATCAGAAATTTGTTTTTTTTGGCGACAACTCACAGCAGGACCCTGAAATTTATTCGTCGATAGTTGAGAAATACCCCAAAAATATAGAAGCGGTGTATATCCGTAATATTCGCCCCGAAAAAGAAGAAGAAACCAGGGATTTGCTTAAAAAAGTTGAGGAGAAAGGGGTGAGCGCTTGTTTATTTAATAGTAGCAATGAAGCGATTGAACATTCTAAGTTTCTAGGTTTGATCCATTAGTTTTCGGAGAGCAGTTGTATTGCTCAGCGGTTTCGATAATCCCGCTTTACTTTCTCCCGACTCGGTCGGCATCCATTCAATCGGGTCTAATTACAGCGTTTTTTGCTCATGGAAACAGGCTATAGTTCAATAAACCTGACAGCAGCGGCAGCCCCGAATTTTTTGTGAGGGCTACAGCGGATGGCAGGACTTTCGGATCCGATTAGCACAGAACCCAGCTTTTCAAAAAAAATGCTTGTATATTTCTTTACTGTGATCGAAAAGATGAAACTATGTAGGTCTATCCAAGTTAAGAAATCGACTTCCCGAAAGGGGTAAAAGCCAGATTCATTAACTTAAAATGCTGACGGCCGAATGGAATACCAATAATGGTAATGCAAAGCAGTATGCCAAAAAATAAATGTGTTAAGGCAATCCAGAAACCACCACAAAAAATCCAGATCAGGTTCATGATGGTAGAAAGGCAACCTGTGTTTGATGAAGTATCGGTTATTTTAACCCCAAAAGGAGCCAGGCCAACAATGGCGAATTTAAAACATTGGATGCCAAAGGGGATACCTACAATGGTTAGGCAAAGGATTAAACCTCCGATAATATATTCGAAGAAAATGAATATGCCGCCAAAAATAATCCAGATAATATTGCCTAAAAAGTTCATTGTGTTTTTTTTAGTTTAAGATTTCATAACTGGTGATTTGTTACAGTCCGTCCTATGCATCATCACGTATTCTTCGTAATTTAGAATCACACACAAAAGAAACACAACATGAAAAAATTAATTCTTGCAGCGGCGACTGTCGCTTGCTTTGGCCTGTCGCGTGCCAAAGCCCAAAATGTAAATGGTGTAAAGCTGACCGATATCCATGCAGATTATATCCAAGTGCGGGCAGTAAAAAGTTTTTTAGCCGATAAACAGTGGATTGCCTTTGAATACGGGCAAAAAGTAGGCGATTATAGCGAAATGTACATCAGAGACGATAATGACAAAAAGCTCGAATTTAATTCTGCATTAGATTGTGTGAATAAGATGAAAAGCTATGGCTACGAGCTGTTTAGTGTTTACACCGAGCAAACCGGTACAGATTCTAACTGGCCTGTTTATGTGCTGAAGAGGAAGTAAGAAAAAGAAGTCAAGTTTAATAGCGCGTTGGCTACTAAACTTGACTTCTTTGGAGGTTTTTATATAAAATCGAGTGTATTAAATTTCTTATTCAGGATATCAGCATTGTTAACATCCAGCCATTTGTCTAAAATGGTACCATAAACCTGCCTGAAATCCAGTTGATATTTTAAATCGCCGGTATCTAAATCACTTAGATTTGGTGCAGCATTAAAAACGCCCTGTTTTTTCAGTTTTCCACCGAAAACAAACATGTTATTTGCTGTTCCATGGTCGGTACCATTACTGGCATTTTGTTCTACCCTTCGGCCAAATTCAGAGAACGTAATTACCAGGGTATCTTCCAGTTTATTGTTCGATTTTAAATCTTTCAAAAAAGCGGCCATGCCTTCGCTATATTGTTTCAGCAGATTTCCTTGTTGGCCAATCTGATTTACATGCGTATCGAAACCACTTAACGAAACATAATAAACCCTCGTTTTTAATCCTGAAGATATAAACTTAGAAACCGTTTTCAGTTGGTTGGCAAAACCCGAAGTTGGGTAAGTTGATTTCGATTGATAAATTTTGGATGTATTCTGAATATAATTGGCAGAAGATGAAGTTTCGATCATGGTTTTATACAAATAGCCCAAATTGTCTTCATCTAAATGTTCTTTGTCGTTCTGCAACATGGCCTTAAAAAAGGGATCGTTGGTGTTACGGAACAAGGCTGCAGGATCTTTCAGGGCGATACCTTTTTTAGTCTGCCCCTTCATAGCTAAGGAAAGCGAATCGTCAACCTCAATTGCCGTATAAGGGAACTTGCAGGTTTGGCAATTGCTATCTAAATAACGGCCAATCCATCCGGTTGAAAGGAATTGGTTGCTATCGCTACCGGTTTGCCAGATATCCATCGAACGAAAGTGAGAACGGTCGGGGTTGGGATACCCCACATCGTTGATGATGGTCATCCAGCCTTGATCGTATATTTCCTGCAGGGCAGCCATATTGGGGTTTAAACCCTGCATATCGTTCAGTTTAATTACCTCTTCCGGTTTAATGGCTATACTTTTTCTTTTTTGATAATAGATATCGTTCCCAAATGGGATAACTGTATTTAAGCCATCATTCCCGCCGGAGAGCTGTACCACAACCAAATTTTTATATAAACTCAGTTCATCAAGTGCCATTGCCTCCAGCGGTTTCATAAACGCCGGAACGAATAGCGAACCTGCAGCAACAAATCCTGTATTTCTTAAAAAATTTCTTCTGTTCATCTTGTTAGTTTTTAGCTAATTGCCCATGGTTCATGGTTTATAGTCAATGGCTTAGGTAATCAGCTTATTGGCTATTGACCATCAACTATCGACTGTTAACACAATTGATACTCGGGCATACTGGTAATTTCGACTGCCGTACTGCGCAGCCCCTTATTATCGCTCACCATTGTAGTAATTTTTGCATTTAACTTCGGTTGTAATAAAAATTCGGTCAATGCCAATGGTGTTAAACCTTTTGGTAAAGTATCTAAAAATTTAGGCCAGTTGGCATTTGCATTTACATACGATTTAGGTTTCGTATTGGCATTTGCATTGGTGGTTGCTGTGCGGCTTAAAGCAATTACGGCTTCATCTTCAGGATCGGCTTTACCGCTGAAATCGATTTCCCCATCATTTAAAACCAATGAAGGGATCCGCATCCTCAACATTAAAGAGGAACTATCGATCCAGTTTTGTCCACCTGGCCAGCCCGCCACATTTGGTGGATTAAATAAATACTGGCCCAAACTGCTTTGCAACTGAATTAAAACCTGAGGTTTGTTGTAGGTAACATAAAACCCGCGGCTTAAACCCACCAGAAATTCAGCTGGTGATTTAATTTTGGTGCCCACATTCTCCGGGCTATAGAACCAATCGGATGTAAACATTTTTTTCATCATCGAAGCGATGTCGTACTTCGAATTGTAAAAATGGGTAGCCAATTCTTTAACGTGGGTTTCATTTAGATTATCATTAACAAAGAATTTGTATACTTTCCTGGCGATAAATTGTGATGTTTCAGGCTTCTCTAAAATAATATCGATGATGTTTTCCCCTTCAAAATTTCCGATCTTTCCGAAAAAGTTTTTTGTTCCGGTATCATGTAAATTCTGTCTGAAAATAAAGGTTCCATCTTTATCATACATCCAGCCGGTAAAAGAACGGGCAGATTCCTTGATGTCCTGCTCTGTATAATTCCCTCTACCCAGTGTGAAAAGTTCCATAAGTTCGCGGGCGAAGTTCTCGTTGGGCTTCCCTTTTCTGTTTTGTTGGTTATTCAGGTATTGCAACATCGCGGGCGACTTAGAAACCTCAACCAGTAAAGTTTTAAAGCTCCCCAATGCGTTTTCTCGCTGGATGTTGTTTAACTGTTGCGCAAAAAAAGGGTTGTTGCTGCGGCAGGCAAAATGGCCATGCCAAAAGAGCGTCATCTTTTCCCTTAATGGCGCATCGGTATTGATCATCTTATTGACGAAAGCAATGTTCAGATCTCGGCTCACTTCGTTTTGCTCGCGGATAATCTGTTGGCGCATTTTCTTTTCTTCATCATTCAGATCTTTTTTTGAATATAAACCTGCCTGTAACAAAAGCTGTCGCCTTGATTCATAATCATTCACTAAAGTGATTGGATCGTGCTTTTGAGAATCTTTAAGCAGGTTATCCACAACCTTATCGAGATTTTTTCTGCTTAATTTTTCAAGGTCTGTATAGGAGATACCGAAGCCGGCCCGGTTGTAAAGATGTTTTACTTTTACGAAATTATCTTTTGCGCTCATAGTAGGCTGTTTTACTTATGACATATTTAAAACGCCAGGGTTTAATCTTTGTTTTCTTTCTTTATTTTTGTTGATGTTTTTTCAATTACTAGATGATAACCCTGGTTTCCCGGATCCGGCATTGGCAGAAGAAGATGGTTTATTGGCCATAGGGGGTGATTTAAGTACAGAAAGACTGTTAATCGCCTACTCGAACGGCATTTTTCCCTGGTTTAGTGAAGGAGAGCCTATACTCTGGTATTCGCCACATGAGCGTTGCGTCATTTATCCTGATAAAATCAAAGTCAGTAAGAGTATGCGAAAAATTTTAAAAGAGGAGATTTTTAAAGTCACCTTCAACAAAGCTTTTTCAGATGTAATTTTGAACTGTGCGAATACCGAAAGAAAAGGACAGAACGGCACCTGGATTACGAATGAAATGCAGGATGCTTATATCAAGCTTCATCAACAGGGCTTTGCACACAGTGTAGAGGTTTGGTTGGATGACCGATTGGTAGGCGGTTTATATGGTTTAAAAGTTAACCGCGTGTTTTGCGGCGAAAGTATGTTTAGCCATGTGAGTAATGCTTCAAAAGCCGCACTCATTTTTTTAAGTAAGATGAATATCGATTTAATCGACTGTCAGCTACCTAATGATCATTTAATGAGTTTGGGCGCAGAAATGATCAGCAGGGAATTGTATACCAAAACGCTCCAGACGGCTTGATGCCAGCGGGTATTTGGGATTATCTTATTTATGTGAGTGCCGATCTTCATTTTCCCCATCGATCAAACCCTGTTCGCGCATGGCTTTTTCGATCCTTCTATCTGGGATAAACCAAATGCAGGCCACGGTAGAGTAAAGTGCCACACCAATCCACGGGTTTATAAAACTAAAGCCGACACCGGCAATATAAAAAAGGAGTGAATATTTGCCCTTTGCATCGTTCCCGATAGCATTTACGACCAGTGAATGTTGCCCTTCTGTCTTTTTAATTACGATAACTAGAAGCGTGTAGGCAAGTGCAGCTAAGAAAAGCACGACACCATACATCATAACCGGCCATAAGGCAAAATGATGTTCGCCCATCCAACCGGCAGCTACAGGAAACAGTGATAGCCAGAATAGAAAATTAAGATTGGCCCAAAGCATTGATCCATTTACTTTTTTAACCGCATGCATTAAGTGGTGGTGATTGTTCCAGTAAATGCCTACATAAGTGAAACTTAAGATGTAGCTAATGAATTTCGGGATAAGCGGTTTTAAGCTGGCCAAGGTATCGCCATGTTCGGGTACCTTGATCTCTAAAACCATAATGGTGATAATAATTGCAATTACACCATCGCTAAATGCTTCTAATCTGCCTTTGTTCATAAAAACCGATGCTAATTTGATGGTACAATTATCAGTCAAATTATTTTATAAAACAAAACCTGCAAGTTTTTGGCCTGCAGGTTCCTTATTGTTGTTTTGTTGAAATTATAATTCTCTAACCCAAATGTTTCTAAAGCTAATGGCCGGACTTGGGTCGCCATGATCTTGCAACTTAATTGAAGACGGGCCGTGTTTTTTGTATTCAGGCGCTCCGATATACCGGGTTTCACCTTTTAATACGTAACCGTTCTGTAAAAGTACTCCATTTAAAAATAGCGTAACGCTTGCTGGTTTTTGTACTGTTCCATCTTCATTAAAACGTGGTGCATTCCAGATGATATCGTAATATTGCCATTCACCTGGTTTTTTGTTGGCATTTGCCAATGGAATAGCTTGTTTGTAAACACTACCTGTTTGTCCGTTTACATAGGTTTTGTTGTTATAAGCATCCATGATCTGGATTTCGTAACCGTCATCATCTCCACCTGTTGAAGCTAAAAATACACCGCTATTTCCGCGTGCTTGGCCTTCGCCGGATATGTTTTCAGGAATTTTCCATTCCATGTGCAATTGATAATCGGTAAACTTTTTATTCGTTTCGATATTTCCTGTGCCTTTTTTTACCGTAAAAAATCCATCATCGATTGTCCAGGCAGCTGGTTTTGAAGGATCTTTAACCGAATGCCATGCATCCAGATTTCTACCGTTAAAAAGAATGGTTGCATCAGATGGTGCATCCTGAGGCAATTTGCCTGGTGTAACAACTTTAGGAACGGGTTCCCAAACCTCAGTTGTTTTTGGGTCTTTGGCAGGATCTGGTTTTTTATCTTGTGCCATAGCTTGCCCTGCGAATAGCACAGGAATAAATAATAGTGTGTACTTGTTCATAATTGTGGTTTAACTTTTTAAAGTTAACCAGTTTATTAAGAAATGGAAATTTAGTATTTAAAATTTTACCCCAAATCGTCAACAACGTAGGTTTCACTTATAATTACTTCATCAGGGGCCAGTTCTTCTTTTCGTTGTTCGGCCAGATCGCGCATTGGGCAATAACCCGTAATGCCGCGGTATAATAGTCCAGCGCCAATTGCTGCACCTGTTAAGCCAATTACCGGGTGCGAAAAAATACTGGTAATGCCTTTAAATAGGAGATAAGTGCCTGCTGCACCAGATAACCAACGCTCAGATTTTGAAACGTTTTCGAACAACTCAGGGTATTTCCAGGCTTCTTTAACGTTATTTACTGCTCTATTAAAATCTTGATTTGTCATGATGGTAGAATTTATGTTCTATTGTATAACAAGTAAGGAGGGAATGAGTTTTGAAAAGAAATTTAATTGTGAAATCCATAAGATTTATCGTCATTTCGAGCGATGTGCAACGCCATCGAGAAATCATTATGATAGATCTCTCCATTCCACTGCGTTTCAGTCGAGATGACGAGTTAAGTATTGGATGCTAATTCAGTATATCCCTGATATCCTCTTTACTCAGTGATTTAAAGAAACTTTCCTCGGTAGTAATCAAAGAGTTTGCTAAAGATTTTTTACGGTTTTGTAAAGCAAGGATTTTCTCCTCTACCGTATCTTTGGCAATAAATTTATAGATGAAAACCTTTTTGTCCTGGCCAATGCGGTGCGTTCTGTCAATGGCTTGTTGCTCTACGGCTGGGTTCCACCATGGGTCGAGGATAAAAACATAATCGGCCTGTGTTAAATTTAAACCTACGCCGCCCGCTTTGATCGAAATCAGGAAAACCTTGAGGTCGGTATTCTGCTGAAATTCAGAAACAATTTCGCCGCGGTTACGGGTCGAACCATCCAGATAAGCGAAAGGAATATTTTCGGCCTCGAAATGTTTTTTGAAGATATCAAGGTGTTTTACAAACTGAGAAAAAACCAGAACCTTATGCCCGCCTTTAAGCACGTTATCGAGGGTGTGGATCACGTTTTCAAATTTCCCCGAATCGGAGATGTATTCTCCGTCAATCATTACCGGATGGTTGGCCAACTGGCGTAAAGCCGTTAGTCCCTGTAAAAGCTGAACCTGTTTTTGTGCAAAAGTTCCATCGTCCATACTTTGCAACAGATCGTTGCGGTATGCAGACTTAGTTTTTTCGTAATAGGCTGCCTGATCTTCGCTCATATCGCAATAAATGACCTGCTCCGTTTTAGGCGGTAACTCTGCTGCCACTTGTTCTTTCGTTCTCCGGAGCACAAAAGGTTTAATGATCGATTGCAGTTTGCGCGCTTTTTCTTCGTCTTTTTTCTTCTCAATCGCCTGCACATATTCTTCATAGAAAAATGCCTGTGTACCCAATAAACCCGGATTCAAGAAAGTTAGTTGCGACCATAAATCGCTTACCGAATTCTCTACAGGCGTACCGCTCAAAATCAGTTTGTGCTTTGATTTTAAACTTCTAACGGCTTTAAAGGATTTTGATGCCGGGTTTTTAATGTTCTGACTTTCATCCAGGATGATATAGTTGAAATAGAAGTTTTTCAATTCATCTACATCTACCCTGGTTACACCATAAGTGGTAATGATAATATCGTAATTGGCAAAATTGGCCACATCCTTATTTCTGTTGGTACCTGTATGGGCCAGGATCTTAAGCTTAGGGGTAAATTTTTTTGCTTCCGTTAGCCAGTTATAAATTAAGGAGGTTGGCATCACAATCAGTGAGGTTGATTGGGTCTCCAGCAACTGATCATCCTCCTTCACTTTTTGGAGCATGGCCAATGTTTGGATGGTTTTACCCAAACCCATATCGTCGGCCAAGCAACCGCCGAAATTATATTCGCGCAAAAAGCTAAACCAGTTATATCCGGCTTTCTGGTAATCGCGTAAACTGCCTTTAAAGTGAACGGGCATCTGTGTGTCGGCAATATCTTCAAAATCGGATAGGCGCTGAAGCTTGCGCTCCAGGGTAATATTTGCTAAACTATCTTCAGCCAGATCGTTTATTAAACCAATATGGTGTTTCTTTAATTTTAATGTTTTTCCAGCTTCTGCAAGACTGAATAAACTGCCGTATTGAGTAAACCATTTATCGGGAATAATGGCCACTTCGCCATCTGGTAATAAGAACTCTCGTTTTTTATGTAAAATATGTTGTTTTAACGATAGAAAAGGGATCTGGTATTTGCCAAACCAAACCACAGCATTAATATCAAACCAGTCGTTTCCTTCTTTAACTTCGAGATCGATTTTACTGGCCCCGAATACGAATTTTTTCTGCCCGGTAGCCTGTTCAATTTCGAAGCCGGAGGCATGTAAGATCTCTATGTGTTCGTTTACCCAATTAATAGCACCATAACTTGGGTTTTCTTCAGCCGAAGCCACTTCTAAATTGCTGAATAAAGAACTCGTTTTTTTAAGCCCTAACGATAACAACAGGTTGAATTGTTTTTTCTCCCATTCTGCCGAGCGTTTTACCCGGTGAAAAATATAGTTATCGGCCGTTTTTTCTAAACGTACAGTTACTTTATGCGCATTTTCTATCGGGAAAGTATATTCGCCGTATTTGAAATACAGTTGAATTTGAGAGAGACCGCCATCAACATATAAAACTTTAATTACGGGTATCGCCTCAAATTGCTCTGTTCTAATCTCGAAACCCTCTGCATATACGTGGTGTTTCTCGATTAAGGGTGCCACAAATTTCTCGAAATAAGTTGCTTCGGTAGTTTTAGGTATGGCAATAAAACGTTTATTTAAAAAGGGTTGTAATTTCTTACCTTCTATATCCTGATCGAAAAAATACAATACATCATTTAGCAATAACCAGGCAGGTTTATTGCTGATGATCTGCGCTTCTTTGAACATAAATTCAATGCGCAGGTTTTGATATTTGATGGTCGGGAAATAACGTGTTTCGGTTTCGTTCCTCCGGAAATGGAAAAGAATAGACGCAGGTTCGGCCGCAAGTTCGATCTTGCGCTCTACTGGCCAGCCATCTTTATCCATTACATATAGCTCGTTTTTAACCTTTAATATTTCTAAAGCTTCTGCAAGTTTCTTTTCAATTTTAGGACGTACATTTTCATAAAACTTATCGTCGAAAATTTTGGTAAAAAACTCTGTAGGCCTGATTAATTTTTTATAATACTTTTTAATCAGCGAGTCTTGCTCGATATCATCTAGAATTTTGATCAGCTTATAATCAATTTCGCTTAAGCAGGAATTAAATTCTTCTGCGGTATGGGTGAAAACCCGCTGATAGGTAAAGGAGAAATCGCCCTGTGGATTAAGCTGAACTACATGTGGTTCAATTAAATAGCCCAGGTACTCATGCTTGCACAAAGAGTACACCACTTTACAGGCTTTAGAACTATCGACACGTAACATTGATTGGATTGAAATTTTTGTAAGCTAAGCGCTTAAAAAACTTTAAACTTACAATATTTTGAGGTCACATCAAAAGAACTGGCCTTTTTTGGAATAAAAATTATACTTTTTTTATGAAAATGAAAAAAGCGGATTGGATTACAGCAAATTAGTTAGCTCAGCTACCCGAACCTGTTAATTTTTAACATTTAGCCTATCTGAAATATTATTTATGGGCAACAGAAAGATGCTCAGGGGATAAAGTGCTATTAATCGTTCGAAGCCTGAACCACTGATCAGCGGCATTGATAGAGAACAAAAACCCGGAAAATTTCCTTCAGAGCTGAATTATAAGGAATGCTGATTAAACAAATTTGCACGGACCGAGTGAGTTCTCGTTTATAACCCCGTATGTTGCAATTTTATCTTTTTAACGCTAAAGTGGTACAATTCAGTCATAATGCCATTCAGCATCCGTTAAAAAACGGGTACAGGCTGAGAACTAGCGAAAACACCGCGTAAAATCTTTCGCAATTTCTGTGTTCACGTGGCAAAAAATAAAGGCATCCTGAAAATCAGAATGCCTCAAATGTGCTTGTTAATTGTAGTTTATTTCCAGCCACCGCCTAATGCACGGTATAGGTTCACTACCGATTGCAATTTCTGCAATCGATCGTTTATCCCATTTAACTGCGCGGTTAACAAACTCTGTTCTGAAGTTAATACATCCGTATAGTTTGTTGCAGAGCTGTAACGTAATAATTCTTTGGTAAAATCGACAGCTTTAGTAAGTGAAGCAATCTGTTTTGCCCTTGTTTCTTCTTTTTCTGCAGCCGTTTGGTAAGCATACAGGGCGTTTGAAACTTCCTGCCCGCCGGTTAAAAGGCTTTGTTGGAACGCATAAAACGCGATCTGCTGATTGGCTTCGGCGGTTTTTAAACGGGCCTTATTTGCGCCTTTGGCAAAAATAGGTTGTGTTAATCCACCAACTAAATTATAGAAGATCGATTTGCTAAAGAAATCCTGTAATTGCAAACTCGATAATCCACCGGCTGCGGTAATGGTTAAAGCCGGATAAAAATAAGCCTTAGCTACATTGGTATTTTCGAAAGCCGATCTGAACCCGAATTCAGCAGCGATTACGTCCGGACGGTTTTTTAGCAATTGTGCAGAAACTCCGGTTTTTAAATCTGCATAAGGTGTTTGTTGATCTAAAGTAGTACGGTTAATAGCATTTGGTGCTTTTGCAACCAATACGCTTAACGCGTTTTCTGCTTCTTTAATACTTCTTTTTAAATCGGGCAAGGTTACCTGTGCAGCATATAAATTGGCTTCACTTTGTACCACCGCAGCACCATTTACCACAGCACCCTGCTTCAATTCTTTCATGGTTTCCACATCCTGCGTTCTCACCTTAATGGTTTGCTCCGTTATGGCGAGTTGCTTATCAAGTGCCAATAAAGTATAATAGTTGTTGGCAATGGTAGCGATCAATTGGGTTTGAACGGCTCTTTTTGCCGCATCACTTTGCAGTAAAGTGGCATAGGCACCACGTTTCGCACTGCTTAATTTTCCCCAGATATCAGCCTCCCAACTTGTGCTTAGCTGTGCCTTGTAGGTTTGGGTTTCTAAATTGATGTTAATCCCTGCCGGAAAATTTTGTGCAGCAGCAGAAGCTTTGTTGTCGGTTACGTTTACATCAGCCTGCAGACTTGGCAATAAGGCTCCACGACTTTGGATCAAAGTAGCCTCTGCAATTTTGATCCGCTCGATCGCCTGTTTCAGGTCTAAATTTTCATTTATCCCCTGTTGGATGAGCGATTGTAGCGTGGTATCCGAAAATAACGTTTTCCATTGCAGATCGGCTATAGTTGTGGTATCGGTTGTATTATTGTCCCGGTATAAACCTTCGTTCTTCACCTGTGGGCGTTCGTATTTTTTAGTTACGCAGGCACTAAGGCTAAGAATGGCTAAACCGGTTAAAATGGAATGCTTATATCTAAAATTCATTTTCTTAATATTAATGTTTGCTGTTAGCAGTAGCCAATTCGTATTCTTCTGGTGTTTGCTCATGCTCAATTCCTTCGTTAAAAGGTGATTTATTGCTTACACGTTCTTGCAGAGATTGGAATATGATAAACAAAGCCGGAATTACGAAAACGCCAAACAAGGTACCAATTAACATCCCCCCAACGGCACCAGTTCCGATTGATTTATTTCCTGAAGCACCTACTCCCGATGATAACATCAAAGGCAATAAACCTAAAATAAAGGCGAAAGAAGTCATTAAGATCGGGCGTAAACGTGCAGTTGCGCCATCAATAGCGGCATTAACAATGCTCATACCCTTTCTTCTCCTATCTACCGCGTACTCTACAATCAGAATTGCATTCTTCGCGAGCAGTCCCACCAGCATAATCAAGGTAATCTGGGTATAGATGTTATTGTCGACCCCAAAGATCTTATCGAAAACGAATACACCTGCTAAACCAATTGGCAGCGAAAATAATACCGCTAAGGGCAAAATATAACTCTCATACTGTGCCGCAAGTAAGAAATAAACAAAGATTACGCAGAGTAAGAAGATGAAAACAGTCTGGCTTCCACCGGCCATCTCTTCACGTGATAGACCCGAGAATTCGTAACCATAACCTGTAGGCAAGTGGATTGCCGCTTCTTCCTGTACTGCTTTTAATGCATCACCTGAGCTATATCCTGCATTAGGGTTACCAGTTACCGCAATTGAGGTAAACAAGTTGAAACGCGAAATAGCCTGTGGTCCGTATACTTTTTCCAAATTGATAAACTCAGAAATCGGTGCCATTTTTCCACTTGTATTACGGACATAAATGCTTGTTAAGCTTTGTTGATTGGCGCGGTATTGGGCATCTGCCTGATAAATTACCCTGAACTGCTTTCCGAATTTATTAAAGTTTGAGGCATAAACACCACCATAATAACCTTGCAGTGTAGCCAATACATCACTTACGGTTAAACCCGCTTGTTTAACCTTAGCCACGTTTACATCAATCTGATATTGAGGGAAATTAGGGTTAAATGAAGTTGATGCGTATTGAATTTCAGGACGTTTACTCAAGGCAGCTAAAAATGAGTTACCCACATCGTTGAATTTTTTAATATCGCCGCCGGTTTTATCCTGTAACTGGAATTCAAAACCACCACTGGTACCAAAACCTTGAATGGTTGGCGGAGCAAAGAAAATAATTTTTGCACCTTTTATACTTGCTGCCTTGGCGAAAAGCTCGCCGATTATGGCTTTCACATCGCGCTTACGTTCATCCCATGGAATCAACCTGCCGATAACCATACCGTAAGAACTTCCTGAACCACTGATTAAACTCCGGCCCACAACTCTTAACGAGTTTTTAATTTCTGGAACGGTGTGTGCAATACTGTCGATTCTTTTGATTACGAGATCAGTTTCTTCTAGGGATGTTCCTGCTGGTAATGAAATATCAGAGAATACGGTTCCTAAATCCTCATTTGGGACGAAACCTTTTGGCGTGGTATTCATCGTCCAGATTAACAATCCAGTGAAAAACAGAATCCCTACACCAACTATCCATTTTGTTCTCGAAAGGAAACCAACCGATTTTTTATATTTTCCGGTTACCGCATCAAAAGAAGTGTTAAAGGCATCATAGAAACGGTTTAAAAAATTTTTAGATTTTTCGTGCTCTTCTTTGTGTGGTTTTAAGAAAATCGCACACAAAGCCGGACTTAAGGTTAACGCATTGATCGCTGATAAAATGATCGAAATAGCAAGTGTTAAACCGAACTGTTTGTAAAATACCCCTGATGAACCGGAAATGAAACTCACTGGAATAAACACCGCAGCCATTACCAATGTGATTGAAATGATCGCACCACTGATATCGTCCATGGCATCTATGGTAGCCTTTCTGGCATCGGTATAACCCTCATCCAGTTTCGCATGGACAGCCTCTACCACCACAATGGCATCATCTACCACAATACCGATGGCGAGTACGAGTGCAAATAAGGTTAAGAGGTTGATGGTAAATCCGAATAAGCTCAGGAAGAAGAATGTTCCGATAATGGCCACCGGAACACTGATGGCCGGAATTAAAGTAGAACGGAAATCCTGCAGGAAGATAAACACCACCAGGAACACCAGGATAAATGCCTCGATCAAGGTATGAATTACCTTTTCAATAGAAGCATCCAGGAAATCGTTAACGTTTACCAAGGTGGTATAATGCACACCTTTAGGGAAAGATTTTTGTGCTTCATCTAAAGTTTTGATCGAATTTTCGATAACTTCTTTTGCATTCGATCCTGCCGTTTGGTTAATGGCGATACCCAAAGCCTGTTTACCGTTAAACTTAACCGTACTGGCATAACTTTGCGCACCTAACTCAATTCTTGCTACATCTTTTAAACGCAGAATCTGTCCGTTGGCATCGGCCTTGATAATGATGTTGCTAAATTCAGACTCATCTTTTAAACGACCGGTATATTTCAAGGTATATTGAAAGGCCTGATTGCCCTGCTCTCCAAACTGACCTGGAGCAGCCTCTACGTTCTGTTCTGCTAAAGCAGCATTTACATCACTTGGAATCAGACCATAAACGGCCATCACATCTGGCTTAAGCCAAACACGCATGGTATAATCCATTTGTCCGAAAGCACTTGCATCACCCACACCGTTAATCCGTTTAATCTGCGGAATGATGTTGATATTGGCGTAATTCTGTAAAAACTTCTGATCATAAGAAGGATCGTCGCTATAAATACCAAAGATCAGTACATTACTCGCCTGTCTTTTTGCGGTAATTACACCCGATTTTGTTACCTCTGCAGGCAATAAACTTGTGGCACGGGCTACCCTGTTCTGTACGTTTACCGCAGCAAGATCGGGATTGGTACCCAGTTTAAAGTTTACGGTAATGGTTGCGGTACCATCATTACTGGCCGTAGAGGTCATGTAAGTCATGTCTTCCACACCATTTATTTGTTCTTCAAGCGGAACAACAACGCTATTCATTACCACATCCGCGTTGGCACCCTGGTATGAAGTAGAAACCTGCACCGTAGGCGGGGCAATTTCTGGATATTGTGAAACCGGCAACGTCGCTAAACCTAAAACACCGAGAATTACGATGATAATGGATATAACAGTTGATAAAACCGGTCTTTCTATAAATTTCTTAAACATAATTAATATTGATTACACTGCAATAGTGTGATTGGCAAGATTATATTGTTATTTCTTGATATCAGCATAAACTGAGTCGGCACTTTTTTCTTCAGGTTTGATTTTTGTTCCATCCTTTAACGACTGGAAACCTTCCAGAACAACCTTGTCGCCAGTTTTTAGTCCTTTGGTTACCACGTAGAATTTGCCTTTGGCCAATTCCATAATCTGGATCTCAGTACTGATTGTTTTTGCCGAATCGCCTAAAACATACACGAATTTCTTGCCCTGTAAATCGATGGTTGATTTTTGGGGAACTAAAATGGCATTTTCAACATGCTGAGGAATCCTAACTGAAGCACTTGCGCCATTTTTTAACAATGAAACCGGATTGGGGAAGGTTGCCCTTAAGCTTGCCGAACCAGTGCTGGTGTTGATCTGACCATTAATAGATTCGATTTTACCATTCTGCGCATAGATGGTACCATCTGCCAAAACCAGGCTCACCGCAGGGATGTTTTTCATCTGCTGTGCCAGGGTATTTCCTTTATAGATGTTCGCAAAATCCAAAAGCTGTTTCTCATTTAAAGAGAAATAGGCATAAACCTTTGAGGTATTGGAAACAGTTGTTAGCGGTTCTGTGCTCGAGCTGCTTACCAAACTTCCGTTTCTGAAAGGGATACTGCCCACTACACCATCAACCGGACTGGTAATTGAGGTATAACCCAGGTTAACCTGAGCATTTACCAGTTCTGCTTTAGCCTGGGCCAATGCAGCTCTTCTGCTTTGCAGTGTTAACTGTGCGGCATCCAGATCGTATTTACTAATGATATCTTTTTCTACCAGTGGCTTCGTTTTATTTACCGTTAACTGGGCGGCATTTACGTCAGCTTCTGCACTGCTTATTGCTGCCCTTGCTGTTCTTACCTGTTGTTCATATTGAGGGGCATTAATCGTGAAAAGTAACTGGCCTTTTTTTACCACGGCGCCTTCATCTACAAATATCTTTTCGATAAAGCCATCAACTTTAGGGCGGATATCGATATTTTGAATCCCTTCAATAGTTGCTGGATAGTCAGAATCTAAAGTGGTATTTTGTGTGCTTACGGTAAAAACCGGATAGGCTTGTGGGCCCGCGGCAGCAGCTGCGGCAGCTTTTTTAGCTTCGTCGTTATTTCCGCAGGATGCTAAAAGCATACCAATGCTCACGCTAAAAAAGAGAGTTGTTACTTTTCTCATGGGGGTATTTCTGTGTGTTTAAATTTAAATTTCCGGGATTAAGGGCGTTGTCAAAATATAAGACTTTGATTTTCGCCAATAATGCCCAAAAATAGAGCCTAAAAAAAAATAAATCTGTCCGAGTTCTGTCATTTAATCAATCGATTGATTTATTTTCTAATTGAAAACAAGCCTAAATAGGCCTAAAATGTTGTTTTATAGTGTATTGATATGCTTTTTCCCATAAAAATAAGAGTGTAAATATCTTGCGACAGATGTTAAAAGCTGTTAAATTCAAAGGAAATATACGATTTTTATTACAATAAATGTTGTGTATTTTAGCCAGCGGAACGTGTTGTTGATGTCTGTTTACACGAGAGATTTTAGATAACGGTTAAACCTCGCAGGCTTTAGAAATCTACGAGGTTTAAAAAGAAAATTATGCTATCTTACTTATTCCAGGTCTGTGTTGCCATAGAACGGGAAGAATATTTAAAGTGGTTTGTTGGGACACAAACATAGTTTTTTTTAGAACCTATGAGGTTAAAACATAATTAGTCTACTTCTCCCTCAAAAACCAATTTCGCGGGGCCGCACAAAAATACATTGGTAAACGCTTTTCCATCGTAATCGAATTCGATCTTGATATCCCCACCCAGAACTTTAATATCTGTTTTGATATGGCCGGTTTGGTTTTTATGTTTTGCCATGGCCATAGCCACTGCAGTTACGCCTGTACCACAAGCGTAGGTTTCATCTTCCACACCGCGTTCGTAAGTGCGTACAAATAAATGATCGCCTTTATCCTCTACAAAGTTTACGTTAATGCCCTTTTCTGCATAAGTGGCATTATACCGGATGTTTTTTCCTGCGGTAAAAACATCAAAATCTTTTAATTCGCTTTGCAAAGCTACATAATGCGGCGAACCTGTATTTAATATATAAGCGTCAGCATCTTTGGTAATGGTGTCTACATCAATCATTTGTAAATCAACCCACTCGCCATTTTCTGAAATTCTGGCATAATGCGGTCCGTCAACTGCCAAAAAGTTGGTTTCACGGTCAATAATGCCGAGCTGTTTGGCAAAGGCTACGATACATCTGCCACCGTTTCCGCACATGCTGCCCAGTTTGCCGTCGGCATTAAAATAATGCATCTCAAAATCATAATCCTCATGCTTGGTAATGAACATTAATCCATCAGCACCTACACCAAAGCGTCTGTGGCATAGCCGTTCAACTAATTGGTTATCAATGTTTTTTAATGGACTCAGAGTATGGTCAATCAAGATAAAATCGTTGCCTGCGCCCTGGTACTTATAAAAATTAATTTTCATGAAAGCTTCATTTTTTAATGCAATATTTGAATTGCAAAAGATAATAAGCGGTTTGTGTTTTTTAATTTAACATTTTTTAACACAAAACTAAGTGCTTTGAAGATACAAATATCGTTTATATGGTATTAAATTTGAATAAAATACAAAAGAAAATTTGAGCAGATAAAAACTGCCGGAGCATTCTGCTTAAATCAAAGTGAATATGCTCCCGCAATTATTACATTTAACAAAATGAAATATTATAAGCTAACCAAACAATTCGCTAGCAAACCAGCTTATAATAAATCATGGCTTTAAAAAACAATATATAAACACATGAAACCATTAAAAGCGATCTATAAAAGAAGGCAACGTTCAGCTTTTAATAGCTTCATGACCATTAAAAAACAATATATAAACACATGAAAAAAATACTAGGAATTACCGTGTTGGCTGCTTTTATAGGTGGGGCAGCTGCAATAGGGGGTTACAAACTATTTGAGCGTAACCAAACAGGCAGTACAATTTCTGAAAAACAGAACTTATATTTTGCCAACAATCCACTTAAAGTAACATCAGCTGGAGCAACCGATTTCACACAGGCAGCAGCAGCGGTTGCACCGGGGGTGGTTCACATTAAAACAACTTATGCGGCATCGAAAGGCCAGGGTTCTTCTTCTCCTTTTGATATGATGGAAGACTTTTTCGGTGGTGGCGGTCGCCAGATGCAGCGCCAGCCTAGGGCAGCGTCAGGATCGGGTGTAATTATCAGCCAGGATGGTTATATCGTTACCAATAACCACGTGGTAGAAAATGCAGAGAAGGTTGAGGTGGTGTTAACGGATAGACGTAAAGTGGAGGCAAAAGTGATCGGCCGCGACCCAAATACAGATTTAGCTTTAATTAAAGTGAATGCAACGGGTTTACCAGTAGTGAAAATGGGTAATTCAGATAACGTTCAGGTAGGCGAATGGGTGTTAGCCGTAGGTTTCCCACTGGACTTAAATACAACAGTAACAGCTGGTATCGTGAGTGCCAAAAACCGCAGTATCGGTATTATTGGCCGCGAGCAACAAGGCAATGAAATTACAGAAGAAGAGTACCGCGAATATCAACGCACAGGCAAAAGACCTGATCGCCCGGCAAATACCAGTATAGAATCTTTTATCCAGACAGATGCGGCCATTAACCCGGGAAACAGCGGTGGTGCATTGGTAAATGCAAATGGTGAACTGGTAGGTATCAACTCCGCTATTGCTTCACAAAGTGGATACAACCAGGGTTATGGTTTTGCAATCCCTGTTAATCTTGCCCGTAAAATTGTTGACGATTTTATGAAATATGGTTCCGTTAAACGTGGTTATATTGGTGTTAACTTTGTGCCTTTAAGCGGTGAAGAAAAACCAGAAGGCATTAAAACCAACGAGATAAGCGGTTTATATGTGAATGATGTGGTTGCCGGTGGTGGTGCCGCGGCAGCAGGTATCAAATCAGGCGATGTTATCAAAAAAGTAGATGGTGTAGTTATTAACGATTCACCAGATCTTCAGGAAAGAGTTGGCCGTTTAAACCCAGGCGATAAAGTTAAATTAACAGTGTTACGTGATGGTGCGCTTAAAGATTACAGCGTAACGTTAAAAGGCGAAGCTAGTGTTGGTTTAACTGCAAAAAATGCGACATCAAAAGGTGCTGAAGTGTCGAAATTAGGTGCAACTTTTGCTCCTGCAACTCAGGCACAAAAATCGAAATATGGCATTAACAGCGGTGTAGTCGTAACTTCGGTTACCACTGGAAAAGCTTTCGATAACATTGGTGTAGAAAAAGGTTTAATCATCACTAAAGTGAACGGACAACCGGTAAATTCTGTGGCTGATGTGCAAAAAGCATTGCCTTTAGGCAGAAACAACATGGTGAGTATTGCTGGTGTTGGTGAGCAAGGTTCGTATAACTACAGTTTCCCTGCACAATAATCAATTGGAATAAAATAGTTTAAAAAGCTTCCCGGGCTAAACCTGGGAAGCTTTTTTGTTTTAGTCTTGCTCAATAGGTTCATGATTGGCATGGCAGGCATCAGCGCATTCTTCACAGGCTACGGCGCATTGTCTGCAGTGTTCATGGTCATGCTTACCGCATTCCGCGGCGCAAAGTCTGCAGATTTCTTCGCAAAGCAATAAATATTGATGCGCGATAATGGAATCTCTTTGCAATAGCCTCGCCGCCTGGGTGCAGATATCCGCACAATCTCTATCAAGCTTAATACAATCAATCATCATATTGATGTCTTCTTCTTTTAAGCAGGATGATGCACAATGTTCGCAAGCTAATGCGCAATCTAATAAAGCCTGGATTAAGCCATGGTTGTTTCTCGTTTCCATACCGTTTAATATTTTGGTTATATATGTTTTGTATAGTAATAACCTCCTGAAATTTAAACTGTTTTTAAAATTGTGAACAACAGCCGGTAAAATCAGATGAACTGTAAACATTTTTCATTACCAGACAGACCGTAAACATATTATAGTATAGGACATCCTGATGGTTAGTCATTGTTCATCATTTCGTTCATGATCAGACCCTAATTAAATTAATCTCTCTGGTTTCGACATTACATTTCGGACTGCTGACACCAGACTTTCCGACCGTCCAATTCCATCTTCCATTTTTCCCTTTTTAACCACAGCTCGTTCATTATTCTGGCCGCAGTTAGGGTTATATGTTAAAATATCTTAAATCACAGTCAATCGGTCTCATTTCTTGTACTCAAATCAATATTCATCCGTTTTTCATAATCAAGATTTAGTTTCGCATTTACCGATTGATAATCAGTGTTTACCGATACTCTATAAATTAATTTTTTTTATTGTCCCATATTTGAATCAGCAACCAAAACCGAATATTATGGCTTTAGCGCATATTAACCTTAGTGTAAAACAATATTTCAATTTCATGTGCAAAACCGATTTTGAAAGACGGATATTCCATGATACTTACAAAGAATTTCAAAAAAGGTCAAAAATATATAGCTTAGACCAGCATCTTCATACCTTTTCGCAAATGCAAAATGCCAATGAAAAGGCAAACTCATTGCACCAAAAACTTCAGTATTCGGTAATGAACAGTATTGCTGCCCTGGATTATAAAATGCCTGTTTTAAACGATCTCGAAGATCGTCCGATTCTATTTGATTGGGCAGAGCTGCACCTAGATGATTCAGATCTGTTAAACAAAGGTGCCCATGTGGTATCCATTACCTATACCAGTCCGAAATTAATATTGCACGAAATAATCGGCGACTTATTAATTTTAAGCTACAGCGGTACCCACCAAACATTAATGGTTAAAATTACCGAGAACCTGGCGGTGAATTACGAGCAGCGCGAAAATCTGGTTTATAGCTGAATTTAACCATTGCTTCTTTCCAGATGGGCAGAAAAAATATCATTAATTTGTAGCATGCAACAATTTAAAACACCAACTTTCATTATCCATGTGGCAGGTTGGCTTTTATTTTTAACCTTTCCGCTATTGTTCATCAATAACGAACAATCGGGGCAAAGCAGTTTTCTGTTGCTGGCATCGCCATATTATTGGCTTTTCTGTCTTACGTACATGCTCATGTTTTATTTCAATGCCCTGATTCTGGTGCCCAGACTCATGTTTAAAAAACGGCATGTAACTTACATTGGGACAGTTTTATTGCTGTTTAGCTTTGTGTATTATGCGCAGCCCTATGATAATTTATTAGGCCACAACAAGAGTGTAATGGCTGAATTAAAAGGCCCGCCAGATTCGCAGCCTAAAGGCTTAAATCAATCGCTACAGCCAGGAAAAGATTCGACTATGGGCCCAAATGTGGAAATGCCTTTTGGGCCTTTACCCAACGAGGATTTAAGGATGCAGGATCCGAATTTGAAAAAGCCGAACGGGATTTTAGACCTGCACCAGCCCATGAATATCGATGTGATCAGTCTTTTTATTTTCTTTATGATTATGGGGCTAAGCATTGCTACAAGCACCGTACAGCGATGGCAAACAGCCGAATCGAAAGTGGTGAAGGCCGAAGCAGAAAAAGCTACTGCCGAACTTTCTTTCCTTAAAGCGCAGATCAATCCGCATTTTTTGTTTAATACCTTAAACAACATTTATACGCAATCCGTTATCAATAGTGAACATACTTCAGAAAGTATCATGAAACTCTCTAACATCATGCGGTATGTTACCGATGATGTGACGCAGGATTTTGTAATGCTGAAAGATGAGATTGATTGCGTGCGCGATTATATCGAATTGCAAAGGTTGAGGCTGGGTGCCGATGCAGAGATCAATTTCAATGTACGAGGTAAACCTGACGGAAGAAAAATAGCGCCGCTAATTTTCATGACTTTTATCGAAAATGCTTTTAAATATGGCGTAACCAAAAAGGAGAAAACAGTGATTCATATCAATTTGCGCATTGCTGTCGAAAGCATTGATTTTTCATGCCAGAATAAAATTTATCACCATAAATCCAACTTAGAGCGTTCGGGGATAGGGATTGCAAATACCCGCCAAAGGTTATCTCATTTGTATCCCCAGAAACACCGGTTGGATATGCATGATACTGGCGAAATATTTACCGTTAATCTTTGTGTAAATTGCTAAATTAACAGCATTATGGCCTTAAAATGTGTAGCTATTGATGATGAGCCGTTGGCGCTCGAACTCATTAAAACGTATGTATCCCGCTTTCCCGACCTGCAATTGGTTCAGGTTTTTGAAGATGCTTTATCTGGCGCAGAGTATCTGAAGCAAACACCCGTCGACCTGCTTTTTGTCGATGTAAATATGCCTGATATTACCGGTGTGGAACTTGTGCGGAGTTTGGTAAACAGTCCGATGATTATTTTTACTACTGCCTATCGGAATTATGCCTTTGAAAGTTACGAGCTTCAGGCGATCGATTACCTGTTGAAACCAATCGATTTCAGCCGTTTTACAGCTGCGGTTGAGAAAGCCGTCGACTACCACAAATATAAAAACGCTACCCATGAGAACACCAGCGACGAAAGTATTTATGTGTATTCGGAGTATAAAATGATTAAGATTTTGCTCCGCGACATCGAATACATCGAAAGTATGGGCGATTACCTTAAAATTTACCTGAGCAATATCGACAAGCCTATTTTAACTTTAATGACCATGAAAAAGGTTTTAGAGAAATTGTCGGAAGATCAGTTTGCGCGTGTGCACCGGAGTTTTATCGTAGCACTAGCGAAAATAAAATCGATACATAACAGAAAAGTAAACCTAAACTATGCAGAGCTGCCTATTGGTGATGCATACAGTGGTTTCATCAATCAACAAAAAAGGATATGAAGTTAAAAACAAATATTGCCACCAGCGAGAACGGGTTTATTTTCAATCCGGCAACTGGCGATTCATTTACGAGCAATGCCCTCGCAGCCGAGATATTGGGCTATCTGAAATCAGGAGAAAGTGAAGCGGAAATCAAGAATAAAATATTAAACAATTATGAAGTAGAATTATCCCAACTGGAAAGAGATTGGGATGATTATATGCTACAATTAAAGGAAGCGAATCTTTTAGATTTGTAACAAAAAATAAAAACTAATCATGTACGTTTCTCCAGATCTAAACAAAGGCATGGGCCTAACGATTGCAGTTACGGGTTTAAATGCCAACGATAATCCTGGCCCGGGGCTGGCGGTTATACGGGCATTGCGTGCTGGTTTTGGAGAAGATTTACGTATCATCGGTTTAGCTTACGAAACCTTAGAGCCGGCAATTTATTTAAGAGATCAGATTGATAAAACCTATCGGATCCCTTATCCAACAGCAGGAGTTGACGCGCTAAAGGGACGGATAAAGGAGATTCAGAAGGTGGAGCAGATGGATGTGCTCATTCCGAATTTCGATGCAGAATTATATAATTTTATAAAAATAGAGCAGGATCTTCTCGCGATGGGCATCCATACCTTTTTGCCCTCGCACAAACAGCTGGCGCAAAGAGATAAGGTAAACCTGAGTGCATTTGGCGAACAATATCAATTCAAAGTACCGGCCAATGAGGTGGTTTTTACAGCAGTAGAGATCGATAACATTGCCCGTAAGTTTGGATTTCCGTTAATGGTGAAAGGTAAATTTTACGAAGCACAAACTGCTTTAAACATCGCTGATGCGCACAGGGCCTTTCATAAATTGCATGCGAAATGGGGTTTGCCAATCATTTTACAGGAATTTATAAAAGGAACTGAAATTAATATTGCGGGTTTGGGCGATGGGGAAGGTAATGCAATTAGCGTAATCCCTATGCGTAAACTGTATATCACAGAAAAGGGTAAAGCCTGGGCAGGGATTACGATTGACGATGAGCGTTTGATCGCATTGGCTAAAGATTTTGCAAAAGCAACGGCCTGGAAAGGTGGCTTTGAACTCGAAATAATGCAGGAAAATAACGGTAATTTATACATTATGGAAGTTAATCCGCGCTTTCCTGCATGGGTATATTTAACTGCCGCCGCAGGTCAGAACCAACCAAAAGCCTTGGTAGATCTGGCTTTGGGCAATCCGGTAGCAGAGATGAATACTTATAAAGCAGGAAAAATGTTTATCCGTTATGCCTGGGATAATATTGTTGATGTGGAAGAATTCCAAAAGTTATCAGCCTTTGGAGAACTTTAGGAAAGGGGGAGAGTAAGAGGTTGAAGGTAGGGTTGTGGAAGGCTGGATGGTAGAAAGATGATTAGGCTTCAAATCCATCTTGATACCAGATACTATTATTTGATACGAACTGCTTGCTTCTCAATATTTGACACCAACTGCTTGACACTCAATACTTGATACTATTATATTAACGCTAGAATGATGAAACAAAAATACGAACGGCCAACCATAAGGAAAATGAATACCGGACTGATGAACAAGTTTGGTACACGTACCGATTTTGATCCTGTGGAGGCGATTGATGGTGTTCCCGTTAAAAATTTGGTGACAGAATATGGCTCGCCGGTTTTTGTTTTATCAGAAAAACAGATCAGGCGCAATTATCAGGCAGCGGTGCGTTCGTTTAAAACCCGTTATCCAAAAGTTCAGTTTGCCTGGAGTTACAAAACCAATTATTTAAACGCGGTTTGTAAGATTTTTCACCAGGAGGGAAGCTGGGCTGAAGTGGTTTCCGGTTTCGAATACCGCAAAGCACTAGGAAACGGTGTTATGGGTAATCAGATCATCTTCAACGGACCAGATAAAAAAGAAGCAGATTTAATTCTGGCAATAGAAAACCATTCACTCATCCATATCGATCACTCCGACGAACTTTATCTGCTTATTGCTATCTGTAACCGATTGAATAAAAAGGTAAAAGTTGCGGTTAGGGTGAATTTTGATACCGGCGTTTATCCTATCTGGGACCGCTTTGGTTTTAACTACGAAAACGGCCAGGCCTGGGCGGTGATCAATAAAATTGTAGCTGCCGAACATTTAGAGTTGGTTGGGTTGCATTGCCATATTGGTACCTTTATGTTATCTACCGCCGCATATTCAGTTGCCGCAACAAAACTTTGCGATCTGGCCATGCGTACTAAAAATGAGCTACAAAACCCCATACAATATTTAGATTTAGGCGGAGGCTTTCCTTCAACAAATACGCTAAAAGGCGCTTATCTGCCTGGTGTTGATACCGTACCATCGGTAGAAGATTTTGCTGAAGCCATTAGCAGTACCATTTTAGATTTTGGCTTTGCCACAGGCGATCTTCCTCTTTTGATCTTAGAAAGTGGGAGAGTGCTCATTGATGATGCCGGTTACCTGATCGGAAGTGTAATTGCCAATAAACGATTAAGCGATGGTAGGAGAGCCACAATATTGGATTTTGGTGTTAATATCTTGTTTACTTCCAATTGGTACGATCATAAAATAAGCGTAGCCAGGGAGGCAGGACAATATACTGAAGAAACAGTGCTGTTCGGGCCATTATGTATGAATATCGATGTGGTACGGGAAAGCATCACTCTGCCGCTTTTAGAACGTGGAGATCAGTTGGTGGTGCATAAAGTGGGCGCCTATAACATGACCCAATGGATGCAGTTTATCAATATGCGGCCAGCAGTAGTGCTGATTGATTTGCAAGGTAAGAGCCACCAGATTAGAAAACCTGAAACATTGGCCTATTTAGAAATGATGGAAGAAATGCCTGAGTATTTAAAGTAAGCCTTAAAAAAGAAGTCAAGTGTCAAAAAACTTGACTTCTTCAAAATAAACTGGATTTGAAAAAACACCTGCAATATTACTTTAACGCAGCTTTAAACAGCTATGCGATTTTGTTCTTCTCCCAGAATAAGATTTTGGGCATACTATTGTTTGTTGTTTCCATGTTCAATTTTAATGCGGGGCTTTCCGGATTGATCTGCGTAATCGGCTCTTTGATTTTAGTAAGTAACCTCGGTTTTAGTAGAGAAAATATTAAATCGGGCCTGTACAGCTTTAACTCACTTTTGCTGGGCATTGGTTTTGGCACATTCTTCAATTTTAATTTTACTTTTTGGCTTTGGTTGGCTGTTGCTTGCTTGCTCTGTATTGTGCTCAGCGTAAACCTTGTCTCATTTTTGGGAAAATACGGTTTGCCAACTTTATCCATCCCGTTCGTCATTACATTTTGGGTATTGCTCTTAGCTGTTAATGGATATTCGGGCATGGGCCTGATGCAAAAAAGCAGTTCTTTGTTATTCGAACTTAATACCAATGCACCATCACATTTTACAAGGCTCTGCCATTTCTTTGATAACCTAAAGCTGCCCGCTTACCTGCTGCTTTTTTTCAGGTCGTTGAGTGCGGTGCTGTTTCAAAATAGTGTATTGGCAGGCATTCTCATTAGTACCGGTGTTTTTATCCATTCGCGTATTGGTTTTAGCTTATTATTGATCGGTTTTGTTCTGGCCTGCGTGGTAAATAAGCTCTCCGGAACTTATCCAGACGGAATTAGCAACTATTATCTGGGAGCTAATTTTATGATGGCAAGTTGTGCAATCGGTGGTTTTTTTCTTATCCCATCATGGCGTTCCTATCTATGGGCAATTGTCGTAATACCATTTATCTTTCTGGTTTTAAACGGATTTACAAGGTTGCTTGGTCTTTACAATCTTCCGGTATTCTCAATTCCGTTCTGTTTCGTTGCCATTGGCCTGTTGTATTTTTTTATGTTGAGGAAGAATGCTGGGAAACTACGGCTTACTGCTTTACAGCACTATTCGCCGGAAACCAATTTGTATCAGTTTTTAAATGGTGAAGAAAGACTTAATGATTTTAAGTATTTCAATCTGAGTTTGCCATTTATGGGGGCATGGACGGTTTCGCAAGGTTATGAAGGCAAAATTACGCACAGGGGCGACTGGCAGCATGCGCTTGATTTTGTACTGGAAGATATCGACCATAAAAGTTACGAACTGCCGGGCACTAAACCCGAAGATTATTATTGTTTCAATAAGCCTGTGCTTGCTGCAGGCGATGGGTTTGTTGCAGAAGTAATTAATCACATTGATGATAATGCCGTCGGTCAGGTCAATCTGCAGCAAAATTGGGGCAATACTGTGGTCATTAAACATGCAGCACATCTGTTTAGTAAAGTTTCACATTTAAAAAAGAACAGTATAAAAGTTAAACCTGGTGATTATGTGAAACAGGGCGATATTATCGGTTTTTGTGGCAATTCGGGACGCTCGCCTGAGCCGCATTTACATTTTCAAATCCAAACTACACCTTATATCGGTTCTAAAACCTTAGCTTATCCATTTGCTTATTTCACATCAAAAAGCAATACGGAGTTAAAATCTTTCGATGTTCCAAAGGAAGGTATAGATGTTCAAAAGCCAGAGATCAATCCATATCTGAGAAACGCCTTTCATTTTCAGCCAGGATACATCACTACCGTAGTGAATGAAAAGGGAGTAAAGGAAACCTGGGAGGTATTTACCGACGATTTTGGGTCAACCTATTTCTTCTGTCACGAAAATCAGGCTGTAGCCTATTTTGTAAGCAATGCGAACGTGTTTTATTTCACCAGGTTTTATGGTGATCAAACCGCCATGCTTCATCTTTTTTATCAAGCCGCCTATAAAATCAATTATTCCGCCCATTCTGCGGCCGATCATTATGCGATCAATGTATCAAACTTTAAACCCGAACTGTGGCTTCAGGATCTGGTTGCTCCCTTTTTCACTTTTACGCAAAGTACCTATGCCAATGATATTGAATTTAAAAATGATGGATTAACGATAAATGCATCAGCTCAAAAGAGGGTTTTTAGCCATCGTCAGATATTCCTTACTGCTAAAATCCATATCAATAGTAAAGGCATAGCTGAGCTGGAGTTCGGCTGTAAAAACAAGAAATTAAAAGTAAAATGGGAAACAGGCTTAGTTTAACCGCGCTGCTTTTAATGGGACTGATCATGATTGGTAAAGCGCAGACTAGCTATCAAAAAACAGATAGCACTTCTTTGGCGCTGTTTGATGCTGCAGAATGGCAAAAGCTGATCCTTTTTGGCAAAGAAGCGCTTAATAAAGGGGAGGATTTTCCTTTGCTGCGGTTGCGGATTGCCTATGCGGCTTTTGTTCGCGAAAATTATGTTGATGCTTTAACCCAGTACAATAGGGTTTTAGATCTTGATCAACACAATCAGATTGCCGTTTATTACGCTTATCTGTGTAATATCTATTTAAACCGTGAAGGAAATGCTGCTTATCTGGCCGCCAATTTAGATAGCAGTGTGGTAGAGGGAGAACCCATAAAATCTTTTAGATTATTAGCCGCGGGAGCAGAGAAGGGAATAAAGTTGACTAATATTTACGAACGGGGCAATTCTTCCTTTTCGAGGGCTTTCCTAAACATGAGGCTTAATTATAAACTAAACTTGTCTACATCTTTTTCTTATTACAATCAGCCGATCCATAACGACAATATTAGCCAGCCGGGTTATTACGCCAAACTCAATTACACCCCTTTTAGGAAAGTGAGTTTTATTGGGGCCTATCATTATATGCGGTCTAATTTGCGGCAATTGGTTTATCAGAACCATGCTAGCCTGATCGGGATCAATTACGCTGCTGCCGGCAGCGACTTGCAGGGTGATTTTATTTTAGCAAATATTGGCAATGAAAAAACAAGACAGTTCAATTTGCGGTTTGTAAAGTACCTGTCAAGTAACTTAAATTTTTACAGCACCAGCCGATTTTCACTCGTTAACGTGTTGAATGATAACAATCCCGTTTTTCAGCAGTTGTTAGGTATTAAGCCAGGCAATAATTTTTGGCTGGAAGGGGTAGTTACATTAGGGAATCAGTATAATTATGCAGAGGCCGATGCTTTGTACATCTATAACGGATTTGATAAAACTAAGTTTAAAGCAGCTGCAAATTGTTATTTTTTGTTAAAACACCACCTACTATTGAGTTTGAATTATACATTTGAGCGTAAATCTGATAATATATTTAAATTTAACTATTTACAACATTCAATTAACGGAGGCATTACATGGAATTTTTAAGGCGATTTACCGTATTTGTTATGCTGGGCCTATCTGTATTTGAGGTAAGTGCCCAAACAAATGCTGCCTTACAAAAAGCTTTTCAGAACAGTTATAACGAAGAAAGTAAAAAGAATTATGCTGAGGCCATTAGTGATGTGATGCCTTTTTATGCAGAGAATAATTATGAAATTAATCTTCGTATCGGGTGGTTATACTATCTGGCGAAAAATTATACAGCCTCCCAAAATTATTATAACCGGGCTATAAACGCCCGTCCCAATTCGGTCGAAGCCAGATTTGGCTTGATAAAACCACTTTCTCTTTTAAGCAGTTGGGATAAGGTGATGGAACAGTATAATAATATCCTTAAAATTGATGTACAGAATACGCAGGCCAATTATTGGGCAGGCATCATTATTTACAATAAAAAACAATATGCAGCCGCTTCAAAATATTTTGCAAAAGTAGTGGCCTTGTATCCATTCGATTACGATGGCAACCACATGTTGGGCTGGGCATTGCTTTTTTCAGGCAGAAAAGCTGAAGCGAAGGCCTGTTTTGAACGCGCTTTATTGATAAAACCGGGCGATACATCAAGTACTGATGGGGTAAATCGGGCAGCTAAATAGGGCTTAAAGGGCAAATAGTCAATATATTTAGCATTTATTTATATAATAAAAAATAAAAAATTGATTTATAGGTATTTAACTCTATCTTTGAAACAAATTAAAATACAATATAATGCAACAAGGAACAGTAAAATTTTTTAATGAAACTAAAGGTTTCGGATTTATCACTCCATCTAATGGCGATGCCGAAATTTTT
>Ga0163161_10000359_pt1 | contig 38433 bp, 55 predicted proteins | sample S45metaG_FD_129847 | JGI IMG/M metagenome (GOLD analysis project Ga0163161, IMG submission 129847) | Switchgrass rhizosphere microbial communities from Kellogg Biological Station, Michigan, USA - S4-5 metaG | ecosystem: Host-associated > Plants > Roots > Rhizosphere > Soil | place: USA... | reverse complement strand
TGGAGGATGTTCTGGTGGTACTCAAGAAATAAATTCCTGCTTTTAAATACTTCCAGTTTTCAAAAGCTTGCGATATATTCTTGAGCGTTCTTCGAGAAGAGGAACATGTTTAACGCCTAGTCGGGGCGTAGCGCAGTCCGGTAGCGCACTAGCATGGGGTGCTAGGGGTCGAGTGTTCGAATCACTCCGTCCCGACCATATTTATCAGTAACTTAGCCGAACTCTAGCCAGTTCGGCTTTTTTACGCGTAGGGACTTTTGCGGGGGATCATCCCGTTTTCCTCCTGAGTATGGTCAAGGCCGGTCCTCGCGAATCGGTGGCTGACACTTTGTTTGCCGCTTCGATCAGTTGCCCAAGCTCTGCGGTAGAATAGTGGCTCGTGATGCTGCCGTTTTTATGCCCAAGCAAGATGTTTCGGTCCTCGAGTGTCACGCCTGCTGCACGCAACCTTCTGCCAAAGGTGTGCTTCAGGTCGTGAATCCGAAATGACCGGAACCCCGGATGCGCTGGCGACTGGTTGGCTTTCTCCCACTTGTCCGCCGCGCGCTTTCTGGCCTTCCTCCAAGCCGAATCGTTCATCCGGTGCATGGCCGTGGCCCCAAACTGATCTGGCTGCCCATATGGGAAGACCAGCTCTTTGTGTAGGCCTCGCTGCTTGTCGATGATGTTCATGGCCACCTTATTCAAGATCACCAGGCGTTCATCGCCGTTCTTCACCCCTGCTTTTTCACTCCGCCCGCCGAATCCGGCAGGTATCAGAAACACGCTGGTGTTCAGTTCGGGCACGCGTATCTCCCAATCCCACCGCAACTTGCATACTTCCTGTTCCCGGCAACCGCTGTTCACTTTGTAGAGCGCCATCCTCAACAGGTGATCCGGTAGCTCGTGGAACAAGATCGCCTGCTCTTCCCACGACATCGGGTAGGGTTTCCGGGCGGACCTCTTTTCCTCCAGCATCGAGATCATCGGCACGCTCTCCAGCCACGGCCTTTTTTCCGCATCTCGCCACTTCCTGTGGCACAGGTTCAATATCCGGACGACTCGCTGCAGGGCGATGTTCACCGTCCTGTTCGAAACGCCCGGCTTCACTTTGCCGGTTGCTGTCTTGCTGGGCTTTTGCCGATCACGCTTGAAGGCGGAAAGCGTCCCGTCATCAATGTGCGTGATCGGCAAGTCGCCGATGTACGGATCGAGCTGCTCAATGTGGGAGGCGGACAGGGCGATTGACGCCTGATCCTTGAATTCCACCAGAAATTTCGTGGCAGCCTCCCGCCAGGTTCGCACCTGGCGCACGCCGTATACCTGTTCCTGTCTGAGCTTCTCCAAGCGGTGAATCAGGTACTGCTCCGCTTCTTCCCTCTCGCTTGATCCAGTGCTTTCTTGAAGTCGCTGACCTCTGACGACTTTGTCGATGTGCCAAATGCCGTTCCTCTCGTAGAGGCCTGACATGGTTTTTCGCGCCATTTATTAACTCCTTGGCGCCCACTGCGGGGCTGATTGTTGTCCTGATTGGCGGCTTTTTCAATCGACTTGCGCGCGACGTAAGCGTCGGCCCAAGCGTCCAGTTCGAAGCGATCGAATCCAACGCCTTGTTTTCCAATGGGGAATTCACGAATGTGCGGCCGAACCTCGGCGTCAAAGACGGCGCGGCACATACCAAGGTAAGCGGGCGCCTGTTTGGCCCGTATAAAGCGGGGGAGGAGTGCAAGATCTGCGGTCATATCTTCCTCACGTCATGGCCGACGCTGCAGGTGGGCTCGGCCGCCAATTTCGATTTCAGGTGACTTTGGCGAGTAGGGAAGGCTTCTCCCTCCCACTTCCCTGCCTTGCCGCGAATAGCACCATGGTGTCCATAGCAGTGGGGTTTTTTACTGGCAAAGAGCTTCTCGCAAGCCTCAAACAAGGCTGCCCCACCTTCAATTGATCTCAATTCCTGCCCAGCCATCGAGCCAACCTGAATCCATCCCGACTTGTCGCGGCCATAGTTTTCAGTTTTGAACAGCCGGTACCGGTTCCTGTGCCCAGTGTTGGGTGCTGAGCTCTCTGTGTTCAGGTAGAAATGGACGCCACCTTGATGGGCCTGCAGGATCGTTTTAGCCATTGTGCACCTCAGCGCCAGGCACGGAGCGAAGGGCCAGCCGCTTGATGCCGGAGGCTTTTGCTAGCTCCTGGAGATCCCGCACCGTGGTCTGGTCGCGTTTCATTGCCATACCCAGGTCTATAAGGCGTTGGCCAAACTCCGCGAATTCGCGTGCTGGGTTCTGTGCTTGAGTAGTCACTGTGTATCCTCTCGGGTTAAGGCTCGCCAACCACACAGTTTCTCCAGGGCGAGAAAAGTCCCGCCGCGTTGTTGGCTTTCGCAACATTTGGTGAAGGCTTTAGATTTGCCATGAGGCAAAGGAGAAGTTATGCGAATTTAGCAAAAGCTAAATTATTCGTCAATACAAATTGCTAAATGATATTTTGCTAATGTGTTGAGAGGGCGGTTTGCGCGAGATGTAGCTGCTCGTAGTGGCAATTTAATGGTGATAGATTTTGCGGCAGGCGAGAAGGGCTGGTTAGTCCTGGATCCACCGATTTTTAAATCTCACACATCGCCTGCAAGGAGAGGGAAATGCCAGTTGTCACTGTGCTAAATGATGAAACCAGCGTTAGTGTCGTTCTCAAAGCGTTGGAGGATCATGGGCTCGTCATCGTGAATCACCTTTCGAGACCAGGAGGCATAGAGTTTGCGCATCAGGTTGAGAAAGTCTTAGGGCCTCGAAATGATGAGGAGTTGCTAGCTCTGCACGAGCTGCCGTTAGTGGTCGATGGTGATCCTTGGTGGACTAATGTGCTTGTATTGCCGCCGGAGCATCAATTTCACCCGCAAGCGACTGTGGAATTAGCCTCTCGGGCCCTAAACGCTTCAATTGCATCGGGGTTAAAGAGCAGTTATCTCTATGTGGAGCGCTGAGCAGATGGGTTACTCCGAGTCGAAGCAACAGCCAATAGGTAAAGCAGCAGCGACCGCCACTGAAATTGAACGCGCTATCCAGGCCCTAAACAAAATGGCCGAACGTCTATGGGGAGATGGCCGAGAGGTCGAGGCAAAAGCCCTCCTCGATGCTTTGGATGCATTAAACCGGGCGCTCAATCGGATCAGGATTGGCGAAAGTCGCAGGGTTCTTCATTGAACACCGTCTTGGATTTGGAACGAGGGTTGATGGCATGGCGCACTCACTTCAATACCAGATAACCGAATCCGTTCGCGTCGTTGAGATCGAGGTTGGGAAACTGCTCGATCTGGCTGCAATGCTGAAAGACGATGGAAACGATGCCCTGGCGACGGTTGTCTTGAACCAGGCAAATAAGCTGCTTGAGGCTGCGATAGCGCTGAGAATTGCAATGGCTGACTGACTGCTTACGCTGGTTAGGTGAAGTTAAATCGGTGCGGCTGGGCCATAGGTCTGGCTGTATGGTTGCACAGCTATCGACATAATTACGTTGATAGCCAAAATCAACCGTCTACTTGGTGCCACTTGATACACTCATATCAGGCGGCGCCACAGAGGCCGCTCGAAGAATCTGGAGTTACCGTGGACAAGACATTGCGTTTCCTGAAGAAGGAAGACACCGAGGAAAGCCTTGGCGTTCTTCGTTCGCATTCGTCTAACGCCGAAAAAATCGCTTTTGTGATGACCATCAGCGAACAAAAATCAAAAGTGATCGCCAAGCGCGGCAGGGATGCGCTTGTTGCTGCATTTAAGGAAGACCGGATCTAAGGATGGGATTCTTTGCTCGAAATTTCCCCCCACTTCTATGCATTCTTTGATCTTGGCGATGCCGAAGAAAAAAAGCTTTGCGATGGTTTAATAGCTCTTTTCTCGACTTATATCGCAAAACGACACCACTCTTATACCGGGAAAGACGTTCCCTACCATGAGCCGCCTGGCACCGTCGTCACTGACGTGAACCTTCGTCATGTTCACTTGAAGCCTCTTGAGCCATCAAAGGCGGATCTCGATAAATGGAACAGAAGACACACGTCTAATCGATGTCTTGTCTATGCGCGCTCATCCTGCCAGCGTTATTTTCTCATCGGCTATATACATGAGAATGCGCACGCCCAAGCCTACGACTTCGATTTTCTGAAGGCTCTCGCCGAAGTCGGAAAGAACTGGCTTTATCAGGAAAATATTTTTCCTGATCCCGAATTCCCTTTTTAGCAATGCAAGACCTGATATATCCCGCCACCACACGGCTTTTTCGTACACGCCCCCTTCTCGGTCCGACCATAGTGGCTGCGCGCCATGGTAAAGTTTGAAATCAATTTTGGAGGGAACCGATGAACAAAATGCGCGCCGCAACTTTAATTCTTTCTATATCGCTACTCACTGCTTGCGCCAATCAAAAACCAGTCGAGCGCCCACCCTTTCCTGTTGAGGAATATGCTCAACTTCAAAAGATTGGCACTGGAAAGGTTGCCGGCCAGGTTTTCATGAAGACTGTTGGAGGGGATGTCAGGTTTGGAGCTGGCAGCGACGTTTACCTTTTCCCAGGGACAAGCTATTCAGATTTCTGGTATCAGACGAACTACGTTTCCCAAAAGCCAATTGCTCCGCCGGATTCTCGCCAAATGCAGTACACCAAAATCGTGCAAGCGGATGGTAGCGGAAACTTTGAGTTTTCCGACATCCCTCCGGGGCGCTACTACATCAGTTCAATGGTGACTTGGCAGGCACCCACCCAATGGGGCCTCGCAGCGCAGGGCGGCTGGGTGGCTAAATCAGCAACGGTATCCAATGGAGCAACCGCCAGAGTCATGCTGACTCGGTAGCCCTCGGCCTCCCTGAAGAAGCCCGCCACTGAGCGGGCTTTTTGTTGGTGCGCGCCTGGCTCAAATTTCAGCGCTGATCTGTGTTGAAAGGGGGAGGGCGGCCACGATCTCGTCCATCGTCGCCTTGTCTCGCTCAAAGTAGGCTGCGCCGGCGTGTGTCATCGCTAGCTGATGCTCCCCAATCTCGACGACGTCCACCAAAGCAAAGAGCGAGATCAGGTCTTGCCCTTCGGCTCTACCAATCTCTGTCTCTGGCGACTCGTTCTCCTCATCCAACACGGCAGTAAACTCTTTGGCTTCTTCTTGCGTGCTGAATAGCTCCAGTATTTCCGTCGACCAAGTTTTATTGCGATCCTGATGCATCACGGTCTCTGGGGACCCTGAGCTAACGAGATAATAGGCATGCCTGTTTGCAAGAGCTTGAGCGTCTGGATGGTTGGGCCCGCGCCGAATTATCCAGGCACCGTTAGGGCCCTTCGAGCTGATGTGCGGGATGAGTACGTACTGCTTAATGGTTAGGTCATTATCGAAAGCGCTGTATGGCAAGACAGGGCGCCCCAAGTGCAACGCTGTTGCACCGCAGCTTAACTTTGCGCGATAGCTGTCCGACGATTCCCATATCCCAAAGCGCTCGTGTTTTTTCATCAGCCGAATTATGGCAGGTATCAGCACCTGGGATTTCTTCGCCATCATGGGGGCAATCCGGAGGAGCTTTCTATCCCGTTCGATGACTTTTTCTGTCGGTGCTTGCTCGAGGTCCGCCGGGGTGAACTCTACGAACTCCCACTCAAGGAGGCCGTCTCTCTGCTGCGCCGCTAACTCTTGGATGCGTTCGGGCTCCATGTATAGCTGTTCCGCTCGCAAGGGGATTGAGTCGGTCTCTCGTTCTGCTCGGCCTGTACCAGGATCTGGCTTTATCGAATCGATTGCCGCTCTCCAATCGCAGTCAGGTCCAGCCCAGATCTGAACTGCGTTCGGGAACACGACACCCGACGTACTGCTTTCCGGTGTCCCAAAGTAGTATCGAACGTACTGAGGGGTACCAAAGAACGTCTTGGTCATGGTCGGAGGAGAAGGGTGCTGGCCTTCAACGAGCCTGTACTCGAGGACAAGGTCCAAGTCTCCGCAGGTCATCGCTCCGCGGGCATACGAGCCCACAACCCATAGCGAAGTGATTTGAACCTGGGACGTTGCTGCTTTTTTGAAGAAGTCTTTGTGAGCGATGGTGCGGGTGGATGCCTCGTCCAGCCTATGGCAGATCCGCTCCAGCTTCTTGGTGAACGACTCGCGGGGATAGCGCTTTTCGAGTGCGGCCATGCTGTTGTCTCATCAAGGGATGCCCGAATGGAAGGCTTGGAGATCGAACGTACCATTCCGCACGCCTGCACCACCATTAGCACTCAGTATTGTCGACACCCCACGAGCTAAGCTAAGCCCGTTCACCACTCCTTTCTAAGGGAAGCGTTTGCCATGATACATATTCGAGCATGTATTTTTTTTGTGCCTATACTCGTTTTTATTGATGGCAGATTGACTTGATGGGACACGTCAACTCAAGCTTTTGGATTTTCTTTTTCTGACTCGTCTTTGGGTAAGGGGAGAGCTATGGATGCGTCCATTATCATTAAAAAACTTCAATTCATCGGCAAAGTATTTTGCTCAGACAGTCCGTTTTGTCTAGCAAGTAGCACCGTCCCCGACCCGACTTCCTGATTCAATGATCTATTTATTTTGCTTCATTCATAAGTAGATTAGGTTCTAATCCTCACGCGGTGTTGATGAATGAGAGCCGATAGACACTGGTAGTGGCTGTGTTTCAGTGTGTTTTACTTAATAACTAAAAACTATTTTATTGATAGGGGTGCGCTATGGGGCTTATAAAAACTAGGCTGGTTATTGCTCTTGTTACAATGATGGCATTAAACGGCTGTGCAACATCTGTGTGGGAAGCAAAGTGGGGGCATGACAAGCCTCACATCAGTTATGTCTCACTGGATTCGGCGGCTACGCAGATAGATAAATTGTATGTTTGGAATCCTAATAATAACGCAGCGTATATATTTCAGTCTGGCGGAACAACTACTGGAGCTTGCCTTGCCTCGGCTGATGTTGCTAAGTCACGAAACTATGAGAGCGAGGTAAAGGTTGACCTTGGGAAAATTTTGGATAAGGTTGACAGCGCAAAGTTAGAAGATAAACTTAAAATTATTGAAACAGTCACAAAGCTAAGTGATAAGGGTGGACCCGCATCGTTCTTGAATGTGGCGATGTTTCACATTTGTATGATGGCTGGGGCAGGTAAAATAACTCAAGCAGAAGCTAGCACATTGATGTCTAAGGCAATTATTGAATCTGCCAAGCTCTCCGGAGTGGCACAGTAACCGTTTGTTTATTTAAAAAGGGTTGGACGTAAGACGTCCAGCCCTTTTTTGTCGGTTTTCAGCGCTCTAAACTACCAAGCCATCTGACGCAAGGCCGACTTGTTAGACCCTCTAATCATCAGAGCTTGAATTTTTCGAGCATTTCCTACGCTACAAAGCAGCTAGAAGCCATGCGTGAAGCAGCATTGGCTCATTGGGTGGATCACGATAGATCCAAGCCGGCCCCCTATGGCATCCAAAAGACAGTAGCAGCATTTCTGGCTACTCGTACTGGAGATAACGCTCGGTAACTCGCCGAGTTGGCCGCGGCCATCAAGCCTGACAATCTTCCAAAAACCTAACAAGCAACCTGACATAGTGTCATGCCAGTATGTCAGGTCTGTCTGACAAGAGCCCTTGAGCCTCAATCTGTTTCAGTCCTAACTAATGGCAGGAAATAGATATGATCAACTCGGCAAATCAATCCGTTGAATCTGTTTCCGCATGTGTGCTTTTTTGTAAGCGACTTCGAGCATCGACAATCTGTTGGCTATTTCGAAGGTCCGAAAATCGGAGTAGAGGTCTCATCTCAACGCCGAAATTTTTTGTATTTGCTTGTCTTTCCCATTACTAATCAGTCCGGCGGTAGAGCCTTATTTCGATGGTGTTCAAGGCTTTCTCAACCCTTTGTTTCAGGGGACTCTTCAGCAAGCTCTTGCAGCCTTTTCCTGCGTCTCAATTCAAGCTCTTCGGGTGACATCCTTGCTTGGGCCTTGGATATCCGCTCCTCTGAGAGGATTTTTGGAGGAGAGATTCCAAGAGTTTCATCCATGGCAGCACCGATAAATTGTTCTAGAACCATACTGCTGAACTCTTCAACGCTCATCCCTACCTTTAAAGCCTCTTCAGAGATTTGTGTGTGAAGCTCAATTGGGATCGACATGTTTATTAACTCGGCTCCCGCGGATAGCTCTCCAGGGCAGCCCAGTGCTTCCTCAAGACGAAGAAGAACTTTTAATCGAGGCTTTGACTTTCCTGACTCGTACTTCGAGATCATGGACCAAGCGATCCCAGTCATGGCTGCCAACTCACGTTGAGTCAGCCCCTTCTGTGCTCGGAGATACGCGAGCTTGTCAGCAAATGTTTCGTTCATAGCAGCCTTGGAGTCGTGTACGGGGACTATTTGTCCCCGTACAAAGAGTACGAGCGAGGGAAGCTTCATGCAACAAAGGAAACATTGTTGTTGACAAAGGACACAAACGAAACAAAACTACACAAACGAAACAAATTACACAAACGACACAGTGCGGCGGTGATAATCATGATCTCAGCGGAAAAAAAGAAGGTGGTGGGGGTTCGTCTAGTCGATTTGATGCGTGAAACGCTTAGCAGCAAAGCCGAGCAGAACGGTCGAAGCCTGAGCGGGGAAATTGTCTACCGATTGAGGAAATCGCTGGAGCAGGAGATGGAGCATGAAAAACAGCAGGCATGAAAAAGCCCCAAGCGCGGCAACGCTTGAGGCCTTTGAAACAGTGAACATTTCTGAGGACATTCACATGGTCAAGCATACCGAAGTAAACGAAAAACTCAATGCCGGCGCTATCGGGACGCCGGTCACCGTTGATTGCTCATTCACCCCTTGCAACATTGAGCGGCAAGATTTGTTTGCTGTTTGCCCTAGCGTTCCGGCAGTGGATGCTCTTGGGGAGGCTTCCTGCATCCTCAGCGAGCTTAAAGGGCAGCTCGAGTTCATGGCGATGGGGAACGCTGATATTCCGTGTATTAACGCTTGGTCGTTTTTGCGGGCAGTAGACTCCGCGAAGGCTGTAATCGACTCTGTCCAAGTGGGTCTGGAGAGAGCTCAATGAATATCTCCTCTAGTCAAGACGGACAAATTGGTGTCGCGACACGTTTTCAGATTCAACAGAACGTGTCGCGCACTATGTCGTCCATTGAGATCTCCGAACTGGTCGGGTCGCGACATGACAAGGTCAAGCAGTCCATTGAGCGATTGTCTGAGCGCGGCACTATTCAACTCCCCCCGCTGGGGGAAGTTAAAAACCACCTCGGCCAGAGTGTCGCCGTGTACCAGGTTTGCAAGCGCGATAGCTTCGTCGTGGTCGCCCAGCTCAGCCCTGAGTTTACGGCTCGCTTGGTTGATCGCTGGCAGGCGTTGGAAGAGCAGATTGCTAAGCCAGCTTTCGACTACGCAACTGCATTGAGCGACCCTCGCACACTCCTGGCGCTGCTCACCGAAAACGTGACGAAAGTAGTCGCGTTGGAGGCGGACAACATCGAGCTCTCGAAGGAGAACCACGAGCTAGAAGTGAAGGTAGAGCAGGATGCTCCGAAGGTCGCTTTCCATGACATGGTCGCGGTGTCGCACAAGACATACAACGCGGCCCAAGCCGCGAAGATCATAGGCACTGGCCGGACCAGGCTGTTGCAGTTCATGCGCCAGAAAGGCTGGGTTACGAGGATCAATGAGCCTTACCAGGCAAAGATCGAGGCAGGTCTGCTTGATGTGAAGCTGGGTACCTTTGAGCATCCAATCGACGGCACGATCCCGACGTGCTCGACGTTGATCACCGGCAAGGGACTGACCAAGCTGCAGGCTATGTGGCAGGACAGGGAAGAGGATTTGTTGAAGTAGTAGTGAAGAGAGCCCGGCCGTGCGCCGGGCTTTTGCTATCTGGGGTTCATGGCTTTTCGGAGTTGGCTTTTTCGAGCAGTCCCGCGATGCCTTCCAGCAGTACTAGGTCCGACTCCTTCAGCTTCCCCTTGGCCGCGGCTCTGGCCAGCTTCTCGATGATGGCGATTGCCCTGGGCGTGGCGGTTCCTAACATCGCTTGGTAGGCAGGAGACTGCTCGCGATGGACCTCATGCCTCGAGAATTCGCCTTCGATGACGTTTGAACCGTAGCCACCCGGGTTAACCAGCACGCCAGGTGCCAAGCCGATCTTCTGCTCAAGGTTGAGCGCAGCTTTCTCGCCTAGGCCTCGATGCCCATTGAGGATCTGGGACAAATACGAAGCGTCCAGATCGTGCTGGTCGGCGAAATCTTTCTGGCTGAGTTGGCCGATGACACGCCGCAGCGCTTCGACCCGAAGAGTTTTCATATCCATAGGCGAATAGTGATCTCACGTTAGCAAACAGTAAATTATAAATTGCTATTGCTATGTAAATTAGCATTATGTAATCTGAGCTTCTTTCGGAGATCACCATGACGCTACTCGACCTCATCCGCTCCTTGGAGCCGGCCCAACTGGATGCTCTAGCAGAGCGAAGCGGTACCAGCGTCGGCAACCTCAAACAGATTGCCTACGGGTATCGCCTGGCTGGTCCTGGGCTCGCCATCAATCTTGATCGGGAGTCGGGTAGGGCGGTGACGTGTGAAGAACTGCGTCCTGATATCGACTGGGCTTATCTGCGTAATTCATCCACCAGCTCCGAGCAATCTGCCGCCTGATCCGATGAGCAAAGTTTCGCTCATCGACAGGATGTGCTGCCACGACAACCGCCAAGAGGTTTCCCGAATGGAACAAGTACATCGCGCAATTCATGAGGCAGTGCTTGATGCGGGGCCAAAGCAACTGGCTCACCTGATGGGCATGAGCCACACCGCGCTGCTTAACCGCAGCAACCCGAATGACGACTCGCATCGGCTGAACCTGGAGCAGTTCCTACAGATTCTGGTGCACAGCAAGAACCCTGAACCATTGCAGCTGTTGGCGAGCGCCTTGGGGTACGAGTTGGTGCCTCAAGTGAAGCCTGAAGGAATCAGCCTGATTCAAGCGCTCGTACACCTGGCTGCCGAGTCCGGGGATGTGTCCCGCGCTGTTCATGACGCCATAGCGGATGGACATGTTTCGCAGATTGAGAAGGCGGGCATCCAGAAAGAAATCGGCCATGTGCGGCAGAGCTTGCTGGTGCTGGAGGAGTCGGTAAGGGCGGCGTGAACACGCTAGCCAGGACGGGGGGTTGCATTATTTCAAACGGGTGGATGTTGAAAATCGCCCGGCTCAGAAAGCAACAAGCCCGGCGGGAACCGGGCTCATTTAAACGTCCTGTGCAACCAGGACAACACATCTCGTAGAGGTATTAATCATGGCACACGCAATCAGTAGTGAACAAGCTCGTCGGCTGATGTTGATCAACTATCCGCTGATTTGTACGCGCGACGACCTGAGTTTTACAGCGCGTGACACTCAGGGTTGCATGGTCGATTGGCCGCGGAACAACCCCGGCGTCGCTGCCGACTGGGAAAAGGGCATGACTTTCTTCGATCAAGAAGTCAGCGCATTGGCGGCGTTTGACGAAACTGAAGCGTTCCATGCCATTCAGTTCGCAATCATGGGCATGGGCGGTCGCTACACGAACCTTGAAATTGGTTTTGTTCAGCGCGTTGCTGCAGCTGCAGTGATGGGGCTGCGCGCCATGCGAGATGGTGAACCTGATTTTGTTCCTGTCGATCAGGAGGACAACTAATGAGTGTTCAGCGAGAGCACCATCCCGAGCCCTCTACGGCCTGCAAGATTGCCGGCCCTTGGCCTACCTATGCCAGCTTCCGAAATCTCCCTGAGCGTGAGCGCTGGGTGCTTTACGGTAGCGCCAAGGCATATCGGCAGGCTCTTGAAGATCAGGGATTCGTTATGGCTGAGTCTTACGACGCTTTCATTAAGCGTGTCACTGATGAGATGGAGCTCTGACCTATGAGCATGGAACTGATGGTCAAGGCCATGAAAACCAAGGTCGGTAATCCTCTGCGCAAACTGGTGCTGATCAAGTTGGCAGACAACGCCAGTGACCAGGGCGAGTGCTGGCCTTCTTACCAGCACATTGCCGACCAATGCGAAATTGATCGGAGCACTGTTCGCAAGCATATCAAGCAGTTAGCGGAGCAGGGGTTGCTGCGAATAGAGAACCGCGAAGGGCCAAAAGGCAACTCCTCAAACCTGTATTACCTAACGCTTGGAGGTGTAGGCCAAAACAGCACACCTGTAGGCCCAGAAAGCACAGGTGTAGGCCCACAGCCTACAGAGGGTGTAGGCCCAGAAAGCACCAGAACCAGTCACTCTTCTGAACCAGTCAATGAACCTAAACCTTTGTGCATACCAGACCCGATGGAAGGCTTCGAAGTGTTCTGGAAACTGTACCCGAAGAAGAAGGGGCGCAAGGACGCTGCCAAAGCTTGGGCGAAGCTGAAGCCGGACAACGAGTTGCATCAGACCCTGATCACCGCCTTGGGTAGCCACTGCGTTTCTGACGATTGGACCAAGGACAGTGGGCGTTACATCCCGAACGCCTCGACCTGGCTGAACGGTGAGCGATGGAACGATGTGCTCAAGCCGGCCGGTGCCAGCTCAAGCTCTGCCTTTCACGGTCTGCCGAACCATACGCAAGAGATGTATCCGGAGGTGAAGAGTGGCGCGAATTTCTAATTTTTGCAGACAGCCTCGTGTCCGCTTCTTTGATCTCGAATGTCCTAAGCACGGTTCGGTGAATAGCTCGGATGTCGAGCAGTTCGATGGATCGATACTTCCGCGTGGTTGCAAGCATTGCCACTGGGAGGCACTGAACACCGCGCCTGTGGAGAGCGACGAGCACCGCCAGGCGCGCGGTCGGAAGAAGGCCGAAGAGCTGAACAGGCTGCTCGTCGGCTCCGGGATTACTCCGCGATTCAGCAACCGCACCTTCGGCAGCTACAGAACTGCTGGCGGTCCAGACGGTATGGCAAAGGCTTTGAAAATCTGTACAGATTACGTTGCTCAATTCAGAGAAAACTATGACGCCGGCCGTTCGTTGATCCTCTCCGGAAATGTCGGCAACGGGAAAACGCATCTGGCTTGCGCAATGGTTCAGGCAGTAATTCGTGAACATTGTGCTCAGGCGGTGATCGTGTCCGCTGCTGAAATCATTCGAGTCTTCAAAGGGGCAATGGATCGAAGCGCTGATTACACCGACAGAGACGTGCTGAACGAACTCGCTGGCGTCGACCTTCTGGTGATTGACGAAGTTGGAGTCCAGGCAGGCAGTGCTTACGAACTGGGTGTTCTTCATGAAGTGATCGACCGACGTTATCAGTTCGTCCTGCCTACTGTCTTGGTCTCCAATTTGGTGGCAGCAGACTTGGGGCGCTATATCGGTGATCGGGCATTGGACCGGCTCCGGGAGAGTGGCGGGCAGGCGGTGGGATTCAGTTGGGGCTCTGCTCGAGGTGCCGTATGAGCGACTACCGCGAGCTTTACAGTGATGAGGCCGAGCAGGCGTTACTGGGGGCGTTGCTGCTGGATGCCGAGCTCATCGACCCAATTACCGGGGGCGTTACGGCGGCGGACTTTCACGATCCAGAGAATGCCGCTCTGTTTCAGATGATGATCGACTGCCATGGGACTGGTGCGCCGATCGATCCGGTGACGCTGAACGATTTCCGGCCATTCCTCCCCAGTGGAAATCGGACCATGGTTTACGCTGGGGAGTTGGCCATGAATACACCGAGTACCGCGAACTGGAAAGCTTACGCCAGAGTAGTGAAGGAGCGGGCCGTCTTGCGACGCCTCGTTGAGGCGGCTGATTCGGTGCGAGAGTCGGCAACCGATAATCGGCCAGTAGCAGAGATCATCGCCAGTGCTCAGCAGGCGATGGCCGACCTTCGAGACCTCGATACTAGCGAGCCGGATTACAAGCGCATGGATGAGGTGGTCGCAAAGAACATCGATATTCTGGACGAAAAATTCAACGGCAGGGTGCAGAGCGGACTGTCGACTGGGCTGATCGATTTGGACAAGCTGATCCGTGGTGTGCGCAAGAAGACAGTAACGATCGTGGCGGGCCTGCCCGGGAGCGGGAAGACAACACTTGGCTTGCAGATCGCCCAGCACGTTACCTGTTCCGGTTCCGGTGTTGGCATGGTGTTCTCGCTGGAAATGCCGGAGGAGGAGCTGGGGAACCGGGTTCTAGCCTCCCTGGGCGGTGTCGATCTCAAGCGTCTCGACGACGGCAGCATGCGGGACGAAGATTGGCCAAGGCTTACATCCGCCGTTTGCAAGATCAACGACGCGCCGCTGTTCGTCAGTGACAAGTCAGGACTGACCGTTGCGCGAATCCGCAGCATCGCTCGCCAAGTCCAGCGACATCATGGCCTAGATATTGTGGTGATCGACTACATCGGGCTGATTGGTTCGGACGCCAAGGCGTTCAATCGGACCGCGGAGCTCGGCAAGATCTCGACCGGGATCGTCAACATTGCCAAAGAGTTCAATGTACCGGTGATCCTGCTGGCCCAACTCAACCGCGACTCCACCAAGCGCCCCGGGAAAAAGCCCATCGCTTCGGACCTGCGCGACTCTGGTCAGATTGAGGCGGACGCACACTGCATCCTGCTTGTTCACCGCGACATGGATAGCGAAGAGGGCCAGAACGGCGTTACCGAAATCATCATGCCCAAGTGCAGACACGCGCCGGTCGGTTCCTGTCTGGTCCAGCAGCAGGGCCAGTTCGCCAGGTTCGTTAACTTTGCGGGAAATAGAGAAGTCAGCCAGGAGGAGGTCGAGATTAGCCGCTCCTTCGCCGGCAAGTACAAAGGTGGCGCCAAATGAGTAACCAAGTAACTGCGATGCTTCCGCGTAAAAGCATGAGTGATCTGGAGCGGCAATTTTTGAAGATTGCAGGCGAAGAGTTGGCCAAGGTCAAGGTTGGCGGCCCCAACGCACTGGCGTGCTTGCTCGACATTGTCGCCTCCTGGCACGGCATGCGAGCTGAAATCGGATTTCATGATTACGGTCAGCGATGGTTGATCGAAGGTAACGCCAAGAACAAACCCGCTGACCGGTTGTTGCGTGACCTGTTCGGCCTGAGTGATCCAGACCCGAGGAAGGCCGCATGAAAAAGCGAACATATATCGGTAAATCCTTGGGAGATACCGAGTGGATGCTGGAACAATGGGGCTTTTGGCGGATGGACGGCATGGGGGTACCTCGGTACGTATCTCCGCTCTACGCTTTGATGCGCGACAACACACAGTGCCATGGAGGAGTGAAGGCGTATTCAGTGACCGACGATCTGGCCTTAGTGTTGGATGGGGCAGTTGCTCGACTAACGAAGCGCGATCAGCAGATGGGAAATTTCATCTGGCTTTACTTCGGCGCTAAATGGCCGGCATTGCGGATCGCAAGGGAAAACGGCATAGGTGAGGCGAAGGCACGGGAGGTCATTAAGGCCGGCGTCGCTTGGATTGACTCTGCTCTGGAGACGATTCGGGAGGCTGCATAGGCTAGGGCGCCAATGGAGGGGATCTGATGTTCAAGATCTCTTCCATATTGATTTGCGCCGCCATTAACGTTGTTAATGCTGTACAGCTGGTCGCTCGATTTTTAGAGGATAGGTGGAAGGACTTTGAAATAGGCGATCAAAAAATCATCTGCGCCCATTTGCATACGGTGCCAGCTCCGTTTCGTGGTTATTCGACACTGGATATCTAGCGACTGGCCAACGTGGCGGTCCAGAATCGTCACCACAAGCTTAGGAGTATCACAGGCGCCGTCGAGCCCTTTGGTCGATGCCCACCGTATCGAATAACTTTCTGACTCGTACGCTGGATCCACCTCTAGCTCCAGAGTCAAGGTATCCCCAGGACGGAGATGGTGGCTTGGATTGCTTATGTACGTGAGGGATATGCCGCCATCATGCACTTGCATAAGCTGGCCACGGGTGAAAGTTTGACCAAAGGAATCGGTGATCCGGAGTATCAACGGCACATCGTATTCTTGCTGCATATTCAGGCTCTTATAGTGCTCTCGAAGTGATTCAATCACGTCGTTGCTGTAGCAGATTATTTGCTCAGCGGCCCGCGCGCTGATTGTGTTTGCATGAGCGAGGTTGTTGCGCGGCGCCTGTATCCTGCCAAGGAAGGTTTTGGCCTCCTCTCTACCATTCGGAAAGGCATGTACAAGCGGCGTCCGAAAATGATTTTTGTACAGTTCAGGCTTGCATAGGATTTCTATGGCGTCGTCGAGAAGGACGGCATCGATCTTCCGTGGGTATCTCGAAGGTTCACGAAGTTGCCGCTCGGCGACCTGGTTCGCGAGTGCGCTTTTTATCAGTCGATTGCCACTCGCATCCTCGTGGGAGAAGTATTCTCCATAGATTGGAGTCAGCGTGTCATCGATCAGGCGTCGAAGCCAATGTTCAAGTGATTCGATTTTCTGCTTACAGATGGAGCGGATATCGGAATCGGGGAGTGACGAGAGCAAAATGGTCATCGGTTGCATACTGGATGGTGAGTGAAAGCGCGGCAGCCGCCATGATTCACGGCTTGGTGGCTGGATCCACTAAAATAATGCTTTCCACGCGGATAAACACTTGTTTTCATTGCACGGTGTTCAGCTTTTCAAGCGAGGCACCAAAAAAACCGGACACCGCGCCGGTTTTTTTGTGGGCGGGGCTTGGGCTTTTAATAAAATAGGTAATTTGGTGGCTTGGTGGCTTTTTTGATGGCTGGCTAGGTATTTTGTTGATGTTTGTTGGGTTTGTGGGTACGGTGGCAACAGCTCTTCGCAGAGCGTCCCCCAACTTTTCTACCCCAACCCCATCTTTCCACCAAGGAAAATCTATGAGCACCAACCGTATCAGCTCCGAGCACACCGCCAAGGCGATTCTCATTAATCTTGCGATGTACTCCGAGGACAAAGGGAAGGACCTCTCTCGTTTTAGGATTTCCAAAAAATCGCTTAAGGTCGCTGCAAATCGACTCACCCTCCGCGAAGCATTCGTTATTGATGTGATCGACGAGATGGCGCAGCTTGGCTGGAGTTGTATCGACGTAGGCACGATGGCAACCGAGGGAGAGCTCGCATTTATCCAAACTGACAAAATTGATGTTTGGCCGCGGCTGGGAATGATCCGAATCACAAAATTTGTTCGTATGAGGGGCAGCTTGGATGCTGTCCACGAAGTAATCGACGACAAATACGATGAACACTACCCAGAGCAAGAAGATCAGTTACTTGGCTTAGATGATTAAGTGAAGAAAGCCCGACGATTGAGTCGGGTTTTTTTGTTGCCGTCTTAGCCTAGAGCGTGTTCAATCGCGGCCTTCCAAATTTAAGGATTGCCCGAAATGGTTTCTTACAGCGTCAAAGAGAAAGCGATGCTTGCCGTTGGTTTTCGCCTTGTTGGTGGGGCCGAGCAACTTTCGTCCGCAGATTACTTTGTGGCATACAAGGATCAGTTTGGCATCGACTCTCCCGGTGAGGTTGTTGACGCCGTTGATCAACTTGTGAAGGAAGGTTTTCTGGTGTCCTCGCACACACTCGGCGAAAAAGAAGGTTGGAATATGGAGCATCACTTTGTGGTTGCGATGACCCCAACGGGCCAGCAATATTTCAACGACCTGCTTTCGAAGCGCGACTAGATCAACCAACGCCGAATGCCCGCACACGCGGGACCAATTCCAAGCCTCGCCATCGTGCGGGGCTTTTTTATGCCTCGAATTCACCGCTGCTCACCAGCGTTTGGCCGCTCACACCGGCCTTTTTTATTCCCCAACGCCGAGACCCACGAGGCGCCTATGAGATCGCAAACCATGTCAGAACCCGGACCGTTTACCGCTTTGGGTGGTATCGCGCTCTATAAGCTCGGTGCCTTCGGCTTCGTTGCGGTACTGGCTGCCATTGTCGTCATGGCGATGACGCTGCCCAAGACGGCTCGCGAGTTCGTTGTCGCAATGATCAGCACCACAGTCTCCAGTATCTGTGGAGGCGCCTTCATCGTGCGCTGGTTCGATCTTGGCGCCTGGGCCAACGATGACATCGGCCTGATTGCAATCGGCGGCATGATCTTCGTCAGCGGCCTCCCTGCATGGGTATTGGTCCGCGCCTGGTTCAAGTGGGCCGAGAAGCGCAAGGACAAGGATCTGGCCGAACTGGCCACAGACCTGCGAGACCTGAAGAAGACCGTTACCGGCGGGCAGTGACATGCCTCGCCAGATAAAAGTGCGCGCCTATCTCCCTTGGTGGTTTCGCACTTACGTCCGAGCAGTCTACGCATTCGCTTACATGGCCGGCCTTGAGGTTGACGAAGACGTCATCCGGGCTCAGGTCAAGCAAGTCACTCGTTACCGCGAGATCTAATAACTGAAGGAACATCAGCAATGGCTACGAGAAAGTCCATTGACTGGGAAGCAGTAGAGGCCTCGTATCGCTCTGGCGCTCCATCAGTCAGAGCATTGGCGGAAATCCACGGGCTCACCGAGGGGGCTATCCGCAAGCGAGCTGCCAAAGAAGATTGGAAGCGTGACCTGACTGAGAAGGTACAGGCTGCGACCAAAGAGAAACTGGTACGCACAAAAGTACGCACGGAAAGTACGCAGCGCACAGATGCGGAAATTATTGAAGACGAGGCTGACCTTCGTGCCAGCCTGGTCCTTGCTCACCGCGCCGGCTTGGCTCAATGGCGCAGCATCGCTGACAAGCTTGGTGCGTTCCTCGCCGAGGCTGATGTGAACGATGACAACCACAGCGACTTCGCTCGATCGTTGAACGCGGGTGTCGATGCTCAGCTCAAGGTTATCAAGGGTGAGCGCCAGGCTTACAACCTCGACGAAGCCAGCGACGACGACAAAGGCGAGACCGTAACGAGAATTGAACTGGTCGCGATGTAATGGCGGTCGCTCAACTCAAGCTGCCTGAGAAGCTGATTCCAGTGTTCCAGGGGGCGGCCGACGTTCGCTGTGCATGGGGCGGCCGAGGCTCGGGCAAGACTCGCGGCTTCGGCAAGATGATTGCGGTTCGCGGCTACATTTACGGCATGCAGGGGATCTCTGGGATTCTGCTCTGCGGTCGACAGTTCATGAACTCGCTGGCCGACTCTTCCTTTGAGGAATGCGTCCGGGCCATTGAGGACGAGCCATTCCTGAAGGCTTATTACGAGATCGGCGATACCTACATCAGAAGTCGCGACAAGCGCATCTGGTTCGCGTTCGCTGGCCTCGATCGGAACATCGCGTCCATCAAGTCGAAAGGCCGAATCCTGATCTGCTGGGTTGACGAAGCCGAGCCGGTCACTGATGACGCATGGACAACTCTGGTCCCGACGCTTCGGGAAGAAGGCGACGACTGGAACGCCGAGCTTTGGGTCACCTGGAACCCGAAGCGCAAGAAGGCGCCGGTCGAAAGCCGATTCCGCTTTATGAAAGACCCGCTCATCAAAGGCGTGCTGCTGAACTGGCGTGACAACCCAAAGTTCCCGGCAAAGCTTGAGCGCGAACGTCTGCGAGATCTGGAACTCCGGCCTGAGCAGTACCCACATATCTGGGAAGGTGAATACGTGACAGCCCTTGAAGGTGCCTACTTCATCAAGCACCTGACCAAGGCGCGCGAAGAGAAGCGCATTGGCTTCTTCCCAGCTGATCCGTTGATGACCATTCGCCTGGTCTGTGACATCGGCGGCACCGGTGCCAAGGCTGACGCCTTCGTCATCTGGGCCGTCCAGTTCATTGGTCGCGAGATCCGCGTCGTCAACCACTACGAGAAGGTCGGCCAGCCGATCGATGCGCACCTCGCTTGGTGTCGCTCGCAAGGCTACACGCCGGACCGTGCTCAGTTCTGGCTGCCTCACGATGGCTCGACGCAGGACAAGGTGTTCGACGTGTCATACGAGTCCGCCCTCGAGCGCGCTGGCTATTCGGTAACGGTTGTGCCGAACCAAGGCAAGGGCGCCGCAATGGCTCGCGTTGAGCGCGTTCGCGAGCTGTTCCCGCAGATCCGCTTCCACGAAGAAACCACTGAAGACGGTCGCGCCGCGCTGGGTTGGTACCACGAGAAGTGGGACAGCATCCGCGACATCGGCCTCGGCCCGCACCACGACTGGGCCAGCCACAGCTCTGATGCGTTCGGCCTGGCCTGCGTCATCTGGGAAGAGCCGAAAGAATCCCAGCCCCTGAATTATCCAAAGCTCAACAACGCATAAGGCACGCCATGACAAAGGGTCTGACAGAGGACGAACTCAAAGCCCTGGTCGGGGCCGAGATGCGCCAGTCGCTCGGGTATTCGTCATCGAAACTGAGCCAGCAGCGCCAGAAGTCGATGTACTACTACCTGGGTCTGCCGGTTGGGGATCTGTCGCCGCCTGAAGTGGAAGGCCGGTCCTCGGTCATCTCCACCGACGTGCGTGACACGATCGAGGCGATGTTGCCGCAACTGATGGTCACCTTCGTTGGCTCCGACACCGTGGCCGACTTCGAAGCCACCAAGCCGGGCGACGAGAAACAGGCCGAGCAGGCCACCGAATACGCCAACTACCTGTTCTACAAGAAGAACAACGGCCACCGCATCGCATACACCTGGATGAAGGACGCGCTGCTGCAGAAGAACGGCATCATCAAGGTCTGGTGGGACACACGGCACGAAGAAACCCGCGAGGAATACCGCGGCATGTCGGACGTCGAGCTGGCCCAGCTGATGGAAGACGACGAGATCGAGGTCATTGAGCAGTCGACCACGGTTGACGAGGATGATGCCGAGCAGCGTCAGCAGGCGATTCAGCAGCTGACGCAACAAGCTCAGGCTCAGCCGCAGTCTGCCCCGCAGGTCATGCAGCAGATTCAGCAGATCGAGGCTCAACCGCCCAAGCTGGTCTACGACGTCGTCTGCAAGCGCGTGAAGACCGAAGGCAAAGTGTGCATTGATAACGTGCCGCCTGAAGAGTTCCTGATCGCCCGCAACGCCAAGGACATCGAGACAGCCAAGTTCGTCGCGCATCGTGTGCAGCGGACCAAGTCCGAACTCAAGTCCATGGGCTACAAGAACGTCGACGACCTGGGCTCTGAGGATTCGGGCCAGGCCATGAACTCGGAGCGCATCCAGCGCGTCAGCTGGAACGACGAGAACGCCTACATCGACAACGACTCATCGAACGATGACAGCCAGAACAACGTGTGGGTGCTGGAAGCCTACATGCGCTGCGACTACGACGGTGACGGTATTGCCGAGTTGCGCAAGGTCACGATGGCCGGCAACACGCTGCTGGACAACGAGGAAGTCGACTGCATTCCGTTCGTGTCGATCACGCCTGTCCCATTGCCGCACCAGTTCTTCGGCCTGTCCATCGCTGATCTGGCGATGGAAAGCCAGCGCACCAAGACCAGCATTCTTCGTTCGCAACTCGACAACATGTACCTGGCCGTCAATGGCCGCTACTTCGCCGTGGAAGGGAAGGTCAACCTCGACGACCTGCTGACCTCTCGCCCGGGTGGCGTGGTTCGCGTCAAGGACAATATGGCCGTCGGCCGTCTCGATCAGGGCGCGCCCGACATCGGCAATGCATTCCAGATGATGGAGTACATGCAGCAGGATCTGGAGAACAAGACCGGCTGGACCCGCTACAGCCAAGGCAATGACCAGGGCGCGCTGAACGACACCGCAACCGGTGTGAACGTGCTGACCAACCGCGCCGACATGCGCCTCGACCTGATCGCCCGCAACTTCTCCGAAGGCTACGTCGACCTGTTCAAGCAGATCCTCAAGCTCGTCTGCCAGTACCAGCAGAAAGAGAAGGTGGTGAAGCTCACAGGTGGCTGGGTGCCGATCAACCCGCGCGAGTGGAGCAACCAGTTCGACGTGACCATCAACGTCGGTATTGGCATGGGCAACAAGGACCAGAAGATTCAGCACCTGACCATGCTCGGCAACGTCCAGGCGCAGGGGCTGCAGATTGGCATCGCGACCCCGGACAACATCTACAACGCCGCGGCTGAACTGGCCAAGCAGTTGGGCTTCAAGAACCCTGACAAGTTCTTTACCGACCCAGCCAAGCAGCCGCCACAGAACAAGCCAGACCCAGAGCAAATGAAGATGCAGGCGCAGATGCAGGTCGAGCAATCGAAGCTGCAAATGAGCATGCAGATCAAGCAGCTGGAAATCCAATCCACTGCTGCGCTGGATCAGGCCAAGCGCGATCACGAGCTACAGATCGAGCAGGCCAAGATGCAGATGCAGGCGCAGGTCGACGCCAACCGCCAGCAGGTCGAAGCCGACCAGAAGACGCTGATGAGCCAGCAACAGGCTCAGCTGGACGCGCTGAAGGATGAGCAGAAGACCCAGCAATTAGGCATGCAGCTGGAGTTCGACCGCTGGAAGGCCGAGCTCGACGCCGAAACCAAGATCGCCGTGGCGCAGATCAGCCAGCAGACCACGCTGAGCGCTGCACAAATGAGCCGAGCACAAAAGTTCGAACAGCCAGGGGCAACCGATGGCAACGCTTGAAGAGCGCATCTACGAAGGCAATAGGGCCAAGGAGTGCCTCGAAAACGAGGCGTTCAACTGGGCATTTGAAGGTATTGAGCAGGAGTTGACCGAAGCATGGCGAAAGTCACCGGCAAGGGACGCGGAGGCTCGGGAGAAGATCTACCTGACGCTCCAGCTCCTGACCAAGCTGAAGGCCACGATCACGCACAGCCTGGAGACGGGCAAGTTGGCGGAACTGGACCTGAAGCACAAGCAATCACTAATGGACCGCGCCAAAGAGATCTGGCAGCTCTGAGAGCCATCCTGACCGGACGCTCCGTCATCATTCGCAAATAAATCCCTGAGGGACAATCCATGTCTTTGGAATCCACTGAACGTGCAATCTGCGCGGCGCTTAATGCTGCCGACGAAAAAGTTGGTAATACGGCCGAGGCTTTGGTGCGTGACGTACTGAGCATTGGCGCCAACGCCGGGACATTCATCGTCCGAATCGATGGCAATCACTACATGGTCAAGGTCGGCCGCCCAAGCGACTTCGAGGTGTCGAAATGAGCCTCTTCATTCACCGCGCGCTGGGCCATTTCCTCATGAGTGAAGCCGGCGGCGACAGTGGCGGCGGCGCACTCGATATCAACGGCGGCGCCCTGGCCTTTGCCGCGCTGCTGGAGCCGCCCGTTGCAGCTGCCACAGATGATGGCGCAGCAGCTGATGACAGCGTTCAAGACGTCAACAAGGCTGATGACGTCAATGTAGATACCGACACGGATGTTGATGCAGATACGGACAGCGACACCGATGTGCAGCCGCAGACCTTCACCGTCAAGATTGATGGCAAGGAGGTCGAGGTCTCACTCGACGAGCTGAAAAATGGCTACCAACGTCAGTCGGATTACACCCAAAAGACGATGGCCGCCGCCGAGCAACGCAAGACCGCAGAAGCCGCCATCCAGCAGGCCCAGCAGGAACGTCAGGAGTACCACTCCAAGCTCCAACGCATGGCTGTTCAGCTGGAAGGCGCGATCGAGCAACAAAGTCAAATCGACTGGCCCGCACTGCTTGATTCAGATCCGGTGGAGTACCTGAAACAGCAGCATCTCTTTCAACAGAGACAGGCGCTGTATCAGCAAAACGCTCAGGAACGCCAACACCTCGCGCAGCAGCACCAGAACGAACAGGCACAAGCCCACCAAAGTTACCTAGCCAAGCAGCAGGACGACCTCCTCGCCAAGCTCCCGGACTGGAAAGACGATGCCAAGGCTGCAGCCGAAAAAACCGCTATCTCGAAGTTCCTGCAAGAGCAGGGGTTCGAGGCTGAGGACATTTCGTCCATTGCCGACCACCGCCACGTGCTCGTTGCACGCAAGGCGATGCTCTACGACCAACTGATGGCCAAAGCCAATGTGCAAGCCAAGAAGGTTCAAGAGGCGCCCCAGCGGGTGGTCAAGCCAGGCGTGACATCACAAGGCACTGCTGACGGTCGTTCTGCCGCTTCCAAGCGGCTGGAGAAGACCGGGCGTGTTGAGGATGCCGCCGCTGTATTCGCCCAATTCCTTTGATTCAGGAGCTGCATCATGACTGCACCGACCAATACCTTCGTCACGACTGCCGCAATCGGCAACCGTGAGGATCTGACCGACACCATCTACCGCATTTCCCCGACTGCTACGCCGTTCATCTCGATGGCAGCCAAGGGCAAGGCGACCAACACCCTGCACGAATGGCAAACCCAGGACTTGGCGGCGGCTTCGACCACCAACGCCCAGGCTGAAGCTGACGACGCCGTTGCCAAGGCCGTTACTCCAACCGTTCGCCTGAACAACCGCACCCAGATCTCGACCAAAACAGTGATCGTGTCCGGCACCCAGCAAGCGATGAACCCAGCCGGCCGTAAAGACGAACTGGCCTATCAGCTGAGCCTGGCTGCGCTGGAGCTGCGGCGCGACATGGAGTCTTCGGCCACCCAGCTGGACGTGACCGCCACTGCACCGCGTCAATCACGCGGCTTGGTGGGCTGGGTCGTGGATAACGTTGACCGTAACGGCGGCACTCTGGCGTCGTACACCGGCAACACTGGCCGCACCAAGGGCACTGCAGTGGCCTTCACCGAAGCGCGCCTGAAGTCCGTGCTGCAGAAGATCTACACCGCGGGCGGTGACGCTGACACCATCCTGCTACCGCCTGCTGCCAAGCAGACCTTCTCCACCTTCACCGGCAACGCCACCCGCTTCGACAAGTCCGAGGACGCCAAGCTGTACGCCTCGGTCGACGTGTATGTGTCGGACTTCGGTGAGCTGAAGGCCGTGCCGTCCCGTTTCCAGGATGCCAACGACGTATTTATCCTGCAATCGGACAAGTGGGCCATTAGCTACCTGCGTCCATTCCAGACCATCGAGCTGGCGACCACTGGCGATGCCATTAAGCGCGAACTGCTCGTTGAATGGACCGTGGAAAGCCGCGCGCCGAAAGCGAACGGTGCTGTGTACGACGTGGCCTGAGCCTGACGGCGGTCAATAAGGGGAGCTTCGGCTCCCCTTTCTCATTCTGGAGAAAGCAACATGCCAATGATCAGACAGAATGCCGACAGTTCGCTCGGCATTGAAGGTGCGGCAAACGGCGAGGGTGGTTTCATCCCCGTCACGCTGAACTACATCGCCACCACGGTCGATTGCACGATGTTCACCGCTGACCGTCCGTATGTCGTCAAGGCCATTCGTGGTCGTGTCGACGTCGCGGGTACTGGCGGTGCGTGCACGGCCACTATCCGCAAGGTGCCAAGCGGTACGGCGCTCACTTCGGGCACCGCGCTGCACGCCGGCAGCTTCAACCTGGTCGGCACTGCCGCAACCCAGCAAGCGCTGACCCTGTCGACCACTGCCAGCGACCTCCTGTTAGCCGCTGGCGACTCGATCTGCTACGACCTGACCGGCACTGCGACTTCGGCCGTCGGCGCCATCAGCGTGACCCTCAACCCGGCCTGATCTACTGCCCCTTCGGGGGCTTTTCTTCGAGGAAGCTCCCATGAGCAACACTTTCGAAAGCGCGATCGTGGTCGTGGCAACGGGCGTCAACCTGGCCACTTCCGGGACGTCTGCCAACGCCTCCATCCCTAACGCCTCCAGCGGCGAGCTTCCGCGCTACATCCGCATCACGGCGAGCACGGGCGCCTATGTGCGCATTGGCAACGGTACGCCCGTGGCGGTCAACACCGACCTGATGGTGCAGCCGGGTGACGCTGTGATCATCGCTGTCTGCAACTACACCAAGATCGCCGCGCTGCAAGTGACTGCTGCGGGCGTGGTGCAGGTGTCGCCATTGGAGAACATGTAGATGCTCGACCTCGACACGAAGTTTCACTTCCACGACGGCAACATGACAGTCCAGCGCACGCAGGACTGCACGCCCATTGCCGAGCGGACAAAGGCGCTGCACAACGGCGGGCATCATGGCACCTCGGAAATGAAACACGCCGCCAGCATCCCCTTCGTGATCATCGAGGACTACTGCAACAAGCACGACATCACCTTTCACGAGTGCATGGCCAACAAGGAGCACATGCGCCGGATGCTGAATGACCCGGATCTGTCCGCGTTTCGGGTGTGGAAGGGCAAGGTATGAGCATCACCAACTATTCCGAGTTGCAGGCCTCGGTCGCGTCCTGGCTCAACCGGGGCGACCTGTCGGCCAACATCCCCGACTTCATCACCCTGGCCGAAGCGCAGCTGAGCACGGACCTGAAGACGCGATCGATGGAGACGAAGGTGACCCTGTCGACGGCAGCGGGCACGAAAACCGTGGCCTTGCCAACCGATATGCTCGAGATGCGCCGGATTCAGGTGGTGGGCACGTATAACCAACCCCTGTCGTATCGCTCTCCGGATGAATTGAGCTACGACTTTTCCGCGAATGCGTCCGGTCAGCCCGTGGTTTTCACCGTCGTGGGCGGCAATGCTGAACTGGCCCCCATCCCTGATGCGGTCTATTCGCTGGAGTTGACCTATCAGCAGCGCATTCCGGCGCTGTCCGCGCTGAACAACACCAATTGGCTACTGACCAACTGGCCAAACGCCTACCTGTACGCCTCGTTGGTCGCGGCCACGCCTTTCATCATGAATGATGCGCGCCTTACGACCTGGGCCCAGCTCTACAGCCAGGCCATCGAAGGCATCAACGGCATTGACTGGTACAGCGGTTCAACCATGAAGGTGCGTTCGCGATGATCCCGCTGATTGGCTTTGCGCCTGATGCCGACGTGACCACGCCGGGGCTCATCACCAGCTGCTCTAACCTGATTCCCTATCTGAATGGCATGGAAGGGGCACCAGAGCCTACGACGCCTATCTCCACGCCTGCGCTCGCTGCTGCCTGCATTGGCGCGGCAGTGCTGACCAAGCTGGACGACACGCGCCGCATCATCGCCGGGACCAGCACCAAGCTCTATGAGTTGTCCTCCGGGTCTTGGTCTGATGTTTCCCGGGTTGCCGTCTACAACGGTGGCATTGATACACGCTGGGCTATCACGCAGTTCGGCAACTCAACGCTGTGTTCGAACCGCGCCGACGTCATCCAGCGTTCGACCGGTGCGGCATTTGCCGACATTGCCACGGCGCCGAAGGCTGAAATCATTTTCACGGTCGGCGCCTTCGTCATGGCGCTGAACCTGAACGACGGCTCGGAAAAGCCGGATGGCTGGGCCTGTTGCGCCGCTTTTGACGAAACATCCTGGACACCGAGCCTTGCCACGCAGGCGACGTCCGGCCGCTTGGTAGCGACTGCTGGCCGCCTGACCGCAGGCATGCGCCTCGGTGAGTACGCCATCGCCTACAAGCAGAAGTCGATCTACCTCGGCCAATACGTCGGGGCTCCAACCGTGTGGAACTGGATTCAGGTTCCAGGGGGGGAGGCAGGCTGCGTCGGCAAAGAGGCGATCTGCGACATCGGCGGCGCGCACTTCTTCGTCGGCGATGACAACTTGTGGATTTTCGACGGTACCCGGCCTGTTCCAGTGGCAGACGGCTTTGTCCGACAGTTCTTCTTCGACAACTCGAACCCGTCGTACCGCTATCGGACAATTTGCGTGTTCGATCGGCAGAAGAACCTGGTGTGGGTCTTTTATCCATCGCTGGGCTCGCAAACTCCGGATTCGGCCATCGTCTACCACGTCACTGCAAAGAAGTGGGGCGCGGCCAATCGCAGCATTGAGGCCGCACTCAACTACGTGTCGGGCGGGGTCACCATTGACGGGCTTGCGGCAATTTCGTCGACCATTGATGGGCTGGCCGCGTACTCATTCGACTCGCAATTCTGGCTCACGGGCGGTAAATCCCTGTCGATCTTCAACACCTCGCACCAGTTGCAGGCTATGACCGGGGTGTCGGTGTCCAGCTCCATGACGACCGGAGATGTCGGGGATGACGATTCCGTGTCGGCCCTCAACAAAATTCGCCTTCGCTACGCTAGAGCGCCAACCGCAGCCAGCGTGCAGACGTTCATCCAGCAGAACTCCGGCGTCGGCTTCACTGCTGGTGCGAGTGGTTCAGTGCTGGACGGGAAATTTGATCTGCGGCAGTCGGCTCGCTGGCATAAGGCGACATTCACCTTCACAGGCCCAGTGCGCGTCACGCATATGGACGCGGATATTACGCCGGCAGGAGGTCGTTAATGAAGCTCAACACAACACCCCGTGTCGGGACAACTGACCCGATTCTTCAGCGTGAGCTGCGTGAACATGCCACGCAGGTGAATCTGCTGTCTGAAGGCCGCATCGCCGGCTTCTATGGCGCGCTCGCCGCAGCCCCAACCGGCGGCACCTGGATGCAGGGGGATTCAGTGCCGAACTCTACGCCCTCTGAGCTCGGCAGTGCCGGCTCCAAGTACTTTATCGAGGGCTGGACCTGCATAGCCTCTGGCACGCCAGGGACTTGGGTGCAACGCCGCTGCCTGACGGGGAACTGATGAAAAAACTAATCATGGTGCCCACGACGCACATCGACGTGGCCTGGAAAGAAGGCGCGCACAACCTAGGGCTGGCCTGTGCAGCATCGGGCGGCGAGATTACCGGTGACCAGCTGAAAATGATGCTGAGTCGTGGCGAACGAACCCTGATCCGGATGGATCGGGATGACGAGATCGTCGGCTGGGGCGTGATCGGCGTTGAGCAGCTCCCCAACTTTCGCGTCTTCTTTGCCTACGAGATGTATGCCCCGCACGGCAGCTTTGAAAGCTTCTTCGATGAATTGAAAAAAATGGCGGCCTCCTTCGGTTGCTCACGTATTCGCTGTGCAGCCAAACCTGCGCAGGAACGTCTTTACCGGCAGCGCTGTGGATTTGCGCCCGTCTACCAAGTCCTGGAGGTCGAACTGTGAACATTGATGCCTTGCACGAACAGCTTAGCGCCGAGTTCGCCGGCCCTGCCATGGGCGCGCCGCCGGCCTTCCGTGGCGACGTGATGCGCCTGCATAAAGGTGGCGGGCAGAGCAGCTCGACTACGCAAAGCATTCCTGACGAACTGAAGCCTCTTGCGGCCGCATATAGCGACAAAGCGATGGGCCTGGCCAATCAGGGATACCAGGGATATGGCGGACAGCAAGTCGCGGACCCAACTTGGTATCAGAAGCAGGGCGCGGACATGATCGGCTATCGCGCAGCTCATGGTAATCCGCTGATGAATCAGGCCCAGAAGACCATGCAAAGTGGTCTGGCCTCCGGCGATATGGCGACCAAGAACAGTTATTCGGGATCGAACCCCTACCTGCAACAGAACATCGATGCGACGTTGGGCGACATCACCCGCAACTACAACGACGCGATTGCACCGGGGCTCACCACGCAGTCGGTCAACTCTGGCTCGTTCGGCAACTCCGGTGCTCAGGCGGCGACACAGAATTCGATGAATGACCTGACCAAGAACCTCGGCAACACGGCTTCAAGCATGCGCATGCAGGACTACTCGGCGCAGCAGCAGTTGGCCGAGCAATATGCCAATCGCAACGACCAGATGAAGTCGCAAGCTCTTAGCCTCGCACCGACCTATGGCAACCAGGCATACACCGATGCTGCCCAGATGATGAATGTCGGGAACATGTATCAGGACAACGACCAGCAGAAGCTTGATGCTCAGTATCAAAACTGGACCGACCAGCAGAATGACCCCTACAAGAAACTTGCCGCGATGTCCGGGGTGTTCGGCTCTGGTCTCGGCAATACCGCGACGACCAAACAATCTGGCGGGGGTGGCAAATGAGCTTTCTTGGCGATGTGGGCAGCTTTGAGATGTTCAACCTGGGGGCCATGGGCAATCAGGTGAAGGACAACCCGACGCGGCTGTTATACGGCTCGGCTGATCCGTTTTCTACCAGCATGTGGAACAAGGTATTGGGCACCGATGACAAGCCGCTGGTGGATCAGTGGGGCGGGGCGGCGCCGCAGCGCTACGAAGAAGCACAAGACGCTGGGATCAACACTGGTCCGGGCAAGGCTATGCACACCATCGCCAAGACCATCGCCTCGATTTATGCGGGTGGCGCAGCAGGCGGGCTGTTGAGTGGCGGGGGTGGCGCTGCGGCCGGTGCAGGATCGGCGGGGACTGCTGGCGCTTCGGGCGCGTCTGCGGGTGGCGCAGGGTTTGGCCTCGGTCAGCCGGCTGTCACTGGTAGCATGGGCAGCGCGGGCTATGCAGGTGGCAGCGCATCCCCCGGCCTGCTCAGCTCAGCAGGCAGCAGCCTGTCAAATTTCAACTCGGCGGCGAAACCTTACATGGACGCGGCCAGCTACGGGCAAAAAGCCTATGGCCTGCTTTCCCAGCCAGGCCAGCAGCCAATGGGCGGCAGCATGGTTCACCAGCAACCCACCAGCGGGCCGCAGACCTTGGCGCAGATTGCCCAGGGACAACCCAATCCATTGATCGCCCAGCGGCAGCAGTATGCTGCGCAACGCCGCTCGCAAGGGGGGTATTGAAATGCCTGAAGGTCTTGGTGGACTGTTGGATTTTGCGCAAACCCCAATGGGGATGGGACTGCTGTCGGCGGCTTTTGGCGGCCTTGCCACTGCTGGTCGCGGCGGTCCGGTCAATACACTGGGCGCTGCAGGCCTGTCCGGTATCGCCGGGTACTCGGCTGCGGGCGCCAATGCCTTGAAACGGCAGAAGGCGGACATGCTTCAGCAGCAGCATCAGATTGTGCCAACGCTGTATGGAAAAGATGCTGATGGCAATGACACCTTCGACTGGAAAACTGCCGGACAGTATTTCACGCCAGACGAAGTGACAAAATTAGGGCAATTGCCTAACTCGTCCAAGGTCGAGGTTGCTCGCACAGTCGAGGTCCCCGGTGCCGATGGCGGCAAACAAACCATGCAGTACGACAAGTTCGGCCGTCCTGTGGGTGGCGCCATCGACTCCTATGTCGCGCCGCAGCTGGTGGATCTAGGGGCTTCGAAACAATTCGCGGTACCGACTGCAGGCAAAAGCTTCGACGTCAGCATGTCTCCAGAAGCGAGGGCCACAGATGCAAGGGGCTGGGCTGGAATCGAAAACCAGCGACAACAGAATGCCACGATGCAAGACGCCAACAATGTTCAGCGAGAGGCCGGGCGTATCCAGATCATTACCGGCCCAGACGGCAATAGCTATCGGGTGGACAAGGGAACCGGCCAAGTGTCACCGATTGTTTCGCAGGCGGGTACACCGTTTCAGGACGGCGCGTCATCCAAGCTCACTGAATCGGAAGGCAAGAGCACGCTGTACCTGAGCCAAATGACCGGTGCCCAAAACGTCCTTGATAAAGTCGGCGGGTCGGCTTCGCCTGCGCGCGTAGCACTCGCCCGCAGCCCGTATACCAATGCGCTTGCTGGCCAGGCTGCACAGCAGATCGCCCAGGCACAGGAGCAGTGGGCGGAGGGCTTTTTGCGCGCAAAGACGGGAGCGGCATCGACGCCGGTGGAGATGGCCAATAACCTGCGCACCTTTTTCCCGGTGGTAGGCGACAGCGAGGCGGTGATCAAGCAAAAGACACTCGCCCGTGAACAGGCAATCAGGGATATGGCGATACCTGCCGGACGTGGCGCGGAAAAAGCCACGCCGCGCAATGCGTCACAACCACAGCAGCCCGCGTCTGCCGCCAAGGCGAGCGTTGCGCGTACCGGCAGGGACGCCAGCGGCCGCCAAGTGATCCAGTATTCGGACGGGAGAATTGAATATGGCAATTGATCCGTCCGGCATCCAGTGGGACGACCAACAAATTGATCCGTCCGGGATAACATGGGACGAGCCGCAACAGCCGGACCGGCAACCAGTTGCCACTGCTCAGCCATCTGCTGCACAGACGCCTGGACAGCCTGCTGTTGCCACGCCGCCGGATCGGCTAAAAGGGCGAGGCTGGCTTGAAAAGGGCACGCTGGGTGCCGGCAAGGCTGTGGCCGATCTGATGGAGGGTGTTGGGCTTGGCGGTGTTCTCTGGCCTCGCGGCTGGCAGCGTGCCCCTGGTGCAGATGACGACCTCATGTCAGACCCGGCAGGTATTTCCGGAAACATTGGCGGGCAAATCGGGCTTGCCTATCTGGGAGGTAGCGGCTTGCAAGCTGGCGGTAAAGCGCTACAGGCGGCAAGCGCAGCACGCGCAATGCCAGCGATCAAGACTGCTGGCGGTTTGTTGGAGACAGCAGGCAATGCATTGATAAATCCTGCAAGCTATAAGCAGGCAGCCGGTGCCGGTGGGGCCTTTGGAGCTCTATCACAGCCAGGCTCTTTGATAGATAGGACGCAGAACGCGTTAGTTGGCGGGGTCGGCGGAGCTACGGGGTTAGCAGTTGGTCGCGGGATCGGAAGCGCTGTTGACGGGGTTGTGAGTGGCGTGAAATCTCTCATCACGCCAAGAGGTCCGATCGAGATGGAAGTCTCGGCCAAACTATCCCAGAAGGGGATCGACTTTGGCTCCTTGCCGCAGGCTGTCAAAGATCAAGTCGTCAACCTGGGCAAAAAGTCTATGGAGGACATCGATAACCTTGATGCTGCCCAGCTCGGTCGCATGGCGGACTTCAACGCGCTCGGCATCAAGCCTACGCGCGGGTGGCTGAGTCGAGATCCGAAACAGTGGTGGTCGGAGAATACGCTCAATACCGTCGATGATCAGATGCAGAAACGGTTCGTGGACGCCAACCGGTCGCTGCTGTATGGCGTGAGAAAAGGCGCAGGCGACGCGACGGATTACCAGCGCGGGCAAGTGCTGCAAAAGTCCGTGACTGATTATGACGCGGGATTGAAGGCTAAGGCCGACGATCTTTACCAAGCTGCCCGCAACACCGCCGGCCGAGACATCCCCCTCGATCCTCACAAGTTCGTCAACGATACCTCCGTCGAGCTTGATCAGCAGATGCTGGGCTCGAAGCTGCCAGCGGACACGCTGAGCTGGTTCCAGAAGGCGACCACAGGCAAGGAGCCGTTCGACATGGGTACGGCCATGCAGCGCTTGCAAGCTCTGAATGGTCGGATCTACAGCACGAACGATCGAGCTGAAGCGGTCGCGCTTGGGATCGTCAAAAAGCACCTGATCAATGCGATTGATGGTGGAGAGGCGGCGGCATTCAACCCCGCTCCAGGCATGCGTACGCCAAGGCCATCGACTCAGCCATTCAGCGCAGCTCAGATTGAAGGGCCGGGGCAATTCCTTCCTGGCGGCACTCCTATGGCCGAGCGTGGAGGAGTGGTTCCATTCCAAGGTGGTATTGGCCCTGCTACTGGCGGTGCGCAGCAAGCGGGAGCGCAGGGTACTCCAGGCATTGCCGATGCATTCAGGTCGGCTCGGTCCGCCGCCGCCGACCGGTTCCGCTTTCAGGAGGCTAGCCCGCTGGTTGAGAAGATCCTCAAAGGCAATTATGCCCCCGAGGACCTGCCTGACATTGTCGGGAAAATGAAGGTGGATCAACTCAAAGGCCTGTCCCAGCTTGAACGGGACCGCGGCGTGCCGATCATGAGTTCGCTGCGTGATGCGGCACAGGCGTATGTCCGTGACTCTGCAACGCTCCAAGGGGAAACTGGCGGCACCTTTACCATCAACGGCATGCGCAAGGCGCTCGACAAGATTGGGCCTGAGAAGGGTGTTGCACTGTTCGGGAAAGATGGCTGGGCCGACTATCAGCGGGTCTTACGGGCGGGCGGCAGCATCATGAATCCGCCGATGAAGCCTGCCGGATCTACCACTGCGTCGAATGCACTGCGCTTCATACAGGCGATGCCAAAAATCCCGGGGTTCAATGGGCTGCTGAATATGACGGTATCTGCGGCAAGCAAAGCCAAGCAAATGGCTGATGTTGGCTCCGCGCTTAATCCGCCGCTGAACATGGTGATCCCCAAAACGCCACGACCGAGCATGCTGCCGATGGTCGTGGCGCCTGGACTTTTAGGGATCTCGGAGCAATGACGCGCCTAATCCTCGTCGGGGTTGATCAGGACGATTTTCCTGATCCTGCTCCCCTTGGGTAGGTGCTTTTTGGCTAGATAAGTTAGCCACTCTTCAAACCTGACCAGCAGCCAGAGACCGGCAAATACGCCGGAAAACTGGATTGCCTTCAATAGATGCTCGCTCAAGCGAACCTCCTGGGTACAACGCCCTCACTCAACTGAAGCCCGCCACTGAGCGGGCTTTTTTATTGGGATGAAAAAACATGCCGATCCCTGCAACAATCAATGATCTTTCGCCCACGCCTGGCAGTAACAGCCCGGCGGGCTCTGAATCTCCGGCGCTACTCGATGATTATATCCGCACGCATGCCTCATTTATTGCACAGTTGCGCGATATCACCAGCGTTATTTCCAACAACATCACCAGTCTCAGCGCCGACACTACGCTGACCGCCGCGCAGAAGGGGTTGGTCATTGTTGACGCCTCTGGCGCGAACCGGACGATTACGCTGCCCGTCGCCAACGCTGGCTTGGGGGTGATCGACTTCATTGTTCGGCGCTCGGACAACACCACCAACACTCTGGTGGTTACGGCGTCCGGCACCGACAAAATCAAGTTCCATACTCATCTGAACTCGGCAGGATATTCATTCCTGGTGCTGATGGGGGCGGGCGATTACTGGCACCTGCGCAGTGATGCCGCGGGCAGTTGGATACCGATCAGTCGCTATGACAATACGCCGCTTGGCCGAACGGTGCTGGAAACCACGACGGCGTTTAACCCTGGGGGTTATGGTGGATTAAACGGCACCATCCTGACGCGCGCTGTATGGCCATGGGTGTGGGATCACGCGCAGGCCTCGGGGATGCTCACCACTGAGGCGCTGCGCACGGGCAACGAGGGTATGTGGACTTCCGGCGATGGTTCTACCACTTTACGGTGTCCAGATGGCCGTGCTCGATTCCAGCGCCCACTGGACGAATCGCTTGGGCTTGACACTAGTCGTGTGGCGGGTACATCTCAGGCCTCATCCAACTTGGCACACAACCATACCTATGGTTCTGCGACATTCTTCACCACGGCGGCCGGCGGCGGCAGCACGACACTGGCAAACTGGGTGGCGGGCAGCACCGGTTCATCCGGTGGCTCTGAGGCTCGCCCGCTCAACATCGCCTATCCAGGCCGTATCAAATTGATCTGAGGTGTCTATGCAAATTTACGTGTTCGATATGCTGGGTGTTTTGTATGGTCCAATGACGCTGCCAGAAGTGCCCGGGATGGGTGGCTATCAGCCGCCGATCATGCCACTGTCGGCATGGCGGATGCCTTTCTGGCTGATCTCCTGAACGATGCCGATAGAACCCTGTTCAAGGCATATGCCGCGTACAAACTTGCCTTGAGCAAGATCGCCCGGCAACCGGGCTACCCGACCACGATTGACTGGCCGACCCCGCCCTAACCGATCGCGCAACTCCGATGCCCGCCCAGTGCGGGCTTTTTTATGTCTGGAGAAAAGTATGCCCATCACCGCGCAGCAGCTGCTGCAGATTCTCCCGAACGCCGGCAAGCAAGCCGGTGTTTTTGCGTCTGCGCTGAATCTGGCCATGGATCGGTTCCAGATCAATACCCGGCTGCGCATGGCGGCCTTCATCGCCCAGGTGGGGCATGAGTCCGGCCAGTTCCGATACGTGAAGGAGCTCGGCGGCGACCAGTACCTGAGCAAGTACGACACTGGTCCGCTGGCGAAACGGCTCGGCAATACGCCGGAGGCAGACGGCGACGGGCAGAAGTACCGCGGGCGCGGCCTGATTCAGATCACCGGGCACGACAACTACCTGGCGTGCAGCAAGGCGCTGTTCGGTGACGATCGGCTGCTGAGGACGCCTGAGCTGCTCGAGCAGGCCGAATGGGCGTGCAAGTCGGCGGCATGGTTTTGGAATTCGCGGAACCTGAATGCCCTGGCCGATGCTGGCGACATCGAAACCATCACTCGCCGCATCAACGGCGGCCTCAATGGCATGCAGGATCGGTTGAACCTGTGGACCAAAGCCACGAAGGTGCTGACATGACTTATGCTCGGATGCGAGGTCGGTTCAGCAGTAACTTATTTATACTTTACCTTCATTGTGATAGTCCCTTCTGCTCCAGCCTTCATTGAAATATTTACACCCTCTATCGGGGCTTTGAAGTTCAGACCAGCCTCGTGGCTCATGACGATTTCCATTTCGTCGACACCAGATTCCTTTCCCGCCCGAATTACCTTTGCAGCAGCTTCTGATTGATTTTCCGGAGTCGCTACGGCACCACTAAAGGCGTCAACGCCTTTGCGTATCAACCAGACAAATGGAGAGGGCGCGATGAGGGCTGCAGCACTCAGTAGGTGTTTTGGAATCGATTTTGTGAAGTCGTAATTGGTCATAACGGATCTCCGAGATATTTCATCTTTATCTGCACGATTACGGGAAACCTTAGCCGAGCCCGATGGCATCGTAATAAGAGCCTCAAGCAGGCACTGAAAATCGGCTCCCGACCTCTATTCAAGGATGTACCGTGATGACTCTGGCGCAAAAAATTCTTTGCCAGCTGGTGCTAACTGCTGCATTGGTTGCCGGTAGTGCGGCGATGGCCTGGCAGGTTCAGAACTGGCGCATGGGTAAGCAACTCGCCGAGCAAGCCAACCTATATCAGAACGATTTGTCCGCCATCAGCAACGCGGCCGCTGACCAGGTGCGAGCCGATCAGGACAAACGCCTTGCGCTCGAGCAGCGCCTTTCCGCCAGTGATCAAACCCACCATGAGGCTTTGACCCATGCACAAAAAGACCAGGCTCGTTTACGCGATCGCCTTGCTACTTCTGATTTGCGGCTGTCAGTCCTCCTTGCCGAGGATCCAGCCAGTGGCTGTTCAGTGCCAGCCGGTACCGAAGCCGTCGGCGTGGTTCATGGAGGAGCGCGCGCCCGACTTGACCCAGCGCATGCTCAACGAATTATCGCCATCACCGACACAGGTGACCGGGGATTGATTGCTCTACAGGCGTGCCAAGCTTACGCAAGAGGAGTGAGTGAAATTATCTCAACGAAATAGAGTGGTGCGTTGCGCGATCCAGTTGTTCAATTCTACTATCCTGCAGAACTCTGGCTTTCATTGAAGGATCGTTATGCGGCCACTATCGTTAGGACTCATTGCACTCATCTCGCTCTCGGGCTGCACAACAGCTTTCAAAACATACATGCCGGACGTTAGTGTTGGTTACTCCATAAATTGCTCAGGTACAGCTTTTAGCTGGGGGAGCTGCTTTGAAAAAGCTGGAGAGATTTGTGGCAGCCATGGCTACGACATTCTGTCTCAAACTGGAGAGCAGGGCAGTGTTGCGTCTGCAAATCAGTCAGGCTTTTATGGAAGTTCGATTATGAAGCGAAGTTTGATTGTTTCTTGTAAGTCCTAGTCGCGTTCATAGAAATTACCAGCCAAATTATCGGTATCACCAACGACGGCGACCAAGGATTGATCGCGTTACTCCGTTGACATTAATGACCCTAGGAGACTCTATCAAGCACCAGCTAAAAAATGATCTCGCAGGAAATCTTGCGGGTTAATAGCATTTGTGAAGAGGTGTTTATTCGGTGCTAGCTCTTTGTGCTTCAAGTATTTTGGCCTTTAGCACTGTGGTCGGGGAACAGCCCACAATCTCTGCGACCCTGCGTATAGAATGGCCTTGGTCAAGACATGTCAGAATGTGCTGATGTAGGGTTTCGTCTCTTTGTCTACCCGTGTATTTCCCTTGAGCCTTCGCTCGCTCCACCCCCTCAGCTTGTCTCTTGAGCCCAACAATGTTGTAGGCAGCCATTTCCATATACATGGCTGCACCTATCTCTCGTATCACCTCAGAAAGCGCTTCAACAACATCGGCCGCTGTCGACTCCTCTGAATCTATCCGTCGCATTGCTTCTGCATCTGTCCGCCTTATCGCCTCAGTGACCTTTGCGGCCACCGTAGCTGCTGATAGCTCAATCAGCTCCTTTACCTTCTTAGGAATTACTCCTGTCTGAGTATCTGTAATCATGTTTTCATTCATGAGTATTACTTCTTTATGCTGTCGTCGCTGCTATTGACGCTACTCCAGTTCGACCACAGCTAGGTTCATAGGTACTTGAACAGCGTAGGTCACGTAATCGAGTTATTCATTTTTTGGAGTTCGGCAGAATGCTGGGATGCAGGGACTTTCTCATCGAAAGCCTGTAGGGACTTTTGCGGGGATTCGTCAAACACGGTTAGTCACGGTACGGCATCGATTGCAGTGGGCGCCGTTCCAAGGGACTGTTCCGTATAGCTTTTCAGCGCCCCTGCAAGCATGGGGTGCTAGGGGGCGAGTGTTCGAATCACTCCGTCCCGACCATATTTTCTGTGTAAAATCAGATGCTTAAGCCGATCATCTAGATCGGCTTTTTTGTGCCTGCGCAAAACCCGCGCAAATTCTCTATTTTTCACGCCTGCTTCCTCTTCAGAATTGACGCCCCCAAGTTCGCTCCGTTGGCTCTATCGAATACGAGCCTATTGCGTCGGTGTCGAACTGGACGACATGTGGAAAATCTACGGCGGAAAGGAAGGCGCCACGGAAG
>Ga0163161_10000357_pt1 | contig 38514 bp, 31 predicted proteins | sample S45metaG_FD_129847 | JGI IMG/M metagenome (GOLD analysis project Ga0163161, IMG submission 129847) | Switchgrass rhizosphere microbial communities from Kellogg Biological Station, Michigan, USA - S4-5 metaG | ecosystem: Host-associated > Plants > Roots > Rhizosphere > Soil | place: USA... | reverse complement strand
TCTGGCGAATTGAGCACCACGCGCGAAGCGCGTGGTGCAATGAGGAGCGCGGCTACGCCGCGCAATAACCGGATTGCATTTCCGCCGCTTCGCGACATTCGCCAGAAGGGCGGCCAGGCTCCCCTCAACAGGCCCCGGTATACGAAGCTTCCGAAACCGGGATCTAGCTTTTAGAAGCTTGAGAGCTTCAAGCTGAAGAGGCGCCCGAAGGAAAGAATCTTCGAAAAGCAGAGCAAGCTTTCAGAGCTTGGAAGCTTCAAGCGAATAAAAGAGCTTCGAGGCCAGGGGGCTCAAGTTTTATCCACGCTTCGAGAGCCCTGGCGGGTGCGCCTCTGCGGGAATGTCGCCGAAGGCGGCGGAAATGCAATCCGATGCCTGCGCGGGCGTAGCCCGCGCACTACATCCCGGCGCTACGCGCCATAGGCGCGGGCGACGTCAATTCACGCAGAGGCGCACCCGCCGGCCCCACTAACCCGCAGCAAAACTCCTACGGCCACGAAGGCGGCGGGATCGGGCTCTCCTTGATGTCGCCAAATTCGTTTGGCCTGAAGACGCTGCGCTGGATGCCCTGGGCGAAGGCCCGCGTTGCTTTGTGCGAGCTCTCGATTGGCCAGTGGGTGTTGCGGTCCTTGATGTCGAACCAGATCAGGGCGCGGATCTTGCGGTATTTGTTGGGCACGATTCTCAGCAGCTGGCGGATCCAGGCCGGCTTCGAGCCACCGATCTCGTTCGAGGCCACCTCGCCGAGCATCATCGGCTTGTCGGGCGCGATCCGCAGTATGCGCTTGTAGGTTTCGTGGAAGATCTGGTTGAAGTTCTGCCACCCGGCTGAGTCGTGGCGCTTGCCCCAGTTAAAGCCATCGAGGCAGGTCCAATCGACGTAGCGATTCCCCGGGTACACGGTGTGCAGGGGGATCAGCTTGCGGGTGAAGTCGACGTTCGGGCACCAGACCCAACTCACGTTGGTGGCTCCGACCGAGGTGAAGATGTCGTGGACGTGGCGCCAGGCGGCGACGTATTCGCCCGGCTTGTTGCCGTTGACGCCTTCGGACCAAGGGAACCAGAAGCCGTTCATCTCCCAGTTGAAGCGAAGGAAGAAGGGGTGACGCCATTTGCGTGCCGCTTCGGCGAACTGACGGATGAAGGGGTCGAAGCTGCCGTCAATGACCTTGGCCAGGCGGAACGGGCGCTGGTTCGCGGTTTCCGGGATGGCGGAAGAGTTCCAGCTGAAGAGTGGGATCGCGCCGTGATTGCGAACGTTGTTCAGTGGTGTCTCCGGGAAGTTGATGAAGCTGCAGTGGGATCCTGAGCATTCGGCGAATGGGGAGGAGAAGGAGGAGATGGAGACCTGCCGGTTGGCGAGGTGTTCGAAGTCAAAGAGCGCCTGCATGTCCCAGGGGGCCGCTTCGCCGGTTAGTTGATTGCCTACCTGCGCTCCCCAGTAGAGGGGAGCCACGGGTGTCTTTGACGCCTGGGCGTGTGCCGAGGCGGGATGCGGCAGGATCAGACAGACGAGCAGCGCCAGGCAGGGAACTAGTGCACGGGAAACCGTCGTGTGTTTGGTCTGGGTTTGAGCATTCATGCCTGGGCCTGGTGCCTCTTCGACCTGTAAACCCGTCGCATTGAGCTTTGCTGCGGGACTTGCGCTGCGATATCTGTGCCGGTGGCCGGTGCTCGGTACTACGCGAGCGGATCCCAAACGGATCAACCCGGCGGCGGGATCGGGCTGGTGGTCGAAGCCTGCGCGTTGGCCTGGAAGCTGGGGTTGCCGATCCCCCTGGCAAAGGCGCGGGCTGCCTCCGTCGAGCTCTCGAGCGGCCAGTTGATGCCGCGGTCCACCTGGTCATACCAGACTAGGGCACGAACTTTCCGGTACTTCGTCGCGAGCTGCCCGAACATGTCGGTGATCCAGGCCGCCCTGGCGCGGGGCGCTCCGGTAGAGGCCATCTCGGCCAGCATCACCGGCTTGCCGGGGGCGATTTTCCTGACCAGGCGCCGGTAGGTGACGGAGAAGATTTCCTTGAAGCTCCGCCATTTGTGCGGGTTGGTTGGGTTGCTGCCCCAGTTGAAGCCGTCCATGCACGTCCAGTCGACGTATGCGCTGCCCGGGTAGAGCGGCGCCAGCGGTGCGAAGCGCCGGTTCGACTCCGCGTACGGGCACCAGACCCAGGTCGCGTTGGTGGCGCCGACCGCGGTGAAGATGTCGTGGACGTGGCGCCAGGCGGCGACGTATTCACCCGCCCTATTGCCGTTCACCTGCTCCGACCAGGGGAACCAGTTTCCGTTCATCTCCCAGTCGAAGCGCAGGAAGAACGGGTGGCCCCATTCGCGAGCGTCTTCGGCGAACCGGCGGATGTAGTCGTCGTAGCGGCCCGAGCTGACGTCGGAGAGCTGGAAGTCGGGCATGACGGTGGTCAGCGAGGGGTTGACCGCGCTTTCCTGCGAAGACCAGTTGAAGACCGGAATCGCGCCGTAGGCGTAGACGTTGTCCATAGCTTTGGTGGGGAACTCGAAGTAGCGGCAGGGGGCCGGGTTGCAATCGGCGAAGGCGGAGCCGAGTGCTAGCAGCGATAGGCCCTTGCCAAGAAGTGCTTCGAGCTGGGCCACCGGGCGCATGTCCCAGGGGGGTGCTTCGCCGGTCATCTGGTCGCCGATCCAGGCGCCCCAGTAGGTCGGTCGCTGGGTTCGCTGGGGCGTTCCGCTGTGGTGACGGTCCTTCCTCACGGTGTTCTGCATCGCCCCGGCGGTCGACGATGCCGTGCCCGCAAAGAGGAGGGCCAGGCCCGAGAGAGCGATGACGGCGGCGACGAAGAGCGCTCTCGCTCCCCTCGCCTGCCTGTGTTTCAGCTGCTCCTGCCCCATCCGAATAGAGCTCGGGAAGTGTAGGGACACCCCCACCTTGACCTGGAGATCAGTCCGGCGGCGAAATCGCGCTTGCGCCGAGGTTCGCAGGTGGGCTCGCCACGAAGGGCCCGCTCTGAATCCCCGCAGCAAACGCTTCCATCGCGCTGTTCGATGTCTCGATCGGCCAGTCCATGCCGTCGTCGAACTTCTCGAACCAGAGCAAGGCTCGGATCTTCGGGTAGGACGCCGGCACCGTTTCCAGTGCGTTTTCGATCCAGGCGGCCTTGGACCCCCCGTACTCAGTGGAGCCCATCTCGCCGATCATCATCGGCTTGGAGGGGGCTATCGAGCCGACGATGCGCTGATAGGTGGAGCTGTAGAGCTGATCGAAGCTGCGCCAGCGGTCGGGCTTGACGGGGTTGGTTCCCCAGTTGTAGCCGTCGAGGCAGGTCCAGTCGACGTAGTTGTCGCCGGGGTACTGGGAGGCCAGGTTGAGGAAGATGTTTTCGGGGTCGACGTTCGGGCACCAGACCCAGGTCGCGTTGGTGGCTCCGACCGAGGTGAAGATGTCGTGGACGTGGCGCCAGGCGGCGACATATTCGCCCGGCTGATTTCCGTTGACGCCCTCCGACCAGGGGAACCAGCGCCCGTTCATCTCCCAGTTGAAGCGGAGGAAGAAGGGGTGGCCCCAGGTGTGAGCTTCTTCGGCGAACTGACGGATGTAGGAGTCGTAGGTCCCCGCGATCACGTCGGCGAGTTGGTAGTCGGGCTCTTCCTTGCTCGAGGGGATCGACTGCGAGGCCCAGCTGAAGACCGGGATTGCGTCGTGGCTGCGGATGTCATCCATCACCCCGGCGGGGAAGCTGTAGTCGTAACAGGCCGAGGAGCAGTTGGCGAAGGGGGAGGAGAAGTGGACCAGGGAGAGCTTTCTGCCGGCCATCTGCTCGAACTTCGCTACCGCGTTCATGTCCCAGGGGGCTTGGGTGCCTGTCAGCTGGCTGCCGATCCAGGCGCCCCAGTAGAGCGACGGCGTGGAAGATGTGTCAGAGGGCGCCGGCGCCGGTATTGGAGTGGGAGCCGGTTCGGGTTCAGAAGCCGGTTCGGGAGCAGGTTGTGTGGGCTCGGGCGCCGGTTCGGGTTCGACGACCGGTTCCGGTGCGGGAGCAGATTCGGGTTCAGGAGCAGGCGCGGGCGCGGGAGCGGGTTCCGGTGCGGGAGCCGGTTCGGGTTCGATGACCGGTTCCGGTGCGGGAGCAGATTCGGGTTCAGGAGCCGGTGTGGGCGCCGGAGCAGGTTCCGGTTCCTGAGCTACTTCGGTAGCCGCTTCGGGTTCGGGCGGCGCGGCCGCTTCAACCGTCGGGCCCAGGTCGGCTTCGGCTTCTGGGACGGGTTCCGCTTCGGCGAGCTGGGGTTCCGCGAGGCCCGGGTTCGGATCGAGTTCGCTCTGGTTCCCGCCAATCGTGTCCCCCCGGACGAAGTGAGGGCCAGGCCGGTGCTTGGGCGCCTGGTGCTGCGCGTGCAGACCGAAGATCGTTTGGGCTGCGCCAGCAGGCAGCGCGACGATCGCGAGCAGGCAGAGCGTGGCGAGCACAGCTGTACGCGCTCTCACCCTTCCCCTGTGCCGATCCTTGAACTCCATCCTAGGTAGAAACACTGAAGTCTACCCAGATCTTACGTTATGTAAACCCCCAATCAGCTGGGCGGCGAGATCGGGCCGGCACTCAGATTGGCGAAGTCGTTGGCCCTGTAGGCCGTGTCCTGCACTCCCGCCGCAAGCGCGCTGCTGGCGCTGCTCGAGGTCTCGATCGGCCAGTCCATGCCGTCGTCGAACTTGTCGAACCAGACCACGCCGCGTACCTCCGGGTATTCGGCGGGGACCGCGGTGAGCACTTCGGAGATCCAGTCTGCCTTGGAGCCGCCTTCTTGGGTCGAGCCGATCTCGGCGATCATTAGCGGCTTGCCTGGGGCGATGGTTTCGACGATCGCGTCATAGGTGGAGCGGTAGAGATGGTCGAAGCTGGTCCAGCCGCCCTTTTTGGGGCCCCAGTTGTAGCCGTCGAGCCCAGTCCAGTCGACGTATTCGTTCCCTGGGTAGAGGGAAGCGATGTTCTGGAACTTTGCGTTTGGGTCTACGTTCGGGCACCAGACCCAACTCACGTTGGTGGCGCCGACCGAGGTGAAGATGTCGTGGACGTGGCGCCAGGCCGCCACATACTCTCCGGGCTGATTTCCGTTGACGCCCTCCGACCAGGGGAACCAGTTGCCGTTCATCTCCCAGTTGAAGCGGAGGAAGAACGGGTGTCCCCAATCGCGGGCTTCTTCGGCAAATTTGCGGATGTAGGAGTCATACGTTCCGGCGATCACGTCGGAGAGCTGGAAGTCGGGCTCGGAGATGCTCGAGGGCGTCGATTGCGAGCTCCAGCTGAAGACCGGGATCGCACCGTGTGTGCGGATGTTCTCCATTGCCCCGGTGGGGAACCTGTAGAAGGAGCAGGGCGAACTGGCGCAGTTGGCGAACGGGGAGAAGAAGTTGATCAGCGAGAGTGGCTTGCCCGCGGTTTCCTCGAACGTGGACACCGCGCTCATGTCCCAGGGGGCCTGGGTGCCGGTGATCTGGTCGCCCACGGTCGCGCCCCAGTACAGCGGGTTCTGCGGGCCGCTCGACTCGGTCGCGAGGCGGTGGCGGCAGGTACGCAGCTTGCGCATCAAGCGGCGCCTTTGTGGGGCCTTCATCCGCCTTGTCCGCTTCGGGGCGATCCGCTGCTTGCAGCGGTTCCCCGAGCCCAGGCTGTGAGCCGTCCCGACCCCGATCCGGTTCGCGGTGGCCCGGTGGGGGCTCGCCTGGGAGGCCGTCGCCACTGGCAGCGCCGCAAGCGAGAGCGCTGCCAGTACGGCCAGCACGGAGAGGAGCCGGCTGCGAAAGTCGGTGGTCATGCTCAACCATCGACGGGCCGGCGCCCTGGTTCAGTGTGGCTGCCTCAACTGGACGTTTGTCCAGGTGCCCTTGACAAAACCGCTTGCAGATGCGGTTTAGCCGGTCCGATTCAGCCTGCTGGCTGAATCGGACCGGAGCCGAGCGCGCCGTACTGGTTGGTCGTGTAGGCGGAGCTCTGGATCCCGGCCTTGAAGGCGCTGCTGGCGCTACTCGAGGTCTCGATCGGCCAGTCCATGCCGTCGTCGAACTTCTCGAAATAGAGCAGACCACGGATCTTCGGGTAGGCGGTCGGCACTTTGGCGAGCATGTCGGAGATCCAGCTTGCCTTCGAGCCGCCGTACTCGGTCGACCCGACCTCGCCGATCATCATAGGCTTCGACGGCGCGACCGTGTTGACGATCTTGTCGTAGGTCGATTTGTAGAGTTCGTCAAAGCTGCGCCAGCGGTCGGGCTTGGCCGGGTTGGTTCCCCAGTTGTAGCCATCGAGGCCGGTCCAGTCGACGTAGTTGTCGCCCGGGTACTGGCTGGCGAGATTGAGGAAGATGTTGCCAGGGTCGATGTTCGGGCACCAAACCCAGGTGACGTTGGTGGCTCCGACCGAGGTGAAGATGTCGTGGACGTGGCGCCAGGCGGTGACGAATTCACCGGATTTGTTGCCGTTGACGCCCTCTGACCAGGGGAACCAGCGTCCGTTCATCTCCCAGTTGAAGCGGAGGAAGAAGGGGTGTCCCCAGTTCTTTGCTGCGGTTGCGAATTCGCGGATGTAGGTGTCATAGGTCCCGGCGATCACGTCGGCGAGCTGGAAGTTGGGCTCTTCCTTGCTCGACGGGATCGACTGCGAGGCCCAGCTGTAGAACGGGATCGAGCCGTGCGAGCGGATTGTGTTCATCTCGTTGACCGGGAACTTGTAGAAGGAACAGGGTGAGCTGGAGCAGTTGGCGAAGGGCGCGGAGAAATTGAGGATCGAGAGTTTCTTGCCCGTCATTTCCTCGAACTTCGTCGCTGCCGTCATGTCCCACGGGGGCTGGTTCCCGGTCAGCTGGTTGCCGATCCAGGCGCCCCAGTAGACAGACGAGGTCGCAGGAGCGGGGGCGGGTGCCGGGGCTGGAGCCGGTTCGGGGGCTGGAGCCGGTTCTTCGGGAGCGGGTGCGGGTTCTTCAGGTGCGGGTGCGGGAGATTCTGGGGCCGGTGCAGGTTCGGATCCCACGACCGACGGGGCGTTTTTCACCGTGACCGTCACCGATGACGTGGCCAGCTTCGCCTTCTTTGCGTATGCCGTTGCCGTCAGGGTGTGTGACCCATCGCTCAGCGTTGTCGTGTCGAGGCCGCTGCCGAAGGTGAACGATGAGGTTTTGTCGGTCCCCTTGTATGCGCCGTCGACCGCGAAGTCGACGCGGGACGGTGCGGTGGAGCCGGTGACCTTCACCTGCCATTCGATCGTGCCGGAGATGGTTGCGTTGCTGGTTGGTGAGAGTGTGGTGAGGGTGGCTCTCACCCCCGATGCGGAAGCGAGCCCGTGCACGTGAATGCGAGCGTGAGCGTGACGCAACGTGCTGTGCTGCTTAAGCCCAACCGCCCCGCCAGCAGCCGGGAGCGCGAGGGCGGCCACGGCGGCGACCAGGAAGAGAGTGAGGATGCGGACGGGGGTGTTGGGGATGGCTTTCATGCACGGGGGGATCGACCCCTGTGCGCGAGCCTTCAATCACCGCTGGACGACCTGGACGTTTGTCCCTGGACGTTTGTCTCGTTGCTAGGTCAGCGATCGGTACAGCGAGAGAAGTTCTTCTGTGCACTCATCCCAAGAGCTCAGCCGCGGGCGCCGGTCCGGCAGCGGCTGGGCAAGCGCCTCGAGCACGGCACGGCCGATGCCCTCGGGGCTCTCATCCAGCGGAACCGCGCGGGCGAAGCCGTCCTCGGCGATCTCGGCGAGCCCGCTGGCGTCGGCCACCAGCAGGCGCCGGCCGGCTGCCGCGGCCTCGAGCGCGACTAGGGGATGGGTCTCGAAGTCGCTGAGCAGGACGACCAGTGAGATCTGCTGCAGTAGCTCCGCCATCGCCTGGGGCCGGTCCGGGGGGGTGCTGGTGAACTCCACCGCCGAGTCGAGTCCAAGCTTGGCGGCCTGCTCGCGAAGCGCCTGCTCGTACGGTCCGATGCCGACGATCAGCAGCCGCGCCTCCGGCTCCTGCTCGAGCACGTAGGGGAAGGCTTCGATCGCGCGGTGGTGTCCCTTGTAGCGCTCCAGCCGTCCGATCGAGGCGATCCTCGGTGGACCGGACGGCTGGCCATTCGTGGTAGCGCCGGCACCGGCGAAGGCGAGGTCCGTGCCGTTGGGGATGAAGACGAACTTCTCTGCCGGCAGCCCCAACTCCTCGCCGTACTGGTCGATCTCGAAGCGGGCGATCGCGACCAGCCGCTCGGCCCGCCGCAGCAACGGGCCGAGGAGCAGGCGCTGCAAGCCGCGGATCCTGTTGCGCGCCTCGGAAGAGTGGCCGCCGCCGTGGAAGGTGACCACGTAGGGGATCCCCAGCCAGAGCGCTCGCAGCATTGCCATCGGCGCGACGAACGTGTGGTAGGACTGGATGTGGACCACGTCCCATGTCCCTCGAGACATCTCGCGCCAGATCCGCGGTGCGAAGCACCAGTCGCGGTCGGCGGGCCAGGCCCGCACGCTGCGGATCGTGACGTCGTCGCGCTGCTCCTCACGCACCCCGGCCCCCCCGGGCTCGGTGCAGAGGACCTTGACAGTTGCACCGGCAGCGACGGCGCGGCGGCTGACTTCCATCACGTGGCGCTCGACGCCTCCTTGGGAGAGCGGGCTGCGCGGGGTGACCATCAGCACCCGGGGCTCGCCCGCCGCCGTCTTCTGCTCCTGCTCCCGGCGTCGCGAGATCCTGCGTCTCTCGCCGCTCGCCGAGAGGTAGCCGACCGTGGTCGTAAGCAGGCCGGTGACGATTGCCGCCGCCTGGCCAATACCGCCCGGGTTGCCCCTCAGGGCGTCTCGCAGACCTCGCAACACGCCGAGCGGCAGGGTGTGGCGCACGTAGGAGCGCTCGGCTTCCAGCCCCGATTGGCTGCCGACCAGGCCAGCCAGCACCGCCTTCGAGCGCCCCTCGCCGCGGCAGCGTGAGGTGAAGTAACTCAGCTCACCGCGGCTTGCCGGCACGACGTGGTCGACTACGGCAGCGGGGTCGTAGACGATCTGCCCGTCGGGCCAGCGTTGGCCGATGCGGATACAGAGATCGGTCTCCTCGCAACCGGCCGGGATCGTCCCCACCCGTCCCAGCTCGTGTCGGAAGCCACCGACCTCCGCCAGTACCTCCCGGCGAAACGACATGTTGGCCCCGACCAGGTTGCGCACCGTGGTCCGCTCTGACGGCATACCGGAGTGCGTGCAGCCGACGACCCAGTCGAACTCCGGCGGGAACCAGCCGGGCTTGCCCTCGACCCAGGCCGGCCGCACCGCACCACCAGCGCCGAGCACGGCGGGGTCACGGTAGGCCTCTGAAAGGCGCGCGAGCCAGTCGGGGGCAGCCGCGGCATCGTCGTCGAGGAAGGCGACGACCTCGCCGTTGCAGGCGACGACGCCGCTGTTGCGGGCCCCGGAGAGCCCCTTCTCCTCGGTGTTCTCGACCAGCCGCAGGCCAGGCCAGCGCCGCTTGGCCTCGGCCAGCAACTCGGGCGAGTGGTCGATCGCCAGGACGATCTCGTGTGCCGGCGTCTCCTGGGCCTGGACCGACTCGATCGCTCGCGAGAGAACCTCGAGCCGGTCGGTGGTATAGGCGCAGATCAAGACTGAGATCGGGGTTGCGCCTGGCTGCGCTGCAGGGGTCGGACCGCTCGGCACAGGCCGATTCTGGCACGCCTACGGGGACGCTACGATCAGCCGCGATGCGATGCGCGTACTAATGCTTGCCCAGTCCTACGCACCGATCGTCGGCGGCGTCGAGCGGATGGTCGAGGACCTAAGCGGCGAGTTGAGCCGGCGCGGTCACCAGGTCTCGGTCGCAACGCTGCGCCAGCCCGGCGGTGAGCCCGAGCCAAACGGCGTCACCGTGCACACGATCGGCAGCCTGGTCCACCGGGTCCCGGCGATAAAACTGGATGCCGAACGCCACCACGCGCCGCCGCTGCCCGACCCCGAGATCGCCTTTGAGCTGAGGCGGATTCTGCGCCGCGAGCGGCCCGATGTCGTCCACGCGCACAACTGGCTGGTCAATTCCTACCTTCCCCTGGACCGCGACTCCGGGCCGGCCCTGGTCCTCTCAATGCACGACTACGGCTTGGTCTGCGCCACCAAGCGCTTCCTCAACCGGGGGGCCGATTGCACCGGGCCCCGGACCGGCAAGTGCATCCGCTGCGCCGGTGATTACTACGGCCGCCTCAAGGGCGCCGGCGTGGCACTTGGCACGAGGCTGGCCGAGCCCCGGCTGCACCGCGCGGTCGACGTCTTCCTGCCAGTAAGCACCGCGGTCCGTGACCGCTGCGGGCTCGGTGAGGGCGAGCTGCACCGAGTCGTGCCCAACTTCATCGGCGAGCTGCCGCCGCCGGCGAATGGCGATCCGCGCCTCGAGGCGCTGCCTTCCGAGCCGTTCATCCTCTACTTCGGCGACGTCACGATCGATAAGGGCGGCGGACAGCTGATCGAGGCCTATAAGGCCCTCGAGGACCCGCCGCCCCTGGTCCTGATCGGCCGCTGTTACTTGAAGGAGGCCGAAAGCACGCCGGGGGTTCTGGCGTTGGGTCGGATGCCGCACCGGCTGGCGATCGAGGCCCTGCGCCGTTCGCTCTTCACCGTCGTTCCTTCGCTGCTGCCCGAGACATTCGGCCTCGTCGCGTTGGAGACCGCCGCCGCGGGTAAGCCGATCGTGGCGTCGCGGATCGGTGGGCTGACGGACGTCGTCGCCGAGGACGAGACCGGCATCCTGGTAACGCCGGGAAGCCGCGAGGAACTGGCGACCGCGATGCGACAGCTGATCGGGGACGGCGAGCTGCGGGCGCGGATGGGAGACGCGGCCCGCGAGCGGGTGAAGGCGTTCGGCCCCGATGCGGTTGTCCCCCGCTTCGAGGATGCCTACGAGCTGGCGCTCGAGGCGCGGCGCGGGAAGGCGACGCGCCGGGTACAGGACTGAGGCCCCGTCCCTCAGGTGCCGCCGGCGCCCGCCGGTCGCGGTCGCATCGCCCCTCCCCGCGCGAGCAGGGCGAGGGCGACGCAAAGGCCGGCAAATTTGCCCGCTGCCCAGCCGACGCCGGCTCCCTCCAGGCCCAGCGGTGGCAGCAGCAGCCAGGTGGCGGAGATCGTCAGCGCCAGCGTCACCCAGGTCGCGGTCGCTGCCTCGCGCAGCCGCCCGCGGATGCGCAGATAGGCCATGCAGAGCTGGAATCCGGAGTCGAAGAGGGCGGAGCCGACCAGGATCAGCAGTAGGGTTTCGCCTTCTTCGGCGTAGGCCTCGCCGAAGACCCCGAGGATCGTCGGTCCGGCGACGATCAGGATCAGTGCCGCGGGGCCGGCGAGCATCGCAATGTGCCTGACCGCCTGGCGCATTTCGCGGCCGACGCCGTGGGGGTTGTGCGCGCCCTCGGCAAAGAGGGCGTTAGCGATCGCTGGGGCGATGAAGAAGAGCCCGGAGGCGAGCATGAAGGTCGTGTAGAAGTAGGCGTTCTCGGTCGGCCCGAGCCGCGCCGAGACGAGGACGGGAAGCAGGTAGGCAGAAGCCTGGGAGCCGAGGTTGATCGACTGGTGCCCCGCGATCAGGCCCCGCATCTCGCGCAGCTCTCCCTTCCAGCCGGCGAGGGTGGGGCGGAAGTCGTGGCCGAGGGCGGGGAGCACGCGGGTGACGGCGAAGACGTCGATCAGCACGAACGAGCCGGCCCAGATGGCGAGGATCCAGGTGGTCCCCGGCACCGGCGCCGCGGCGGCGAAGCCGACCAGGGCCAGTCGCAACACCGCCGCCACCGCGTTGCGCACGAAGGCGTACTTGGCGGCGCGCTCGGCGATGCAGGCGTAATCGAGCACGAGCGAGCAGGCGGCGCCGGTCACGCCGAGCGGCAAAAGCAGGAAGCTGGCCAGGCCGATCCCTCCCTTCAGGGCTGGGATCAAAAGCGGGATCAGCACCGCCGCGATCGTGCCGCCGATCAGGCCGGCCACTGCGGCGGCGGCAACGGCGGTCGTCACCGTCACCGACCACTCGCGTCCCGCTGGGCGGGAGGCGAGGCGGGAGACGAGGACCTGGCCGAGGCCCAGGTTGGCGAAGACGGAGACGAACAGCATCGCCGAGACCAGTGCGGCGGCGCGGCCCACTTCGGCCGCCGGCAGAGTCCGCGCCGCAAGCACCCAGAAGACGAAGCCGAACGCCATCGTGCTGGCGGTCGTGGCCATGATGTAGACGCCGTTGCGAAACAGCGAGTCCTCGGCAAGGCGGCGAAGCCAGGCGCGCGCGCGTATCGTGGTGCCCCTGAGCATTCGGCTGCGCATTCTCGCGTATCACGCGATTGCCGATCTGGGCAACGATCCCGTTCTCGCCGAGTACGGGGTACCGCCGCGCCTGTTTGTCGCCCAACTGGACGCGCTGACAGCGGCCGGCTGGAATTTCGTCGACCTCGACACGGTGCTCGCCGCACTGGCGGGCGAGGGGCTGCCGCGACGGGCGCTGCTGCTTACGTTTGACGATGCCTACGTTGACTTGCTCGAGGTCGCCGCCCCGCTCATGGCCGAGCGTGGCGTGCCTGGAGTGGTGTTCGTCGTCGCGGGCCAGCTCGGTGGCACGAACGAGTGGGACAACAAGAAGCGGGCGACCACGATCGACCTGCTCGACGCCGACGGCCTTCGCGCGGTTGCTGTTCAGGGGATTGAGGTCGGCTCGCACACGATCACGCACCGCCCGCTGACCAAGGTCCCGGCGGGTGAACTGGAGGAGGAGATCGCCGGCGCGGCGGAGAAGCTCGAGCAGGCTGGACTTCCCCGCCCACGCACCTTTTCCTATCCCTACGGAGAGTGGAGCCCGGAGATCGCCGGGCTTGCGCGCGCGGCGGGGTACGAGGCGTCCTTCACGGTCGAACCGGGAATCGTGACGGGGAAGACCGACCCCCATGCCCTGCCCAGGATCGAGGTTCATGCGAGCGACACGCCCCGCAGGCTGCGCTTGAAGCTTTTCCTGGCGAGTTGGCGGGGGATCGTTCCGGTGCGCTTCATGCACCCATAGCGTGCAAAAGGCGCACCGGAAGCCAGGGGTGGGGGTGCCGACCCCGAACTTGAGTCCGAGTAGCCTCGCGACGATGGAGCAGCAGATGACCACAGAGACCCTGTCGCCTCCTGGCGTGGCGACGTCCCCTGCGCCGGAGACGCTCCGGCTGAAGCCGACCAGCGGCTTCAGCCGCGTGCTCTCGCCTCGTGAACTCTGGCGCTACCGCGACCTCGCTTTCCAGATCGCCGCCCGCGACGTCACCGTTCGCTATCGCCAGACCGCGCTGGGGGCGGCCTGGGCGATCCTGCAGCCGGTCGGCTTCATGGTCGTCTTCTCGCTCTTCTTCGGCCGGGTGGCGGGGGTCTCCTCGGACGGGCTGCCCTATGCCCTGTTCAGCCTCGCTGCGCTGGTCCCCTGGACCTACTTCGCCAACACGCTGCTGCTCGGCTCCGAAAGCCTCGTCGCCAACTCCGCCCTTGTCTCGAAAATCTACTTTCCGCGGATCTTCATGCCGGCCGGGGTGCTCGCCGCCGGCTTCGTCGACCTCAGCGTCTCGCTGGTGATCCTCTTCGCGATTGTCCTGATCTATGGGCTCGTTCCTACCGCCGCGGTGCTGACGCTGCCGCTGCTGGTGCTGATCATGGTCGCGGCGGGGCTCGGCGTAACCGCCGGCCTCTCGGCGGTCAACGTCCGCTACCGCGATGTCCGTTACGTGATCCCCTTCGCGATCCAGATGTGGCTGTTCGCCACGCCGGTCGCCTACCCGAGCAGCTTGATCGGAGAGCCGTGGCGGACCCTCTCCGCGGTCAACCCGATGGTCGGCGTGGTCGAAGGCTTTCGCTGGGCGACGCTGGGTACCGCCGACGCACCGCTGGAGCTGATCGGCATCTCCGCGGCCTCCGCCCTCGTTCTCCTTGTCGGCGGTCTTGCCTACTTCGACCGGGTCGAGCGCAGCTTCGCCGACCACATCTAGGGCCATGGGCAACGTCGCGATCGAAACCAGCGGACTCGGCAAGAGCTACGAGCTCGGCCTCAGTAGGCGTGGCTACGGCACCCTGCGCGAGAGCATGGTCGAGACGGCCAAGGGATCGCTCGGCAGGCTCGCCGGGCGGCGCCGGGAGCGACCCGCCGGCGACACGCTTTGGGCTCTGCGCGACCTCTCGCTGACGATCGAGAGCGGTGAAGTCGTCGGCCTGATCGGCCACAACGGCGCCGGCAAGAGCACCCTGCTGAAAATCCTCTCGCGCATCGTCGAGCCGACCACGGGGTGGGCCGACGTCACCGGACGCACTGGCGCGCTGCTCGAGGTCGGCACCGGTTTCCACCCCGAGCTGACTGGCCGTGAGAACGTCTTCCTCAACGGCGCGATCCTCGGCATGCGCCGCTCGGAGATCCGCGCCCGCTTCGACGAAATCGTCGCCTTCGCCGAGATCGAGCGCTTCCTCGACACCCCGGTCAAGCGCTACTCGAGCGGCATGTCGGTGCGCCTCGCCTTCGCCGTCGCCGCCCACCTGGAGCCCGAGATCCTGCTCGTCGACGAGGTACTGGCCGTCGGCGACGCGGCCTTCCAGCGCAAGTCGCTGGGGAAGATGAATGAGGTGGCCGAAGCCGGCCGCACGGTCATCTTCGTCTCCCACAATCTCGCTATTTTGCAGGCACTTTGTCAGCGAGGGATCCTCCTCGAAAGGGGCAGGGTCCTGACCGACGCACCGGTCACCGAGGCCATCGACAGCTACCTGCGCACGCTCGAGAAGGCGGCGGGCGTCGACCTACTGGAGCGCACCGATCGCGACAGCCGCGGCTACGACGAGAGCTTGATCCGCCGGGTCCAGATCGAAGACAGCGAGGGCGGGCACGCCGACACGGTGGTCGCCGGCCGGCCGGCGGTCATCGCCGTCGAGGTGACCGAGGCGCTGCCGATGACGGAGTGCCGGCTGACGATTCACAACAGCCTCGGTCACCCGGTCGCGACCCTCGATAGCGAGGTCTCCGCGCCCATCGACGTGCGCGATCCGGAGCTTGGGCCGCGGATCGAGTGCGAGGTCGAGACAATGCCCCTGCTGCCGGGCCGCTACCGGATCGACGTGGTGCTGAAAGGAAAGCGCCAGATCCAGGACGGCCTGCAGGCGGCCTGCTTCTTCGACGTCGAGCCTGGGGTGGTGGCGGACCGGCCGACCCCGATCTCCGGCGCCGATGGCGACGTCGTCCTGTCGCACAGCTGGCGCCTGCCCTCGTGAGCGTTCCGGGTCAACCGGGCGGTGAGATCTTGGCCCCGCCGGCGCCGACAGACTTGGTGCCGCTTGCTGCACCGCCGCCCTTCTCAGTCGTCATTCCCGCTTACCAGGCGGCGGAGACGATCGCCGTTGCGGTGCGATCCGCCCTGGATCAGGCCCATCCCGCGCATGAGGTGATCGTCGTCGATGACGGCTCGACCGACGACCTGGCTGGCGCCCTGCGGCCATTCGAGGGACGCATCGAGCTCGTTCGCAAGGAGAATGGCGGAGTCTCCTCGGCGCGCAACGCCGGGATCGAGATCGCGACGGGGGACTTCGTCGCCATCCTTGACGCCGACGATCGTTTTCATCCCGAGCGTCTTGAGGCGCTCGGGAGGCTGGCGATGTCCCGACCGGACCTAGACATCCTCACAACCGACACGCGTTTCGTCGTCGGTGGCGAGGACAAAGGCACGTTCCTCGAGCGGAATCCCTTCGCGACCGACGACCAGCGGCGAGCGATCTTCGAGAGCTCTTTCGTCGGCTGGCCGGCGGTGCGGCTTACTCGGTTGCGCACGATCGGCGGCTTCGACGAGGGCCTTGCGGTTGGCGAGGACTGGGACTGCTGGTTGCGGCTGATCCTGAGCGGTTCGCGGGCGGGCCTGGTGAATCGTCCGCTCTACGACTACGCCCTCCACGAGGGCAGCCTCACTGCCGACCGTCGCGCAAACCTGTGGGCCAGGGTCGCCCTGCTCAAGAAGGCCGCGGCGAATCCCGCCCTGCGGGCTGAGGACGTCCCCGCCCTCGAGCGCGCGCTGCGCCGGCACCGCTCGCGCGCCGTGATCGCCGAGGCGAGGGCGAAGGCCGACGGTGCCGCTCCGAGCGCTCCCATGGCACGGCTTGCTCTCTCACGGGGGATCGAGCCGAAGGCGCGCGTCGCCGCCCTGCTCGCCGTCGCCGCGCCGCCGCTGGCACGGCGGTCCCTGCCGGGCGGTGTCGCGGTGGACGAGCGACTCGTGGATGGTGACCGGTGATGCGCTTCTCGGTCGTCATCCCCACATACCAGCGCCGCGACGTCGTCTTGCGCACGGTCGCTGCGCTCGACCGTCAGAGCGAGCGCGACTTCGAGGCGATCGTGGTTGTCGACGGCTCGACCGACGGCAGCGCCGAGGCACTGCGCGGCCTCGAGGTCGGCTTCCCGTTGCGGGTGGTCGAGCAGCCAAACGGTGGCGCCGCCCTGGCTCGCAATGCGGGGGCTGCGCTTGCCGGCGGGGAGTTGCTGTTGACGCTCGACGACGACATGGAGGCCGACCCGGCGATGCTCGCCGAGCACGAGCGCTCCCACCGCGAGGGTGCCGACGTCGTCCTCGGCGACATGCCGGTCCATCCTGATTCGCCATCCAACATGCTGAGCTGGGGCGTCGGCGATTGGGCTCGCCGCCGCCGCGAGCGCCTCTCGGCGCCGGGGGCGGAGATCCGCCTCGACGACCTGCTCACCGGCCAGCTTTCGATCTCGCGTGCGGCCTACAGCGCGGTCGGCGGCTTCGACCCCGAGTTCACCAGGGAGGGTCTCTTCGGCGGCGAGGACATCGACTTCGGCCACCGCCTGCGCAAGGCCGGCTTCGCGATCGCCTTCAACCCAGCGGCGGTCAGCTGCCAGTACTACGACGTCGATCCCGCCAGCTACCTGCGGCGCGCCCGCGAGGCGGGGCGCGCCGCCCGCGAGTTGCTACGCAAGCACCCCGACCTCGCCGGGGACATGAGCGCCTCGCCTAGCTTCAAGACCCGCCGCAGCCGCTGGCCGCTGACTCCCTTCGTCTATGCGCCCGCGTGGCTCAGCGCGCCGCTGCGCGGCGCGGCGGTTGCCCTGGTCAGGAGTGGTCGCAGGGGCCCGCGGGCGAGGCGCGCCTTCTTCGCGATCAGGACGCTCGAGTACCTACGCGGCGTCAGGCTGGCCGGCGGGAGCTTTTCGGGGACCGGCCAGTAGGCTGCGGCCGCCGATCGTGCGGGGGTCCTGGGTGGAGCGCTTGCGGCGCAGCCCCGGCTTCTCGACGAAGCGGTAGGTGAGCGCGGACAGGGCGCCGACGAGGAGGCCGACGATCGCCGTGTTGACCAGCAACCCGCCCCAGCCCTCCAGCATTAGGTCGTGCGCGGCAAGCCAGTCGGTGACCGGTACGTGCCAGAGGAAGACGCTGTAGGAAGCGAGGCCGAAGGCGACGAGGAACGGTCCCTCGAGCCAGCCGATCACCCGTTCTTTGCCTGTCCCGGGCGCGGCGGGAAGGACGAGAGCGGCGAAGGCGAGGGCGATCGCCAGCGCCTCGCCGGTGTTCTGCAGCAGGTAGCTCTGCTCGCCCTGGTGCATCGTCCAGGCGCAGGGGATGAAGATCGCTGCCGCCAGTCCACAGGCATACCAACGCCAACGATCCGGCAGGGAGATGCGTCCGTCCTCGACCTCAACGAAGAGCACGGCGACCGCCATGCCGAAGCTGAAGAGGTCGGCCTGAGCCCAGAAGCTGCGCTCGATCACCGAGTGCCAGTTGGCGTCGTAGCCCGCTGTCGGGTCGGCCGGTAGCGCGATCCCCGCCACCGCCTTGCCGGAGAGGCCGAGGAGGAGGAGCAGCAGCGCCGGGGCGAGCAGGACGAGGACCCGGTCGCGCCGCAACTCGAAGCGACGGGCGAGCGCCGCCGCGGCGAGCACGAGGATCGGCAGCGCCAGGTAGAAGACGACCTCGACCGCCAGTGACCAGGCCGGGCCGATGCCGATCAGCAACTGGCTGGGCCGGTAGTCGTAGACGAGTAGGCCCGCCTGGGCGAGGACCGAGGGATTGGTGAGGCGACCAACTTCGAGCGCCCCCGCGGAGTTGCGGATGCCGACCGAACCGAGGACGATCGCGGACAGCAGCAGGATCGCCCAGTAGGCGGGCGCGATCCGCAGGAAGCGGTTGCGCAGGTAGGTCGAGATCGGCATGTGCGGAACCGCGCGCGCGATCGAGGCGGCAAAGGGCCGGTAGAGGAGGAAGCCGGAGAGGGTGAAGAAGAGGGTCACGCCGACGGAGAGAGTCGAGATCGCATCGCCGCGCCAGTCGCTGGCGCCGGGCACGGCGCCGCTCGGCGAGGAGAAGGCCCAGACGTGGACGAGCACGATCGTTCCGGCGGCGACCGCGCGCATCCCCTCGATGCCGCGCAGGTGAGTCTTTCTGCGGGGCGCCTCGGTCACAATGCCGTCCCATGCGCGTCGGACACCAGCGGTTGCCGGGCCAGGGCGAAGTGGGCGTTTGCCGCGCCGCCGGTGATCCCCATCTGCTCGAGACGCGCCGCTGCCGCCATCGCCGGAAAGGCCGCCACGCGCAGGGCCAGCCGTCGGTCCTTGATCCGGTCGCGCATCTCTTGGGCCGCGGCCGCGGTGGCGCGGTAGGTGGGCGAGATCTCGACCCCCTCGACGCCAGTCGCCGCGAGCATCGCCTCCAGTTCGGCGGCGGTGTAGCCGTGCCTTACCTCGTGGCGCCAGACCGGCGAGCTGCCGCCGAGGATCGGCTTCCAGTCCCGGTCGGGCACTTGCACGACGAGCAGGCCGCCCGGTCGTGCTGCTGCTGTGATTGCCGCGATCGCGGCGCGGTCGTCGGGGATCTCACTCAGGCACTCGAGCGCGATTACCGCGTCGAAGCCTCCCTCGGGCAGGGGCTTGGTCAGGTCCGTCTCGAGGAAGCTGATGTTGGCGAGGTGGCGGTTGCTGGCCCGCTCGCGGGCGCCGGCGAGCAGCTCGGCGCTGAGGTCCATCCCGACCACCGTCCAGTTTGGGTGACGCTTTGCCAGGGCGAGCGCGATCAGACCATCGCCGCAACCGGCGTCGAGGACGCGGACCGACTGTCCCGCTGCGAATCGCTCGATCGCCTTCTCCGCGAGCGACATGCGCAGCCGCCGCGAGGGAGCCATCAGCGCGATCCGCTCCTCGAGTGCCGCTCCGATCATCGCCTTCGCCGTGTGCCTGGCGAGGTCATCGAGGGCGAGTCTAGGTGAGCAGGGCAGACGCTGAGGCGCGCCTGGAGTCGGGGGCGTGGTTTGAGTCGAGCTGGCGGATGCGGGCGCTGCGGCGTCTCGGGCGTCTGCCGGGGGTGCTTCTGGCGATCCGGATTCTCGCCCGGTTCTTGCCTGGCTGGCGGGAGGCTGCCACCGACGTTGTGGAATGGTCCGAGATCCGAGCCTGTGTCGACGCGGAGAGCTGGCGGCATCACACTGGCACCTCCTACGTCGCCCTCGTCTATCACCGCTTCGCCGGTGAGCTGAAGCCAGGCCAGGAGCGCATCGACATCTCGCCGCGCCGCTTTGCCCGTCAGCTGCGGGCGCTGCGCCTGCTCGGCTTCCGCCCCCTCGCGGCCAAGACGATCCTCGCCTTCAACGCGGGGGAGGTCGCTGTCCTGCCGCGACGGAGCGTGGCGATCACCGTCGACGACGCAATCGCCGACTGCGTCGAGCCGCTGCTCCGGCATGCTCGCTGGCAGCCGCATCTGTTCGTGCCGACTGCTGAGATTGGAGCAGTGGCGCACTGGATCGACGGTGAGCCGGTGGCGAGTTGGGACCAGATCGGCAAGCTCGCTGCTGCGGGGGTGGCGATCGGCTCGCACACCCGCCACCATTGCCGTCTGACGACGCTTGCCGGGGGGGAGCGGGCGGGCGAGATCGCCGGTTCGTTCGCCGATCTACGCGAGCGGCTACCGGATCCGCTGGAGGTCCTTGCCTACCCCAACGGAGACCACGACGCCGAGGTCTGCCGCGAGACCCGCGAGGCCGGCTACGCCGCCGCCTTCACCACCGAGAAGGGCCGCAACGGGGCCGGCACCGATCCGTACCGTCTCAGGCGGGTCAGCATCCATGCCGCCGACGGCGCCCTCGCCGTGCTCTGGAAGGCCTCGACCGGCGAGGCTCTGCCCCAGTGGTGGCTGCGCCTGCGCCGCCCTTAAGCCTCTCCATAACCCGAAATAACCCGAACTGCATCAACTTATCCACCCAGCAGATAGACAAGTGATGCAGTTCGGGGGTTGGAGCTTTTAGGGGAGGCCGTTGGCTTTCAGCTCAGCTTCGATCAGGCCGAGGAACATCGCTTTGCGCAGCGCCTCGTGGCTCGGCGTGCCCGCCGAGGCCATCTCCAAATGGGCGTGATCGGAGGCGCTGTGGATCACCCAGGCGAGCAGGCGCAGGCGGGCGAAGTCATCGCTGGCAAGGTCGAGACGGTGGCAGTACTCGGTTATTCGTTCGGCCGCCAGCTCACCGTACGGCGTCGCTGGGTCGAGCAGGCGCTCGTAGCTCTCGCGGGTGCGGCCGGACTCCAAGGCGTCATCCAGGACGAAGGCGCAGTTGGCGAGGAAGTAGGCGAGGTCGAGGCCGGGCAGGCCGTGCGGCTCGGCCGACTCCCAGTCGAGTAGGCCGGGGGCACTACCCTCGCCGAGGACGACGTTCCAGGGTGAGCAGTCGCGGTGCTCGCAGGCGTCGGGGAGGTCGCCGAGCTCGCCCAGCCGGTCTCGCAGGGCGGCGAGGGAGCCGGACGGGAAGACCTCGCCGAAGTTGCGCTCGAAGGCCTCTAGTCGGTCGCCGACCAGTCGCGGCCACCACTCGTCCCGTGGGTGACGCTCGTTGCCGGCAAGACCGACCAGCCAGTCGCCGACGGAGGCGGCCAGCTTGCCGAAGCTTTGTGGCGACAGCGTCTCGATCAGCGGCCGGCCGTGGACGGCGCTCTCGGCGAGGGCGTGGCGGCCGGCGCGCTTACCCTCGGCAAGCAGCCGCGGTACACCGGGGACGCCGGGGCGGTCGCGCTCGACCATGCGCAGCGCGGAAGCCTCACGTTCGAGTGCTGCATCCGCGGCCGGGACGCGGGAGAACTTGGTGGCCACAGGGGGTTCCTCCGCATCACTTGTGAAGGGCAGGCCGACAACCTTGTTGATGCTGCGATGCCCGCCGGTCAGGAGCAGTTGCCCCCCGCTGGCCGGGAAGGCCGCCTCGATCTCCCGCGGCCGGGGGTCCCCTTCTTCCTCCGGAACGCTGCCGATCGCGCAGAGGGGTGCCAGCAGGCCGGCCCGGGCCAGGGCTCGCCAGAGGGGCCGCAGCGCCGCCCCCAGGGCTGACCTCGGGGGTCGCTGGGCGAGCAGGTGGGAGAGCGCCTCCGGTGAGTCCAGTGAGAGCCAGAACTGCGGCGCGCGGTGGGGGAGCGGGCCGGCCCAGAGGACTCGCACGTCGCGTAGGCCGGCGCGCCTCAGCCGCGCGGCCGCGCGGCTGGCTGCGAAAGGCCGCGGCAGACGCCAGAGACAGACGATCTCACCGCCGGGGCGGACCGTGTCGAGCGCGGCCCTCAGCGCCATGCGAGTCGGATAGCCGATCGCGGCCATGTCGGCAGCTCCTGCCGGGGGGTCGCCGGCCGCGGCGATCAGGTCGATCGCGCGCGAGTCGCGGCCGCTCGTCAGGTTGGCGACGTGGGGTGCCCCCGTTCCCCGCAGCAGGAAGCGCCAGTCGACCCGTCGCAGCAGGTCGTTGAGTTCGGCCTCGGGCAACGGCTCAGCGGCTGGGCCGGTCATCGGCGAGCAGCTCCCGGTAGATGCGTTCGTTTGCCTGGGTCATCGCCTTCGGCGTGAAGTCGCGCTCGACCCTTTCGCGCGCCCGGCGCGCGAAGCCGGCGCGCAGATCCGCATCGCCGAGCACCCGCGCCAGCGCTGCGCGCAACTCCTCGGCGTTCCCAGGAGGGACCAGGAGGCCGCTGTAGCCGTCCTCAATCAACTCGTTTGTGCCCCCGATCGCCGAGCTGACCACCGCCCGGCGCGCCGCCATCGCCTCCAGCACGGCCAGCGAAGACCCCTCGTACAGGGAAGGCAGAGCGAAGACATCGCAGGCAGCAAGCAGGGCTGGCACGTCGTCGCGGCGGCCGAGGAAGGTGACCCGGTCAGCCACGCCCAACTTGTTTGCCAGCGCTTCCAGCCGCCCCCGTTCGGGTCCTTCTCCGGCGAAGGCGAAGGCGACGCCGGGCAGCTCGGCGGCGGCCCGAAGCAGGATGGCGTGGCCCTTTTGCTCGTCGAGGCGGGCGGGGGTGAGGACCAGCGGCCACTCACCGTTGTCGCCGAGCGCCCCGCGCAGGCCCTCGGGGGCGGGGGTCTCAAAGCGATCGAGCCGCACCGCGTTGTAAACGACCTCGATCTTTGCCGCTGGCCAGCGGAAGCGGCTCGCCAGCTCCTCCGCTGCGTCGCGGGAGACAGCGGCGTAGCGGCCGACCCCGCGCGCCAGGGCGCGCAGCTGCCAGTACGAGGAGCGCTCGAGCCGGAACTCGGGGATCAGCTGCACTGTGCCGACGGAGGGGACGCGGGCCAGCACCGCTGCCGCCAGCGCCCACTTCGCCGCCAGCGGCCAGCTCATGTGCGCGTGGAAGACCGCCGGGCGCTCGGCGCGCAAGAGGCGGAACAGCCCGCTCGCATGTCGGGCACCGGTGAGGCCGAGCGGCATTGGCACGACCCGCCGCACGTTCGCACCCAGTGCCGCCGCGCGTTCCGCCACCGGCTCGGCGCCCGCTCCCTGATCGAGCAGCAGGGTCGGTTGCCAGGCGCGCCGGTCGAGTCCCTCGATCAGCATCAGCAGCGAGAGCTCGGCTCCGCCGAGCTCTCGACTATCGGTGTAGAAGAAGATCGATCGGGCCACGGCGCAGGTCCCGGGTGAGCCGCTCCAGCTCGCCCTCAGGGGTGGATTCGCGGAGCGCGGCATCGACACCTGCCCAGAAGGCGTAGTCGAGAACCGCGCGGTAGAAGAGCGGCCGACGCCAGAGGCCGAGCTGCTCGAGTGCCACGGCGAGCGCCACCACGCTGCCGCGCAGTGCAGGTATCTGCCGGGTAAGGCTCAACAGGCCGGCTCGTGCTGCGAGCCAGGGGCGGGAACCATCCCACGGGTTTGCGAGCTTCAGCTCAGGGAAGACGGCCGGGTGGGCCCGGGCGAGAATCACCGCCGTCTGCCCTTTCTGCGTCGTATCGGCAGCCAGTTCGCGCAGGCCCTTGTCGTACTCCTGGGCCGCCGCCGCCTCGGCGTCGTAGCGCAGCTCGACGCCGCGCTCGCGCAGCCGCAGCGAGAGGTCGACGTCCTCGTTGCCGTAGATCGTGAAGGACTCGCTGAAGCCGCCCACCTCGCGCAGGACCTCGGTCCGCAACGAGGCGTTACCGGAGTAAAAGTCACGTGCCGTGAACTCGTGGCCGGGCCGTGCCAGCGCCTCGAGATGGGAGTTGAACTTCTCACGTACGTAGCGGGCCGCGTGGGGACTTGAGCTGTCGAGCTCGATTGGCACCGCCCCCATCACGCAGAGGCGGGTTCCCGGTGGGTGGTGGGAGCTGTGACGCGTGACGAAGCCGTGGCTCGCCTGCATGTCGTCGTCGAGGACGATCAGGATCTCGCCGCGGACCAGCTCCAGGGCGGAGTTGCAGGCCGTGGCTCTCCCCCGTGCGGGCCCGGCGGTGACGCGCAGGGCGTAGGGGACCTGCAGCGAGGCGACCATCTCCTCGCTGCCGTCGGTCGAGCCGTCGATCGAGACGATCACCTCGTAGCTGTCGGTGGCGGCGCTCTGCCGCCCGAGTGAGAGCAGGGCGCGGCAAAGGGCCTCGCGGCGCTGATGGCTGGGAATTAGGACGCTAACTGCCGGCGCTTCAGGCACGGACGGCCGCCTTTTTCCGGCCCTCGCACGCCTCCCCGTAGACAGCCTCGAGCCGATCCGCCCAGGCGGCGGGGGCGTAGTGGCTTGCGGCGAAGGCGCGTGCCCTTCGTCCCAGCTCGTGTCGGCGGTCGGGGTCGGCGAGCAGCTCGGCGACGGCCGCAGCAAAGTTCTCGCCATCGTCGGCGACGGCGAGCGGAGGTGGCTCCTCGAAACAGTCGAAGCCTTCGGTCCCGCGGCTCGTCGTAACCACGGCCTTGCCGGCGGCGAGCGCCTGCAGGACCTTCATCCGCATCCCGCCGCCGGTGCGTACCGGGGCGGCGACGACGGTTGCCGCCCCAAGGTAAGGCTCGATGCTTGGCGCGTCGGCGGTCACCTCGACCCCGGGTCCTGCGAGCGACAGGATCGAGGGTGGGGGGGAGCTCCCGACCAGGTGCAGGCGCGCCTGTGGCCGCAGGCGCCGCAGCGCCGGGACGATTTCGTCGGTCAACCACTGCGCCGCGTCGCGATTCGGCTGGTGGGTGAAGTTGCCGGCGAAGAAAAGGGTGTCGGCGTCCTCTCCGGCGGGGTCCGCGACCAGGGGTAGGTCCAGGCCGAAGGGGCTGACGCGAACCCTGTCGGCGACCTCGGGCTGCAACTCGGCGATCGCCTCGGCGTCGCGGCGGCTGAACGCCAACACCCGGTCGAAGCGCTTCCAGGCGGCGCGCTGGAAGCGGTGCCGGCGACGCCAGTCAAGCTCGCGCCAGGCCCAGCCAGGCCACCGGGATGGGGGGCCGGGGTGCCAATCGACCCTGCGCGGCCGCAGCACCTCGTGCTCAGTTAGCACCGAGGCGGCGCCTGGCGGCAGGCGGAGCCCGGCCATCGCGCTGTCCTCGACGACAACGACGTCGAACTCATCCGCGGCGGAGAGTCGGTCGATGATCTGCTGGATCCCCGGATCGGCGAACCAGGCTGCCCGCCACGGCGTGCCGCGCAGCCAGGCGGTCGCCAGCCGCAGCCGCCGCCGCCAGCGCTTCGTCGCCCTGCGCGGCTGACGCCGGTCAGCGGTGCGCACGTCGAAACCCGTCGCAATCAGCTTCTCTGCTGCCTCCGCTTCGCCGGGCTCATCGCCGACCGCGGTGACCAGGGTCACCACGTTTCTTTCGCGCAGGCCGGTCAGCTGGGCGTGCAGGAGGATCGGGATCGCGCCGGCGCCGTCGGGGTCCGGCACCATCGGCGCGACAATCAGGATCCTCATCTCGGCTCGGGCGCGCCGGTGGCGATCGTGGCGCGGTAAGCGTCCTCGAAGCGCGGCAGCACATTGGTCCCGGCGAAGTTCTTGGCCCGCTCGGCGGCGGCCTGGCCCAGCGCCTCGCGCCGCTCGGGGTCCTCGATCAGTTCGCTCATTGCGGCGGCGAGGGCCGTCGCGTCGCCCTGCGGAACGAGGATCCCGGTCGTCTCGTCGAGCATGTCGGTGTGACCGCCGAGTTGGGTGCCGATGACGGGCCTGCCCCGACTCATCGCCTCCGAGACGGTGGCGCCGAGTGGCTCGGGCCACAGCGAGGGCATAACGCCGAACATCGCCCGCTCCCAAGAGGCCATCACCGCCTGGTTCGGGACGTCGGTGAGCACCACCGCCTCGGGTGGAAAGTCGGTCGGCGAGTCACGCTCGAACGTCCCCATCAGCACCAGCGGTGGCGGGTTGGTGAGCCGGCGATAAGCCTCGAAGAGCGTCTCCAGCCCCTTGACCTTGCGGAAGGCGCCGACGAAGAGGATGAAGGGATCTTCGGGCAGACGCGCCAGCCAGGAGTCGATGTCGGGCTCCTCCTCGCCGGGCCGGGGGGGCGGGGCGGCCTGGAAGCTCGGGATCGTCACCTCTAGCCACTCTGCCGAGTGCGCCTTGCCCATGTTGGCGGTGGTGACGTCGTGGACGTAGTTGCTGACGCTGTGCAGCCCGGTCATCCGGCGGGCCAGCAGGGGCTTGGAGAGCGCGACGCCGGCCGCCGCGAACCAGCCCTTGGGAGTGCCGTAGTAGTCGCCCGCGCAAGCTATGCACTTGACCGGCCCCGGTCCTGAGCAGGGCGCACCTTTGCGCAACAGGGTCCGCGTCGCGCAGAAGTAGGCGTAGTCGCGCGCCGAGACGAGCAGCGGGATCCGCCTACGCCCCAGGGCCGGAGCGACTGAGAAGGCGAGCCAGCCGTAGGCGTGAATCACGTCGGGCTCGAAGTCGGCGATCAGGTTGCGCAGCGAGAGGACCGTGACCGGGTCGGGGAAGGGTGGCTGGTGGCGCTGGCGCTGGTCGCGGACCATGAAGTTAAAGGCCGTGCGCAGCTGGCGCACCCGATGGACAACGAAACCGTCGTCATGTTCGAGCTTGGGCATGCCGCCGTGCCAGGGAGTGACCACGGCCACCTGATGGCCGCGATGCGCCATTGAGCGCCCGAGCAACTGCGCCTGCCGGTGGGCGCCGCCGATGAAAGGGGGGAAGTGGTCTGTAGCGATCAGGATTCGCATCAAGAAACCGCCCGCGCCTCTTTGCCGGGACCTTGGAGGCGCCCGAGGAGTCGGCTTAGCCTACGCCGCCGCGAGGGAAACATGAACAGCTCGGCAAGTTGCCGGGCCAGGCGGGGGGGCGCGATTGCCATCGCTGCGAACCAGGCGATGAAAATCCCCTTCATCGCGAGCGACGCGTTGTCGCGGCGCCGGCAGGCCCCGACGGAGTCGAGTAGCAGCCCTCGCCTGCGGTCGTTCTTCAGTGGGTGGCAGGCCGGATCGAGCCTTAGCGAGGTGATCCGGTTGGCGAGGTCGGCAAGCGAGAGGATGCGGTTGGGGTGCGGCTGGCCGAGATCCTCCGCCAGGTGCAGTAGCTGGCGCGACGTTGCCGCGGCGAACTCGATCGCCTGGCGCAGGTGCGGCAGGTCGACCGTGGCGCTATCTAGTTCGTAGCTGTTGCCGCCGTGCACCCGGTAACCGGCGCCGACCAAGTCGAGGGAGGCGACCCGGCCCAGCAGGGTGGTCAGGTGGACCAGGTACCAGTCCGCCCCGGTGACTGGATAGGAGCTCTCCGGGATGGGCAGGATGCGGCGCAGCGCCTCGACCCGAAAGGCGTTGGCGCTGGTCGCCATCCAGACCAGGTCGAAGGGGTAGGCCAACTCCGCCTGGCGCAGATCGCCGCTCGGCATCTGCAGGTGGGGGGCGGGCTTGATCTCACCCGTCGGGCGGCCCTCGGCGTCGATCGTCTCCATCCGGAACTGCACCTTGCTCAGCGTCGCGTCGGCGGCGAAGGCCTCCGCCACCCGCGCCGCCACGTCCGGGCGCAGCACGTCATCGGCGTCGAGGAAGATCACCACGTCACCCTCGCTCTCCGCCATGCCGGCGTTGAGCGCCGAGGCCTGACCGCCGTTCTCCTTCAGGACCACCGCCACGTCAGCCCCCTGACCGGCGAGGATCTCGCGTGAGCGGTCGCGCGAGCCATCGTCGACGACGATCACCTTCACCCGCTCATAGGTCTGGCCGCGTGCACTTTCGATCGCGGCATCGAGGAAGTCGGCGTAGTTGTGGTTATTGATGACGACGTCGACCGCCGGGCCAGGGCTCGTCATCCTGCCCCCGGGACCACGAGTGAGCCGCTGACACGGCGGTAGACGTGGAGGGGGTCCGCGTCGAGCAGAAGCGTCGCCACGACGGGGACCGCCGATCCCGCGGGAGCTGCCAACCCCACTGGAGCCGCCGGTGGGCGGACCGTGAAGACGCGGCTTTCCCCCGGCGCCAGGCTGAAGCTGTGGCGGACGAGCCCCCCTTTTCTGCCGATCCTGATGCCCAGGTCGAAGCCGTTCGTCGTTTGTTCCTCGCTCCTCACCCCCACCCGAGCTTCGCTTCCCCCCGACCCAGGCACCGGCAGGATCCAGAGCTCGGTGAAGCCGACGGCGTGGCTGGCGGGCAGGGTTGCCGAGGCGAGCACCAGCGCCGCGATCAGGGCAGCGAGGCCGCCCAGACCCAGGCCGAGCTCGACCCGGCTGAGGCGCAGGCGGGGACGGCGAATGACGGTGATTTTCCCCTTCCGCCGCACGGCGGCCGCACGGCAGGCCCCGAGCACGACTGCCACCAACAGCACCGCCCAGCTGAATCCACGAATGCCCCCCGGCGCGTAGTTGAGGACGAGCGCGCCCAAGGCCAGTGTCGCGAGGCTAAGGGAGACGCTGAGCACCGCGCGCCTGGGCCCATCGAGCTCACGGCCGGCGAAGGCGGCGGCGACGATCGCATAGCCCGGCAGCACCAGGGCAAGGGGCGCGGCGAAGACCAGCGAGACGGCCTCCCAGGGAATCAGCAGAGCGAGCACGGCGCAGAGCACTGCCGCCCAGGCCACCATCCGCAGGTCCCGTTGTCCCCTCACGGATGCGCTCCCAGGTCATAGACCGAGATTTCGCCGTTCGAGTAGATCCGCCGGGCGCCCGGGAGTTCACCGAACTTGAAAATCGCCTGCTGTTCGATGATCGGCTCCCCGCCCACCGAGAACGGGTAGCCCCGGGTCGAGTCGCTGGCGATTTCGCGGCTGTCGGTGACTATGTAGCGGATGCCATTTTTGCGCAGTAGGGGCATCTCCCAGCCTTCCCTTGAGAAGGCGAGCTCCAGCAGCAGGTCCTGGATGTCGGGGTGCTTGCCCGCAAAGGCGAGTCTTTCGCCAGGGTCCATTAGTAGGCGAGCGTCGGCGATGCTGGCTCCGAAGCGTTCGTCGGCCGGGATGTTTTCGCGCGCCCAGTTGGCTAGGGCTAGAGGGGGAGAGGAAATAGTGTGGCCTTCAGCGCTTGCCCGCACCGGCGAGGCGAGCTGCAGGTCCCAGGGCCAGCCGGAGATCGCGCCGCCGACGAGTACGACGCCGAGCGCTGCGGTGAGCGCCGTGCGACCGATCCAGGGGCGGTTGCGGGGTGCCCAGTTCTGCACCCCAGCGCTGGCGACGACGAAGGCGAGGCCGATGAAGAGGAACTCGCCGGCACGGTTCCCGGTCTCCCAGGCGGCGGGGGCGAGGCGCAGCACCAGGGTCGCGAAGAAGGCAATTGCGGCGACGCCGAAGATCAGGACGAAGGGTTGTTTGCGGGAGTGCCGCCAGAGGCGCAGCAGCCCGAACGGTGCCGCCACGGTCAGCAGCCCGACCGCCGCCAGCGCCACGGTACGCGCGAGCAATGGCGTGGTGGGTACGGTCGACCCCTTGCCCTGGAAGAGGCCTCGCGGAGGTGCCTCGCCTGAGGCCGTGTTGAAGATCGCCTTGAACGCCTCGCTCAGCACCGGCGAGAGGTAGCCGAAGGTCGAGCTGGCAACCAGTAGCAGCCAGATGGTCGCCAGCACCGCGGTGAAGATCGCGTAGCGCCAGGGGTTCGGCCAGCTCCAGTCGCGCCTGACCAGCCAGTAGGCGAGCGCGAGGCCGGCGAGGAAGGCAGCGAGCGCGTAGGAGGTGAGGTGGTGGGTGATAACGATGGCGGAGATCCCGAGCACGATCGGCACTGCCCAGTTGCGTGCCCAGTCACGCGGCACCGTGTCGCGCTCGGCGATCGCCATCAGGACGACGACGAAGAGCGGCAGCGAGAGTGACTCGTAGGAGAACTGCGCCCCCCAGTAGAGAAAGTTGAAGTTGCCGGCGTAGATCGCGACGGCGATCCCCGCCGTGCGCGCCGAGCCGCTGACGCGGCGGTAGAGCAGGAACAGCGCGGCCACCAGCGAGAGCCGGGCAGCCGCGACGACGACGGCACCGGCCCAGTAGCTGGAGAGTCCCGTGATCGTCATCAGCGACGACGTGGCTCCCTCAAGGCCCGGGTAGCTGGGCGTGACCGGCAGGATCGGGTTGTAGTGGAAGAGGTGGTGGTGGATGGCGATCTGGTTTGCGTTGTAAGCGTGGACGACCTCGTCGGAGAAGGTGAAGATCGGTGCGTCGCGCACCAGCTTCACCGCGTAGAGGGAGAGCCCGAGTAGGCAGACCAACGCCAGCCTTTCGGTCGGAGAGGCGTCGCGCGAGGTGAGGCGGTAGAGGATCGGCAGCGCGATCAGCAGAACCCCCACCCAGAGGATCAGCGTGTTGGGGTCCAGCAACTGCCGCGAGAGCGAGTTGGCGTAGGCGCAGAGCAGCACTCCGAGACCCGCGCAGAGGGCGATCGGTGCTGGGGCTCTGGGAATTAGGTTCGGGCGAGCCATGCTGGCTGCTCGGTACTCAAGCAGCAGTGGCGGCTGCCTTGGCCTCTTGCTTTTGATCCTCGATCCCTGGGTGGACGTGGCTGATGCCACGGCGCCGGCGGGCCTCGCTGAGGATCGTGCCGAGGACCCGGAAGCCATCCCGGAAGGTGTTCAGGTTGCTCTGGCCGTAGAGGCGGTCCGACTCGTAGCTGGGAACCTCGGTGATCTTCATCCCGGCTCCGGCGATCCGCAGGTTGATCAGGGTCTCGACCTCGAAGCCGGGAACGTCGAGCGAGATGAACGGCAGGCAGCGGGCCCAGAAGGCGTTGTAGCCGTAGCAGAGGTCGGTGAAGTGGGTTCCGTGCAGGAGGTTCGCCGTGCCGCTGAGGAAGGTGTTGCCGGCGCTTCGCAGCTTGGTGATGTCGGCGCTGCCGCCGCCCTCCAGGAAGCGGGAGCCCTTGGCGAAGTCGGCGCCCGCCTCGAGCGCCTCGACGAAGCGCGGGATCTCGGCGGGGTCGGCCGAGCCGTCGGCGTCGAGCATGACGACGAGGTTGCCGGTGACCGCCGCGAAGCCGCTGCGGAAGGCGTCGCCCTTGCCGCGGCCGCTCTGGGTCAGCACGCGGATCGTCGGGTAGGCCTGGCGGGCTGCCTCGATCGTTTCGTCGTGCGAGTTGCCGTCAACCAGGATCACCTCGTGTAGGTCCTCGGGCAGCCGGCTCAGCACGTGGCCGATGTTCCTCGCCTCGTTCATCGCGGGCACGACGACGCTGACACGGGTCTTGCGGGTCTGCCGGCGGTCGGGGCCCGAGTAAGGGACTGCGCCGCGGGGGGCGAGCGCCTCGACGTCGATCAGGGGCACCCCGCCGACCTGGCTCGGCGTCGCCACCGGCGCCTCAAGTAGATCGAGTGGGCGGGGGAGAAGGCTGACCGGGACGCCGATCGACTTGAAGGCGCGGACGAGCTCGAGCAGCCCCTCGTCGTCGGCATGGCGGCTGGCGATCACGACGCGATCGGCGTGATAGCGATCGACGACCTGCAGGGCCGCGACGCGGCCCGCGTCCTGTGACCCTCCTTCGCCGGGCGGCACCGTCGCCACGACCGTGGCGTAGGCGCGCAGCGGCTCGTACGCTTTCAGCCGCGCCGCGGTGGTCTCGTCGCCGACCAGAACCCAGCGCTCGTTGCTTTCGAGGCGCTGGACGAGCGGCGCGCTGAGCCAGCGGGCGACCGTGTCAAGTAGCACGAAAACCCCCCAAAGGATTAGCTGGGCGCTGCCATCCAGTGGAATTAGGAGCGACGCCGACCAGGCGAAGAGGGCGGCGACCAGGAGGCGCATCACCGGCCAGGCCATACCGCCCTCGTTGCCGCGGGAGGCGCTGGCACCGTAGACCCCGAGCATTCCGTAAACGGCGACGAGGATCAGGGGCGAGAGCGGCAGCGCAGGAAATACACCTGCACCGCTGGCCAGCGCGACGGCCGTTAGCGCGATCGAGGAGGAGGCGAGATCGACCGCGGGCACGAGCCACCAGGCCGCCCCCCGCCTCGTGCGAGGCATGGTTCCCAGCGTCGGCCGGTCCTGCACGACAGCTTCATTGCTCTGCGCGCGGGCCGGGATGCGGGTGTTGATTGGGGCGTCTGCGGAACTGTGCATTTGAGGGGTTTTCGGCAAAGGGGCTCTTGTTTGAAGATTTCCATATCCCGGGATCCCAATCCCGGCCCTCCCCCTATCGGCAGCACCTTCCGCCCACGTTAACGCTTAACGGAAATTGCGTGTTGAGATTTTTGTTACAGCCCGGAGCGCGTCTTTTTATGCCGGGAGATGACGGCTCAGGGTCTATGGAGTGAACACTGTCACAGGCTGTACGCTTCGGCCAGCTCGGGATCCTTGGCGGCAAGCATCTCCGCCAGCTCGACCATCACCTTGCACTGCTTCCAGGTGGCGTCGTCCTGCATCTTGCCGTCGATCATGTGCACGCCGCGGCCGTCGGGGATCGCCTCGAGCACCTTCTTGGCGAATTTGACCTCCTCGGGCGGTGGGCTGAAGACTTTCTTGGCGATGCCGATTTGGACCGGGTGCAGCGACCAAGCGCCGACGCAGCCCATCAGGAAGGCGGCGCGGAACTGGGTCTCGCAGCCGGCCGTGTCCTTGATGTCGCCGAATGGCCCGTAGAAGGGGAGGATGCCGGTCGCCGCGCAGGCGTCGACCATGCGGGCGATCGAGTAATGCCATAGGTCCTGCTGGGAACTGACGCGGTCCACCTCGGGGTTCTCGGGGTCAGCCGGGTCCTCCATCACGCGATAGCCGGGATGCCCGCCGCCGACCCGGGTTGTCTTCATCCGTCGCGAGGCGGCGAGGTCGGCAGGGCCGAAGCTCATCCCCTGCATACGGGGGCTGGCGGCGGCGATCTCCTCTAGGTTCACAACTCCCTGTGCGGTCTCGAGGATCGCGTGGATCAGGATGGGGCGGTCAAGCCCTGCCTTGGCCTCCAGTTGCGCGAGCAGGCGGTCGACGTAGTGGATGTCCCAGGCGCCCTCGACCTTGGGCACCATCACGACCTCCAGCTTCTCGCCGATCTCGGTCACCAGGGTGGTTAGATCGTCGAGCACCCAGGGGCTCTCGAGTGAGTTGACCCGGGTCCAGAGCGCGGTCTGTCCAAAGTCGGACTCCTTCGCTGCCTGGATCAGACCTTGGCGCGCTGCCTCCTTACGGTCGACCGGGATCGCGTCCTCGAGGTTGCCAAGCAGGATGTCGGTCTTGGTCGCGATGTCAGCTGCCTTGGCGACCATCTTCTCGTTGGAGAAGTCGAGGAAGTGGATCATCCGCGAGGGTTTGACCGGGATCTCACGCAGCGGCTCGGGGGCGCCGATCGCCTGCGGCTGGAAGAAGTCTCTGGGGTTTCTCACACTGCTCCTCGCGTCGTTCTGTTCGCTGGTCGCGAGGAAATCTAGCCAAACGCGCGTTCGAGACCGGGGCGGAGGACTTCGCCGTCCGCCGCCGTACCTTTGAGGGAGATGGAGGCTGTGGCGCCCGACACGACGCAGGACTGGTTGCTCCCCGCGCATTCCCGGCCACCGCTGATCGGCGAGCTCGAGCGACGGATCGACGAGGCGCTGGCGACCGCACGGGCCTCCGAGGCCGCGGTTATGACGGTGGGCGCCGCGGCACTCGACGCCGCCGAGCAGGCGCGCTGCGCGGCCGAGCTGGCGGAGCGAGCCAGTGTGATGGTCGTCAAAGCTCAGGAATCCGTTGCACCCACTATGCCTGTCGCCCAGGCCGCCGTGTCGACGGCCCCACCTCATACGCAGGAGTCTCAACCGGCGCCGGGAGACGCGAGCCTCAGAGACTTCAGCGAGCGGGCTGACCGCCTCGTCGCCCGCCTGCGACAACTGCAACGGATTCCCCTTGCGGCACCCGCAGCCAGCGACGCCGCAGCCCAGCTGCAATACGGGCACTGATCTCGCTGGGGGGGTCGATCTCGACTCCGTCTAGAGAGCTCACCGGCTCGACGCCGCGCACCGAGCCGGCTAGAAACACCTCGCCGCGGTGCAGATCGTCAACTGTCAGCCGTTCCTCACGGGCCTCGATTCCCTCGGCCCGAGCCACCTCGATTGCCTGGCGCCGGGCGATGCTCGGCAGGATGCGCCCGTCGGTTGGCGGTGTCGCCAGCCATCCTTTCCCGGCCGTGAAGACGCTTCCGCGCGAGGCCTCCAGCACGGTTCCGTCGGCGTCGACGAGGAGCGGCAGCTCCCCTCCAGCGACCGCCGCGGCACGCTCCAGCAGTCGCCGGTCCGCCCACTTGTGGGCGCCGAGGCCTCCGGCCACCACGAAGCTGCGCAAGGCAATGCCACGATCGTGAGAGGGGAAGACCTTCGCGGGCTCGACCTCGGTTGATGCGACCTCGGTCGTCAGGCGGTCTTCTGCGGGGGCCACGGTGAGGCGAAGTTTCCCGTGGCGGATGCCCCGGGCGCGGTCGATGACGGCCTTGCGGGCATCGCCGGGCAGATCGGCACCAAAGAGGGCGTCGAGGCTGGAGGCGAGTCGCTCGAGGTGAGCGTCGAGCTCGACCGGCCGGCCGTCGAGGACGAGCATCGTCTCAAAGACGCCTTTGCCCGGATCGGCGTGGGGCGAAGGGAGCATGCCGGGATATCTTGACGGCGATGGCCGCGGCAAGCCAGACGAGCGTCCCAGCGGCAGCCGAATGCCCGCGGCTCTTGGTGCGCCAACTCGACATGCTGCCCGATGTCGAGCGCGCTTTCGTCCACTTATATGGAGAGAGCCGGAATGCCTTCTGGCTCGACAGCAGCATCGGCGGGGAGCGGGGATGCTTCTCCTTCATCGGAGACAGCGAGGGACCGCTGGGCGCGGTGATCTCTTACGACGTCGAGGATGGCCAGGTCCGGATATCCCGTGGTGAGAAAGTCGAGGTTCGAGAGGAATCGATCTTCGACTACCTCGATCATGCGCTGTCCGGCCTGCGCCCGCTCACCGCCGGACTTCCCTTCGACTTCGATTGCGGCTTCGCCGGCTACTTCGGCTACGAGCTGAAGGCGGACTGCGGCGGCGACGCCACCCACCGACCTCCGACCCCCGACGCCGCCTTCATCTTCGCCGACCGCCTGATCGCCTTCGACCACGAGGAGCGCAGCACCTACCTCCTCGCCCTCACCAGCGCCCGACCCGAACTGCATCAACTTCTCTATCTGCTAGGTGGAGAAGTTGATGCAGTTCGGGGGGTTGCGGAAGGGGAGCGTTGGATCGAGGAGACAAGCGAGCGCCTTGCTGCACTATCACCGCTTGCCGAGCCTGCGCCGGGCCCCGAGCCCGTCGAGTTGCGGTTGCGGCGGTCGCCGGAGCGCTACCGCGACGACATCGAAGCCTGTAAGCGCTACCTGACCGCCGGGCACAGCTACGAGATCTGCCTCACCAACAAGCTCACTGCCGAGGCAAGTCCCGATCCGCTTGAGCTCTACCGCGCCCTTCGCCGAGCAAATCCTGCGCCGTTCGCCGCCTACCTGCGCTTCGGCGACCTTGCCGTATTGAGCTCCTCGCCAGAGCGCTTCCTCGCCGTCGACCGCAACCGCTGGGCGGAAGCGCGGCCGATCAAGGGCACCAGCCGCCGGGGGGAGACGCCGGAGGAAGACCTGCGCCTGGCGCAGGACCTGCGCGCCGGAGAGAAGAGCCGCGCCGAGAACGTCACGATCGTCGATCTGCTGCGCAACGACTTGGGTCGCGTCTGCAAAGTCGGAACCGTGAACGTGCCCGAGCTGATGCGGGTCGAGACCTACGAGACCGTGCACCAGCTCGTCTCCAGCGTGCGTGGCCGCCTGCGCGACGACGTTGGTGTTGCCGATTGCGTTAGGGCCTGCTTCCCGCCGGGATCGATGACCGGCGCTCCGAAGCTGCGCACGATGGAGATCATCGACGAGCTCGAGGGGGAGGCGCGGGGCGTCTACTCGGGCGCGATCGGCTACTTAGGGCTTGGCGGCACCTGCGATCTGAGCGTCGCGATCCGGACGATCGTCAAGGACGGTAGGGAGATGACGATCGGCGCCGGAGGGGCGATCGTCATCGAGTCCGACCCCGGGGACGAGTTCGAGGAGGTGCTGCTGAAGGCCAGGGCGCAGGCTTTAGCGCTCTCGTCGCGTTGGGTTGCACAGGGGAATGCAGAACTGCTGTCGCGATCGGATCGAACCGACTGAGGAGCGGCACCACATAAGAATTTTTGTGTGTGCTCTAGCTCGGGACTCTCTTGGAGAGTCCTCCCAACTCCAAGGAGAGTCACCGTCATGACCGCACGAATGCAATCTTTCCCCACACGCCGGCTGGTACTCGCCATCGTGGCGAGCCTCACCCTCGTCCTCTCCGTCGGCGCGGTCGACGCCCAGGCGGCGACGACGCTCAGCGCGGTGAACCTCTGCGTCAAGAGGACCAATCCCGGCAGGGGGACCATCCGCCTCGTCTCTGGCAAAACCCTCTGCAGGAAATCCGAGCGAGGGGTACTGCTCGTGGCCAGTTCCGGGCCGGAAGGTGTGGTCATCGAAGCCGAACCGGGCAAACAGGGCGAAAAAGGTTCAGTCGGTCAGCAGGGCCCGGTTGGTGAAGAAGGCCCCGAAGGTCCGCAGGGCCCGGTGGGCGACAAGGGCCCAACCGGAGACAAAGGGCCCACGGGTGACAAAGGTCCCGAAGGCAAACAGGGTCCCGAAGGCGACAAAGGACCGCAGGGCGCGACCGGCGACAAAGGCCCGGTAGGCGATCAAGGTCCGCTGGGCAAACAGGGACCCGAAGGTGACAAGGGCCCGATCGGCGACAAAGGACCAACGGGCGACAAAGGACCGCAGGGCGCGACCGGGGATAAAGGCCCGGAAGGCAAACAAGGTCTTGAAGGAGCCAAAGGCCCGACCGGCGACAAAGGTCCCGAAGGCAAACAGGGACCCGAAGGTGACAAAGGTCCGACCGGGGATAAAGGCCCGGAAGGCAAAGAAGGTCCCGAAGGCAAACAGGGTCCCGAAGGCGACAAAGGACCGCAGGGCGCGACCGGCGACAAAGGCCCGGTAGGCGATCAAGGTCCGCTGGGCAAACAGGGACCCGAAGGCGACAAGGGCCCGGTTGGTGACAAAGGCCCCGAAGGTCAACAGGGCCCGGAAGGCAAAGAAGGTCCCGAAGGCAAACAGGGTCCCGAAGGTGACAAGGGTCCTGAAGGAGCCAAAGGCCCGACCGGCGACAAAGGTCTCGAAGGCCAACAGGGTCCGGAAGGCGCAAAAGGCCCCGAAGGCCCGCAGGGCCCAGTGGGCGACAAAGGCCCGACCGGCGACAAAGGCCCCGAAGGCAAACAAGGTCCCGAAGGAGCCAAAGGCCCGACCGGCGACAAAGGCCCCGAAGGCAAACAGGGCCCGACCGGCGACAAAGGTCCCGAAGGCAAACAAGGTCCCGAAGGCAAACAGGGTCCTGAAGGCAAACAAGGTCCCGAAGGCCCGAAAGGCCCCCAGGGCGAAGCGGGTCCCGCCGGGTCGGCTGCCGCTCGCGAAATACGCGGTGGCGGCGGGTCTTCTGAAGTGAATGAAAAAATGGGCAGCCGGTACTTCGGCCCCTCGATCGACATGTTCAGCAGCACTGAGACCGCGATTCAGGAAGTGCTGCCGACCGGGGGAACGGTCAGCAACCTGCGGGTCTTCCTGAGCGGCGTTGCTGGTCCCAGCAACAAATACACGTTCACGGTCCGCAGGGATCCGGCCGGTAGTGCCGTCGGCCCCAGCAGCACGGGCATTACATGCACGGTCACTGGGAACGGCTCCCCCAATTGCGAAGACCCGAGCTCGCAGAAATTCGAAGCTGGCGACGCGATCTCGATTCTCGCCACGGCGAGCGGATCGCCCTCCAGCCGGACAATGTTCTTCCGGCTCGATTTCCAGCCCTAGCGGCTGCGAGCGGACTCGCCGCCCACCCTCCAGGGGTGGGCGGCGGTCGTTCGGGGTCAGTCGACCGCGACTATCTGCCCCGAGTTGACCAGTGCCAGCGCCCGCTTCACGTTCGGGTCGTAAACCTCGATCTGGGCTTTGACGCCCGGATAGGCGAGGTAGACGCTCTGTGGGCTCCTGCGGTCGTAGTAGACGATTGCCCCGCCCGGAGCTTCTGCCAGCACCGCCCCTTCGCGCTTGCCCTGCTGTCGCAGTTCCTGCACAGGGTGCGGCCGGTCGTAGGTTCCCACCGTGAGGAAGATGGGGCGGGAGTCGCCCGCCTTGGCGCCGTCCGTCAGGTAACGCACGTAGGTGCGACCCGATTCGGGTCGGCTCAGCTCGAGTTCGGTCCCCGCCCGCTCACCGACCCAGTACACGGGTGTGCCGGGACCGGATACCGCTTCCCGCAGTTCCCCGGCGCTGAGCACTTCGGCCCCGTCCGAGCTTCCCGGTGAGTTGTCCTCGCCGGAGAGGACCAGCACGAGAGCCAGCGCGACCACGACGACGGCCCCCAGGGCGATGCCGAGGGTCGCCTGCTTCTTGGCGCTGGCCTTACTGTCGGTCTTCTCCTTCTCCATCCAAGCCTTCTTCCGAGTTGCGGGGCGCGCCTGCCGACGCCTGAAGGGCCAAGCGTAATCAGGGGGTCGGCGGGTTCTAGGAGTGCCGTGCAGGGCGTTCTTGCGAGACACCCGGCGGCACCGCGCCGATAACCTTTGCGCCCCGTCACCGACCCGAGCAGGAGCCATGGCCGTAGAGACCGCCTACAGCGAGCAGACCGATATTCAGCGCGACATCACCGAGATGGTCCGGCAGTTCGCCGACGAGCAGATCATCCCCAACGCCGAGCACTTCGATCACGAGGACTCCTTCCCGGAGCCAATCGTCGAGCAGATGAAGGAGCTCGGCCTCTTCGGGGTGACGATCCCGGAGGAGTACGGCGGCATGGGCCTGGACCTGACGACCTACGCGATGATCGTCGAAGAGCTCTCGCGCGGCTGGATCTCGATCTCCGGCGTCGTCAACACCCACTTCATCGGCTCCTACCTGCTGATGAAGTTCGGCACCGACGAGCAGAAGGAGTAC
>Ga0163161_10000356_pt1 | contig 38597 bp, 68 predicted proteins | sample S45metaG_FD_129847 | JGI IMG/M metagenome (GOLD analysis project Ga0163161, IMG submission 129847) | Switchgrass rhizosphere microbial communities from Kellogg Biological Station, Michigan, USA - S4-5 metaG | ecosystem: Host-associated > Plants > Roots > Rhizosphere > Soil | place: USA... | reverse complement strand
TACTGCGTACCAGTGCCGGAGGGCCGGCAAGCATAAGGCTGCACCTTGGAGCGGCTTCATGCCATCAGGCAGACCACCAAGGAAGGGAGCCCGGTTTCTTAGCTGGGCTCTTTTTTGTCTGATTTTTGACCTGCACGCAAAGAGTGGTATTCTTTTATTTACTGAGGCGCACAGGTTAAACGCACTCTGACCACTGGAGTTCAGTGGGCCATCGTTACCAAGCGAGTAGAAAATGAGCCAAACCCTGGAAGAATTGCGGGCAGCAAATGCAGCACTAGAGGTGAAAGCAGCAGAGGTTCCGCAAACCAATGCGACTGAAACCACTGATGATGCAGTAGACGACCTGAACGACGACGAGAACCTTGCGGAAGGGGACGAAGGCGAAGAAGGCCAGACACCAGAGCCCGAAAGTTGGATGAAGGGCGACGACCAGGAGTCGCAAGAGGCTGGGAAGAAGTTTACTGACGGTGACATCGGGGCGGCTAAGGCCAAACTCCGAGCGAAGCTGGAGGCTAAACACCAGTCGGAAGTTGAACAATTGCGTGCACAACTGGAAGAAGCACGCCGGAACACCGTAACGCCGCAACTCACGGCACGCCCGAAGCGTGATGACTTCTACGACCAAGATGATCCAGACGACGCCTATACGGAAGCTCTGGCTGATTGGAAGCTGAAGGAATCTCAAGCTCGGCAGCACCAAGAGACGCAGCAATACGAGTTCCAGCGTAAGCAACTGGAAGCACAGAAAACAATTGAATCCGGCGTTGACCAGCATTACGAGCGAGCGGCAACACTGGCAGCAGCAAGCGGCATTAGCCCTGAGCTGTACCAGTCAGCAGACTTGCGTGTACGTAGCGCCATTGACGGGGTTTTCCCTGGCGGCGGCGAACAAGTTACGAACGCGCTGATTGCAAGCCTTGGCGAAGGGTCTGAAAAGGTGTTCTACAACCTCGGGGTGAGCCCGAAACGCCTTGCAGAACTGACGGCGAAACTTGCAGCAGATCCGTCCGGGCTTCAAGCCTCAACCTATCTGGGGAAATTGTCTGCCGAACTGACCGCGCCTCTACGCAAACGCAGCAATACACCGGCTCCGGCCACGAACGTGCAAGGCGACGCTAACACCACGGATTTGGGCAAGGGCTTGCAACGCAAGTACCTGGAAGCCCACAAAAAGGGTGATACACAAGCAGCCTATGACATCCGACGTGAAGCCAAGGCCAAAAACATTAATGTCAAATCTTGGTAAGGATATAAACGATGGCAACTTTAACCGCAGGCAAAATCGCCGAGGTCATGTTCGATAAGGCTCTGGAGACCTACGAGCCGCAGGACATGCTTCTGCCAACCACGACCTTTATGGAGCCGGAAGGCTCGACCATGCAGAACTCGGGCAACACCATCTGGCGCCCTGTCCAGCAACACCGTCCGGTTCTGTCCGGCTGGGACCTGACAGGCCAGGAACAAGGGATCATCGAAGAGACCTACGCGGCCTTCCTCGGTCTTCCGAACAACGATCTGGTGAGTCTGCGCGCTGATGACATGCGCGACACTCGTTTTTGGGAGCGCGCCGGCACCGAAGCAGGCCGCCAACAGGCGACCCAACTGAACAAGGATATCGCCACCGCTGTTGGCACGCAGGGCGGTATGTTCATCCGCTCCAACGCCACCAGCGGCTATGACTTCATCGCTGAAGGCCAGGCGCTGATGAATGAACGCCAGGGCGCGAAGTCCGAGCGTATGTTCATCCTCAATGACCGAGACAACCTGAAGTATGCGAAGGATCTGGCTGCTCGCCAAACCCTGCAAGGTCGTCCGGCTGAAACTTGGGCTAACGGCCAGATTGGCCAGAACGTGGCCGAATTTGACGTTTACACCGGCTCCTTCCTGCCAAACCTGATCGGCGGCGCAGACCCTGCAACCACTGTGACGGCCAACCAGTCGTTCGCACCAACTGCCGGCACCGTGAACGCCGTGAACAACACCGTAACCAACGTCGATTATCGCTATGCGACTGTCGCGGTTACGGCTTCGGCGTCCTACAACATCGGCGACAAGGTTACCTTCGCCAACGGCGGCGTAACTGTGAAAGCGGTTGGCCTGGCTGACAAGTCGAATACCGGGATCGCGATGACCTTCACTGTCACCGGCAAGCCTACTGGCACGTCGTTGCAGATCTCGCCGAAGCCTATCGCGTTCGATGACCCAGCCTTGAGTGCGCTGGAAAAGTCATATGCCAATGTGGACACCCGCATCCTGAGTGCCGCAACCGTAAACCGGGTGAACATCGACGCTTCGAAGAAAACTAACCTGTTCTACGACAAGGATGCCGTTGAAGTGCTGGGCGGCACCATCCCTGCTGAGCTGTTCAAATCGTTCGACGGCCTGAAGGTCATCAACCAGACCATGAAAAATGGCCTGAAGATGTACATGATCTACGACGCGAACATGATCAACATGCAGTTCCGCTTCCGTCTATTCACTTGGTACGGCATCACGATCAAAGACCCATCTCGCTGCGGCGTAGCTGTTAGCTTCTGATTGGGGGGCGTAACCTTGAGGGGCCGGAAGGCCCCTTTCTTTTATCCGAGGAACGAAACTATGAGTAGCATCCTGTACCGAGAAGGCAAAGGCACCATCGAGCATGGCATCGAGTGCGAGGCTTTGGTTTGCGAACCTGAAGAGGTTGATGGTCTGCTGGCAACCGGCTGGCTAGCCAATCCACCGGGTTATGTGCCGCCAGAGCCTATTGTGGTCGAGGAAGAGCCCGAGACTGAACTTGAGCAAGACGATGACGCTGATTTGGCTGAACAAGTCGCATCCCTTACTGCTCAAGTCGAAATTCTGAACGAGATGGACGAGAAGTCCCAGGCAGAGATCACTCGTCTAACCGAAGAGTTATCGAAGGCCGAGGCCGATCTTGAGTCGCTGGCGGATGAAAACATCCATCTGACTGGGCTGCTGAATCAAGCGCCAGAAGAAGAGCCGCCGGCTAGTGATGGTTCAGCAGAAGATGATGGCGACGAGAGCAACCTGAGCCCTGTTCGCATCGCGGCCCGGGACGCAGGCATCGAAGGCTGGGATACTAAGCGCATCGGCACCCTCGAAAATCTGCTGTCGGAGAAGTAATCAATGTCACAGCTCAAGGTCGACCCCATAACAGAGGCATATTCAATGCTCAGGATCTCTGGGTTGACGGTTATTCCGAATCCGTCCGACCTTGAGCTTGCTTTGAATAAGCTCGAGAACATGATGTCCGAGCTTTTATCACGCGGAATCGAGGTAGGCTACAACTTCGAGGAGCAGCCGGATCCGAACAGTGACCTGAATGTTGATCGTAAATATTGGAACATGATTGCCACGAATCTGGCTACGCGGCTTATTCCGGACTTCAACAAGGACGCTTCGCCGGTGCTGTTTTCCCAGGCGTCACAGTCACTATCAAATGCCTCCTCAATCTGTGCGCGAGACCGCATCAGGCAAGTTCAGCCGCCAGCTAGGCAGCCCGTTGGCAGTGGCAATCGAATCTTTGCGCGGTGGGAGCGCTTCTATGTCGGTATTAACAGCTTCGCGCCGAATGTTCCGTCTACGCTGTTCATCATGCAGGGCGAGACAAACGACTTCCAAGAATCGTTCGCGGCCTACCTGCGCACGGATGAGTTCATTGATACGTTCGAGGTGACATCAGATACTGGTCTTGTTGTGGTCAGTTCGGTGCTGCTGGATGGCGTCATTACCTATCGACTGAATGCGCCGGTCGACCTTTCTGCCAACTCCTGGCAGCAGGTCAAGATCCGCGTTGAGACAACGGAGGGGCGAGTAGAAATCCGCATCATCAACTTTCAGGTGATGCCTAATGTGGTAGTTGGAAACCAAGCATAAGGGGAAGCACAATGCCATTCACTCAGGAAAAAATCGATCGCGCCTCTGCTCAGTCTCGCGGAATCTTCAACAACTACGTATATCGGACTACCGACACCATGGCTCAGGTGAAGGCTGCCGGATATTTTGCGCAGTGCCGCTTTGCAATCTTAGACGGTCCAGATACGAACGGTTTCGGATGGAATGGCGGCAACATCGAGTGCTATTGCTCCGATGGTTACATGATCGGGCAAATGAACGCGACCACCGGGACTATGACCGGTCTGTTCTCGGCCCCAACAATCATCATGCAGAGTGACATTCTCGTTGCTTCATCGGTGGCTAACCAGATACCTGGCGTTCTCGGAACTCCACTTCAGGTCGTCTTCGGGGCGCTGCAAACAACCACGCAATTCGATCTGAGTGCTGCTGGCGCGCTGACCTGCAAGGTGTCAGGCCGCTATCAATTCGTTCTGTCAGCACAGGCCGGGCGCGCTGCTGGCGCTGGTGTAGTGAACTTGTTCTTGCGTCTGCTGAAAAACGGTACGCAGATCGGGAACACATCGCTGGCACGCATGGATAACGCCGCCGTCATCACCCCTCTGCGATTCGTGGTGTCGTTTGATCTGGTGGCTACGGATGTCCTTACGGCATTTGTGGTTCAGGACTCCAGCGGTATCGCGGGCGCTGGTGGCCTCTACTCGGTAACTCCTGCTACGGCCGGATGGGCAGCCTCTCCATCGTCCGCAATCACTATCACGCAGCTCTCAACCTTGGTGTAACTATGCCGTCGCAGAAGGTCCCTATCACGCTCATCAAGGGCGATAAGATCAGTACGCAGACCGACTACTTGGATGCGTTGCCTGAGAACATGTACGCCGTGCCAAAGCCGATCCTTGGGGCTGAAGGCTTTATGCTTCAGCATTCCGGGCTGACTGAATACGGGACTGGCGCGGGGCCTGATCGCGGCGGCGTGTGGAATGAGCGGCTGCAAAACCACTTCAGGGTGTCGTACACGCAATTCATCATCGTGCATGACGACGGTTCTACAGAGCGCTTCGGCAACATCCCAGGCGCCGAACAAGTTTCCATGCCTTATTCGTTCAACACGCAGGCAGTGATTGGCGGCGGCGGATTCTATCTGTATGACCCCGTGAACGGTTTCCGCCAGGTGCTTGACCCGAACCTAAAGACTCCAATCGACGGAACGTGGATCGATGGCTATTACTTCCTCACGGATGGCGCCACGCTCTACCATACGCAGCTTAACAACGAAGAGGCATTCAACCCGCTGGACTTCGCCACTTCTGAATTCTCCCCAGATCCAACGCTTGGCGTAGGAAAGACCGCCGATGACAAGGTAATCGTGTTCAACCGGTACACGACAGAGTTCTTCGCCAACGTTGCATCTAACAACTTCGCGTTCACTCGCATTCAGGCCAGGGCGCTGAAGATTGGCATTGTGGCCACGCATGCCAAGTGCGAGCTAAATGACAAGTGGTATTTCGTTGGTGGCCGCAAAGAGCAGGATCTGGGCATTCACATGCTCGGCGTTGGATCGACACAGCAGATCTCTACCCGTGCGATTGACCGTATCCTTTCCAAGTACAGCGAACCTGATCTTGCCGACGTATCTGTCGAAGCGATAGGCGTTGATGGCATGTCATTCGTGTACATCCATCTCCCGGAAGAGACGTTGCTGTTCAACGAGACTGTTGCCACGGCATCAGGCCTAGAGAATGCATGGTCGATCCTGAAGCGCGGCGTGGGCAATCAGCCATGGCGCGGCATCAATGGCGTGTTCGATCCGCGTGTTGGTCAGTGGCTATTCGGCGATAAAGTGGACCTGCGTCTGGGATTTCTCGATCCTAAATCAGTCGACCAGTATGGCGAGATGGGCGAATGGGTTCTGTACACACCGTTCCTGTACCTAGAAGGCATGTCAGTCGACAGCCTGAACATCGAGACAATGCCCGGGCATTCTCCAACTAATGACGCCACGCTGTTCGTCTCTATGACCTATGACGGCGTAACGTATGGGCATGAGGTTACAGCGCGTTACGGAGCCCCTGGCGATTACAATCAGCGCTATATCGTAAACCGTCTTGGGTACGTGCGGAATTGGATCGGCTTCAAGCTTCGCGGCGCATCCCGCGCCAAGATGTCATTCGGACGGGGGTATTTAGAAGTTGGCTAATTTAACGAGTAATTATCTTGGCCTGGCTCTATCAGCCGCCGAAGTCAAAGCTATGACGGGCTGGCCCGACCCTATCGTAAATGACTACATTTCTTTGCTCAGCTCGCTGACTCAGCTCGCGTCGGCCATTCAGGTGATGGATTCTGGAATCGTCGATCCAGAAGGCGTAGTGGTGGCTAACAACTCGCGCCAATACTTCAACACAGTGACCAGCAAGCTTTGGATAAACCCTATTATCGGCTCAACAACTGGATGGGTGCTTATCTAATGTTCCGTCCGGCATATCTGTGCGAAGACTGGCTAGGCATTGCACATGATGAAGATCATTACGTTTTCAGATGGGATGTGGCGCGCGTGTTCTTCTCATGCTGTGAGAAAGGACAATCATTAAGCGCTCATTTCTCGGCAGATAAGTCCGGGTTGCGCCTGATCAAACCGGCCATAGATGAGTTCTGCACATGGGCGTTCTCGGTTATGCCTTGGTGTAGAATGATATTTGCTTGCATTGTTCGCCCAAGCGTTGCGCGGCTTGTCGAAAAATGCGGATTTTCCTTACTGGAGGCGCGTGACGAACTCCAGATCTACGTGAGGTTTCAACCATGGGAAGCATCTTAGGCGGCGGGAGCAAGGGCGGGGGAAGCAGCAGTGCTATCAATAGCAGTGCTGAAGGTGTAGCAAAGGCTGCGCAGGCTGGCGGACAATCGTCGGCCCAGGCCATTCAGCAGGCCGCGCAGCTCGGGTACGACAACACCCGAATCGGTTCTGAGTGGGCGGCCAATAGCGCCTTACAGGGCTCTCAGACATCAGCAGCAGCGCAGCAGCAGGCGCTAGATTATCTTCGTCAGGCTGATTCGCTTCCGTCCGGTTTGAGAGAAGCGGCATTGACTAGCCTCGGCAACCTGTACAACGGATCGGGGAGCATCACGGATCGGGCCATGGCGAGCCCGCTGTATAAGTCCGCCGTACAGCAAGGAGAGAATGCCGTCCTACGGAATGCCTCGGCAACTGGCGGCCTTCGCTCTGGTTCTACCAGCGAGAATCTGGCGCAGGTAAACCAGAATGCTCTTGTCTCAGCCTACAATGATCAGATTGCCGGCCTTCAGGGGCTTTCATCTCTCCCTTCGAATGCGAACACGATTGCAGGCTATCAGGCGGGCATCGGTAACACGCTAGGCCAGGGTCAGATCAACCAAGGGAATATCCTCGGCCAAGGCCTGATCTCGGCGACGAACACCTATGGACAAGGTCAGGTTTCTGCGGCTGATGCCATCGCCAACGGCAACAACGCTGCTGCTACGGCTATCTCTCAGGGGCAGATTGCGGCAGCCAATAACAAGGCGCAGGGCTCGCAGAACTCGGCAAACAACATGTTGGGGCTGGCGAACCTTGGGATTCAGGCGTGGGGTATGTTCTCGGATCGCCGCCTGAAGTCAAATATTGAGTTCATCGGCGAAGAGAATGGCCTGCGCAAATATCGCTGGGTCTGGAACAAGCTTGCTAGCGCACTCGGTCTTCATGGTGAAAGTCACGGCGTGATGGCGGACGAGGTAGAAGATTCTCATCCTGACGCCGTGTCGATCCAAGACGGCTATCTGATCGTCAACTACGAGAAGCTGGGGGTTAGCCATGGCGTTTAACTACACTCCCGCCTCTGGCATTAACCAGCAGCAGCTAGGATTTGGGTCGCCACTGGTATACGGCGCCCCGTTAAGCTCGCAGGCCGCGAACGCACAAAGACAGCAGGTCGATTACAGCAGCCTCAATCAGCAACAGCAGCAGGGCCAGCAGCAAGGCATGGACCCGATGCAGATGCTGAAAATGTATCAGCAGTTCAAGGGTATGAATGCTGGATCTACGGGCGGCGGCAATGGCCTATCTGGGCTGCTGAGCACTGGCGGCGGAGAGGCCGGGCTTGGAGGGTCTGGCCTTATTGGCAGCGCGAGCGGTGCAACATCTGCAGCTAGCACTGGTGGCGCCAGCTATGGGCTCGGCGGCTCACTTGTGGGTGGCACTGGCACGGTAGGCGGTTCAACCTTTGCGGCTGGCGCTGGATCTGGTGCAGCATCTGGCGGAGGCCTTGGAGGTGCGTTGGGTGGCAGTGCTGCTGGCGGATCAGCGGCAGGGGGTGGCGCTGCGAGCGGTGCAGGCGGCGCATTAGCTGCCGCTGGCCCATGGGCCGCCCTTGCTGCAATCATCATGATCAACGAGGAAGATAGTCGCAAGAAAGGGCTGCGTTCCGAGAATCGTGGCGAACGAACTCGCGACCAGTTGACCGGCAAGGTGGCCACTCAGGACATCGAGGGTAAATGGGGGCCTATGCTCGACAAGTGGACGGGCGGAAACTTCAGTAAACTTGGGTTCCAAGGTGACGCCAAGGGCGCAAGCCAGATCGCTTCTGGCCGTATCGCCCCAGGCATCAAGTCGCTGTGGAACGAAGGCACCATTGGCAAAATCAGGAAACTATTCTAATGGCCGGATATAACCAAAACCCCTACACCGTCGAAGCTGGCAACGACTACAGCTCAGGCCTGTCCGGTTTGAGCAACACGATTGCCAATGTGCGCCAGGCTAAGATTCAGGAAGCAGAGCAGCAACGCAAGCAGGACATATACGACCGTGCGCAGAAGCGCTTCACGGAGGTGCAGTCGGCTGCTCAGAAGGCGTTTTCAAGTCAAAATCCGGATGAGGTCGCAAAGATCGCAGTTCAATATCCTGAAATCACGCAGATGCTTCAGCAGGCTACCGGGCTGAAGGAGGACATGCAGAAAAAAGAGGCGTCCGGATTTCTGCGCCAGTTAAACGCTGCATCTCCAGATCAGCGAGATGCTATCTATCAGCAAAGAATCCAATCTATTAAGGATCGTGGAGGCGACCCATCACACTCGATTCAATCGTATGCGGACTACAAGGCAGATCCAGAGGGCGAAATTCTCAATACCAGAATGCTTCTGGCTGGCGCTGATCCAGAAGGGTACAAAGCATTTGCTACGGAGCAGGAGGCCAAGGCCAAGGTTCAAGCCGAAAAAGATAAGGCGGCCCGCGAAGAAGCACAGTTCAACCGCGCCGAGGCTGGGCGCAATCAGCGCGCCTATGCCCGTGCGGCCGCCACTGCCAATGGAAGCTCAGCTGAGAAACAGACGGCGCATCAAAAGGACTTCAATCAATGGAAGGACATGCCTGAGGGGCCAGAGAAGAAGGCCTTCGGACAGGCAGCCGGATTCGTCAGTAAAGAAGGCCGTGAACTAGCTCCCGGTGTACAGGAGCGACTTGCTAAAACCATTGATTCCGCTGTTGCGGCAGATAACAACATCGGAAGGTTCAACAGCCTCGCGGATGAAATCGATAAATCCAATCTGACTGGCGGTCTTTTGGGTGGCTCGTGGGCTGAGAAAGCCAAAGAGCTGACGGGCGACCAAGACGCGGCAACTAACCTGCGGAAAGAGTTTGCCCAAGTTCGAGCATCCCAAGCTTCGGCCAACCTTCCACCGGGCTCTGCCTCTGATGCTGACGTTGCTCTGGCGCTCGGTCCAATTCCGTCCGACAACGCAAACAAGAAACAGATCGTCAGCTATCTACGCGGGCAGGCAAAGCTGTCGAAGCTCGCATCTGACTTCAACAACTTCAAGGCTGACTACATTTCTGTTACTGGCGGCGAACGCGGCATGCTCCAAGCCTGGAAGAAGCAGGGTGGTGCAGGCGGATCTGCTGGGGGCGCCAAACCTTCTCCGGGGCAGCCTGCCGCCCCCGCATCCTCTGGCGGCTGGGAGATCGTTAAATAATGGAAACCCAAGAGTACAAAGTTAAGGTTCCGGATGGACAGGTGATCACCTTGCGCGGTCCTGCTGGCGCCTCTCAGGATGAGGTTATTGCGCAGGCTCAAAAGCTTTATGGGCAGCAGCAGGCCGATGTGCCAGCGACGCCAGGGTCTCAGTCTCAGGACATGCTTCCGCCAGCAGAAGAAGGTTCTCGGCCGCCTGCCGCTACGCCACAACAAAAAGCCGAAGAGCCAGGGATGATGGATAAGCTTGGTGCCATGCTCACAGGCAGTGATCGCCAAACCCGCGCAACTCAAGATCTTCCGGAACTGCAAAGTTCGGGGCTTTTGACTGGGCTGGATATCCCGCCAGCAAAGGCGGCCGCAGTGACGGCGGCGCTCGTAACCATGACCGATCCGCAGGAGATCGCGCAGACCCTTAAATCACTCTCTCCTGATATCGGGATTCAGCAGGATGAAAAAGGCAATCTGATCGCCGCCAATAATGTGACTGGCGCAAGGGCAATGCTGAACAAGCCAGGTTTTAGCGGGATGGATGCACTACAGGCAACCGGCATTGGTGCTGCGTTCGCGCCCACTGGCCGCGCTGCTAACGCTGTTGGCGGTGGAATTCTTAAGCAGGCTGCCACGCTCGGCGCAACATCGGCGGCTACTCAAGCGGCTATTGAGGGCGGACAGCAACTGGCAGGCGGAAACTTCGACCCGAGAGAAGTCGCTGCTGCTGGCGCGATGGGTGCCGCAATGCCTGTGGTGGCCGGCGCTGCTGGCGCAACGATTGATGCCGCCAAACAAGGTGTTCAGGCCATTCGCGGCGCCACAGCTACTAGTTCAGACCTGATGCAAGCGGCAAAGGCAGCAAACATCCCAGTGATGACCAGTGATGTTGTGCAGCCTAATACGTTTATTGGTAAGTCGGCCCAAGCGGTTGGCGAGCGAATTCCGCTTGCAGGGACTGGTGGCTTGCGCGCTACGCAGCAGGAGGCTAGGAAAGCCGCTGTGCAGCAAATGGGGGATAAATACCCCGTGCCAAATCCAAGTCAGATCATCGATAGCCTGAAGGCACAGAAGTCTAGAGTTAAGCAGGCGGCCGGTCAGCGATATGACGAACTTTTGCCGAAGGTAGATTCGCTTGGCGCTACGCCCTATACCAAGACCTCGCAGGCTATTGATGATGCTATCTCGGAACTCTCAAAGCCTGGCGTCGTATCGAGCAAGGAGGCTCTTGAAGAGCTTAAGCAGTTCAAGGATACGCTAGGGTCGGCAGACCAAACCTATAGCTCCCTTAAGGAAAATCGGGGGGCCTTGCGTGAGGTTGTTAACTCCTACGATAACCAAGGTCGAAGCCAGCTGCCTTCTAGAGCCAAGGCCTTGATTAATCGTGTCTACTCGGCAATCGGCAATGATATGGATGAGGCTGCACGAGCGGCTTTAAATCCGCGCGACTATTCAAGGCTGAAGGCGGCCGATTCTATCTATCGGTCAGAAGCCGAGAAGATGACGCGCACGCGCTTAAAGAATGTTTTGGACAAAGGGGACCTGACGCCCGAGATTGCTGAAAACCTTCTGTTCAGTAGCAAGCCTAGCGAAGTGAAAAGCCTCTACAATTCGCTCGATACCAGCGGTCGAGACGCTGCTCGGGCTACTGTGATCCAGCGCGCGCTGACCAAGGCTGGCGGCCTGGACAATCCATCGCCTGAGAAATTTATCTCTGAGTTACGCCGGATGGAATCGCAAACAGGGATTTTGTTCAAGGGGGATGAGCGCAAACAGCTTGAGGGATTGAAACAGGTTCTTGCGGCTACCAAGCGTGCAGGTGAGGCGGGCGTCCAAACAGCTACAGGTCAGCAACTCTATGCCCCTGTTGCCGCGGCGGCGGCCGGGTCATTGATCGGTGATTTAGGTGCTACGCTTGCGGCTGGCGCGTCAGTTGGGGCTTTGGCTCGGGCCTATGAAAGCCCTGTAGTTCGTAATGCCATGATCAGAATTGGTGCGGCGCCAAATTCTCAGGCCTCTAAGCGGCTTGCTTTGCAGCTAGCTCGGCAATTGAGCGCCGGTGCTCAATCAGCACGTTCTCAAAAAACTGGAGAGCCAGAACAATCAGGAAAATAGAAGCGGCTAGCTGGATCATAATGTCACCTCAAATCAAACCAAAATGGTGAATGCAATGGCAGACGAGAACGAAGTAAGGCTACCTTACGTCTACTATCCTGACCCCACAAGGGGTCGGCCGGTATTCGAAGGATCTATCTATGTCGGACAACCCGACACAGACCCTCAGGTTATCTCAAACCAACTCCAGGTCACGGCGGTTCAGGAGGACGGTTCGGCAGTTCCGATTGCTCAGCCCATAAAGACCGGCGCGGGCGGCGTGCCGATGCTGAACGGTTCGCCCATCCAGCTACAGGTAAGCGGTGAATACAGCATCAAGGTGCTAGATAAATATGGCGCCCAGGTCTATTACGCCGCATCACTTGTTGCCGGCGTAACGCCTACGACGATCATCAGGACGCAGCTAGTCCCGCTGTCCATCGACCTGACTGACAGGTTTATTAACGCCTATCTGTTCAACTCAAATACGAGCTGGACGGATTACTACAACTCGCACAAACCGGTGATGGATTTGGGTCTTATAGGATCAGCGCCGTTTGAAATCGAGAACATCCCGACATCGCGCTTTGACCTTGCTCAAAACACATCAACCACTGACCTTGGAGTGCTTCCGTAATGGCCGATCAATTACAACTACGCCGTGGGAATACGTCGCAAAACCTCGTTTTCACTGGTGCTGCTGGTGAGCTAATGGTCGATACGACCAAAAACCAACTGCGCGTACACAACGGAATTACGGCTGGCGGATTCCCTGCGGCCACGTCTGCGCAAGTGACCGATGGGACGTTCTACTACAACGAGGACGTTGGTTCCGCCGCGAACGCTTATATCCTTGTTCCGAAGTCGAACACCAACTTTCCATCGAGCTATCAGGACGGCGTTCAGTTCGGCTTTGTCTCTATCCATTCGAACACTGGCCCGTCTACTGCAAACTTCCAGGGGCTCGGCGTCAAGAGCTTGAAATATCCTGGAGGAGTTGATCCTCTGGCCGGGGAGATCTTCGGCCGAGTCTATTTAATCTATGACTCGGTAAACGGCTGGATGGAGATTCAGCGCCGGGCTTTGGGGCCTCCACCACAGATCCGCACCATCGGCGCGTCGGTAAGCTCCAACGCAATGACGGCAACGCTCGCGCCATGCGTCATTGACTTCCGTTCAGCCTCCCTCGGTAGCGGCGTTATCAGCTCTCAGAGCGTGACGGCAGCGCTATCCTTGGTCGTTCCTTCTGGCGCCACGCTCGGGACTGCCAGCGCCACGCAAAGCCGTATCATGCTGTTGGCTATCTTGTCGGGTGCAAACGTTGAGCTTGCAGTCGTCAACCTTTCCGGCGGTGTAAACCTCGACGAAACAACACTGATCAACACAACAGCAATTACGTCTGGCGCTACTCTGGCGAACGCTATCTACTCGACCACGTCGCGAGCCGGTGTCCCGTTCAGGGTCCTAGGTTACATCGAATCTACGCAAGCGACAGCGGGCGCATGGGCAACCGTTCCAAGCACTATCCAAGGTGCTGGCGGTCAAGCGATGACCTCTCTTGGCAGTCTCGGATCTGGTCAAACTTGGCAAGATTTAACTGCCAGTCGGTCGTTTGCCACCAATTACACCAATACGACTGGAAAGCCGATAGTGGTTTATATTCAGGTGGTTAGCACCGTAGCAACTGGGATTGCACTGACGATAAATGGGTTTTCATTAAACTCGAATACCAACACGCCAGCAGGGTTCATGATAATTTCAGCAATTATTCCGCCTGGTGCTGTTTACAATGCGTCAACACCTGGCGGCGCGCTATCCAGCCTCAAATGGTCGGAGCTGCGCTGATGAAATATTTTATCGATCCAAAAGACCGTTCTGTGTATGCCTATGAGGAAGATGGGTCGCAAGATAGCTTTATCAAAGATGGCTTGGCCCCTCTGACTGATGAAGAGCTTGAAGCCATTCGCGCAGAGCAAGCGCTCGCGCAGGCTCCAACAGCGGAGCAGTTGTTGAAATCTGCGATTGATCGTCGTGATGAATTGCTAAGCGCCGCTACCTTGCGTATCTATCCGCTACAGGATGCTTTCGACCTCGGCGAGAACACGGAAGAAGAGGCGGCATCTCTCAATCTTTGGAAGCAGTACCGAATCGCGGTGAACAGAATATCCAGACAGCCTGGATTCCCATCTCCCATCACATGGCCTGAGCAGCCTTCGTAATACCGTCTATCCTGTCAATGCGTAGCTGCTCCTATGCTTAAATCACATAGGAGCAGCCTGCATGAACCGACTTATCTCCGCGTTATTCCTTCTTCCGTCGATAACATTCGGCGCTCCATTTGATCTTCAGGTGAATCAGCGGAACATCGCCGATACGGCAACAATCTTGCGCACCATGCCGCTCCCTGCGCTGAACGTATCGAATATTTTCGCAACAGACGAATTCACCAATCTCCCAAGGTTCTATCAGTTTGGCGCCTCAATGGCGATCATCTCAGGCAAGCTTGAATGTGGCCCTGATTGGATGGCCGTGGTGAATAAGCCGACGTTTGCAGCGGTTGCCACGACTGGGGCTTATAGCGACCTGACTGGCGCGCCAACAATGCCGTCTGCGCAAGTGAATAGCGATTGGGCCGCATCCAGCGGGGTGGAACAGATCCTGAACAAGCCAAACCTATTCTCGGGCGATTACAGCGCGCTAACCAGCATTCCTGCATCCTTCACGCCATCAGCGCATAACCAAGCCTTCAGCACGATAACAGCAACGCCTACAACTCTTGCCGGATATGGCATCGCAGACGGTGCAACGCTGACTCAGCTGGCTATGAAGATGACAATCCCGGCCGGCACCTCGGCGCAATACGTAAGAGGTGATGGTGTGTTGGCGACATTGCCAGTCGGAAAACGCATCGAGACCTTCACGGGCAACACTGACGTGAACGGCCTGATAACCGTGACCTACTCGCCGGCCTATCCATCCGTGCCGAGTGTTCAGCCTGGGCCGCCACCAAGCTCTGACATGTCATGGGTTCTGGTGAGCAGCACAACCACCGGCTTCAGCATTCGGCTTGTGCAGCGCTCAGTGTTGACGGTTTTGAGCCTTCAGGTCTTGGCCGGCACCGTGACGAACGTGGCGTCTTCGCCGACTCAGGTGCTTGTCGTCGGGCAATAAAAAGGGAGCCTCATGGGCTCCCTACCGGTACGGGGCTGCTCCCCCGTCTGGCGCTTGGAGGGTAGCAGAGATATTTGGAGCAGGCTATTTATCCTCCGCATATTTGCTCTGTTCTGGCTGCGTATCCGATGCACTCTTGACCAGATCGATGTAGGTCTGAACGCCGGCCTTGTAGCCCTCTGGCTTTTCGACCAAGCCCCATTCCAGTGTTCGCAACAAGCACGCCTTCCAGTCCTTCATGGTCTCGCGGAATGACTCGCATACGCTGCGCGCCCATAGGCGGCCTTCACGCTCTTCGATCTTGCTCATTTGGATTCTCCTTCAGCCTTTTCGATAGCAGCATATGCCTGTGCCATATCTGGCATCTCAGCCCCAAACCCTTCCCGCTATTGTTCTCGCACCATGAACTTAAGCGCCTCCAGCAGATCCGGCGCGGCGGCGATTAGGTTGGCGTTGGCGAGCGCCGTCTCTTTCTGGATCGGATCCTTTGCGGAGTGCGCAACCATGCAAACCATTAAGCCTTTGTGACCGACAGTAGGGCAGCCGTTGGGCTGTATTTCCCAACCGTAATCCCAAGGCCCAGGCGTATGCTTGCTCATGACTTAACCCCCTTCTTAAACATCAGCCAAAACGCCCACGGCCAAAGAACCGATATGAACAGGATAGCCCCGAGATCGACCATCAGGCTTTTGCGCGTGGCGATGATCTCGATAATGCACATGCCAAGGGCCAAGAATCCGATGTGCGAGTAGATGAGCAGGAGGGTGATCATGGCTTAGCCTCGAAACGCAGTCCGGCGTCATAGAGCAGGCGAAGACTGGCCATTAGCGTTTCCGCATGTGGCTGGCAGGCGATATCGTACATTTTGCGCAACTCGCCATCCCGCTCTTCCGCTTCCGCCTGTTCTGGAGTGATGATAGGGCGCAACGCCTCAAGGGTCACGAAATCTGTGTCGTAGTCGTCGCCAAGCACAATCCACGCGTTATTTCTGGTGGCGATAATCTCGCATCTACCCCATACGCCTGACTCCGTGCTTTGATATTCGCAAAATATTCCTGTTGGTGGATAGCCTTCGCCGTTCCACGCCGGAGCGTCATCAACCTTCAGCGCGTCGACTGCGGCTTGCCATTGGGCGCGGGTGACTACACCCATAATCCAGTTATCGCATTGCGTGTAGGCCATATCAGTACGAAGAATATGACCAACATCGTTTTCGCTATGTAATGCCCCGTCACTTGTCTGGCCTACAGCATCGCCAAGACCCTCCGGCCACTCCTTCAACTCCCGCGCCAAAATATCAACTAGCTTCATCGGTCTATTCCTTCTGTCGTTGGGTTATTTGTCTAGTGCGTGTGCGGTTGGCTTGCGATTCTCTTTTGCAACAGCCCGGTCAATTTGCTTCTTGAGCCAGTCGACACCAAGCAGCTCTTTGAAAGCCTTCCAATGCTCATCGCTGAGCCTGATATTTCTTGATGGTGTGCGCATATTTCCTCCTGTTGTTGGATTTGATTGTAGGTACAGCGGTGGATGCCGTCAAGCAATAAAAACCCGGCGCAATGGCCGGGCGGTTGGTGGTTCAGATCTTCAGAATTCCCTCTCTAATCAGTATGTCGATGGTTCGGAAAACTCCCTCGGCGTGATAGATCCGATAATCCCTTATGGAACTGGCATCTGTTCTCCCGTCTACTGCGTCATGGCACGCAGAGCACGCCCATGCGCCCTGCAAGTCATTTGGCTTCATCCCAGTCCCGCAGGTTCCGGCTAGTCGGTAATGCGCCAGCACGGTCGTCTCAGGATTACCATTGCACACGCCAGGAATTCGGATCTGGCAATCTCTCCCGCGTGCGGCCTTGGTGATTCGGTTCTGGCTCATCAGTAGCGGCCCTCCCATAGATCTTTCTGCGTCCACTTCACATCATGCTCCGCGCCAAAGGCCTGAACCCATTCAATCAGCTCCGCGCATTTCTTCATGCTGAGCTTGCTGGTGCGTTCGTACAGAACATCGATACCTTTCCCATCGATGGCAGGGATCATCTGGATAGTCTCTCCTCGCTCACGCAGCCAGGCGGCGGTGCAAAGGCGCTTCCACACGGTGACATCCCACTTCATTCCTGCGTGTTCTACTTGCCGTGAAATGTCAGCCAAACAGGCATGGAGCTTTTTGTTCTGATCGGCGTTTCGATCCTCTCCGGTAATTTCTACCTTTCGAGGCTTCTCAAGATCCAAGCCGGCCAAATAACCCATTAGGCGCGACCGATCTGATTCATTGGCCAGCTTGAATTCCATATCAGATACCCAGCACGCGGTTCATGCGGTCTTCAAGGATCTCGTAGAAGGTTTTGACGCGCTCGTCCATCTTGCGGATTAGCGCCTCGTCGCGGTACATACGCTTCACGAACAGCGGCATACCTGGCCAGTAGCTGATGAAGTCGATCCATTCGCGTTCGGACAGCCACAAACCGCCCTGGCACTGCGCAACGTGATCCTTCGGAACTTCGTCGGCTAGGATCACGTCAATCTGATACTTAGGAAGCTTGGTTTTTATCTCGTTCAGACCTTTATCGCCTACCAGTGAATCCGGACTGTATCCGCATCCGTGGTTAAGGATGATCGCCACTTGACGGCATTCCAAATCAGTCTGTGCTTCGTAAAGTGCACGGGCCTTTGGCTCCAGCTCATGGCCGCGCTCAGTGTGGCGGTTGCCAGTGAACGGATCGGCGATCTCTTGGGTGATGCGCTCGCCAATCAGAGTGTTCATGTAGCTAAAGGCGTCGGCGCCAAATCCGGATTCACCTTTGCCGTTGACCAGCAATTTATCCATGTTTGACATGGTGACAATGCCCATGCGGATTGCCAGCCACTCGGGCGAACCCTGTTCCAGATCGGCGATGATGTTCATTCTTCTTGCTCCTGCTTGGCAGCTTTGGCCGCTTTAGAAATCGAATTGTTCAGGCCGGCCACAACGCCGTCAAATGCTGACTTCGCGATCTGGCCAGGGTCGCCGTACATCTTTTCGAAGTTTGCGTGAACGGCTTCGCTGCACTTGTCCAGAAGCGCTTGAACCTGCTTGGCCTGTGCTGGCGTTACAAGCTGCTCTGTTTGGTCCTTGTACCCATCGTTGTCGTTGTCGTCGCCGCTGGTGATATTCAGCAGGGCGCACATCACGTACCGCTTGCCGTAGGTGGTGGTCGAGCCTACCGACTGCACAGCGCTGCGCCCGGCACCCGCATCAAGAGGCAAAAGCATAGTCGTTTCTTCTCGGTGTCCGGCTCGGTGCATCAGAATCCCTGTGATGCTTACTCCGCCAGCCTGATTGACGATCTTGAATGAAACGCCAAAACCGAACTTAGCCATTACCGGGCGAACGACGGTGTTGATGTCATCCAGATCCGCATACATCTTTTTCGTATGCGTGTTCTCTGTGCGCTTCTCTACCGATGGCATCGCGCATTGCATTTCGGCGAACGCGGCGTTGAACGCTTCAAGCGCGCTCTTGGCTTCCATGCGCTCTTGGAGTGCCATCAGGCGCTCAAGCTTTTCCATATCGCACTTTGGATCGAGAGCGAGCCGGCTGATGGTGGAAAGGACGCTGATCTCTTGCGTTGGCTGCGCCGCCATTTGTCGATCGCGCTCAAGTGGCATAATGATTTCATTGCTCACGTCGTTGTTCCTCAGTCACTTACTGCTTGATAGAGAGGTCTTTACTTGCTCAAGACTGTAGCGCTTTGAAGCTCCCAGCTTGATGTGTGGAATGGTCCCATCACGCGTCCATCGACGCACCGTTTCAACGTTCACGCTCAGGGCTTTCGCTAGGTCTTTCGCCTTTATCATTTCTTCCATCGTCATAGCCTTGCATGCTTGGCCAGTTCGAGTAAGTCGCGGCCACATATGCAATGTAGTGAAATGTTGCGTTGCAGTCAAGGAATTTAACGCAATAAAAAGCCCCGGAATTTACCGAGGCCTTGGCCTTACGGATTCGATCACCCATCGGCGGCAATAAGCGCTTGCAGGTCAATCGTCGGCGCATCCTGTCGCCCATCAGGAAGGTAATTACACAGAACCTCAATCTGGTATCTAGGCCCCTTCTTTCGCTGAAGGCCGATGCGGAATTTCTCGCCACGCATCATAAGATGAACGTCTTCGGCGTAGGCATAGCCGACTCTCATCGGGATCATATCTTGCACCTTTGCAAGCTCTCTGGCGCGGCACAGGAGCGAATCAAGCTCTGCAACCGAGACAGTGCACATCTTGCGCCCGGTCTGCTGCGCCATCTGCACATCAGCCCTGAGCGCGTCCAAATCGATGGTGCTCATATGGTTAGTCCTCGCTTTTTGTCTCGGCAGTGATTACAAGTTTCACGGCAGCCAGATTTGCTGTTTGATGCCCAGTAGCTTTCAAGTTCTCTGGCCACTCCGCAGCTCTTGCACTTCTTGGCCATGATGCCGCCGATATTGACCATCATTCCTCTTCGGTAGTGATCGAACGGAACCACAGGAAGCGCGTTGTAGATCGCTATCGGGCTTACCTGGTACAGCCTGGCAACTCTTGTGCGGCTGCCGAGTCGGTGAGTGTGAAAACGCAGTTCTGCTTCAGTTGCTTCAAGGCTCATTGATTCAGCTCCTTGACCTTGTCGAGGCAGGCGTTCAAATCCTCAACGACAGATCGCAGCTCTTTGCGCCACCAGAACTGATGACGACCTTCTGGCTTTTCACCCCAGACACAGCCATTTAGTTCGGTTTGTCCATCAAGGAACAGCCATACGTCGTTTAGACGCTGCTTGATATCGATAGGCAGCACCACCGATACCGGCGCAGGCGGCGAGGTGTAGAGTTGGTGAATTCCTTCTCGCAGTCCGCCTAAGTTTTCCCATCGACGAATATGCAAGCCATCAGTCATCTTGCTATGGACTAGATCAAGTTCAACAGACGGTGATGGGCGCAAATCAAGTGCGATGCGGATACGGTCTAAGTTGTAAAGCAGCCAGATAGCTGCGTAAGCGTTGTTGTCTAGCCATTCATCATGAGCGTCGGCATCATCGGCGGATGGATAATCACCGATCACATCAAGGGATATCAGCTCTGATTGCAAGCTGCTCCCGACCTTCCCCGCTTCCTGAGCGAGAACGGCGCGGAGTTCTTCGGCAAGATCTGCGCATTGATTTGAGGTCAGCACGGGAGCCCCACGAACCTTTTGCAGCGCTTGCATTATTGACTTCATTGTTATGCTCATGACTTGGCCTCTTCGGGTTTGTTCAGCTCGGCGTCCATCAGCGCGTCAAACTTGTCCGAGTGGAAATACAGAACATCACCCCCGTCAGTTACAGATGCGTCCTGCATTTTCTTGAATCGGTACGGGGTCAACTTTTGTAGCGCTTCGTATCGACGTTCAGCGGTTGCCAGCGCCTCTGACATTCGTTTTACTTGTTCGTCTAGCGTTGGCGATCCTCCGTCCGGTAAATCCATAAATCTGACCCCTGGAAGCGCTGCGGCAATCTCGCCTTCGAGCATCGCATTCCGCCGCTCGGCGTCCGCAAGGCGCTGCTCAGCTTCGTTTCGTTGATCCGCGATGTCTATAATCCGCTGACCACGCTTCGCCAGTTCTTCCCGCAAAGCAGCCAGCTCGGATTGGTGCTTGGCATGGTTGATCGGCGCCCAGTAACAGGCTCCGCATTGATCGTCGTCGCCATCTTCGCGGCAGAGCGTTTCAACTCCGCAGGTATCGCAAATAGCAAATTTCTTGAACTCGACTTCACTCACGGTAATCTCCAATCTGCTGTGCCCGGTGGGGCGGTTATTGTTGGCTCATGTATGCGGCTATGAACGCTTGCGACGCTCCAGCATCGATGCCGTTTCCGTAGGCGCGCAGCTTTCCCACTCGGCGGGGATGCGCATCAACCAGCGTGCGTGTTCCGGGTTCAATTGGCCTTTTCCTTCCATCGAGACACTGGATAAAGTCAACCGTGCTTGCATCGCCAGGGATATCTGCCTGCCGCTGGCCAGGCGCTTCAGAACTCCAGGTAGTCGACAATCCCCTTTCCGACCATCCGAGGCCATCGGAGTCCGCCACAAAGAATATTCTGCTGCGTAGATGATTCGCGCCCGCGCTAGCGGCTTCGATAGGCATTGCCCCCATGGCGTAGCCCACGGAACCCAGGTCGTTTCGTACAAGATTGAGCCATTTAGCAGAGGCCGTAACTTGCTCTCCAAATACGACTGGAGGTTTGCATTCGCTGATGAGGTGAAAGAATGCGGGCCACAAGTGCCGATCATCATCAAATCCGCCTCCCGTACCTGACGAGCTGAAAGGTTGGCACGGGCAACTTCCTGTCCAGGCTGGTCGCGAGTCAGGCCATCCAGCCCTACGAAGAGCGAGCGACCAAATTCCAATACCGGCGAAGAAGTGGCACTGGGTGAATCCATTGAGTTCGCTTGGCAAGACATCTTCGATACTCCTTTCATCCACGATGCCAGGCGCAATATGCCCTGCCTCGATTAGGTTTCGCAGCCACTGCGCGGCATACGGTTCAATTTCGTTGTAGTACGCCGTCACGCTTCAAGCACTCCATTGATGCCCGCTTGAACCTCGTCGCGAGCCTTAGCGTTATGGGTAAGGCGGCAGATGATTGCTGCCACGATGCAGGCCATCGCGAGCCAGCCGAGCAGGAAGATGGTCATAGCGGCTCTCCAAAATCGCCATCATCAGGCGGATCAAAGTCGTCGAACGCTTTCTGCTGGCGCTCGGATTCGGTTAGTTCAATCTGGCCGGTGCCTTGGCAGCCAAGGCAGTCGCCACTGGATTCAGGATCGTCGTCGATCCATCCCCAGCCGCCGCAGCGTTTGCAGGTTTCAGTTACTGGCTCTGGCTCATCGTCCGGGTCTAGCTGGCGGTCGCCGATGTAGATCGAGTTGCGCGGCCTCATCAGAAAATACCCGCTGCTTTTCCAAGCCACGCGAAGCCAAACGACAGCGCAACGGCGATCACCAGAATACAGGCCAGCACATAGATGACTGGCCGGCGCGTTGCGATTGATGGTTTGGTGATCGTGCTAAGCGGTATCGGATCATCAATGCCCAGCACGTAGCCGTTTCTGCGCCAGTAGCTCAGATAGGCCAGCTCTTTTTGGGTGCAGCGCTTGGCTTGTGGTCTGTTCATGACGTGACCCTTAAGACAGATTTATGTGAATTGGAATTCCGAACGTATCGCAAAACAACACAATGGCGAGGACCGTCCATGCAAACCCGGCGATCTGCTCAAAAATCCAGCCAATCATGACTTCACCTGCACGGCCCGAACGCCGTCGTCGAAGCTGGTGTAGGTCTTCGGCAGATCCCGCGAACGCGCCAGCTCCCCATTCGAAACATCGATGTGCGCATGAGTGCAGAGGCTGCGTAGGTAGCGATATTCGTCAGTGGCGATGTCATTCAGCGTGTAAGCCGTATCGACCAGCTCTTTCGCCGCTGCCAGGTTCTCGCGGGCCGTCACACACAAGCGGTCGTCCTTTACGAGCTGGAGCAGCAGTTGAAGGCGTTGCAGAAGGTGGATGTTCATGTGAGTTCTCCAGTGTTGGTACTGGCAAAGCCCCAGTTATGGGGCTTGATGTGGGTGGGGTTGGTTAGAAACCGAGCTTTCCGAGTCCGCGCTTAGTGCGCCAGTCGTCGATGCTTTCATCACCTTCAACAGCTACACGAATGCACATTGCAGAAGTTTGGACGGCCTCCTTACGGACATTTGCCGAATGCTCATCAAGCATCGCCTTCATCAGCTCGCCAAATTCCTCAGCTAGTGCAAGACCCATGATCCGCCGGCCAGGGAATTTGGTTCTAGCGCGGACTACTTCGGCTTTAACTTCGGTCAAAAACTTGTCCAGCTCCTCGGAAAATCGGTCTTCCGTGTCGTAGACGATATGGCCAGTGCCTTCGCATTTGCCGCACGAGCCCACAAAATCGTAAGCCCCAACGACGGTTCCTCTACCACAGCAACTTTTGCAGTCTTCTACGGCTTTCATCTCGTCTTGCTCCGTTGTTCGTTGCGTTGATCTGAATTAGTGCCGTCCCTGGCCCATGAATCTGTTGTGTTGCTTGAGACGAACTGTAGATTGGTCGCCAATGGCTGTCAACGGGTAAAACATATTTTCTTTCGGTACCATTGCAATTCGCATCGGTACCATATAGATTCAACTCATCGAATGAAATCCACCATGGAGAACAGTATGAATTTCCGACGAAGCCTGAAATTGGCACTTGCTCAGCGCGATATGACGCAGAAGGCGCTGGCAGAAAAGCTTGGCATGCGTGAAACCAGCATGAGCCAGCTCGCAGCGCAAACCTCATGCACTGGCGCAACGCTGCAAAAGATCGCCGAAGCCTTCGATATGAAGGTCAGCGAGTTTATTAAGCTCGGGGAGGATTGATGTCGAGCTGGGTGAAGGTATCTCGAAAGCTTCTGACGAGTGCCATCGCCTCAAAGCCGGAGTATCTGGCCGTGTGGATGCATCTGATCTTAACGGCGTCATACAAGCCGGGAGAGGTACTGGTAGGGCATCAGGTAGTGAAGCTAAACGCAGGGCAATTGGTGTTCGGGAGGATAAAATTTGCGCAGCAAATTGGGGTGTCAGAACACACGCTGAGGATGGCTCTAAAGTCTCTGGAAACCCTCCAGCAAATAACCATCAAATCACAGACGAAATACTCAGTGATATCAATAACTAACTGGGATAAGTACCAGACTGACTCGCCAGCCAATCACCAACAAGCCACCAACAATCAACCAGCAAGCCACCACAATAAAGAAGTACTAGAAATACAAGAAGTAGATCAAAAGCCTAAGCGCTCACGCGCTTCCGCGCCAAAGGACGCGCTTTCAGCTGATGAGCTGGTTACGTTCGGAGTGGATCTTCAGGTTGCAAAGGACTGGATTGCAGTCAGGAAGGCGAAGAGGGCCGGCGCGCTGACAAAGACGGCATTCTCTGGATTGTGTCGAGAAGCCAAGGCGGCAGAAGTCGAAGTGTCAGATGCCGTGAAGATGTGTGCAGAGCGGTCGTGGATTTCATTCAAAGCTGAATACGTGAACAAGGGGGCAGCAAATGGCAAAAATGCCAACACAAGTGGGCCAGTCTCTGCCGTTGGGCGAGTTGCGGCTAAAGCAGCTGAGCGAGAACGCTCACGCCAAGGAGCAGCGCCGGAATATTACGGACGGGGAGACTTCATCGAAGGAGAGTACTCCGCAGGATGAGCGGATCATGGATCGCCTGTGGATCCGCATGACTGAGATCTTCGGCCACAAATGGGTTAGCCAGTACGGAGATGATCCACTCGATACCTGGGCTAAGCGACTCGGTGCATTGACCCCGGAGCAGATTGCCGTTGGCGTGAATGCCTGCGCTAATTCCAATCTTCAGTGGCCGCCAAGTCTTCCTGACTTCTGCAGTATGTGCCAGCCGGATGCGGCAAGCCTTGGGCTGCCAGATTCGACATCTGCCTTTCTGGAAGCAATGCGGCAGAGCCATTCGCCAAGTACCTACATTTTCACTCATGAAGCTGTGAGGCTGGCAGGCACTGCAGTTGGCTGGTACGACATGCAGCGTTGCATTCCGAGCGAAGAGGTATTGCGCAAACGGTTCGATTCATTCTATGGCGCATTGGTTGGCAAGATTCAGCGAGGCGAAGACCTGTCTCCACCAATGCAGGCGATTGAAAGTGATCGCGACAAGGATCCTGCAGCGCTGGCAAATGAAGAGGCTGAACACCGACTGAATGACCGGATCCGTGAGCAGGGGCTCGCCGACAAAACGCCTGCAGAACTCAGGGCGGAAATGCTGGCTAAGTTCAAGATCAAGCGAGGTGAAGAATGAATCCCCAAGACAAAGTTGTATCCGACCTAGTCGCCGAAGGCTTCCAGGTCGTAGAGAGGAACCGTTCAATTGTCCGCCTTACGAAAGGATCTGATGCGCGGCTTGTCAGGCAGGACGGAACGGTTAAGCGGGCGCAGCATGTGGTTGTGAGAGGTGGGAAATGATTATTCGTCTGAAGGCATGGATTCTTCGCAGAAAGCTTGTTGTCCTTACCGGTGATGATGGCGTGTGCTATCTGACGATGGAAAGGATTGATCTCAATGGCAAGAAATATGCCCATGTGCATGACCGCTGGAAGATTGGCCATGTGATGCTTCTTGAAAATGGCCGGGCTACAGGCGAGACAAAATACATCGCGAGCTGGAGGTATCTGAAATGACCGCCATCAATCTACCAGGCCAAGTCGAATTGCCGATAATCGTGGATCACTCGATGCCAGATCCTAAAACATATATGGATCTCCCTTGTGATTACGGGAGATCTCTAGCCAAGCTACTTCGGACATACGAAGAGCGCCCGACCTCTGAAACCTGGAGCCGGATACAACAACTCGCGGCGGAGATACTGAAATGAGTGGATGGATTAGCGTTAAAGGCCGAAGTCCTGAAGACAGACAATGCGTGATCGCGACCGGTTTTATTTACGGAAAAGCCGAGTTGGGTAGGTGGGTTGAGCCATGCGTGTATGCAGACGGCGAATATCATCCTATCGGCTATGACGATGTTCATGAGCTATGCGCAGACTTAGAAGGGGAAATGAACACAACCACCCACTGGATGCCACTCCCAGTACCGCCAACCGAATAACCCCAACGACCGGAGCACCTATGACCAACGCAATCGAAGTAACGAAGCGCGAGATGTACGATTCGCTGGCAATTCTGAAAGGAAGGATCAAGATCAATTACTCGATCAAGGATATGCAGCGTGGTGCAGATGAGTTTGAGAATACGCTTGAGGCTCATCTTGAAGAACTGCGCAAGGCGATGGTGACTGCCAATGAAATAATCACCCGATGCTCAAACCATTCGCTGAATACAATCCGGGATCTTGGAATCCAAATCGATAATGTGACCGAAGAGCGAGACAACCTTCGCAACCGTCTCCAGGCTTTCGAGTTCGCCAATAAATCTGCCGGCGAGTTCCTGCAAGCCGCTCAGGCCAAGGTCAAATCGCAGCGTCAATCCATCGGCCAGCTGAAGAACGACCGGAACAACGCTCAGGCGCTCGCCGCCGTGAATTACCAGAAATACCAGAATGCCCGCCAAGAGCTGTCAGAGCTGCGCAAATCGTTAATGGCTACTCCTACTCAAGATTCGAAGGAAAACGCCAAGAAGGAAGCATCTGAGGCGTACCAAGCAGGATTTAACGGTGTTGGCACACCAAACCCGCATGCAACGGGGACGCTTAACCATCTTCACTGGATGGAAGGCGCTCGGGCAAAGATGAATTTCCTCGGCCAGAACACAGGCTTTGGCGGAACTCAGTTTGTGGAGTTTAAGGCATGAAAAAGCGCACATGGACCGTTCATGTTGAAGGCTATCCACCGTTTCAGATGGTGACGCTAGACGGCGAAATTGACCGAGCGCAGGCCCTGCACGAAGCTCGCGGGATCTGGCCAAATTGTGAGGTGGAGTGATGGGTATGGAATACGTATGCAGATCATGCAGAAGGCCAATAGGCGCTAATCAATTTACAAGTCTTGTTGCCGGTTATTGTGTTCAATGCAGCGCAAATATGCAGATGCGAGCACAGTTAGATTCAGTCAGGAATATGAATCCGCGCACAGCGCCGACCGAGAAAGAAGTTTTCGGCGAAACCATTCGCGAAGTTCCGCTTATCGAACACGACGAGAACAAATCATGAAAACTGACTACACGCTTACGCCTGAATACGAAGAGGCGCAAAGACTGATCCTGCTCTATCGGATGAGCGCAGGTTTGCAGAACTCGGTTGGTCGTGAATCGCCTGAATATCTTGTATGGCTCGGAAATGCCTTGCGCCCACATACAGAGCCGATGACGGCGGAACAGCTTGATGGAATGCGTTGCGTCAATCCATGGCGCACTACATCCGCCAAAGACTGGGAGCAAGCCTACGAAGACGCCCGCAAATCCCACGCAGCCGGCGAGCCACTGATCCGCACCGTCTGCAAGATCGCGGCGCGCATACTGTTTGTTCTGTTGCTGATTGGGATTGGTGTAGGAGTGATGTTGAAATGAATATCGATGAAAAACAACAGTTCAAGCCTGGGGATCTGGCGCTGATCGTACGCGCAACTCATCCAGATAATCTAGGCAAAGTGGTCGAGCTGTTACGTCGCACGTCGGAGCCTCGTATATGCCTTTCCGATGGGGGAATAGCTAGAAACGACGGCTCCATAGTCTGCTGGGAAATAACGTGCGAGTCGCTGACCACGACAAGGGGTGGCGTGCCCATGAGAATCGATGCCAAGTTTGGGGCTATCCCTGAAAATAACCTGATGCCCCTGCGCGGCGACTTCGTCCCAGAGCAGCAGAAGTCTAGGGAGGCGTCGGCATGACCACAATCCACCAGCTAAAGACCAATCTCGAATCCGCTGAGGCGGCCTACAAGTCAGCCGATATCGAGCATCCAACCGCCGTACATCTGGCCAAGGAGGCGCTGACCAATGCGCGACACGAATACTGGAATGCTTGCGCGGAGTTGGTGACGCGGATTCCGGATGCAATGCGCGATCAATGGAATTTCTTGGACCCAAGAAGCAGTCTTGATGCAATCTACGAAGAGATAACCGGAGAGCAGCTATGAGCGACAAAATAAAAGACGCATCAGCCTTCGGTCGCGATATGTGGTTGATGCTCCGCCAGACGTTTGATGAGGCATCCGAGGAAAGCGGTTTCGGTGGTGAAATTGAAAAGGCTCAGGTTTGGGCTGGGTTTATGGCTGCTGCCAATGGCGGGATGTTTGCGCAGATTGGTGCTGAACGAGCCCGGATGATCAATGATGCGATCAAAATTGCATTGGTCGATGTTGCTCGTGGCGAGCTTAAGGTTGTTAAGCCATGAGCGCCAGAATCGAATGGTCCCACGGCATGGCGTCAACACAGCCACGAATCACCGGGAAGCTTCCGAAGAAGCCGGTAATTTTCATTGGGGAGATCTGGCTAACTCTCCCAAACGGCGAGAAGGACATCAGAGCCTGGCGCAGCAACCAGCCGATTACCACGACCCAAGCGCGCACGGTGCTCGGGCAATTGCTTGAACAGTTAATTTCGGAGCACGGGAAAGATTCAGCAATATCAAGTGGATTTTATTGCAAATCCAGATAGCATTGGGTGACTGGCTTGGAATCCAGAAAATTAGTGAGGCTTCACATGCGCCATGGCGGGTTTACTGATCCCGTTATTCCAACTCCTACGGGTGATGGCGCAGGTGAAGCCTTTTTTATGGGCTAAAAAATGAAGAATAAAGCTAGCTATCCAATAAGCGGGAGATTTATCGGTCATTCAGAGATGGATGTGTTCGAAAGATTCTTTTCATATGATCACATATCTGGCGGTCTTTACTGGAAAGAAAGGCATCCAGGTAATGGGCTTACGCAAAAAAATGCCAACCGGTTCAACAGCCGATATGCGGGCAGAATAGCTGGTTCTTTGCGTGGTCAGAACAAGCCAGGGAAAGGATATTTGGCGGTTAAAATATCTGCCTTCGGTACGAGTTGCTCCATGGATTGCCATCGTATTTGCTTTGCGCTTTACCATGGATATTTACCTGATTACATCGACCATTTTGATGGCGTCGGGAAAAACAACAAAATCTCAAACCTTCGTCCGGTCACAAAATCTTTAAACGCAAGAAATAGAGTGATGAAAATAATCAGCAAGTCCGGGGTCGTTGGGGTTTATTGCACCGGGACATCATTCAGAGCATACGCAGGTCCGCAGAGGTCAATAAAGCTAGGAAAATTTGCAGACATATTCGATGCGATCTGCGCTCGTAAAAGCTACGAATACAGATCAGGCTATACGCTAAGGCATGGAGCAGCGGATATTCCTAAGATATCGTGAGGGTCTCCAAATGGAATACCGATACAGTGACGGCTTCCCCATGAAATATGGCGTCCGCAAATGCTATGGTTGCGGAGAGATAAAGCCAAAGGATAAGCGCCCGGCATCGATCCACTGGCGCTGCAAGGATTGCCGGACTAAAACAACGACGAAGGTGAAGACTGATGAATGAATTCAGGTTTACATATTGTGGAAAGCCGGAAGGGAAGGGGCATGAATCCGTGAATTGCGGGGAGTTCTACTACGGTGAAATCTATCAGTGCATGCCATGCAAGCAAAAAGACATAGATACCCTTCTTTCCGAGAATGAAGTTCTGCGTAAATCAGGCTTCAATGCCGTAGACATGGCCACCGCTGCGGCTGACGGGTTCAGGGATGGGGCTGTGAGTCGAGAGGCGGAAATCGAAACGCTGAAGGCCGAAAATGAATCCCTTGGCGAATTATATGATGAGCTACGAGAGATGTGGGATAGCGAAGGCGGACGATAATGAGCCAAGAATTCATGCAATTCGCGGGAATATTGGCCGTTTGCTTCTTCGGCGGAATAATCCTTCTTTCGTTATTTGGGGATGACTAATGACCGACTACAGCGAACTGAAAAAGCTGGCCGAGGCCGCAACTCCTGGGCCTTGGACATGGGATTCCGGGAGTAATTTAAATGCACCATCTCTAGAATACCCAAGCGCCATCATTCGTGCCGAGGCATATGAGGGCATGTGGTTTGGAGTTTATGAGTCAAAATCACAGAACGATGCAAATGAGGAATGGTTTTCGGCCGCAAATCCATCTGTAATTCTGGCGCTGATCGCCGAGAACGAAGCGCTTCGAGAAGAAATTTCCATTGATAACAAGATCATCGCCGACCGAGAAAGACTTTTGAGCATGTTTGAATGTCCAGAGCATGGGAAATGCGTGCCATACGCAATGGAGCAAGTAGAGGCGCTACGCAAGGATGCCGGGCGGTATCAATGGCTACGCGCTCAGCCAACATGTTACATGACTACAGAAGGCTGGCAGATCAGGCGCCATTGGAGAGATCAAAACGACTCTGGGCGCCCGCATGGCATCATGTCCATATGCCTTAACGAAGAGTCGCTTGACGGGGCGATTGATGACGCTATGAGCAAGGAAGCCAAATGATCATCATCGGTATCGACCCGGGCTGCACTGGTTCAATCGTTCTTCTATCCGAGAATGGTTGCTACATCGCTGGCCATCCGATGCCAGTAGTTAAGAACGGCAAGAGTCCCCGGGTGAATGGCGCGGCCGTGGCAGCAATCCTGAATGGCCACGACATCAAGCACGTCTACTTAGAATCTGTCCATGCCATGCCGGCTCAGGGTGTAAGCAGCGTGTTCACATTCGGCCACGCAGCGGGACTTGTTGAAGGCGTTGTAACCGGGATGGGTTATCCGTTAACTCTTGTCACACCGCAGGCATGGAAGAAGTCAGCAGGATTGATCGGCTCCGACAAGGACGCGGCGCGCTCCAGGGCTATTCAGCTTTACCCTGGCCTGCGTTCGCTGGATATGAAAGGAAAGGGTCAGGCTCTCGCAGATTCCATCCTTATCGCGCTCCATGGCATAGGGCTTGATACGAAATCCAAATAACCTGTAATATCGCTCAGGCAGGCAGTGTCCATTGGTCCGCTGGGTGTCGTTGCCTTACCTGCAAGCGGACTCGGAGCCGCTATTAAAAATTCCGAGGCCTAGCGGGTGCCGGCGCATGGGCGCCAAGCGGTCTTGAAAACCGTGGTGCTGGAAACGGTAAGGGTTCGATTCCTTCACCCGCTGCCAGTTTGCCAACTGAGAGTGCGCTGGGACGCACGGGGGACTGTAAATCCCTTGCTGATGCAATGTGGTTCGATTCCATCAGGTGGCACCAAATTAGGCGTGTAATCAGTCTGAGGAGACTGGACCGTTTGCTAAACGGATCGAATGGAAACGTTTTTGGTTCGACTCCAATGCGCGCCGCCAAACAACCAGCGCCAAGCCGATGTGGCAAACAGGCCGCCACCAGCCCAGCAGACGCCGGGAATCTTCTTCATCAGACTGCTTATTTGAAGGGATGAGAAAGCGCGATTAAATTCGTTGCCCAACACGCCCGATACTGAGTAAGCAGTCTGATGCAGATGCGTGAATAGGCGGCTCTCTGGCCAGCAGTCAGGAATAGCGAACCTGATGCCACGTTAAGCATGAAGTCATGCCGGATTCGCACCGGTTATCTGCATCAGGCGTTCGGTGTCAGGAACCGACGGCAGGGAACGTGTCGATAACTCAGTTCTGAATTAAACCGGAAAGCCTATCGAAGAAGCTCAAATCTTCGGTTGCAATAAAGACCGAGAAGAATGGTGAGTCTGGAGAAGTTCACCCGCTCAGCCCGCACATGCGGTATAGCCTAAAACGGTGCGTGATTACTGACACGTGAGGGGAAGCAGGACAACGGGTCGCGCCCGCTAGTACAAAGCCTACTCAAGAAGCCTAATGGATTACATCAAGCCCTCCACGTGAGGGCTTTTTCATGCTTGCCCCAAAATAGTTTAAGATTTGATCTACAGCCCATGGAATATGGGACGCTGCCACGAAACACAGCACGGATCTGACAAATGGCCGAGCCGACGAGTTTAGTTGTTCCGCTGGTAGTTACTGGCGTAGGGGGAGGGGTTGCCATCGCGGCCGGTGTAGACAGCAATGCCGTGGTTATGGCGTTTGCTGGCGCTGCGATGTTTTCGTTTGTTTCAAGAGGGACGATTATTCCGGTACGAGTAGGATTGATGCTATCGGCATGGATCTTTGGCTATTACGCCGGTCTAGAAATCGTTCAGCGAGAAATGTTTGGGTTCAGATCGCCGCCAGTACCGTCATTCATAGCTTCATTTTTCTGTGTGGCTGTCTTTAAGGCGCTGCTGGCCATCTTCAACGAGGACGGCAAAGCCTGGATACGCAAGAGGCTGGGCCTTTCAACAGAGGGTGCAGAGGATGATTGAAGTCCTTATGCTTGTGAAAGCTTCCGTGTCGGCTGCGATCTGCATCCGGCTCTTCTGCTACAAATGGCCCAGTGATGCCCGCTACAGAGCGGGTGTGACGCTAGCGGCTTACTTCCTGATGTTGTGCAGCGGCGCCGTCTCAATCCTCCTTCTGCTGGGCAATCAGGGTGCCGCGCAAATTTTCGATGCGGGGATCTACGCTGTAGTGCTGCTTCTGATGATGGTGGCTCGTGGTAATCTCGCCAAAATACTAGAGATTCGACATGGGTAGCGCCGAATGAACATCAATCAAGCCATAAAGCAGCTTCTTGGGAACGAAGGCGGGTATTCCGATAACCCGGCCGACCCTGGCGGAAAGACAATGTATGGCGTCACGGAGCGAGTCGCACGGGCATTCGGCTACAAGGGCGATATGCGCGATCTCCCGTTATCGACAGCCACTGACATCTATCGAACAAACTACTGGGCGCCAATAAAGGCTGACCAGCTCCCTGAAAATCTCCGCTTCCATGTCTTCGATGCCGCGGTGAATAGCGGAGCAACCCAGGCCATCAAATGGCTGCAGCGAGCCGCAGGCGTTACCGAAGACGGGGTTATTGGCCCGCGCACGCTATCCGCCGCATCCATGGCCACTCCGGCCAAATACAGCGCCATTCGACTTCGATTCATGACTGGACTTTCAACCTGGTCTACCTTCGGCAAAGGATGGGCCCGCCGCATTGCAGACAACCTGGAGGCTGACGAATGAACGTCCGCACGGTCGAAATCCGCGATAAAGACGTGTGGATAACTGGCTCGGAAGATGGCTGGAATGCTCAACAGGTCTTCTGTGATATCTATGAAGTCAGCGGGGTTATTGTGGCAATCAACCCATTCAATCATAAGCCTATGTTCGTCGTGAAAAATCGTGACGAACTAGAAAACATGGTGAGAACGATGACGAGATGCGCAAAATGAACTGGTCCGACATCGGCAGCATCATTGGTAAATCCGCCCCGCTGGTTGGAACTCTTCTAGGTGGCCCCGCTGGCGCAGCAGTCGGCGCACTCGTTGCAAACGCTCTTGGCGTAAATAGTGACCCAGATGCGGTAAACTCTGTCCTTGCGGGTAATCCTGAAGCTCTGATCGAGCTTCAAGAAGCTCGAAACGAACGCGCAGGTCGAGCTGCAACGACTGGCGGTTCAGGTCCGAATCACCGAGATCCAGGCCGAAGGTGCGCAATACTCCGCCGAAGCCGCCGACAGGGATAGCGCAAGGAAGCTTGCAGCAACCCAGCCAAACGATCTTGTGCGCCCAGTGCTCACAATGATCATGCTAGGAGGCTCCCTGTTCGTCGTAGTGGCTATTCTCCTTGGATGGGCGAATGAAGCCATTACCAACACAACCGCCGCCCTCACAGTCGGCACCGTGCTCGGCCTATGGCTGGGGATGACCAAGGAAGTTATGGGATTCTGGTTTGGCATGACCAAGGAGTCGCAGAAGCAGAACGCGATTGTTACCGATTTTGCAGTAGCGCCCGGCACCGTTACGAAGCCGGAAAAATAACCCAACGAAAGGAAACATCGATGCGACCGCAACCAAAGCTGAACAAAACGACTCAGGGCGGCATGAGCCTTTACGCCAAGAACGATGCGCCGGTTACTCCGCCAAAGGGTAAAGCGCCAGCCAAGAAGGTGAAGAAGTAGCATGAACGCAATCCTGATTCACTTCATTGGCTTCGCCCTGCTCGGCAAGCTGATTCCTAGCTGGGTCAGTGAGTTTGAATCAGGATTTGCCTGTGTCTGGTATGCATCCTTTGCCTTGATCGATGTCATCGCGCTTACATGCACTACAAGCCGGTGGATCAAGTGCATTCTGGCAATCTCCTGCGCATGGTCGGCAACCCTTGCGATTGAAACGATCCTTCTGCAGGACTTGCTTCAATCGCATGACGATATCGCGCAGTGGATCATTGATGGCGCGCTGATCGGGTGCGTTGTTGGCCTTGGCCTGCTTTGGCTAATCGAACATGGTAAAACCCGAACCCTGCTCAGCTCGGAGGAATAACGATGCCGCTCAAGAATGGTAAGTCGCAGAAGGTTGTATCCAAGAACATCGTTGAGCTGGTTAATTCGGGTCGGCCGCAGAAGCAGGCCATCGCAATCGCTCTCGACAAAGCCGGAAAGAAGAAGCGCAAGGTGAAGAAGTGAACAATTGGCTAGAGGCGCGCGCAAAGCTTGATGAATACGGCACTGATAACCTGTGCCAAGACATCGCCGACACCATGACGCTTACTGCGATCGCAAAGAAGATAAAGGTCTCGATCGGATCGTTGCTGACGTGGATCGACGCTGACCCTGAGCGTTCCGCCCGCGTGCGAGAAGTCAGAATCTCTACCGCCAAGCTATGGGATGAGAAGGCTGAGGCTGGAATTGCCAACGCTCCGGATGAATTTGAACTCAAGCGCGCGAAAGAAATGGCGCACCACTACCGCTGGCGAGCCGCGAAGATCGCGCCGAAGGATTATGGCGACAAGATCCAGACTGAACATTCGGGCCATATCGATCTAGCGCCTAAGACGGACGATGAATTGAAGGCCCGTGCCGCGGCCTTGCTCAGCAAACTCAAGGAGGAATGACCGTGGGGAGCGCACTAACTCAATCAGAGCGATCCGAGCTTGACGCTATCCTGGCTGAACTGGAGCGCCGCCAAGGCAAGTCGACAGTCATCGGCATTGTTCACCCGAAGGATGGCCACACGCATTCCATCGTTCGCCGCCAAGGCCAATGGCAGACGACTACGGAAGATCCTCAGGTTTACATCCCCGCCAAGCTTGAAGCCGTGGCCAAATCCAAGAAGCGGTTCATCGTTGTCGTCGGTGGCCGAGGCTCGGGCAAGTCCGTTGGCATTGCTGACATTTGCCTGACTGACGCGAAGGACGAAGGCGTCAAGACCTACTGCCTACGTGAGTTCCAGACAAGCATCAAGAACTCGATCTACTCGTTGCTCAAGGATGAGATCAGCCGCCTGGAGTTCGACGGCTTCGAGATGCAATCGAATGGCATCAAGTACGGAGAAGAGGATGCGTTCCAGTTCGCCGGCCTGTCGCACAACGTGGATTCCATCAAGTCGGCGCACGGTTTCCGCAGGTTCGAGATTGAAGAAGCCCAGTTCATCAGCGAAGACTCTCTGACCGCTCTCACTCCAACAGCCCGAAAGAAGCCCAAGAAGGGTATGCCGACGATGATGGAAGAGGTCGCGACTGATGACCTAGCCAACGTGTCCATGGTGTTCATCGCCAACCCATCGAGCAGCGAGGCACCGTTCAGCAAGCGCTTCATCAACCCATTCAAGGCGCAGCTCGACAAGAACGGCATCTACGAGGACGACCTTCACCTGATCGTCATGATGAACTACGTGGACAACCCGTGGTTTCATGACTCAGGCCTAGAGGAGGAACGCCTATGGGATCTCGAATTCAGGTCCCGCGCCATGTATGACCACATATGGATGGGCGCCTTCAACGACTCGGTAGAGAACGCTCTGATCATGTCCGAGTGGTTCGATGCATGCATTGATGCGCACAAAAAGCTCGGATTTGTTGCCGCTGGCGCACGAATCAGCGCGCACGACCCGTCGGATACCGGGCCAGACAGCAAAGGTTTTGCCTCGCGTCACGGCTCTGTCATCGAGGTCGTCAAGGAAATGGAGACCGGAACCGTCAACGAGGGCGGTCATTGGGCGGCCGGCGAGACGATCCAATATCAATCTGACGCATTCGCCTGGGACGGTGACGGTATGGGCATTGCCCTCGGTGAACAGATGGGCGCGGACTTCCTCGGCAAGCAGACGGTTCTGTCCGTGTTCCGGGGCAGCGAGTCGCCCGACTTTCCGGATGCAGTCTACAAGCCAGCCGCGGCGTTCAACGCCGAAGCAGCCGATGGCCAGCCCGTAGCCAACCAGAAGACCAACAAGGACGCGTTCAAGAACAAGCGAGCTCAGTATTACTTCGAACTCCGCGACCGCTGCTATCGCACGTACAGAGCCGTTGTGCATGGCGAATACCATGACCCGGCCAAGATGATAAGCTTTGACGCATCAATTGAGCTTCTGAACAAGCTTCGCGCCGAACTTTGCCGTATGCCGATCAAGCCAAACGGAAACGGCCTGTTCGAGCTCTACACGAAGGCTGAAATGAAGTCTAAATTCAAAATGGCCAGCCCGAACCTGGCGGATTCCGTGATGATGCTGATGCGTCACGTGCCGCAAGCCAGGGTTCAACCAGTTATCCCGCGTCCTTTACGCGCCATGGGAAGGAAATGATGCTCACACTCAAGAAGCTGAAAGACTTGCACGACAAGGCCTATTGCTACGGGCAAGAGACTCGGCTTCGTGCAGCTGATGACATGCTCTTCTATTGGGTAACACAATATGATGACGCGGTTCTAGGCGAGGCCACGCTGCAGTACCGTGGGGAGTTCAACATCCTGCGCAAGGCAGGCCGACAGATCGTCGCCGACCTTCGCTCAAACCCAATTCAGATTGATTTCGTTCCCGCCAGCGAGTCGCGAGACGACGGCGCCGACATCCTCGACGGCCTGTATCTGACGGACGACCGGGCGAACACTACCCTTGAGTCCTATGACAATGCCGTCGGTGAGGCCGTGGTATGCGGCGTTGGGGCCTGGGAGCTATACACCAAGTACGCCAGCAATCGCGCCGGAATCGATCACCAGGTTATCTGTCGTCGCCCCGTCTACGAGGCCAACAACAACCTGTTTTGGGACCCGAACGCCAAGCAGCTTGATAAGGGTGACGCCAATCACGTCTCCTGGCTTCAGGCTTATTCGCCCGATGGCTATCAGGACCTGTGCCGTGACCTCTGCCCCGAGGATTACGGCGACGAGGACGACGACGAGAAGGAATCTCTCAGTAAGAAGAAGAAACGCGAGCGTGAAGAGGCGCGTCGGCCGGCATCCTTCGCCGAACCTGAGCAGTCCTACGTGTTTCCGTGGATGGGCAGCGGCAATGATCTGATCTACATCGTCAGCTTCTACCATCGCCGCAAGATCAAGGACAAGGTGATCACTTTTACCGATCCTATGGGGCAACCACTGGTATTACGCGAAAGCGACCTGTCAGAAGTGATGGATGATCTGATCGATGACGGCTATGAAATCGTCAGCGAGCGCGAGATTAAGCGTTGGGAAGTTCGGAAATACATCGCATCCGGCGAGAAGATTCTCAATGGCAAGATGGGCAAGGATGGCGAGCGCGAAGGTGAAGTCATTGCCGGTGAGAACATCCCGATTGTTCCTACCTATGGCGAGCGTGCGTTCATCGAAGGAGAGGAACATTACGAGGGCATCACGCGCCTGGCTAAAGATCCACAACGCCTGCGCAACTTCCAGCTTTCATACCTGGCCGACATCGTAAGCCGTAGCCCAAGGCCGAAGCCTATCTTCACGTCAGAGCAGATCCAAGGCTTTGAGTTCATGTACGAAGAGAACGGGGCTGATAACAACTACCCCTACTACCTTCAGAACCGCTTTGATGCCAATGGTCATCCGCTGCCTATCGGCCCTATCGCCGTGATGCCCGAGCAGACTATTCCACAGGCGCTGATGGCGAGCATTGAGCTGTCTCGCCAGGCTGTTGAGGACGTGGCTAACCCTGGCTTGCCGCAGGACATCGCCGACCCAGATCTGTCAGGCAAGGCCGTTAACGCGCTGACCAATCGTCTCGATCAGCAATCGATCGTCTATCAGCAGAACCTGAAGCACGCCAAGCGACGAGACGCCGAGATCTATGCCTCGATGGCAGTGGAAGTGTATGACGCGCCACGCGAAGTCACGCTGACCCAGCCGGACGGCACGACCAAGAAAGTCAAGATCATGGAGATGATTCAGGACAAGGAGACCGGCGAGCTGGTGGCCTTGAACGACCTGACCAATACCGAGTACGACGTTTACGCAGAGATTGGCCCGAGCTACTCCAGCAAGAAAGAGCAGACGATTGAGCAGCTAACCTCGATGGCCGGGGCGATGGCGCCTATCGATCCGCAGATGGCCAAGATGCTGATGCTCCAGACGCTGACGCTGATCAATGGCGTGAACATGGAAGACATCCGCGCCTACGCCCGCAAGCAGCTGGTGCTTTCCGGTGCAGTCGAGCCAGATACTCCAGAGGAAGAACAGATGCTCGCCAAGGCATCGCAGCAACAGCAGCAGCCTGACGCGAACATGGTCCTTGCTCAAGCCGAGATGGAGAAGGCCAAGGCTGACCAGATGAATACGCAGCGTCTCGCGATCAATGACCAGATGACCGCGCAGAACAATCAGGCGAAGACGCAGATTGATGCGTTCCGCGCACAAACGGATCGAGCGGCGGTTGAAGTCGATGCGCAACAGGCCGGCGCTGAAATTCAGTTCACGAAAGTGAAAACTGCCGGGGTCATGCTGGAGAACATGCATAAGGCTGTTAATCCATTCAGAGCGCAATTACCGCAGCGATAGGCCATCTATACTGCGTACCAGTGCCGGAGGGCCGGCAAGCATAAGGCTGCACCTTGGAGCGGCTTCATGCCATCAGGCAGACCACCAAGGAAGGGAGCCCGGTTTCTTAGCTGGGCTCTTTTTTGTCTGAT
>Ga0163161_10000355_pt1 | contig 38658 bp, 29 predicted proteins | sample S45metaG_FD_129847 | JGI IMG/M metagenome (GOLD analysis project Ga0163161, IMG submission 129847) | Switchgrass rhizosphere microbial communities from Kellogg Biological Station, Michigan, USA - S4-5 metaG | ecosystem: Host-associated > Plants > Roots > Rhizosphere > Soil | place: USA... | reverse complement strand
TAATGGCTTGATTTTTGAAAGGTTTTTTTATACATTCGTAAATCATCATGGTTACAGCTATTACAGACGGGGTTAAAGTTTCGGTAGAGACCGTTTACCAGCCGGAATACTCAAATCCGGCCAACGAACATTTTATGTTCGCTTATCGCGTAGAAATTTCTAACCTTTCTGATTATGCTGTACAGTTAATGCGCCGTCAATGGTTAATTTTCGATTCGAACAGCAGCCGCAGAGAGGTTGAAGGAGAAGGCGTAGTCGGCTTACAACCCATAATCCAGCCCGGCGAAACACATGTGTATGTTTCGGGATGTAACCTCAAAACCGATATGGGTAGCATGAAAGGCACCTATTTGATGAAACGTGATATTGACGGTTCAGAATTCGATGTCGATATTCCCGAATTTCAATTGGTAGCACCTTATAAATTGAATTAATTTTTAATTCATCTACAAATCGTCATTTCGACTGTAGCGCTCCAAAGGAGATCCTTTGGAGGAGAAATCTATTAAATTCCATTCGATTATTTACAATCCAAATCGTATAACTAACCCTGCCACCTAAAGCCGATCGAAGCGGTTCCGATTCTTTACCAATCAACCGGCACCGAAATAGCATCGGAAATAACAGAGAGCGGGGCTGGAGGTTGCCCGTTTACCACAAAAATTGCTTTCCAAAAACCTGTCAGTTATTATTTAAATTAAAGCCTTACATACCAAAAACGGCCAGGATTTAACTCCTGGCCGCCCTGTGTTTTCAAAATTAAATATCTTCAGTCTCTGCTTCTTCCAAAAAGCATCGACGCATAATAGAGTAAATTAGCTAAAGCACCTATAGCTGCAACTACATAAGTCATGGCTGCCCACCAAAGCGCATCCTTAGCCTGTGCATTTTCCTCTTGTGTTTGCATTACGCCATTATTATTCTTTAACCAGGCTAATGCGCGGTTACTGGCATCAAATTCAACAGGCAGGGTAATCACACTAAATATCGTTACCAATGCCAAACCTACCACACCTATGGCCAAAACAATCGGGTTACCGGTAAAACCGATTAACAATACGCCAATTAATAAAACCCACTGTAAAAGATTAGATGAAATACTCACTACCGGAACCATACTGCTTCTCAATTGCAGCCAGTTATAAGATTTGGCCTGTTGTACGGCGTGCCCACATTCGTGCGCTGCTACTGCCGCTGCAGCTACGCTCCGGCTGTAGTATACATCTGTACTTAAATTAACGGTTTTATCTGATGGATTGTAATGATCTGTTAATTGCCCTTCGGTACTCATCACCTTCACGTCGTATATCCCATTATCATGTAGCATTCTTTCTGCTACCTCTTTGCCCGATAAACCAGAGCTTAGCTGCATTTCGGCATACTTAGAAAACTTATTTCTAAATCGCCATTGTACAAACATGCTCAGCAATAATACCGGGATGATTAATATTAAATAAACTCCCATTTTCTTCTGTATGTTTTTCATGCAGTTTATATCAAAAAGCGTTCCCATATTATTTGAGTATTAAAAAACAGTACATTTATACTATGCCAAACGAGTTTTCATACTGGGAAAAAGAATCCTTTTTTAATTTCGATGTCATTATTATCGGTAGCGGCATTGTAGGTTTAAATGCCGCAATCCACCTCAAAAATTCTGCTCCATCTCTAAAAATAGCGATACTCGAAAGCGGCTTTTTACCAACAGGTGCAAGCACTAAAAACGCAGGTTTTGCATGTTTCGGTAGCATTTCAGAGCTTATCGAGCAAGAAGAAGCAGCCGGGTTAGACCGTCTGGTCCACATCATAGAAAGACGATGGAAAGGTTTGCTCAAACTGCGCAATTTATTGGGCGATAACACTATTGATTACCAATGTTTAGGCGGTTATGAATTATTTAAAAAGGATGACATATTTCTCGCAAGCACATGTGTATCCAAAATTGAACATTATAACTGTCTTGTTAACGATATTGTTGGTACGAAGGCTTTCAGACAGAACGATAAAAAAATCAATTCGTTTGGTTTAAAGGGTGTGTCAACCCTGATCGAAAACCGGTACGAAGCACAGATCGATAGTGGCAAAATGATGTTTGCCCTAATTCAATATGCACAACAACTGGGTATTTATATTTTTAATAGCGCTAAGGTAAATACAGTTCAGCAAGAAGCAGAAGATTTAGCGTTGACAACCGAACATGGAAATTTTAGGTGTAACCGTTTAATTGTAACCACCAATGCATTTATAAAGAATTTATTACCTGATGCCGACATTGTTCCCGGCCGTGGGCAGGTGTTGATTACCAAACCGATAAAAGACCTAAAAATTTCAGGCACTTTTCATTACGATAAAGGTTATTACTATTTCAGAAATATAAACAATAGAGTTTTATTGGGTGGGGGCCGGAATATCGATTTTAAAGCCGAAGAAACTACCGTTTTTGGTGAAACCGAAAAGGTTCAGACCGCACTCGAAAGCTTACTCAGCAATGTAATCCTACCTGAAGTGAATTATGAGATTGATTACCGCTGGAGTGGCATCATGGCCTTTGGAAAAATACTCGAACCACTTATTGAAGAAGTTAAGCCCAATATCTTCTGTGCTACAAGATGTAATGGGATGGGTATTGCAATCGGTTCGCAAACGGGTGAAGATGTGGCAAATCTTCTCCTAAATACATTATAAGTACAATTTAATGAATAATTACTTTTTAAGCATAGCCTGCATTTTTTCTATTTTCCCCATATAGTTATTATCCTTAACTATCCATCTTTTCACCTCATTGCTCCAAATGTTAAACTTTTTTATATCAGATCTGATGTAATATTGGTAAGCTATGTTATAAGCCATATCGGCTTTAGCGGGATCATCCTCACAATACCTTATGGCATCAATATAGATAAGCTCAGCAGCCTTCATTTTATTGGCCTGTACCAGCCAAAAAATTTCCTGTTTATAACTATCGGTATAATTTCCATTAAAGGCTTTTATTCTGCGTATTTTTTGGGGGCTGGAGACCGTTTCAGTAATAAAATCTGATCCATCAAAACGAAAATGAGTATAAGTACCAGTTGCTAAGTCCTCATACTGTCCCGCCAATTTATTCATCTTCCATTTTTTATAAGTTTGTACCAGTTTAGTATAACGGTCTCTGCTATTCCTTTTTCCAATATATTCCAGTTCCTTTGGCGATTCTTCTACTTTAAGCTCAACCAATCTTTTAGCTGGAATAAGTGAAACTTTCATCTCAGTCGGTTCAATTCTACTTTTTACTTCAGTGATCAGTTTTGGTAGATAAACATCATTTTCGACCGTAAAAGAACCTTTCAAATTTAGGGTAAGTCCTGCAGAATTATCCAGGTATACATAACCAAAAGCGTATTGTTTACCATCATCGAGTGATATTGCGATCCATTTATTTTCACAATCAATAAAGCGTTTTTCGAAATTTAGCCCATTTTGGGCTTTAGCGATAAAGGCGCATAGCAATGGTAAGATGAGTAAATATTTCATTATCAATTCATTTGTGTGTATATAAATATAAAAATTTATTTAAATACAAAAAATACCTACGATAGAAAAGATGCCAAAAAAATCTGATCGTAATCAGATCAGCAGAACGTATAGCAACAATAAAATTTAGGGGTTTTTCGCCTAAGCCTACAAGCCTACCGCATATCTACTTAAACACAACCGTTTTATTCCCACTCACAAAAACGCGGTCTTCAAAAATAAGTTCCAGGGCTTCTAATAATACCTTTTTTTCAATTTCTTTCCCCGCCCGAACCATTTCCTTTACCCCAAAATTATGATCAACGTGATTGGTATGCTGGGTAATAATCGGACCTTCATCCAGGTTATCGGTTACAAAATGGGCAGTAGCCCCAATAATTTTTACGCCACGCTCAAAAGCTTGCCGATAAGGATTTGCACCGATAAAAGCAGGCAAAAAGGAGTGATGGATATTAATAATTTTCCCTCCATAATCTTTTACAAAATCAGCCGAAAGAATCCGCATAAATTTAGCCAGCACCAAATAATCTACCTCAAACCGATTGATAATCTCTTTTATCTCGGCTTCGAATTCGCTTTTATCTTTATTGCTATGATCGACATAAAAATAAGGAATACCCAATTTTTCGGTAAAATCCCTTAAAGTTTCATAATTGCCAATTACACATTTAACCTTGGCTCCTAAAGTTTTGAACTGGTTTTTGATCAGTATTTCTGCTAAACAATGATACTCTTTGGTGACCAGAACGGCAATCTGTTTCTCCTGTTCTGTAATTAAATTTACTTCTGCAGCATTTGGAAGGTTTTCTAAAAGTTTTTCCTTTAATTTTTCTGCATCCTCCAGGTTTCCCGTACAGGCAATCCGTGTAAAAAAGGCTCTATTGGCCTCGTCAACAAACTCGCGCATGGCAATAATATTAAGTTGATGTGCGGCAAGCACCCGCGTGATATTCGTCACTAAACCAACTTGATCGGTACAGGATATGAGGACTGTTAATGCGTTCATTTATAAAATGCTAATGACCAATTATAAAAAATATTTTCCGTTATACCTCCATTGAGTTGACTAAAATTTTTTGGTATATCTATTTTAATTTTCCATTTTTGCTAAAATTTTTATCATTATGGAGATTGCAGGCATAGCTTTACTAATTGTTATTTTAATTGTTTTGATCCTTTTATTTTTGAAGAAACCACAGGCTGCGCTTCCTATCATATCGGTAGAGGATTTCGAAAAAATAAAAAACGAAAATGAAACCTTGAAAATCAGTCTGGCCAAAGCTGATGAACGTGTTTCTAACCTCTCCATTGAAAAAGAACACATTACCGTCTTGCTAAAACAGGAACAACAACGTTTGATTGAAGAGCTACAGGCCGAACGCGACCGCCTTGCAGATGCAAACCGCGAATTGGAAAGCACCAGATCATTCTACATGGCCGAAAAAGAAAAACTGGCCGAACAAAAGTTAAGTTATGAGCAATCGCAACAAAAACTTAACAAAGATTTCGAATTGATCGCCAATAAAATCCTGGAAGAAAAATCCACTAAATTTATTGAGCAGAACCGGACTAACCTGGATATTATTTTAAATCCGCTGAAAGAAAATATCAAAGCTTTTGAAGAGAAGGTAGAAAAAGTTTATAAAGCAGAATCAGACGAAAGGAATATTTTAAAAGGGGTTATCTCAGAATTACAGATTCAAAGCAAACTCATTCAGGAGGATGCCAATAATTTAACCAAAGCTTTAAAGGGCGACAGTAAAAAACAGGGGAACTGGGGGGAGGTAATCCTGGAAAAAGTTTTGGAACGTTCAGGCCTCGTGCGCGATCAGGAATACCGCATTCAAGCCTCGCATACCTCCGCCGAAGGCGGTCGATACCAGCCCGATGTGGTGATCGACCTTCCGGATGATAAACATCTTATCGTTGATGCTAAGGTATCGCTGGTGGCTTACGAGCGTTCTGTGTCAGCCGACACTGAAGAAGAGCGTGAAGGCTATGTAAAACAGCACCTGGCCTCCATTAAGAATCATATCCAGGAATTATCTTCTAAAAACTATCAGGACCTATATAAAATAAATTCTCCTGATTTTGTCTTGCTGTTCGTTCCGATCGAATCTTCTTTCAGTATCGCGGTTCAAAAAGACGCCGAACTCTTCAATTTTGCCTGGGACAGAAGGGTAGTCATCGTAAGTCCATCTACCTTACTGGCTACTTTACGCACCATAGCCAGCATGTGGAAACAGGAGCGACAAAACCGTAATGTAATGGAAATTGCCCGTTTAAGTGGCAGTATGTATGATAAGTTTGTGGGTTTTGTTGCTGACATGGAAAATATCGGCAAACACATTAAAAACGGACAGGACGCTTATGATAAAGCAATCAATAAATTATCGGTAGGCTCAGGAAATTTAACCAATACTTCAGAAAAGATTAAAAAATTAGGTGCAAAGGCAACTAAACAGATTGACACGAAATATTTAGATGGAAATGAGCCTTTGGATTTATAATTACTAAATTAAAGAGCAAATCCCCGCGATTTTGATAAAAAAATAATATCTGAAATGGATTAGGAAAAACCTATAAAATTAGTGATTTTTTCTGACACACCTAGGACGATTTTTTTATTTTTATGCTTTTCAGTGAATAGAATAGTTATTTTGATGACTTTCGGATACTGACTTCTAAAAATGAAAAAGTCATTCTTACTAAAAAAAATTATATTTCTTAGCAAGAACAACAACAAACCTAAAATTGTCATCTCCTGAAAGGCAGTGGAATGAAGAGATCTAAATAGATTTCTCCATTTCGTTTTACTCCATCCGAAATGATAATGAATTCTTTATTAATTGATAAATAATTGCAAAAAGCAAAACAAACATGCTTGCAATCCATAAGTAATAACCGGAACAGAAAGAGATAATTTTTCCTGTCGAACCACTTTCAGAAATCAATATTTCTTTCCAACGGGAAAAAGAAATGGCTAATATATTTGCTATGATAATAAAGAAAATGGAGATTCTTTTATTCTTAAATGATAAAAACAATGCTATGAAATATAAAGGATTGGCTAGCCAAACTAAAAATTCCATTGTACCCCCACCAGCTATGGCTATCCCACCGATTATAAAATAAAGAAAGGATTGGTCAGATTGTAAAACGCTACCAGTTTCTAAAACTAAAGCCGGCCTCGTTAATGATAAAATAAAAAGACCAAGACTAAGGTAAATTATTGGTCTCTTTATTTTATAACTAAATATTTTCATCTACTTATTAAAAGCATTCCAGCCCTGGGCCTTCAGTTCGTGTACATTTTCAGATTTAGAAACCATTTTACAGCCTGAATTTTTATCGGTAACATGGCCGATCACCGTGATATCTACATCATGTTTCAGTTTTTTATAATCTTCCTGACTGATCGTAAACAACAGTTCATAATCTTCACCACCACTTAAAGCACAAACTGTTGGGTCTAAACCCAACTCACGCGCAGTTTCATAAGTCATTGGATCCAAAGGAATTTTCTCTTCATAAATGGTTATTCCTTTATCGGATTGTTCTGCCAAATGCAAAATTTCAGAAGCCAAACCATCCGAAACGTCAATCATTGAAGTGGGTTTTATACCGAGATCATCCAAAAGTGCCACAATATCCATTCGTGCCTCAGGTTTCAATTGCCTTTCGATGATATAATCCTTCCCTTCCAAATCTGGCTGGATCTGTGGATTTTCGAGATAGATTAATTTCTCTCTTTCCAATATCTGCAAGCCTAAATAAGCACCGCCCAAATCACCGGAAACACAGAGTAAATCGTGTTCCTGAGCACCATTTCTGTACACCACTTTATCGGCATCGGCATAACCTATACTGGTGATACTGATCACCAAACCTTGCTTACTCGATGAAGTATCGCCACCAATTAAATCAATGTTGTATTTATTGCAGGCCAGTTCAATCCCTTTATAAATTTCTTCAACAGCCTCTAATGGAAATTTACTCGACAAACCCAGCGAAACTGTAATCTGACTTGCCTTTCCATTCATGGCATAAATATCACTCAGGTTTACCTGTACCGCTTTGTAACCCAAGTGCATTAAAGGCACATAAGCCAAATCGAAATGGATCCCTTCCAACAATAAATCGGTAGAAATTAAGGTCTGTTTTCCTTTTGCGTCCAATACTGCAGCATCATCTCCAACACCTTTTACCGAATAATCGTTTTTAATTTTGAAATTAGTAGTCAGGTGTTTAATTAACCCAAATTCGCCTAATTCATTAATATCTGTGCGTTCTTTATTTTCAAACATAAATTATATTTACAATTATCGTCATGCTGAAATTGTTTCAGCATCTTAACATAAATAAGACCCTGAAGCAATTTTTCAGGGTGACGGATTTACTTTATTTATTATCTATCCAGTTTTTACCCTCGGTAAATCTGGCAATTAGCATGGCCGCAACATTATCCCCGGTAGCATTTAACAAAGTAGCCATCGGGTCTACAAGCGTACCGATAATCATGGCGGGAGGTAAAGCTTCGGGCGGTAACTGGTAAGCTGAAATCATTAATAACTCGCCAATATAACCGCCATTTGGTATTCCTCCTTCTACTATGCTTACCAAAACCGTAATACCCAACGCCAAAATAATGGTATCGACGTGAACTAAATCCTTACCAAAAATGGCAAAAACAACCGCAATTTTAATGATGGAACTAATGCTCGAACCGTCCTTATGCAAGGTTGAACCTAAAGGAATCGTTACGTTGGTAATATAAGCCGGTACACCCATTTTCGTGGCACCATCCAAATTTGCCGGAATAGTGGCAATACTGCTACAGGTTCCGATAGACGTTAAAGAGGGTACGATGTTATTTTTCCAAAATACTTTTATTGCTTTAAATCCACCTGCTATGAAAGCATATAACGTAAAAAAAACAATAAAATAAAATGCCCCGACGCCATAATACAAACCCAAAGCCTTAGCATAAGTACCAAAAAGCTGTGGACCAAAAACCCCAACCTGATAGGCAAAATAGGCGCCTAAACCAATCGGGCCCAGTTTCATAATCAAAATGATGAGTTTTTTCATCACCTCATTGCCCGAAATGAGGAATTTTTTAAAACCTTCACCCTCTTGTCCAGAATAAAGCGTTGAAAAGCCAACCAATACTGAAAAAATAATCAGTGCCAGCATATTTTTTCTGCTTCCGATTTCAAAAAATTCTCCTACGGTTAAAAGCTGGGTCATTTGCTCACCAAACGACTGTATTTTTTCGGGTTCGGTTGGCAAAGGTGTATTCCCCAATTGTTGATGGATCGGAAAAATCCAGGTAGCCACCAAGGTTAAAATAGCAGAAATTAATACAGTTGCCAGAAAAACCAAAACCATCACAGTCAATAATCTGCCCAGTTTTTTTGTCCGGTCGATATTGGCTATTGCGGATGAAACCGCAAAAAATACCAAGGGTATAACAGCTGTAAACAACAAATTTAAAAATATATCACCTAAGGGTTTTATACTTTCAACATTTTTCCCAAAAATTAAACCCACAATGCTCCCAACAGTTATACCTGCCAAAAGCCATAATAAGCCAGCGTAATTTTTAAGAATGTTGTTTTTTTCCATAATTTAAATTTAGACTTCCTAAGTTTTGCCAGCCTTGAGGCATTGTCAAACTTCGGAAGTGAGGCGGCTTACAAACCCAATTCTGCAGAAATATCCAGCATGCGCTGGATCGGTTTTCGGGCCAGCTCAATAATATGTTCAGGTACAGTTACTTCAGGCAAACCATTTTTAATACATAAATATAGTTTTTCTAAAGTATTTCTTTTCATATACGGACAGTCGTTACAGGCACAGCTGTTGTTTGGTGGCGCCGGAATAAATGTTTTGGTCGGGTTTGCCTTCTCCATCTGGTGGATTATGCCACTTTCGGTAGCCACAATAAATTCCGTAGCTGGATTGGTAATGGTATACTTTAGTAATCCAGTTGTAGAACCAATATAATCAGCCATTTTTAAAACCACTTCCTCACATTCGGGGTGCGCAATAAACTTAGCATTCGGATGGCGTTCTTTCAGTTTTGTAATTTTCTCCTGTGAAAAAATTTCGTGAACCATACAGGCACCATTCCACAGTACCAAATCCCGTCCGGTTTTTTTGGCCACATAAGCACCTAAATTGCGATCGGGGCCAAATATTATTTTTTGGTCTTTAGGTAAACTCTCTACAATTTGAACCGCATTGGTGCTCGTACAAACAATATCACTTAAAGCTTTTAATTCGGCCGTGCAGTTTACGTATGTGATGACCAGGTGATCTGGATATTTTTCCTTAAACTTTCTAAATAAATGCGGTGGGCAACTGTCTGCCAATGAGCAGCCTGCCTTTACATCTGGCAACAATACCGTTTTATTCGGCGATAAAATCTTTGCCGTTTCGGCCATAAAATGCACACCGGCAAACACAATTACATCAGCATCTGTTTTTGCAGCCTCCTGCGACAGGCCTAAACTATCGCCAATATAATCCGCAATATCCTGAATGTCAGGTTCTTGGTAATAATGTGCAAGGATAATGGCATTCTTTTCCTTTTTCAATTTCTCGATCTCAGCGAAAAGGTCGAGAGTCGGATCAATTTCCTCTTCTGCGAAACCTTTTTTGTTGATTTCTTCTAAGACATCTATGTTCATTTTTAAATTTTCCTTTTTTGAATTTTGACGTTGGTCAAAGATAAAGCTTTCCACGTCTCAATAATTAATAAGTTATTTTAAATAAATAAATCTTGTTTGTTTATTAGTGTGTTAATATTGTTGGCAAGTTTAGAAAATTCTTTCTTTTATATAAGTTGTTAATCGTTTACTAACATTTAGATTACATTTCTCTAATATCATAAGTTTGATTTTCAGCACTATCGAAAAACCGTTCAATTTTTATCAATACTGGAATGTTAATTGTTTATAAGTGGGTAAAAAGTTAATTACTTGTATAAAGCTGGTTATAAATTGCGCAAAAGATTGTGGCAAATTGTGTTTTTAGAGTAGCTTTAAACATTCAAATTTATTTGTTAGGATAATTTAGACACGGAGTTAACAATTATCAACTAGTTGTTAACATCGTGGATAATTAAATGTTTTTATTAATGAGAAAAGTAGATTTTCTGGTAATTGGTTCAGGTATAGCGGGTTTGAGTTTCGCTCTTAAAGCTGCAAAGTTTGGTAAGGTTTTAATTGTAACGAAGTCGAACGAAGATGAATCGAACACAAAATACGCCCAGGGCGGAGTTGCTGTAGTTGTGGATAAAGGTGATTCTTTCGAGAAACATATAGATGATACCTTGATTGCAGGTGATGGATTATGTGATGAAAAAATTGTGGAAATCGTTGTAAAAGAGGGACCTCAGCGCATTCAGGAGATCATCGACTATGGTATAAACTTCGATAAAGATAATTCTGGCTTCTATGATTTGGCCAAGGAGGGTGGACACTCCGAACATCGTGTTTTACACTATAAAGACATCACCGGATATGAGATAGAAAGGGTTTTGCTGAATGAAATACATGAGAATAACAACATAGAGATATTAACACATTACTTTGCACTGGAGTTAATTACCCAGCATCACCTTGGTGAGTTTGTGGATAAACGTACCGAAGATATTAACTGTTATGGTATATATGCCTTTAACACAGAGCTTAACGATGTGGAAAAGATTGTGGCAAATGTGACTGTAATGGCTTCGGGCGGTGCCGGACATGTGTATTCGGCTACAACAAATCCGGTTATTGCAACAGGTGATGGAATGGCAATGGTTTATCGTGCAAAGGGAAAAGTAAGAAATATGGAATTTATCCAGTTCCATCCAACGGCTTTATACCATCCCGGAGAGTATCCTTCTTTCTTAATATCGGAAGCTGTTAGGGGTTTTGGAGGGGTATTGCGGCGCAAAAATGGCGAAGAATTTATGCAGGAATACGATGAGCGTAAATCGCTTGCTCCCCGTGATATTGTGGCCCGGGCTGTAGATAATGAAATGAAGAAATCCGGCGATGATTTTGTTTATCTGGATATTACCATGCGTAAGAAAGCTGATATACTGAAACACTTTCCTAATATATATGCAAAGTGTTTATCCATAGGGATAGATATGACGAAAGATTACATTCCGGTTACACCTGCGTCGCACTATATGTGTGGTGGCATATTGGTTGATGAGTACGGCCGTTCTTCTATTAAAAATCTATATGCCTGTGGCGAGTGTTCTTCAACGGGTTTGCATGGTGCTAACAGATTGGCATCCAACTCTTTACTGGAAGCTACTGTATTTGCCCACCGCATTTATCAGGATGCGATAGAGAACTTTAAAAATAATGTTATCCCAGAACATATTCCAGAGTGGGATTCGAAGGGTGTTACCCAAAGCAATGAAGATGTGTTGGTAACACATAATCTGAGGGAATTGCAAAAAATTATGGGTGATTATGTAGGTATCGTTCGTTCCGATTTCCGATTGGAAAGAGCGCATAGACGTTTATTTTTAATTTATCAGGAAACGGAAGAATTTTATAAAAAGAATAAAGTTTCGGTTAAACTTTGCGAATTACGAAATGTGATACAAACCGCTTATCTCGTCATTAAATCTGCCATGCAAAGAAAAGAGAGCAGAGGCTTACATTTTACTACCGACTACCCCGAGCATGCTAAAGAATTAGTAGATACTGTTTTTTAACCCCTAAATCCCCTGAAAGGGACTTTAATGTATTAACCGTTATCCATCAACCACATTATATTTTAAAAATGCCTTTAATACTGCCCGTAAAAGATAAATATCCTCAAATTGGAGCTGATCCTTTTATTGCTGAAAATGCCACCATTGTTGGCGATGTTGTAATTGGTGACAGATGTTCGGTATGGTTTAATGCCGTCATTAGAGGTGATGTTAATGCCATTACGATAGGAAATGAGTCGAACATTCAAGATGGTGCTGTAATTCATGCTACCTACTTAAAAGCGTCAACCCACATTGGTAACCGCGTATCTGTAGGGCACAATGCTATCGTACACGGTTGTACCGTTCAGGATCATGTGTTAATCGGTATGGGGGCTATTGTAATGGATCATGCTGTGATAGAAGAATATTGTATTATAGCTGCTGGTTCAGTAGTATTGGAAAATACCATTTGCGAAACCGGCCATTTGTATGCTGGTACACCTGCTAAAAAAATAAAGCCCATTACTGACGAGCAAAGGGCTTTATTGAATAAATTACCTGATAATTATATCATGTATTCGGGCTGGTTTACGCCCTAGCCCTCTATTTGGGGAATTAGGTGCCATGTATTAATCCGTTTTAGGAGGGGGAGGTATCGCTAAAGGATCTTCCCTTTCCCAATTGGGTTTTAGATCCATTAAGGCTTTTAAATACCATACTTTTTCGGGTTGATACCCACCTTTTACACTTCCTGTATCCCAGACTCCATTTTTATTGTCATCATAAACTACCCTGAGCATATATTTGCCTGCAGGGTATTTAGAAAACATAATTTTACCATTTTTACTGATGGGAAATGATTTTATAATATCCTTTTTTTCGCTCAGAAACTGTACCACATAACTTTTGGCTGTATCAGGCACAGTTACATTTAAAATCAGTGTAGTATAAGCATCCTGGTTCTCTAAAGTGAAGCGTTTGGGTATGTCTTTATTTTTTGCATTAAAAATAGCTGTAAATGCGCCTGCACCTAGTTTTATATCATAGTTTCTTTTGTTCTTCCAGGGATATTTGATATAATACTTAAGAAAATCTACACTATCCTTTACCAGTTCAAAGTTTGTACGCTTAACAGAATCTTCTAAAAATGTAATTTTAGTTGCATCTGCAGCTGTTATTGGGAAGGAGAAGGTTAAGGTGAGCTGTTGGAAAGGATTGAGTTTCCCTCCAGATAGGTTATCCGCAATGGTAACATCGCGTGTATAAGTATCTTTTTTACCACGGGTAAAGTTTAGGGTTTGCAAAAGTTTTCCCTCATCCTGAATGGCCACTTTAACCGAATCGAAACTTAAATCCTTCAGCCAAACTTTAGCAGTATCGTTGTTTTTGGTAAAATGCACATACTTACCTACATCAGCTGCCGGAGGATCTGTAATAGTTATTTTAGGGCTTTTAAGCTGCTGATTAACGAAAATAGATATACTACCATCATTGTTTAGTTTTCGGTCTAATACGCGGAATTCTGGTGCCACTTCCTTAAATATCTGAAGATTGATGTTCTCCAGGTTTTTATCAATAACAATAGGTTCCTTTATAAATCCAATTTCATCCGAAATCTGCTGATAGATTTTATCACCGCCACCACTGCTTTCCTTTATAGCATATACTTTGTAGGTTCCTTTTCTTAAGTTGTTCAGTTTATAGGTTCCGGCACTATCGGTGGTGGTATATATCGACGGGCGTTTCTTTCCAAAAATAGTATCCCTTTCCAGGGGTAGAATAAATACGGTAACTTCTTTTTCTGGTTCATCGCTTAAAGAGTTGATCACTTTACCACTTATGGATAAGGAATCAATTTCTGGTCCGGTAGAAAAAACGTATGATAAATTTTTGACTACATTTCCTTCATTTACATCGGCTATTGCTTTTCCAAAGTTTAAAGTATAAGTGGTATTTTTTTCCAAAGAATCCTGAAGTGCTATTTCTAATCTTTTTTGCCGCTTCTTTAAAACCGGAAGTTTTTCCTGGTCGGGTGAAATCGAAAATTCTTTGAACTCATCCTTAATATTAAAATATTCATCAAACTCGATGATGATTTTTTTCGCATTAAAATTCCTCGTCTGATCTTTTGGCGTCATGCTTAAAACTTTTGGTGGCTTGGTATCTTTTGGTCCACCTTGCGGTGTCTGAATACTGGCACACCCAAAAAATAGGAGTAAGGCTGTTATAGCTACTAAATTTTTAAGGTTAAAATACTGAGCTTTTAAATTTGGCATATTTTAAACGTTCTGACGAATTTTTATACTTTTTGGAACCATAACATTAAAAAATCTTTTCTTTAGCTTATATCGCTTTATTTTAAGTCTGATTTTAAAAAGTTAAAGTATTGATTATCAATTACTTATTAACGTAAACCATTAAAACCGATATATCTGATGGCGAAACACCCGAAATCCTTGATGCCTGACCTAAAGTACGCGGTTTTATCTTAAATAATTTTTCCCGCGCCTCTTTTGAAATGGAAACTATTTTATTGTAATCGAAATCTGGCTTAATTTCTTTGTCTTCCATTTTCAGCATCTTGGCTACAATTTCATTTTCCTTCTCAAAATAGCTTTCATATTTAATTTTAATTTCTGCCTGCTCTATAGTTTCGTTGTCTAAATCTTTAGTCGCTGCAGCAAGTGCTTTACTCACTTTAATTAAATCAGGTAAACCCACATGAGGCCTTCCAACCAAACTGTGGATTTTAACATTTTGATTTAGAGGGCTTGATCCTAAACTTTCGAGCATTGGATTGGCGTCGCTCATTTCGATCCCCTGGTTTTTGGTGAACTTTACCAAAGCATCAGCCTTTGCAATTTTTTGATTTACTTTTTCCAAACGTTCATCAGAAATTAAACCCAAGTCATGACCGATAGGAGAGAGGCGGATATCAGCATTATCTTGTCTCAATAACAAACGGTGCTCAGCTCTCGAAGTAAACATGCGGTAAGGTTCTTCCGTTCCTTTGGTAACCAGGTCATCAATTAAAACACCAATATAACTGTCAGATCTTTTCATGATCAGTTCGTGTTTATCTGCAATTTTTTGATGTGCATTTATACCGGCCATGAAACCCTGGCATGCTGCCTCCTCGTAACCTGTAGTTCCATTGATCTGTCCGGCAAGAAATAAATTGCTGATTAATTTGGTTTCTAGTGTTAGCGACAATTGGGTAGGTGGGAAGAAATCATACTCGATAGCATAACCTGGTCTGAACATTTTTGCCTGTTCGAAACCTGGGATTAATCTTAAGGCTTTAAATTGTACATCTTCGGGAAGAGAGGTTGAAAAACCATTTACATAAATTTCGCAGGTGTTCCAGCCTTCTGGTTCAACAAAAATCTGGTGTCTGTCGCGTTCGGCAAACCGGTTGATTTTATCTTCAATAGATGGGCAATACCTCGGGCCTAAACCTTTAATACGGCCGGTGAACATTGGTGATTTTTCAAAGCCTTCTTTTAAAGTTTCATGAACATCACCATTGGTATAGGTGATCCAGCAACAGCGCTGATCTTTTGAAACTTCAGTATCAGTATACGAGAATTTACCTGGATTTTCATCACCCCATTGCTCCTCCATTTTTGTATAATCTAAACTTCTTCCATCTACGCGTGGGGGAGTACCTGTTTTCATTCGGCCAGCTTCCATACCCAGTTCTACCAGTTGTTCGGTAATGCCTGTTGAAGCTCTTTCTGCTGTTCGGCCTCCACCAAATTTCTTTTCGCCGATATGCATTACGCCGTTAAGGAAAGTGCCATTGGTAAGGACTACCGCAGTACTTTCGATCTCTATACCTAGAGATGTTTTAACCCCATATACCGTATTGTCTTTTACCAATAAACCAACAACGCTATCTTGCCACATATCCAGATTAGGCGTTCTTTCCAAAGCTAATCTCCATTCCTCAGCAAAGCGCATCCTGTCTATTTGTGCCCTTGGACTCCACATGGCAGGACCTTTAGATTTGTTGAGCATTCTAAATTGGATGGTTGATTTATCTGATATAATACCAGAATATCCACCCATTGCATCAACTTCACGAACGATCTGGCCTTTAGCTACACCACCCATTGCAGGATTGCAACTCATCTGGGCAATGGTACCCATATTCATGGTTATTAATAAAACAGATGATCCTAAATTAGCGGCAGCAGCAGCAGCTTCACAGCCTGCATGACCAGCACCAACAACAATCAAATCGTATTTTGAAAACATCTTTAATGTATTATTTTTTTAATTGTTCCACGTGGAACAATTTGTTATTAATTATTTTAACTTAATGCTAAAATAAATTCAGCAGGTTATATTAATGCTTCACATGAAACATATATCAATATTTCATCTAACAAAATTGAAATAAATTCAGTATGATGATGGAGGATGTTCCACGTGAAACATAACGCGAAAAATCTTCTTCAATTGCATTCATTTACTCTGAAAGTTCTAACCAACGCATGGTGTATTTATCAAGCTTTGCTTGAAGTGTTTCAATTTCATTGGATATTTCCTGTATCTTCATATAGTCACTCGCATCTGTTTTAAGTAAACGCTCACCCAATGATGCAATTTTATCTTCTGTTTCTGCTATGCCTTTTTCGCTATCTTCTAATTCTTTTTGCTCTTTGAAACTTAACTTTTTGATTGTTTTAACCGGAGCTTGTTCAACTATGGGGGCAGGGGCTTTCTTGGTTTCAACTTTAGCCTTTGGTTGCTCTAAGCTTAAACGGTACTCGGAATAGTTACCATTGTAAATTTTGACAACACCTTCGCCCTCCATAATAAATAGCTGATCGCTCATTTTATCAAGTAGATATCTATCGTGAGATACCAACATTAATATACCGGGAAAATTTTCTAAAAATTCTTCCAATACATTTAAAGTATCGATATCCAGATCGTTTGTCGGCTCATCCAAAATCAAAAAGTTTGGATTTTGCATCAATACCTTCATCAGGTTTAATCGTTTCTTTTCACCGCCACTTAATTTCTCTACCATGCCGTGTTGTTTTTTTGGCGGGAAGAGAAATAAGGTTAATAGGGCAGAGGCAGTAATCACTGAGCCGTCTGCCATCTTAATATATTCGGCATCAGATTTTACAATATCAATTACTCTTTCCTTTGGATCGAAGGTTAAACCACCCTGTTTATAATAACCAAAAACAGTTGTATCACCGGTATCAACTTTACCACTATCGGGTTTCAACTGGCTGGTAATGATATTTAATAATGTTGATTTTCCCGTACCATTTTTACCAGCTAAACCAATCCGGTCTCCTTTCTTAAAGGTATAACTGAAATCATTAATGATTGCCCGGCCATCAAATGCTTTTGCAATGTGTTCTACTTCAATAATCTTCCCACCCTGGCGCGACATCTTCATTTGAAGGTTAATAGTCTGGTTATCAGCCTTTTTCTTCGATTTTTCTTCTAAATCGTAAAAAGCATTGATCCTGGCGTTAGATTTCGTTCCACGGGCCTGCGGCATGCGCCTCATCCACTCCAATTCTTTCTTTAATAGCTGTTGGTTCTTATGTAAAACGGTTGCGTCTAAAGCCTCTCTTTCGCTTTTCTTTTCTAAGAAATAAGCATAGTTTCCATTGTAATTAAATATTTTTCCTCGATCTAACTCTACAATAGTATTGCAAACATTATCTAAAAAGTACCTGTCGTGGGTAACCAGCAAGATTGTTTTTTGTCCGGTAGTTAATAACTTCTCCAGCCACTCAATGGTATCAATATCCAAATGGTTGGTTGGCTCATCAAGCACCAAAATCTCAGGATCCTCAATTAAAAGTTTAGCTAGCGCCAAACGTTTCTTTTGACCACCCGATAGAGTTGAAATTTTCTGTTGAAGATGCGTAATTCCCATTCTGTTTAAAATGGTTTTAATCTCATGCTCATATTCCCATGCGTTATGTTCACTCAATTCTTCGTATAAACGGTTAAGTGTTTTTTCATCAGGGTTAGGATCTTCAATTAATTCTTCATATTCCTTAATCAACTGCTGTTGTTTATTCTCCAGGGAGAATATATGGTCGCTAATCGAAAAACCTTCAGTAAACTGTGGTTCCTGATCGAGAAAACCAATTTTAACAGCTTTGTTTTTTACAATTTTACCTTCAAGCGGAGGGAACCTTTCTGCCAATAATTTTAAAAGTGTACTCTTACCTGCACCATTAATGCCAACCAACGCCACGCGCTGACCAGAGTTAATCCCTAAGGTTAAATTTTTAAATAGCCATTCGTCATGATAACCATGACCTAAGCCTTCTGCCGCAATTAGTGTGCTCAATTTTTTTGTATTTCGGATTTATAAAGGAAAATTAGTGCAAAAGTAAGTATAAAATATTTGGAACGGCATAATCAAATTGTAAAGGGCTTCTGTATCAGCTAAAAATGGCAGAATATTGATGTTTTGGTTCGTTTGTCAGTAGTTAATGAACCATTAGTTAAATTGTTCTAAAAAGAAAACAGCGGCTGGAATCGCTCCGCCGCTGTCTCAATCATTAACTAAAACTAAACTTTATCTTGAATGATGATAGGGTACGAGGTCCCGATCATCAGCTTTATGTCTTTTATTATTGTTTTTAATATAAGACTGCAATAGGCAAGAAATGTTGCATAGCTTTTTGGCTAATTATACGAGTGGAGATTAATTGTCGACGAACGCACTTAACTTTTAGACGAACGGGAGTAAAAGGTTATATCTTCATTTCAAGTAATAGCTTTGCGCCAATAGCGGGAAAAGCTGCTAAATCAGTAAATTTATTATTAAATAAATGAAGAAAAACTTATGGCTAGCATAAGAAGGTTAATCTATAACGTTGTATAAATGTGGTGGAAGGTTGGCGTAAGATTTAAATTAAGCCTAAATCTGCTCTGTAACTTAAATACTCATCTTCTTTTTGAGTCATAAGGGTTTTGGCCGCCTTTCCTTTATCTTTATAACCAAGTAGGTGTAAAGTGCCATGGATCATAATGCGGCAAACTTCATCAAACTCCAGCGTTTTGAAGGTTTTGGCATTTTCTTTTACCCGTTCAATGCTGATGAAAATATCACTGACGATCTGTTTTTCCTCATCAGAATTATCAAAAGTAATGATATCCGTATAGGTATCGTGGTTTAAGTACTGTTGGTTAATGCCCAACAGATACTCGTCGTTGCAGAAAATGAAATTGAGCTCCTGCAGTTGAAAACCTTCTTTTTCGATAGCCGCCTTAAGCCATTTTTTGACCTTAAGTTTTTGAGGAAGGTTATAGCTAACGGATTCAGTAAAAAAAGATATTGCAGGCATGTTATGGAGTTTATGGCTGCAAATTTAAGAAATATAATTTCTTCTTATTTATAAGTGTTGTCATTTCGAACGGAGTTGCAATGAAGTTGAGAAATCAATTTAGATAGATCTCTCCATTTCACTGCCTTTCAGTCGAGATGACGATTTGGTCTATTGGCTTATATTCAAAGATTTCAAATATTCCGCAATTTTGTTTTTATAGTAATAGTTTAAACTAGGGGGTAGCTTCTGCAACATATCATTGCCGTTTTGTTGCTGTTTTTTAAACTGATCGAGCATTTTTTGGTAGGATGGTGGAAATTCCTTAGCTGCTTTACTTTCGCGTTTAGCATCTTCTTCCTGATCGCGTTCTGCTTTTTCTGCTTCTAACAATTTGGTTAGCAGATCTTTTTGACGGTTTAAGGTTTCCTGTTGTAAACGTTTATTTACCAGATCACTTTCCGTCTGTTTCATTTCTTTAATAGCCTCGTTTAGGTTACCCATTTTGCTTGTGCCATCTTTATTTTCTTCCCGGTTAATCTTTTCTAAAGCCTGGCGGATCATTTGTTGCTGTTGCGCCATCTTACCGAACTCCTGGCTCATCTGGCCTTTACCAACTGTACCTTGGTTGCCCCCTTGCTTCTGCATCTGTTCGCGGGCCTTTTGCATACTCTTATTCAGCTGATCCTGCATTTGCGAAAGCTGTTTCATGCCCTGCTTTTGCTTTTTGCCGCTACCACCTTTGCCGTTTTTCTGCATGTTTTGCAACTGACTTAGGGCTTCGCTCAGCATCAGGGTGAGGTTGTTGATAGAGGTCATGGTAAATTGCTGGAAACGGTTGGCTTCGGGGGTTCTTCTGTCGCCCAAACTCTCTAAACTTTTATCGAGGTTGAAATTGATCTTATTCATTTCCTCGTTCACCGTTGATTCTATTTGTGGAACCCGTTTGCTTAAGCTATACAAGCTATCAGCAATGGTTTTCAGGTTATCTTTAATGCTACGCTGTTTCTGCACGTTACTGGTATAAGAAGGATCTGCTGCCGTCATTTTTTTTAAGGCAAGCATTACTTTTTCCTGATCGAAAGAGGTAGTCAGCAAGTTTTCCAACAGGCGGCGCAACTCTTTGGCATTGAGGTTATTTTCCATTTCTTCGCCCTGTTGTTGCATATCGCTCATTTTTTTTGACAGTTTTTCCATCTGCTCAGCTGCTTTCTGCTGTTTCTGGCTTGCGCTTTTCGAGTTTTTTTTATCTAAGGCATCTTTACTGTCCTGTTGCTCTTTTTGTATATCCTGAACATCTTTTTCAGGGTTTTCGAAAGGATTTGGCCTTTCCAGTGTTTTGTTTTTATCTTCCAGCTTTTTCAGATCGTCTTTCAGGTCTTTCATCTCCTTGTTCAAAGCATCCTGTTTTTGCTTTAGCGATTCATTATCCTGTTTTTTATCTTTTGTTTGCTCAGCCAGTTCTTTTTGTTCTTTAGCGAGTTCATTCAGCCGATCGATATCGGTTTGAAGGTTTTGCTCAAATTCTAACTGTTTATAAAGTTCTAAAATCCTATCGAGTTCATTTTTAAGGGTTTTATTGTCCAATTGCATTTTAGAAAGCTCGTTCTGCGTTTGGTCCTTATTTTTCTCATTCATCAGGTTTTGCAATTTTTGCAAAAGTTCTTTGGTCTTTTCGTCGAGCACATTATCAAAAAGATCTTTGATCTGCTTCTGTTTTTCTAAGAGTTCTTCAGTTTGTTTTTGGTCTTCCTGTTGCTGAATATTTTTCTCGTTCTGCTCTTTAATTTCTTTTACGGCCTCATCAAGCTGCTTTTGTTTATCTAAGAGAGATTCAATCTGTTTTTTATCTTCGAAAGAGATCTGTTTTTTATCGATGAGGCTTTCGGCTACCTTTTTACTTTCTTTTTCGATGGTATTGGCTAAACGGATAGCCGATTGCATTTTCTGTTTCAAAGCCTGGTTGCTTGCATTTACCTGTTCAGCTGTTTCCTTTTTGGTAGGTTGTTTAAAGGTTTTAATTTCCGATCGGGTAACTTTTGCCCCGTTAACACCATCATTATCGGCCACTTCGAAATAATATTCAATTTCCTGACCGGGCTTAGCTGTAGCTGTTTTTAAATCCCAGAAGTAAAAGAAGGTATTTTCTGTCACATTGCTTTTAATGGGAATGTTTTTGGTAAATGCGCTAACTATCCGGTTATTTTCTTTAATGTTATATTTAAAACTTAAGCGGCTAAAGCCATAATCATCAGTCACCTGTCCGCTAAAATACAAAGCCTTATTACTTACCGAATCTGGTTTTTCTTCAACAGAAATACCCGGAGATTGATCTTTAACTACGGTAATCTGGTGCGACAAGGAATCTCTTAGCGTAACATATTCATTTTTAGGGGTAATGCTGTATTTCGAGTTGTTCTTAATAGTCGCATGGAAAGCCGATGCATTATCCTCCACTTTTAAAACGTTTTCGGTGCCGTTTAAAATAAATAAAAGCGAATTGCTCTGACCGGTTTTAAAGTTCCAGGTTACTTCGGTGCCTTCGGGTAGGAGCATATCGCCAACGTTGGCAACCAATTCCTGTTTTTTGCCTAAATAAGCCGGATAATTTAGTGTGGCGGTTGCATTTAGCAATTCGGGGCGGGGTTTAACGGTAAGCGTAAATACCGCTGAGCTGAAGCCACCGCCTTTGAAAACCAGCTTTTTGTCGCTCTGTATATTTTTGATATGGTATTTAAACTTACTAATGTTCTCTTTTTCGAGTTTGTACGTATTTTTTCCGTCTTCTACATAAATTTCGGCCGGGAGCGCATCTCCTGATAATTTGAGGTTCAGGGTTACATCATCACCCTGGGTAACCGTTAAACTTTTATTTAAAATGGCAAAGCTGAACGGCGCTTTGGGTGCAATATATTCGTCGTATTTAAAAAAACTGTTTGTGCCTTCGCGTAAAATGGCCGGCGCAATAATGGCAATGAGTAAAATGATCGAGAGCGGAACAAAAAGATACTTTAAATATTTGCGGTTATCATTAATGCTAACTGCGGTATAAAAGGGAACAGGTTTAAGCTCCAGTATTTTTTGATCGATGCTGGCAAGGATAAGGTGGTTGTTTTCGGGATGATTTTCGGATAAATGATGGAGTTGAAGTGTATTGAGCAATTTATCCTTAATATCTGAAAAGTGATTGCCGATGATAACTGATGCTTCGTCAAAGGTGAGGTGTTTGCCCAGTTTTAACATCGATAAAAGTGGCCTGATGATTAGAAAACCGACTAGTAATGCACCCACGAGTAAATAAGCAAAAAACAAAAAGGTTTTAAAAGCAGCACCCGGATTGAGATAATAGAGGCTTAAAAACACAAGGAGGTATAGCCCCAGAAGAATAGCGGCGGCATAAATACTGCCACGCAAAATTTTATTCAGGTAGAATTTGCGGATAAACTCATCTATCTTCCGAAGTAATTCACTGTAGTTATTGCTCACCATATCAACGTAAATGTAAAAATAGTTCTAATCAATTGAAAGAAACTATAGTAAGGTAACGTGTTTATTTCAGATAGTTTATTCTTCGCACGCCCTATTGTAAAAATAGAAATTATCAAATATGACTTAGTTACGGCTCATAAATGCATATTAATTTTAAAATCTATATCTTGTTTTTATTAATACAAAGGTTACATAGATTTTAAACGAGTATTCTGATAAAAATCTACTTTTGATTTTTTGTATAATCATGCCAAATATGAAACGATTACTTATTTCTACACTGATGTTGTTCATTTTTACCGCTTCATTTGCCCAAAAATTTAACTGGAACAAAAACCAGGTAATTGCACACCGTGGGGCCTGGAAGAAAAACAATTTTCCGCAAAACTCTATCGCTTCTTTAAATGAAGCCGTGAAACTTGGCTGTTATGGTTCAGAGTTCGATGTGTGGATGACGGCTGATGGTGTTTTGGTGATTAATCATGATCCTGAATTTCAGGGTTTGACTATTGAAAAAGTAAAGTATGCGGATCTGTTGACCAAAACCATGACCAATGGAGAGAAGATCCCAACATTAGAGGCCTATTTACTGGAAGGCAAAAAGCAGAAAACAACAAAGCTTATTTTAGAAATAAAACCGTCATTAATCAGTAAAGAACGCGGAATAGACGTAACCAATAAATGTGTCGAAATGGTTCAGAAACTAAAAGCCGTTGAATGGACAGAGTACATCAGTTTTGATTACGATTACTGTAAGCGTGTTTTGGAACTCCTGCCAAAGGCAAAAGTTGCGTATTTGAGGGGCGAGATCAGTGCCGAGCAAATGAAAGCAGATAAATTGACAGGAGCTGACTATCATTTTAGCGTGTATCAAAAAGACAACTGGATTGAAAATGCGCAAAAACTGGGCTTAACCGTAAATGCATGGACGGTAAATGCTGTGCCCGAAATGCAATGGCTTTTGGCACACAAGGTAGAATACATTACCACCAACGAGCCGGAATTGCTTTTTGAAGAAATCAAAAAAACACCTGTTGCACAGGGATGGAAGTTAAAGTGGGCTGATGAATTTGACGACAAGGGATTGCCGTTAACTAAAAACTGGGGCTATGATGTTGGCGGAAAAGGCTGGGGAAATAACGAACTGCAATATTATACCGATGCCGATAGCACAAATGCAGTTGTAAAAAAAGGAAATTTAAATATTATAGCTGTAAAAGCAGATAAAGAAAGTAACCATTACACATCTGCCAGACTGGTAACTAAAAACAAATTTGATTTTAAATATGGAAGGGTAGAAGTTCGTGCGATGTTGCCAAAAGGCAGGGGCTTATGGCCTGCCATTTGGGCCTTACCAACCGATTGGAAATATGGAGACTGGCCAAAAAGTGGTGAAATTGATATCATGGAGCATGTGGGTTACGACCCGGATAGTGTACATGGTACAGTGCATACCGAAAAATTTAACCATGTGATAAAAACACAGGTTGGGAAAGCTTTAAATGTTAATAATCCTTATAACGAATACCATGTGTATGCCATAGAATGGTTTGCCGATCGCATCGATTTCTTTATTGATGATCAAAAATACCTCAGCTTTAAAAATACCAAAAAAGGATTAGGCGACTGGCCGTTTGATCAGAACTTCCATATTATTCTAAATGTAGCCGTAGGCGGCAACTGGGGCGGAAAAAAAGGGGTGGATGATGCTATTTTCCCTGCAACAATGAAAGTTGATTATGTAAGGGTGTTTCAGAAGTAATGGTTTGTTCAATGGTTCAGGATTAAGGTTAATTTTTCAAATTGCTTAACTGAAAATCTATAATTACTGCAAACTGAAAATTGCTAATTGACAACTGAAAACTTTAACTTGCGGTATCTAAGCTATATTGTATAATTTATGGACTCACGTAGAGAATTTCTAAAAAAAGCGGCTTTGTTTGCCGGAGCCACTGGTATGGCCAATACCTTGCCCAGTTCGGTGCTGAAAGCCATGTCGATTAACCCCGAACCTGGAAGCACATTTTATGATGCAGAACATATTGTTTTCCTGATGCAGGAAAACAGGTCCTTCGACCATATGTTTGGTAAAATGAAGGGCGTTCGCGGGTTTAACGATCCACACCCACACATTCAGCCCGATGGGAACAAAGTTTGGCTGCAAAAGGATGGTCAGGGCTATACCTATGCCCCTTTTCATGTCGACATTAACAAAACAAAAATTACCTGGCAGGGTGGTTTGCCACACTCGTGGAACGATCAGGTTGCTGCCCGTAACGGTGGCAGATATGATAAATGGCTACCTGTTAAAAGCCCCATGACTTTGGCTTATTATGACCGGAATGATATTCCTTTCTATTATGCCATGGCAGATGCCTTTACCATTTGCGATCAGCATTTTTGCTCATCTTTAACGGGTACAACACCCAACCGACTGTTCTTTTTTACCGGAACGATACGGGGGGAGAAAAGTGCAAACCGCGTAGCCGTGGTAAATAACGATCAGGCCGAGTCGCAGAATAATGTATTTGTAGACTGGCCAACTTTTCAGGAAACTTTGGAAGATAACGGAATCGATTGGCGCATTTACCAAAACGAGCTTTGGACTTCAAAACTGCCGGAAGGTGAGATAGACGATTGGTTAGGGAATTATGGCGATAATCCTGTTGAATATATCAGCAGGCACAATGTTAAATTATCGGCTTATTTTAGAAAGAATGGCGACAATACTGTTAAACCTGCTTTAAGCGCTGAAGAAGTCCAGGAGAAATACGATAAATTATCACAAAAGGAAAAAAACTTAGTAGATAAAGCCTTTACCACCAATATTTCGCAGAAAGATTATCTGGATCTTGAACCATTTACCTTTAAGAATGATCAGGGTGAGTCTGAAACGATTAATATTCCAAAAGGGGATATTTTTCATCAGTTCAGAAAAGATGTTGACAGTGGAAAATTACCTACAGTTTCGTGGCTGGTTGCGCCTCAACGTTTTTCTGATCATACCAGTTCACCTCTGTACGGAACCTGGTATGTAAGTGAGGCCCTGGATATTTTAACTAAAAACCCAGAGGTTTGGAAAAAAACGATATTCGTTTTAACCTATGATGAAAATGACGGTTATTTCGATCATCAGCCTCCGTTTGTCGTTCCAAATCCGGAGGATCCAACCAGTGGAAAAGTATCTAAAGGAATAAACTATGCTACCGATTTCGAAGCACGGAAAGGAAGTCCGATTGGCTTGGGTTACCGCGTTCCGTTGGTGATTGCTTCACCCTGGAGTAAAGGAGGTTTTGTAAACTCTCAGGTTTTCGACCATACTTCTTCATTAATGTTTATGGAAAAATGGCTGGCCAAAAAAACAGGCAAGGCCATCAAAAGCAATAACATCAGCGATTGGCGCAGAAGTATCTGTGGAGATTTAACTTCGGTATTCAGGCCGTATAATGGAGAAGAGATTAAATCGCCAGAGCCATTAAAGCGGGAAGCTGTAGTCACCAATATCGGCAATGCGAAAAACAAACCTGCCCAGGTTGGACCAACTGCACTGAATAAAACTGAAGTAGCGAAAATTAATAAATTTGAAGCGTTTTCTCCTGAAACGTCAGGTCATTCTCCTAAGCAAGAAAACGGGACCAAACATGCCTGCGCACTGCCTTATCATTTGATGGTTGATGCGAGGTTAGTGAGTAACGAAATCGAACTCACTTTTCAGTCGGCAAAAACCTTATTCGGTAGTGAAACTGAAGCCATTGGCGCACCTTTTAATATGAATACGTTTGCTAAATTTAAAGGTGTGGCAGGCAAAACATGGGCTTACGCTGTAAAGGCCGGTGATGTGTTGACAGACAGCATCAAAATTGATGATTTCGACAACGAAATTTATGACCTGGCCATCAGTGGTCCGAATGGTTTTTACAGGCATTTTGCGGGCAGTAAAAAAAGCCCTTCAATTGCGGTAAAAGTATATCCGGAGCAGAGTGGTCTGGTAAGCAAAAAGCTTAGCGGAAACCTTGTTTTTGCGATTGAGAATAAGAGTGCGGGTTTAATTACACTTCAAATTATAGATAACAAGTATAAATCGGCCGGCAAAACCGTCAGTATAAAGCCAAAATCGAGTACGAATGTTTTGTTCAATCTGACTAAAAATGCAAACTGGTACGATTTCAGTATTGTACAAACTGGTAATAGCATTTTCAAACAACGGTATGCCGGGAAAGTAGAAACCGGAGCAATTACCCAAACCGATCCCTATATGGGCAATGCATAAAAATATCCCCCCAAAAGGGGGATAGCTTTTGGAAGAAATTATGCTTATTTTGTATGGTATGTGCAGTAACCTGTCTATAATTAAGATAAATTTCATCATTTTTTTCATCTTACTCTTTAGCTTAAAGCTATCTGCTCAAAGCTATAACTTCACCAATTACAGTTTAAAAGATGGCCTGCCGCAATCGCAGGTAATGGTCATTTATCAGGCTAAAGACAGGACCCTTTGGCTTGGTACTTATGGTGGGGTAAGTAATTTTGATGGAAAGGAATTTACCTCTTACAGCAAGGCTGATGGATTGGGATCTAATTCGATAAACTGTATTCTTGAAGATAATCAGAACCAGGTTTATTTGGGCACAGAAGCAGGGATCAATATCTTAAAAAAAGGGAAAATAAACACCTTGTTTTCCGGTAAATCAGTAAGCCACTTACTTAAAGATAAACAGGGTATAGTTTGGGGAATAACCGAACGTAAACTTTTTAAAATAGAAAAAGGCAAACTTGTTTATTACCCGATACTTGATAAAAGCATTAATACCATCAATACTGATAAATTTGGAAATCTTTATGCTGCGGTTGCCGAAAAAGGAATTTATCAGCTCAGAAACGGTAAATGGATCATTTATCAGGAACTTCCCCGTGAGCTGAGTTCGTTATCCATCAAAAAAGTGTTATTTGATCGAAAAGTTAAAGATAGAGTTTATCTATTAACCTACCGTAGTGGCGTATATCTGATGGAAGGGGACCGCACGAAATTATTTTTCAAAAACCCTAAAATCGATACGTATTTTTCATTAGAACAGGATAATAAGGAAAATATGTGGGTCGGCTCGGAAAAAGGGGCTTACCTGATTCATAAAAATGGCTCTGTAATTAATTTCAACGGAGAAAATGGACTAAGCGATAACCAGGTTAACGAAATCTTCAGCGATGCAGAAAACAACATCTGGATATCCTGTTTCAGTGATGGAATCTATAAATATGAAGGAGATGCCTTCATCCGTTACAATAAGTTTAAAGGCCAAAATATTGCCTATCCCATAAGCGGCATTGCTGTAGATAAAAACGAAAACCTTTGGTTTGGGACGTACAACAAAGGACTTTTTAAATACGATGGAAAGAAGATAGAAAATATTGATAATCCCGTTTTTAAGGATAAAAAAATCTATTTCGTTTTTGCCGACAGGGCAAAAAATATCTGGGTTTCGACTTATGGAAACGGCGTTTGGAAATACGACGGACAAAAATTTTCTCAGATATTAAAGCCTGAACGTTTTGATAACAGTGCTATAGCCGAGGATAACGAAGGAGGAATCTGGATAAATGGGTTAAAATCATCCACTTATTTAAAGGATGGAAAAATTGAAAAAGTAATCGGTTTTGATGGCTATTCTTCTTGTATTTTCCCTTTCCCGCTAAGTAACGACAGTGTGCTTCTTGCCACATCAAATGGCATTACTTTGATCAGGAATAAAAAAATCGATCCAACATTCCACATCAAATTGCTGGCCAATATGCATGTATTAAGCATCATCAAACATGGCAATAATTTGGTTTTTGCTACGCTTGGTGATGGAATTGTAACCTGGAACATCAAAACAAAAGCTATTAAGCGTTATGTAGTGGCTGATGGATTGAATTCGAATGATATTTATAGTCTTGCAACAGACGATAAAAACAATTTGTGGGCCGGAACAGGTCGCGGCATCAATAAGTTAACGTTTAATAAACAGGAACAACATTACATCGTTTTTAGAGACCAGCCCTTAATTGTGGAGTGTAACCAAAACGCTATTATTAATTATAAAAACAGCATTTTGGTGGGTACCATTTCCGGATTAGTGAAGTGCAATACCGTTAGCCCGGATCAGAATAAAAACAGCCCTTTTATTCATATTCAACACGTGTGGGTTTACCATAAAAGTGATCGTTCGAAAGACCTGGGAATAGATCCAAACGGCAAGGGAAAAGGGTTTTATAAATTGAACTATAATCAGAACCACATTGCGATCAGCTTTAAAGGAGTGTACCTCACCAATCCGGAAAGTGTGCTATACCGTTACAAGTTGCTTGGCGTAGATAACGATTTTAGTAAGCCTGTACCCAATACTGAGATTGAATATACGGCTATCCGGCCCGGACGCTACACTTTTCAGGTTTATGCTATTGCAAATGGCCAGCGGTCTAATATCGAACAATTTAGTTTTACCATCGTACCACCGTATTACGATACTGTTTTATTTAAGGTTATCGCGTTTCTTGTGCTCATCTTTCTGATCTGGCTTATTTTTTACCTGATCTTTAAAACAAGAGAACAAAAAAAATACCAATTCGAAAAGCTAAGGCTAAAAGAACAGGAAAAAATCAGAAAGCAGACTGCAGAGGACTTTCATGATGATATTGGCAATAAATTAACACGTATTAATGTACTATCGGAGATTTTAGACAAAAAAGTTGATGAAACGGAGAAAGATCAGAAGGAACTGATCAGACTGATCAGAGAGAATGCAGGCATGCTTTATACAGGAACAAAAGATATCCTGTGGGCTTTGGATCCGCATAGCGATAATCTCTTTGAGATTTTGATACATATTAAGAATTTCGGGATAGATCTTTTCCAAAATACGGGCATTGATTTTAAAATGGAGGGCGTGCTCAGTAAATATCAAAAACTGCACTTATCCATGGAGTTCAACAGAAACCTAACGCTTATTTTTAAGGAAATGCTGAACAATGTGTTAAAACATGCAAAAGCAAAGCAGGTGCTGATTATGATTATCGAAACGGATTACAATACCATTAATATCCTCACCACAGATGATGGAGCAGGTTTCGATCTCGAATCGGTAGAACGGGGAAGAGGACTAAACAATATCCAAACCCGTTGTAAACGTATAAAATCTACCTTCCAAATTTCTTCTATTAAGGGAAAAGGTACAACTATCACGATTTCTACAAGAATTCCTGTTACAAAGTAGTATGAAAATCGTCTAAACAATAAAAACATCCCAAATGAGCCAGAATTTACGAATCGTTTTAATCGAAGACGACGATATTTTAAGAATGGGTTACCAATCGCTATTAACAGATGTAGAAGATTTTGTTGTGGTGAACGCCTATGCATCATACGATTTAGCCAAGAAACATTTAGAAGCAGATCAACCCGATGTGATTTTGCTGGATATCCAGATGCCTGGCACCAACGGTCTTCAGGCGCTGCCCCTTATTAAGAAAGCCTTACGCAATACCAGTATCATTATTTTAACCGTTTTTGACTCGCCAGAATTGGTTTTTGAAGCTTTAACTATGGGCGCTGGCGGTTACCTCACCAAAAACTCAGGTGCTGCCAAAATTATAGATGCAGTTAGAGAAGTAAGTACAGGTGGTGGGGCAATGAGTACAAACGTAGCCAGGATCGTCATGCATTCTTTTCAGAAGAACCTAAATTCTCCCTTAACCAAAAGAGAAACGGAGATTTTAGATCGGATTGCAAACGGGCAAACGAAATCTCAAATCGCGAACGATCTCTTTATTGATCAGGAAACTGTGCGAAGTCACGTAAAAAATATTTATATCAAACTTGATGTAAATTCTAAATCAGAAGCGATTAAAACAGCAAAAGAAAAGCGCTTTATCTAATCTATAGCAATCCTGTGCTAAAAAATAATGCTAAAATCACCCTTTTTGGGTGATCCTTTGGGTTCAATTTCAGTTTAATTTTACGTCATACAATTAAACGGGGTAATGAGCCAATCTGCAAAATTCTTTTATGTGCAAGTGAAGCAACTAAATGATGCAGATGCTTTCTATACCAATTGTTTAGGAATGTTTACAGAGGTGACAATGATCTGTGACGAAGAAAAAGCAATATTGGTTAAGGTAGATGGTGACACGAATATTTTTCTTTCTGAACATAAGCATCAAAACCAGACCAATAAAATTTTATTAACGAGCGATGATTGCTTAGAGGACTACTGCAGGCTAAAATCAAGGGGAGTCATTTTTAAAAAAGCACCCTCTTATTTAAGCGAGGGTTTAAGTATCGAATTTTCTGATCCTTATGGTAATGATTTTATCATTTTGGAACAACGTAACTATAATGAGGAGTAATGCCATGAGATACGTAAAAGAATTAAGCAACAGGAATAAGATAGTTAGCGAGAGTACTTGTGAGGCACTTTATGAGCAGCAGAACGATGCTTATACCATTAAATTTGTTTTTAGCGGAACAGAAAACTGCGAAATTAACAAGCGCAAGTTTAGTATTTACCCGGATACATTTGCGGTGGTAAATGCGGGAACAAATTTTTGCAGCAAAATAGATTCTATAAGCCCGGTAAATACCCTTTCGGTTTCATTTGGAGAAAATTTTGTTAAAGATTTTCATCATACCTTCTCTAATAGCAATGAAGGTTTACTTAATGGAAAAGAAGTAAAAGGAACACCGGCATTTATCGAATCATTGTATCCATTTAGCGGCGATATGCGTTTTAATGTGCTGCATTTAAAGAGCCAGCTGGATAAGGGTTTGAAAGATGAAATGCTGATCAATGAATATATGTACCACTGCCTTTTAAACTATTATAAAATTTACGATAAGGAAGTGCTTCAAAAACTCGATAAGCTCAGTTTTATCAAAACAAAAACCAGGGAGGAGGTTTTAAAAAGATTAACACTGGCCAAAGAGTACATTAGTAGTAATTACAACCAAAACATAACATTAGAAAATATTGCAGAACAAGCATGTTTGTCGGTTAATCACTTGCTAAGAACCTTTAAAGAAGCCTATGAAATTAGTCCTTACCAGTTTTTAATGCAATTAAGGTTAAACCGGGCAAAAAAACTTTTGCAAACCACCAGTTATACATTAAATGAAATAGTGGGTTTAGTAGGTTTTGAATGCCCAAGTTCATTCATCAGATTATTTAAACATACCTTCAACATTACGCCTTTAAAGTATAAGAAGAGTAGGTTGAATTAAAATATAAATAGTGATTTCTGCACATTTTGAATGTTGGGATGAAACTATTTTTGAAGCTCTTGCAGGACAATTTGTAGAAGTTTTTTCCTGTTTAGGTTAATAATGATTAAAAAAGCAAACTGCCAGGATTGGAGTTTGCTTTTTTGCTTTAGCACCTATCCTTTGATGTTTATCACATTTTAGTTACCTCATCATTAAGGTGTTATCGGCATATTATTATTCTCGGTTCCACCCGACCTTTAATAAAAAAACACAGATATTATGAAATTAAGAGCTTTAGTGATTTTATTATTAGGTATTACAATCACCAATACTATTTTGGCTGCAGAAAAACCAACTGCCAGCCATAAATCAGTTATCAATTATTATATGGACAGCTTTATCAACTCTGATTATAAAAAGTTAAAAGCTGTGCTGAGTGAGGATGCCGTTTTTACTTCAAATAGAGACGTGAGGATAATTAAGCATAAAGCGGTTGATGTGTTGAATCAGCTGAAGAAAAATGAGGGCGTTATTCAGCGCGATTGTAATATCAGCTCTACCATTGTTTCTGAAACTGATGCGTTGGTAATTGCCCGCGTGGATATCAATTACGAATTATTTGATGGCGCTCAACAAAACTTTGTGATTATCGAAAAGAATAAGGATGGTGAATGGAAAATCACGCAGGTGTACAAAGTATTTATTTCAAGCGAAGGCGAAGCTAAAAGACTGGCCACAACTTCCCGTTAAAAACAAGAAAGTCCCGGTTTTTTTGACCGGGACTTTCTTGTTTTTTTTATTTCTCTTAAAAACTGATCGGTAACTCTACCTGGGTTTTGTCCCAGCCGATCACCAGATTTGCGCCCTCATTAAGTGCTGTAAAGGTTAACGAGAAGTATTCGATCGGTTTTGCTAATGTTTTAACAGGAACATTTACGCGAACAATATCTTTAGATGGATTGTAAGTAAATGCACCCCATTTATCAGTCTCACTGTTTACAATTATAGTCCAGCTATCTTTGTTTGGAATGGCGAATAGGCTGTAAGTACCGGCTTTAATTTTCTTTCCACCAATCGTTACTTTTTTAAAGAAGCGCACTTCCGTACTTTCGTTGGCCCCGAAGCGCCAAACGGTTCCATACTGTTCTAAAACACCAAAGATATCACGTCCCTTTTTTTGTGGGCGCGAATAAACGATCTTTATAACCGGCTTGGTTAGCTCGCCTGCTTTTGCCTTTGGGGCATTAAGAGGAAAATAAACAATATCTGCCGGACTAGGATCTGCAACAGGGAATTTTATCTCAGCGTTAGCGGCTTGTTGGCCATTTGCGCTAAAACAAAAAAGAGCGAAAACAACAATGAAGATATTTTTCATTTGTAGGTTTTTGTTTTCTGTGGCGGTGAAACCATTATGGCTTTACACTTATTGGTAAATCATAAAAGTCTCATTTGCTGTGGAAATAAATTATTGTTCCTTGGTAGGATGTAATTGGTAAAAGAAACTAATATTTTCTTCCTTTAACGATTGCGTTTAAAAATAAGCCTGCTGTTAACAAACCTAAAACACCACCTAATAAAGCGAAAATATAGTTCTGCGTAATGATTGCCCCGGTTAAAACTCCGAAGAATAAGCCTAAAGCATAATATAACCAGTTGAAATTATTGCTGCTGTTCTCTTGTACACTCATGTTTTTTGTTATTTGGAGGCAAAGTTAATATTTATTTTAAATTTTAATTTGTCATTCTCTTCAATAATCCAATTAATTGTCGATCCTGGCTAATTTATAATCATACTTTTTTAGATAACCGAGCAATTCTGTTAATCGGGTATAAAATTTGTCGGTTCTCCGGGGGTCGGTACCAATATGTAACAGTAGGATAAAACCATTCAGACCGTTCATTTTTTTTTCGTTAAAAGCGGCAATGGATTGATATATTTCTTTGCTGGATTTATAAGCTTTTCCAATTTCAGGATAAGTATAATCTGCATTAGATCGTGTACCCGGGGTGAAATTAACCAGTTGTATGTTTTGCTCTTTAGTCCAGTTGGCAATGGTTTCGTTGTACCATTCGTAAGGAGGTAAAAAATACCTGGACTTTTCTTTGTCGATTCCAAAAACCGACATGGCTTGATAGTTATTGGTTAAATCTTGTTCGAATTCGGCTTTGGTGACCAGGAGACTATCACGTTTAACCCAATCGCAGTATAATAAATGCCGGTCGGAATGCGGACCGAGATAATGGCCATCATTTTTGAGTTTTTTAATCAGAGAATTGAATTTTGGGTTCCGGTAAAAATTTCCGGTTAGAAAAAAGGAAGCCTTAACCTTTTCCCTGGCCAATATTTCACTGATTTTTTCACCACCATCTGCAAACTCATCACCCGTAAACACCAGGTAGATTTTTTTCTGAGTAGAATCGCCACGGATGGTCGCGCCTAAATGATACGTTTTATGATCTGATGGAGTTATAGACTGCGCTTCTTTCGCGGCTAGTAAATAGATCAGCGATGCCGTTCCGTCCATGGTAGGTTCGTTGGTACTGTAATCGCCGTAATCGTCGTGGTAAACGGCCAGATCACTTTGAAAGTCGGCATATTCATCCGCTTCGTTTAATTTAATTCCGATCAGGCCTTTATAAATGTTGGTATAAACCGGACCATCAACCAGACCACCGCTAACAGGATAATTTTTTAAATGGGTAAAGGCCGAATGTGGATCCGTAGGTGTATCTCCCCATTGAGGCAAACCATAAACCATGCTGGTTCCCCAGGGGTTACAACCAAAAAGCCAGTCGAAATTGGCCTGTTCCAGCTCGGTATAGGTTTTATCACCGCTTTGGGCTGAATACCAGTTGCACTGCATGGCAAAGGCAACAGTTAAGTTATTGCTACACCAGATAAACGGAACACCCCGGTAAAAGGCATTGTTTTTTGCCCGGTTCCAAACCTGGGTTATACCTTCTTTATAATAGGCGAGGGCAGTTTTATCTTCTGGATCTTGTTTAACGATTTCGTAATGCCCCAGATTGATGAAGGGATAGTATTGATAATGCGCCGCGGTGTCTTTTTGCAACCAGGGCGTTATGGCTTCTTGTCTGGCATATTGCAATGCCTGATCTGTTTTTTTTTGATCAGGCTTTCTTTTTCCGAAATTGAACGATGTTTCGGCCAGCTCCATATCATCAACCCAGTTGTCTTCAGCATAAATATAGGGCGATTTTACAGATGCAGTTTGCGTTACCCCAGGTTTTTGAAGGGCAAATTTATAAGCGGTTTTAGCCTTTTTAAGGAGTAATTTCGAATAACTTTGATCAACCTCTTTAAACAGAACAGAACCTAAATTAAAAGCACTTGTAAACTTGGCCGCTGTAGAACTTGTTCCGGTGGTATTGTTCATGAATTTACCGCGCTGCTGTGGCTCGCCGGTAATCAAGTAAAGCGGGCGTTCAAATCCTTTTCCATACTGACTATCTTCCTTTGGAATGCGCATACTGATATGGTCGCGGTCGTCGGCCAATTGGTTAAACATCACATTCTTTCGCGGGTGCATTTTCAGTAACCAATCTAAACCCCATTTTGCTTCATCCAAAACATCAGCTCTTCCATTTTTTCCACTTAAACCATTTGCCTGTTGCTGATCGTCAAAAACCTGTGGAAAATCACGATAGGCCATTAATAAATGATAGGTTGCATTGGCTGAGGTGGTCGAGTATTGTAAATAATCACTCGCATCGTGCCAACCGCCCGAGGCATCAAAATGGGTACTGTCTTTAATGCCCGCTTTATCACCATACAAAACAAATCCATCGTGTGTATGGCAACTATCTTTTAAATATGGATTGAAGCCGCTCCGTTGCTGGCGCATATATTGTAAGCAGAAATCAGCCGCACCTTTATACACATTATTATTGATCAGCAATAGAGGAGAAAGGATGCCGTTAGCGCGGATGAAGAACTTTCCTTCACTTTTAAAATCACTGAAGTTTAATCTCGCCGTTTGGCTAAAAGGACCATATCCGCCAAAACTTTTAATATTGGTTGAGGTGTAAACAACCTGATTGCTTTCTTTTTCTATAATTTCGAATTGCCTGGGTATATCACTCAACCTGCTTGCCCAAACGGCAACTTTAGTGCTTTGGGTAGGGTAACCAAGCAAATTGATCCTGATCCAGCTCTGCTGGTGCTCTTGTTCAGCACCCACAAATGAACATAAGAATGATAAACCTAAGATGAAGATTGTGGCTAAGAGGGGCTTATTTTTCATTAGATGACTCATTATTTCAATTAAAATTAGGGTTTTATCAAGATAATGTAAAAGAAGTAGATAAACATTTGGAAATCAATCAATCGTTTGATTAATTTTGTGCTGTCAAAAAGAAATGAAAACAGAAAAAGTAGATAAAAGACAGGCCATACTCGACGCAGCTGAGAAGTTGTTTTGCGAAACAGGGTATGAGGGTACTTCTACCCGTCAGATTGCGAAGGAATCTGGTGCGAACATGGCGATGATAAATTATTATTTCGGTTCGAAAGAAGGTGTTTTTATGGAGATCATGAACGAGCGTATTGCTGGTTTCGCCTCTCAGTTAAAAATCATCAATGAAGATAAGATTTCGGCATTGGAAAAATTGCATAGGGTTATAGAGGGCTATGTAAACAGGATCATGAATAACACTGCGTTTCACAAAATGATGCACCGGGAACTGTCTTTAACCCAAAGGCCCGAAATGTACGATAAGATTAAAGATGCCATGAGTCATAACATGCAGCTTATCGATCGCATCATTACCGATGGAATAGAAGATGGCAGCTTTAACAAGGTAGATGTACGGATGGTAATTGCAACCATCATGGGCACCATAACCAATATTGTTATCGCTCCACATAAGGTGATCTCATGCTCGAACTTCGATCTCAATAACCCAAAAGACAAAAAAATTATTAAAGAGCGGGCGATAGCTCACTTACAAGATCTAACAACAGTTTATTTAACAACAAAAAGATGATACCCAAATCAATCAGATTAATGCTTGCGGCGTCATTAATTCCGGCGGCCTTGTTTGCGCAGAGCACAAAGGAATTAAATATTAACCAGGCAATAGAACTTGGCATAGCCAATAGTAAAAACTTAAAACTTTCACAGAACAAAATCGATCAGGCTGTTGCGCAGCTTGAGGTTGTTAAAGACAATGTTTTGCCTACCGCAAACGCAAGCTTTATATACAACCACGCTGAAATCCCAACCAATACTTTTACTTTACCCGGAGGTGGATCATCCTTACAGTTACCAAAAAGAGCCGATGCTTTTGTTGGTACTGCGGCAGTGCAGGAATTGGTATATGGCGGGGGTAAATTAAGATACGCAAAAGAATCGACTAAATTACTGGCAGATGTTGCACGTTTAGATGCCGATAAAAGCAAAGAAGAAATCACTTATGCCGTAATCAATACCTATTATTCTTTATACAAAGTATTGCAAAGCAGAAAAGTGGTCGATCAGAACTTAGAATCGATTGCGGCGCAGATTAAACAGGCACAGCGTTTCTTCGAACAAGGAATCGTAACCAAAAATGATGTATTGCGTTTCCAGTTGCAACAGGCAAATGTGACGTTAACGCAAATGGACATTGAGAGTAACCGTAAAGTGATCAACTACAACCTGGATATTCTTTTAGGCTTGCCTGAAGATACCGAAGTTAAAATTGTTGATCCAACAGCAGGCTTAAAAACACCAGGATCGTTAAACGAATACATCGGCCAGGCAATGGCAAACCGCCAGGAGCTAAAACAACTTGATGTGCAAAACAAGGTTGCCGATTTTAACATTAAAACCATTAAGGCAAATACTTTGCCAACGGTTGGTGTTGGTGCAAACCTGTATTACATTAACCCAAGCGGTAATTTTATCCCACCAACAAACCAGTATTTAATGCCGGTTACCCTGGGCGCAACGGTATCGTGGAATATTGGAAACCTTTGGACAAACAAGAACAAAGTAAGCGAAGCGAAAATCCAGCAAAGTGAAATTACCATTCAGAAAGATATATTATCTGATCAGGTAAAAACAGATATCAACAAAAACTTTCAGGGTTACCAGGTGGCAATGAATAAAATCCAGGTTCTGGAAACCTCAATTGCCCAGGCTACTGAAAACGATAAGTTACTGGCATCTAAATACAAAAACAATGTGGCTTCTGTTACCGATCGTATCGACGCAGAAACTTTATTATACCAGGCAAAAATAAACTTAGAGATAGCTAAGGCCGACGCAGGTTTGGCTTACTATACCCTATTAAAATCAACAGGAAAAATAACGCAATAAATACAGCAATGACAACTGAAAAGAAAAAAAAGAACATAGTAGTACCCATCATTTTAGGTGTTTTAC